>Ga0181535_10005227_pt1 | contig 14000 bp, 6 predicted proteins | sample PEATcosm2014_Bin_44_FD_119774 | JGI IMG/M metagenome (GOLD analysis project Ga0181535, IMG submission 119774) | Peatland microbial communities from MTU Mesocosm Facility, Houghton, MI, USA - PEATcosm2014_Bin17_30_metaG | ecosystem: Environmental > Terrestrial > Soil > Wetlands > Peat | place...
ATTACGGATGAATGAGCGATCAATCTTGAGCTTGCCAACCGGAAACTGTTTCAAGTAGCTGAGACTGGAATAGCCCGTACCGAAGTCATCAATGGCAAGTTGCAGGCCTACTTTCTTCAGATCTTGAAGTGTCGCTATTACCACGTCCACATTAGAGAGCAACAGACTTTCCGTCAGTTCAAGTTCCAAATACTCAGGGGAGAGCCCAGTCTCTATCAACACCTTTCTGATGAGATCAGTGAAACCCTCCTGGCGAAACTGGACCGCGGAGACATTGACTGCCACTGGGACTGCAGCAAGTCCGTCGTCTTGCCATTGCTTGGCCTGTGCGCAAGCAGTCCTGAGAACCCATTCGCCGATGGGCACGATCAGGCCATTGTCTTCTGCGATGGATATAAATCTGTCCGGTGGAACCAATCCTAATTCCGGCTGCTGCCAGCGAATCAAAGCCTCGAACCCTGTGATCCTTCCGGTTTCAATCTCGATCTGAGGCTGATACACCAAAAAGAACTCTTTCCTGTCGAGAGCCAGACGCAGATTCTTGTCCATGGCGAAACGCTGCTGAGCTACCGCATTCATCTCGTTAGTAAAAAACCTCACCTTGTTGCGTCCTTCATTCTTCGCGCAATACATCGCAGCGTCGGCATTCCGGATCAAGGTCTCGCTGTCGATGCCATGCTCGGGAAACATGCTGACACCAATACTGCAACTTACGCAAAGCGATTGCCCCTGGATGACGAAGTTCTCATTCAACGCAGCCATAACCCGTTCAGCTGCAATCGCTGCGCCCGTTGCGTCTTTCGCGCTACTCAACATTACAACGAATTCGTCGCCTCCTACCCTGGCTACTGTATCCTGTTCCCGTCCGCAACCCTGAATGCGTTTTGCGAATTCCTTCAAGAGAACATCTCCGAACGGATGGCCAAACGAGTCATTGATCGCTTTGAACTGATCGAGATCGAGAAACATTACAGCGATCTTCTCATCCCTTCGGCGAGCGTCGGCTAAGGCAATTTCCATGCGATCCTTCAGAAGCGCACGATGCGGTAACTCCGTTAGCGCATCGTAGTAGGCCAGGAATTGAATCCGCTCCTCAGCGGCTTTGCGTTCGGTGATATCGCGGTGGTACCAGATTCTGCCCCGATACTGACCTCTTGCATCCACGAGGGGTGCAGAGTACCGGTCGAAGATCTTCCCATTCTTGAGTCTGACTTCGTCGTTGCTCTTTTCATCCCGGTGGCTATTGAGATATTTGATCTTCTCGATGAAGGCCTCGGCGCCCTGGATTTTATCCATCATTTGTTCGCGCAGTACAGCATCGTCTCGTTGGCTGAGCAGTTCATCCGGTATATCGAAACAAATCTTAAATTGCTCGTTTACAAGGATGATGCGATCAGAGTCGTCGACGGCCAGAATACCATCAATTGTGGACTCGGCTTGTGCCTCCAGCAATGCAGACTTGAAGAGCAGAGCTTCCTCGGAACGCTTGCGTTCAGTGATGTCGCGCACGGTCGCCAGCAGCACTGACCGTCCGCTCAGCGTCAACGCCGTCAGGCACACCTCTGCCGGAAACACTTCGCCGTTCCTGCGCTGGTGCAACCACTCGAATCGTTCCTTGCCGCTCAGGAGCGAAGCAGCAATCTTTTGTTTGGCTGCCGTGCTGGAAGACGTTCCATCGAATTGGCACGGGGGCGACATTTCGTATGGTTTCGGCATGGTTGCGCTGACATCGTATCCAAACATCTGGAGCGCCGCCGAGTTGCAGTCCAGAACGGTCTCTTCGTCCAAGAGCCAGATCGCGTCGCCGGAATCCTCGAACAAGACACGGTATTTGTTCATGCTGTCCTGCTGCGCCGCCTCGGCCTGTCGCCGCTCGGTGACATCGTGCGCGGCAGCCAATATGGAATCGATCCCATTGAATTCAAGACGATTGCAAACGATCTCGACATCGATAATTGCACCGCTTTTTGTCCTATGCTTCCAAAGTCCGCGATTTGGTTGCAGCCCAAGACTGTTTCTTGAAAGATCCTGCAAGAATGCCGGAATATCTTCGTCGGGACGTAGTTCCGTTACGGTCTTAGTCAAGAACTCTTGCTCCGAAAAACCGTACTGCTGAATCGCTGCATTGTTAACAGCAATGATGAGAAGCGTTTTACGATCAAAGATATACATCGCGGTGTGATTGGTTTCAAACAACGTCCGATACTGCTCCTCCGACTTGCGCAGAGCAATTTCCGAACGCCGCTTCTCCGTGATATCTCGCGAAATGCTGACTGCTCCAAGCACCCTTCCGGTCAAATCTTTGATCGGGGATATGGTGAGCTGAATCAAAATCTGCCGGCCATCTTTTCTCTCCTGAACCAATTCCAGGTTCTTGAGCTCGACGCCGAATTTCCACTTCTCAATAATTTCGCTTATCTCACTCGAACGATCGACTGAAGAGAGGACACACACCGACTTTCCCAGGATCTCTGAGGCGCGGTAACCGTAGATTCTCTCTGCTGCATCATTCCAGCTTTGGATAATTCCTTCTGTTGAGACGGAGAAGATCGCGTCGTCAGAACAACGCACGACGGCGGCTAGCAGGTGAGATTCTAGCCGCGCGTCGACGGGCTCCGCATTGTCACCGATGATGCCGTCGATCAAAGGGCTGGCCTCTTCGTTTCTATCGTCAATTGAGGCTAACTTGGTTAGAGCCAGAAAGCTCGTACGCTGCATTTAAGGCCGCCTCTCCAGCCACGCTTCTTCGCCGCTGTTCGTCTGGCACGTGAGCCGGACTTACGCAGCTCGTCGGTTTTGTTGACACCGGTCCGACTGGAAGCCTCGATTGCCAAGTTTCGAATCGGCCAAACCTCAATGGAATGCCGACAAGACCAGATTATATCTTTACGGCTTGTCTGATTTGACTCAGCGGATCTGCCAATAGGGATTGTGCAAACCCTCCGTGCAATCACTCTTTTCAAAGGATTTAGCAATAGAATGATCGCAAACACGAGAGGAATAGTTAACGAACCCACTCAGCGAGCAGCCATATCGCTGTGAAACTCGCGAAAGCGATGTGAAACACGCCACATTGAGCCAACAATACCAAACAGGCATCGTTGGAGTTGCGTGCAAATGCCACGCTGCGCCTGCCGAAGGTGGCGTATGCACATTGATAGCGAGCCAGGCCTCTAGAGCAAAGTTCCGCGGGTATGCTTTCACCGACACGGAAATGGTTTGTGAATTATCACAAGAACACTGTCAATCGACGCTTTTCGCAACCCAACTCGGCACGGAGGCATTTTGATGGCAATGAAAAGGGCGCGGCGCTTAACCAATTTGACGGAAACCCTAGCCTGGTAAGAAACTGTATATCGGACGGCATAGGGTCTGCTCTTCTTCCTTGCAAGCGTCAAAGTGAGAGCGTTTGTCGCAGCCCCGCCGCACAATCGGCTTCAATCATTATCACTCCCCATGGCAGGCTATTGCTGATCACGTGCTTGGGTTAGCCCGAATTGGGATTCAAGTCTTTTCTGTCGTCGGATCTTCGTAGCTTGGCAGACGGAAGATCCTAAGAGAGCCTCGATTGCAGCTAGCACACTGAGCTGTCGAGGGACGAGGCGTTTCATGCAACTTCCCAGCAAACGTATTGGTGTAATTGTAGGGTTTTCTCTTCTACTGGCGCTCTCGATCGTGAATACCGCTGTCACGAGATATAAGCTCGGCCTTCAAAACGGCGCAGAGTCCTGGGTGTCCCATACGCACCAAGTGCTTTTCAAATTGAACCAATTGGAATTGCTGCTGGTCGATGCCGAGTCCGGAAAACGCGGGTATCTTTATACGGGCAACGGCATTTACCTCGCCCATTATCAAGACACAATCACCAAAATCGAGCCGCAGATCGAGGCAATCGCAAAACTCACTGCAGACAATCCCCGCCAGCAGGCAATCATCCCGGAGTTGCGCGTTCGGGTGCATGCAAAAGTTGCGGAAATGGAACAGGCAATCGCGCTCTACCAGACAGGCAAGACTGATGAAGCACGGGACTTGGTCCTCGCGTCCACTGGTCTACGCATGATGGACCGCATTCATCTTGTGATAGCTGAGATGGAAAACGAGGAGACGCAGCTTGGATTATTGCGCGTGACGGTCTACAAGCGCACTATCGGCCAAACCATTGCGAGCATCTATCTGTCCAATTTTTTGGCTGATGTCGGCCTGGTTCTGCTGGCCTATTACATTTTGCGGGTAATGGGATTGCGTGAAAAGCATGCTCAGGAACTGCGCGCGCAAGAGGAGTGGTTCAGGGTCACGCTCACCAGCGTCGGCGACGCCGTGATCGCGACCGACAAGGAAGGCGCCGTGGTATTTCTGAATCCGGTTGCGGAGACTCTTACAGGGAATAGCCTAACGCAAGCGAGAGGTAGAAACATACTTGAAGTTTTTCCCATCGTTAACGAATACACTCATAAACCTGCCGAGAACCCGGTAAAGAAGGTGTTAGAGATGGGAAACGTGGTGGGCCTTGCGAATCACACTATATTGCTGCTGAAAAATGGGGTCCAGATTCCTATCGAAGACAGCGCAGCGCCGATCCGCGACGCCAAAGGCGAACTGCTCGGAGTGGTGCTCGTGTTTCGCGATGTTACGAACGATCGCAAGGCCGTCGAGGCCATGCGCAGAAGCGAGAGGCTGGCTGCCGCCGGCCGGCTTTCCGCAACTATGGCGCATGAGATCAACAACCCGCTCCAGGCGGTCACCAGTCTGGTCTATCTGTCCCGGACGATGCCGGGGTTGCCGAATGCGGTCGAACAGCAACTTTCGCTTGCCGAAAGGGAATTGCAGCGTATCGCGCATCTCGCCCAGCAGACGCTCGGGTTTTATAGAGAATCGCAGGCAATTGATCTCGTCGACATGCCCGCTCTGGTTGAGTCTGTAATCACGCTGTATTCAAATAAGCTGAAGAACAAAGCCATTCGCGTCGAGCGCCACTTCGGTGATTGCCCACGGGTGCGAGCAGCTTCAGGAGAACTTAGACAGGTCATTTCAAACCTGGTCGCCAACGCTGTAGACGCAGTGGACAATCAGGGAACTATTACCATCACACTCGGGAGCTTTGAACAAGCGGAACAAACGATGTTGCAGGTTCTGATCGAAGATGATGGTCCAGGTATTTCGCCGGAAAACAGACAGCGCCTGTTCGAGCCATTTTTCACGACAAAGAAGGATGTCGGCACCGGCCTCGGCTTGTGGCTTACAAAGGAAATCGTTGAGCGGCATGGCGGCAGAATCGAAGACGTTCCTCATGCAGATGGGAAACCTGGAGCCACATTTAGTATTGTTCTGCCTATTTGCTCCAATTTGTTAGAGGTAGAATCCGGCACTGGCGGCGCCGATGCCATTGAGTCTTCCGAGCTAGACGCCGTATGACGTGAGGGTTGCATCGCGAAATCTGCTGGGAAACGTGCGCACCGTCACCCTGACTCCGAATTTCATCCACTAAAATCACAGTTGAGGAGTCCAGAAAAAATGTCTCGTAAAGCACTGATTGCCGCCAATTGGAAGATGTACAAGACGCCCGCTGAAGCCAAGGCTTTCGTCGATGCCTTTTTACCCCTCGTTGCCTCGCACACACGCGACGAGATCGCTCTTTTTCCATCGCCCGTGCTGCTGCCGACGGTGATTGAAGCCGCCAAGGGGAGCAATGTCCTGGTGGGCGCGCAGAATATCCATTTTGCAGAGGAGGGCGCCTATACCGGCGAGACTTCGCTGAACCAGCTTCAGGCTATTGGCGGGACGCATACGCTCATCGGCCACTCCGAGCGCCGGCAGTATTTTGCCGAGACCGACGAGATCGTCAACAAGAAGCTGCACGCGGCGCTGAAGCATGGAGTAGTGCCGGTGGTTTGTGTTGGCGAAGTGCTCGCCGAGCGCGAAGCGGGCAAGACAGCCGAGGTGCTGAAGACCCAGATCGCCGGAGCCTTCGCTGGCATCACTGCCGAGGCTGCCGCACCAATCGTGATCGCTTATGAGCCTGTGTGGGCCATCGGCACCGGCAAGACTGCAACGCCTGAGATTGCTGTCGACGCGCACAAGATCATTCGCGCTGAGGTGGCCAAGCTGCTGGGCGCGGGGGTTGCGGCAGCCGTGCGCATCCTCTACGGCGGCAGCGTGAAGCCAGACAACGCTACCTCGCTGATCGGCCAGGAAGAGATCGACGGCGCCCTGGTGGGCGGCGCCAGCCTCAAGCCGGATTCGTTTACGGCTATTGTTAAGTACTAATCACAATTAAAGAGGTCTCCCAGGTCCCAAAAGCGGGGCCTGGGGCACCCGGTGTTGGACGTCTAGAACGAACCTCTGCTGCCGCCGCATAATTCCACTGCATGGCCCATGGCTTTCGTGACGCGGTTGGCCGTATCTTCATCGAAAAAGAAGAAGTAGAACTCGGCTTTCTCCTGCCCTCGCACAATCAGGTCGAAGACGGGCGGATCGACCTTCGCGTTCCATGTTGTGTGCCCTGCGGCTGTATCATTCTTATTTTGACGCAGATCGCCCGTTGTCAGAGTCAAGTCCTGTACATCATGCAGTTTGAATGAGGCGTCTTCGTCGGAAATTACAGCGCCATCCCTCGTAATTTTGTAGTGATAACCGACTTTACACGCCGCTGCATCGGCAACCGCGTTGCTGACTTCGAAGATGAATACATAGGTCCAGTTCGTCGCATCGGCGCTGTCATGATAATGAGTGGTCCAATTCATCTTGCCCTGTTCGTTCAACTTCGCTTGAAGGAACTGCATGGTCTCTGCCAGCGGCGGCCCGCTGTCGGCAAGTTTGGGTGAAGGCGACGCGCTCTGCTGCGCCAATGCCACGGAAGCTATCCCGAAAACCAAAATGGGTGTAAGCCAAGCCCTCATCTTCATGGTTCTTTCCTTTCCTTATGCATCGGGCAGCGGTGCAACCAGGCAAAAAGCAGCCTGACCGCAGTTTGACCAATTCTACTTGAGCGGGTCGGCCGGCAACATCCAGCCTTCCTTCTCGCCTTTGTTCTGCTCTTTGAGCCAGTCCATCAGGGGCTGGAAGTATTCGACAATCGCTGAGGCGTCCGCCTTGTCGGTTCCGGTCATGGCCTTCAGTGCCTCGGGCCAGGGCTTTGAACTGCCCATTGAAAGCATTGCATTCAGTCGCGCGCCGGCCTCCTTCGAGCCATAGACCGAGCAGCGATTGAGCGGCCCTTTGTATCCGGCGGCCTGGCACATGGCGCGATAGAACTGGAACTGGTAAACCCGCGCCAGGAAGTAGCGCATGTAGGGCACGTTGCCGGGGATGTGGTATTTTGCGCCGGGATCGAAGTCGGCCTCGGAGCGTGCTACCGGCGGGGCAATGCCTTGGTATTTTTCGCGCAGGGCCCACCAGGCGCTGTTGTAGTGCTCGGGTGTGACCTGGCCGGAGTAGACCTGCCAGCGCCACTTGTCGATGAGCAGGCCGAAAGGCAGGAAAGCAATCTTGTCGAGCGCTGTGTGGAGCAGTAGCGGAATGTCCGCGCTGGGCGGCGGAACCTGGTCGATGAGGCCGAGCTTCTTCAGGTAGTCCGGCGTAACGTTGAGGGCGATCGAGTCGCCGATGGCTTCGTGGAATCCGTCGTTTGCGCCGTTGGCAAAGAAGAACGGCTGGTTGCGATAGGCCATTTGATAGTAGTTGTGGCCGAGTTCGTGATGCACGGTGACGAAGTCGTCTGAGGTGGGCTGAAAACAGGCCTTGATGCGCACGTCAAGCTGGTTGTCCAGGTCCCAGGCGCTGGCGTGACAGACCACATCGCGGTCGCGGGGATGCGAGAGCATCGAGCGCTTCCAGAAGGTCTCGGGAAGGGGATCGAAACCAATCGATTTATAGAATCCCTCGCCGTAGCGGACCAACTGCTCGGGGGTCGTTTTGCGCGCCTTGAGGATCGCGCCCAGATCGTAAGGCATCGGTCCAGAGGGTGGTGCGACCACATCGTAGATGTTGCCCCACTCCTGAGCCCACATATTGCCAAGCAGGTCGCCGGGGATCATGCCGTCGGGGCGGCGCGCGGCATCGCCGTATTTCTCGATCAGCTTGCGGCGTACATAGGTATGCAACTCGCGATAGAGCGGCTCGACCTGCGTCCAGAGGCGCTCGATTTCGGCTTGAAACTCGCCGGGGGGCATGTCGTACTGAGAGCGCCACAGGACGCCGGTGTCGGCAAAGCCCAGCTCGCGGGCTCCCTGATTGCTCAACTCGGCTAGACGCGCGTAGTCGCTACGCATGGGGACACCGACGGCGTGCCAGCCGGTCCAGAGCGCTGCGAGCTCTTTTGGATCGCGGCTTTGAGCCATCTTGAGGTCGATTTCGTCGATGCCGAGACAGTTGTCGGGGTTGGAGTGAGGCGACGAAGACCTGTCGCCGGGGATCCCTGGGCAGTACTTGCCGCGGCCATAGGCAGCGTCCAACTGCGCGGCTTTCTGGGTGGTTTCGGCGCGCAAGGCGGGGTCGAAGGGCGCGGGTAAACCAATGCTTAGCTTGAGCAGCAGCAGCTTGCGTGCGGCATCGGGCGGCAGAGGCAGGCCGTCAAACTTGCGCGCTTCGCCGATCAGGGCAGTTTGCCGGGCGATAACGCGGTCGTTGGCCTGGGCCTGTAAGGCCACGGTGTCGTCTGTGATGTAGGTCTCCTCAACCCACTGAGCGCGGTTCAAATCGACGTTCAGCGTGCCGAGCTCTTTCTCAGCGTTGTCGATGAATGAGAGAGCCTCGGCGACGGTCGGCTTGGCGGCGGTCACGGTTTGCGCTGTTGCGGCGGTGACGCACAAAAGGGCTGTGGAGAAGGCGAGCAGGCGGGGAAGGTGGGAAGGGATTCTGGAATTCATGGCAAGGGAACTATAGAACAATTTGCCTGGATTCGGGAAGCATTGCCTTCCACCATTTCGCAGAAAGAAGCGGAATGGTGGGAGGCTGTTTAGGATAGTTAATTTTGTCCCTTACCCAGCCCAAAGATCTTCTGCAGAATATTGCGGTGCTCGCCCGGATGGTCGCAAGTCTCCATGGGGGCGGTGCCGTTGAGGAATGCCGCCTCGAAGTCGTCCGGGCAGGAAGCATCGCTGAGCAGGTTGCTCGCCTTGTCGAGCGAAACGACTTCCACCCCATCGGGAACCTTGAATTCATTGGTGTCGGAGTACTGCGGCAGAGTGACGGCCTTCTTCATGAAGGCGGCCCAGATGGGCGCGGCGGCGTGTGCGCCCTCAATCTTAATGTCGGTGTAGTCGTCGTTCCCGACCCAGACGACACAAAGCAGGTTTGAGGTGAAGCCGGCGAACCATGCGTCGTGGCTGGTGCCGGTCTTGCCTGCGGCGGGAGAGATGAATCCCATGCCGCGCACTCCAGCGCCGGTTCCATCTCCTTGGAGCACGTTCTGCATGAGGCTGGTGGTGAGATAGGCTACACGCGGGTCGAGAACCTGTTTGGAGTTCGGCGCGAAGTCGTTCATCACGTCGCCGGTGGAGGTGCGCACGCTGGCCAGCATCCAGGGATCAATGTGAAGGCCGCTGTTTGCGAAGACAGTGTAGGCCCCGGCCATATCGAGCGGCGTGGCGTCATAGGCGCCGATGGCGACCGCAGGAGTGCCGCGCGCGCTCTTGATGCCGGCGTCGTGAGCCAGCGCTGCCACGCGGTCAAAGCCCACCATGCCGGCGAGGCCGATAGTGGCGTTGTTGAGCGAGCGCATCAGGGCGTAGCGCGCCGTTACTTGTCCGTGATACTCGCCTTCAAAGTTTTTCGGCGTGTACTCCTGACCACCAACATCATAGGTGGTCTGTTCGTCGCTCAGCATCGTCACCGGCGAAAAGGGCTTGTCTAGTCCGGGGAGCGTGGTGCCCTCGGCAGCGGTGGCAAAGGCGGCGGCGTAGACGAAGGGCTTGAAGATGGAGCCAGTTGGCCTCTTGGCCACCGCGTGATTCAACTGCGAAGTGCCGTAGCTGCGGCCGCCGACCAGCGCCAGCACCTGGCCGGTGTGAGGGTTCAGCGCGACCAGCGCCACCTGCGGATAAGCATAGGCAATGCCGCGCTTTTTGTCGCGGGCATGAAGCCTGTCCACCTGTTCGTCGACCACGTGCACGGTGGATTCGACGGCAGCCGTTGCCTCCCGCTGGAGATCGGGGTCGAGCGAAGTATAGATATGCAGGCCTTCCGCGTTGAAGTCCTGCTCCCCGAGCCTTTGTGTTAGCTGTTCATGTACGAGATCTACAAAGTAGGGCGCCTCGCTGGCGTCCACGCTTTGGTCGCTGAGGTGCAGGGGCTCGGCCTTGGCTTGCTCCGCCTGCTCCTTAGTCACCGCGCCAGTCTCAACCATCGAGTCGAGGACAAGATTGCGCCGGTCGATCACCCGGTCCCCGTGGCGGAAGGGTGAGAAATAATTTGGCCGCTGGATCATCCCCGCCAGCATTGCGCAGTCTGATAGATCGATCTTCTGCACATCTTTGCCCAGATAGGACTGCGCGGCCTCGCCAAAACCGTTGATGGAGAAGCTGCCGCGCTGGCCCATCGGAATCTGGTTGGCATACATCTCAAAGATCTGCTGCTTGGTAAAACGATGTTCCAGTTGGAAGGCGACGATGATCTGGGAGATCTTGTAGCGAATTGTGCCTGTGTCGGCGACGATCAGCATCTTTGCCAGTTGCATCGTCACTGTTGAGGCTCCGCCGCGATGCTTGCGATCGCCGATCACGTCGTGCCAGGCCCAGCCGATGATGCTCATGTAATTGACGCCGCTGTGTTCAAAGAAGCGACGATCCTCGATGGCCAGCACGGCCTGCACCAGATTCTGCGGGATTTCGTCGTAGGTGAGAAGGCGGCGTTTGGTGCGGTTGGGATCGTCGCTGAGGCCGGTGATCAGGAGCGGTTCAAGCTCATAACTGGCCAGCGCCTCGTTGTGTTCGTCGGTGATCGAGGCGACAACGCCATCGCTGACTCGAATCACCGCGCGGTCTGGAGCGTGGAAAGACTGTGGGCCAGGCTGCACGGTGATGGTTTGCGCGCCCTGCTTGTAAGTGCCAAGCTCGGAGGTCTGCGCGGCGCCCTCGGCTGAGTAACCGGCCTCGCTCAGTTCGTTGGCGATCAGCCGCACAGAGAACTTTTGTCCCAGCCGCACCTGGCGCGGTGCTGCGTAGATCTTGGCGGTCGAGGCAAAGATCGGATGCTTCAGACGGTCGTCTACTATGCGCTGATATTTGAAGTAGTAGTAGCCGGTGACCGCGAAAAAGAGCAAAGCGCAGGCAGCAATCCCAAGCAGAACCACGCGCACCGCCAGGGTAGACAAGCTATGCTGGCGCATCTGCCTCGGAATGATGACCTTCAATGCCATGACTACTCCTTGAAAACAGCTAGAAGCTAGTAGCTAAAGGCTAAATCTATGCTCCTACCGCCCCGAACAACCCATCCTCATCGACGCGTTCCTTTACCAGCCCGACTACGTCGGCCAACGAAACATCAACGCTGGTCGCGGTGGCGCGCGTTACCAACTCTACCTTGCCTTCGGCTGCCTTCTTGCCGACATTGATCCGGTAGGGAAATCCCACCAGATCCGCGTCTTTGAATTTGACGCCGGCGCGCTCGTCGCGGTCATCAAGCAATACATCGAGACCTGCGGCCTCAAGCTCCGCAGCCAACTTTTCGCCTGTTTCGGCAAGTAACGAGTCGGTCATATTGGTTACCGTCACTACCACGGTGAAGGGTGCAATCGACGCCGGGAGCCAGAAGCCATTCTTATCATTGGACTGCTCGATGGCAGCTGTAAGAATGCGTTCGATGCCGATGCCGTAGCAGCCCATGATCGGCGTCACCTCTTTGCCGTTCACGTCGAGCACTCGTGCGCCCATCGACTCGGTGTACTTGTCGCCGAGTTTGAAGATGTGGCCGATCTCGACCGCCTTGCCGACGACAAGCTTGCCCGCGCAGCCGTCTTTCGGACAGCCTTCGCCTTCGTTGACAGTGCGGATCTCGGCCATCAGCGTCCACGAAAAATCGCGGCCTGGCGTGACGTTGCGGAGGTGATAATCGAGCTTGTTGGCTCCGGCTACCAGGTTGTTGCGGCCTTCGAGCGCGCTGTCGACGACGACCGTCAGTCCGTCTTCGAGCGGCTTCGTATTGGGCTTGAGTCCTACGGGTCCAAGGAATCCAGCAGGTCCGTTGAAATACTTCTCCAACTCCTCGCCTTGCATGGTCCGCAGCTCTGTTGCGCCGATTGCGCCCAAAAGCTTTGTTTCGTTGACCTGGTGGTCGCCGCGCAGGAAGGCCGCGACTCCGCGCCACACATCCGGCTGGCCAGCCTTGCCGGGTTTCAGGGCCATATATGCCACACATTTGATGTCCGACGACTCAGCCATCTTGAAGAAAGCAGCAACGTCGGCAATCGCGCCGCAACCGGGTGTGTGCACCAACTCCGGCTTGCCGTCGCCCGTGGCTTCCAAATCTGTAACCGGTGCGAGCGTCGATGTGGCCTTTTCCGTATTCGCCGCATAACCGCAGACAGGGCAGCTTGCGATGAGATCCTCGCCTGCGTCGGTGTAGCACATAAACTCCTGCGACTGTGAGCCACCCATCGAGCCGGAGTCCGCCTCGACGGCGACGAATCTCAGCCCGCAACGCGTGAAGATCCTGCGATAGACGGCATCGTGCAGATCGAAGCTCTTGTCGAGGCTTGCCCTGTCAATGTCGAAGGAGTAGCTGTCCTTCATCGTGAACTGGCGCACTCTCATCAGCCCCGACTTGGGACGCGCTTCGTCGCGGAACTTCGTCTGAATCTGGTACCAGATCTGCGGCAACTGTTTGTAGCTGCGCAGTTCGTTGGAGGCGATGGTGGTCATGATCTCTTCGTGGGTCATTCCCAGGCAGAGGTCTGCGCCTTTGCGGTCCTTGAGCCGGAACATGTTGTCGCCCATCACGCTCCAGCGGCCGCTCTTGTCCCACGGTTCGCGCGGTTGGATCGCCGGCAAATAGAACTCTTGGCCGATCCGGTCCATCTCTTCGCGGACGATGCCAATGATCTTATTGATCGACCGCTGCCCGAGGAAGAGGTAGTTGTAGATGCCCGCGCCGAGCTGGCGTATGTAGCCGGCGCGAACCAAAAACCTGTGGCTGGCCACTTCGGCATCTGCCGGGGCCTCGCGAAGAGTGGGAATGAAGAGCTTGGACCAGCGTTGCATGTGAATGAGTGCGAACTTTCCCGCCGGGTGAGACCGGCGCAAGGCGTTTTTTCGGTTGTCACTATTCTAAATGTTCCCGGCTGCCCGCCTCACGATAGCGGCGCATCGAACGGAAAGTCTTGCTATCGTGTTGGCCAATTCCATTTCAGCTTGTTAAGCACCGTCTCGCCATCAAGTTTCGTCTCGCCGAAATCCTTAACCAGGTGAAGTCGCGAGCACGCAGCGGAGGACGATAGTTCCTGAATCAGGAGCGGTGCGTGGGACACCACAATGATCTGCGTGTTCCTCGAGGCATTTGAAATCAAACGTGCCAGAGCGGGCAAAAGCTCCGGATGGAGGCTTGTTTCCGGCTCATTGAGCACCAAGAGTTCAGGAGGTCGCGGAGTCAGCAAAGCTGCAATCCAAAGCAGGTATCGGAGCGTACCGTCGGAAAGCTCTGAACCCGATAGGGGCCGCAGCAGCCCGTGCTGTGATAGTTGAACCTCGAACCGTCCATTTACCGCTTCGACCGAGAGACGGCTTCGCGGAAAGGCATCATCGAGGGTCGTCGCCAGTTCCTCGTCTAAACGAATCTCAAGAATGGTTTGAAGGGCCGAAGCCAGGTTGCTTCCATCGTGCGCCAACACGGGCGACCAAGTTCCGATATGAGGCATGCGCGCCGGCGATTCAGAATCCGTCCGAAAGGAGTCGTAGAAACGCCAGCCACGAAGCCCCTCACGAACCGCGAGCATCTCGGGCGCCCTCTGCGGGTCGGCAGCGGTAGCCAACATGCTGTCGGTGTCGGCCAGGTGCTGCGTGATCATGACC
>Ga0181535_10005228_pt1 | contig 14000 bp, 12 predicted proteins | sample PEATcosm2014_Bin_44_FD_119774 | JGI IMG/M metagenome (GOLD analysis project Ga0181535, IMG submission 119774) | Peatland microbial communities from MTU Mesocosm Facility, Houghton, MI, USA - PEATcosm2014_Bin17_30_metaG | ecosystem: Environmental > Terrestrial > Soil > Wetlands > Peat | place...
CAGGTCGATCTCTTTGGCCACCGTCACGCCGTCCTTGGTGATGGTGGGCGAGCCAAACTTCTTCTCGATTACAACGTTCCGGCCCTTGGGCCCGAGCGTCGCCTTCACAGCGTCCGCCAGCGTATTCACGCCGCGCAGAATCGCCTGACGGGAATCTTCACCGTGCAAGATTTGCTTTGCCATGTCTCAAATTCTCCTAGTTCGCAGTTCTTGGTTTCAGTTCAAAGTTCTCAGTTCACAGTTCTCAGTTGCGCATTCGTTCACTTCGGCCTTGGGCTGTGAACTACGAACTGTGAATTCGCGCGCGCTTACTTCTTGAGGATGCCGAGGACTTCTTCCTCGCGCATGATCAAAAGCTCTTCGCCGTCGATCTTGATCTCCGTGCCTGAATACTTACCAAACAGCACGCGATCGCCCGCCTTCACATCCAGCGGAAAAACTTTGCCTTCGTCGTTCGACTTGCCCTTGCCCACGGAGATGACTTCTCCCTCCTGGGGTTTTTCTTTCGCGCTGTCGGGGATGATGATGCCCCCGCGAACCGTCTCGCCCTCTTCCACGCGGCGGACCAGAATCCGGTCGTGGAGTGGAGTGAATGTCGTTGTTGCTGCCTTTACTGCCATCGCTTTGCTTCTCCTTGTTTCGCATGTTGTCGCGCGCCGGTTTGCTCCCGGAACGCGGCTGTTGGTGATTAGTAAGATTAAAAGATTCAGGAGGTTACGGAGTGCCGACCGCCGGGAAATTGAACTTTCCTGGTGAGCGCTCCCGCCAGTCAGTTGCTAGCACTCTTACCTTCCAATTGCTAACGATAAGCAAGACTGTCGGGCTTGTCAAGGGGCTAAACGTTAAAATATGAGCGCTTCTCACTCACATTCTTTACTTCTTTGTAAATTTCAGCTCCCACGGGCTGGCTACCGGCGATCCACTTGATCCCGCCAAGTCCCCCGCGAGCGATTCTTGCTCGGTGGGCGGCTTGGTCACCGGATCCTCAGTTCCTTGTAAAATGAATCCATGTTCCGCCGTGCATTGCTTCCTTTCTTCGCCGTTCTTGCATCGTTTAGCTTCATCGCCGGATGCCTCACCCTCCGCGCGCAGGACGACAGCTCCCAGCGCATGCGCAAATACAAGCCACCGCCGGCTTCCGCGACGATTCATGTCACTGTCGTCCGGGACTATAACGGCAAGCCTGTTCCGGCTGCTCACGTCATCTTCCATCCCATTCATGGCGACAGGGACACGGGAGCTCTCGAGTTGAAAACCGACGAGGACGGCAATGCCACCATTGACGTAATCCCCATCGGTGACACCGTTACGCTTCAGGTCATTGCCGATGGTTTCCAGACCTATGGCGAGGTTTACAAGATCGACAAGCTGAACATGTCGATGGAGGTCCGCCTGCGCAGGCCGGCCCCGCAATACTCGACCTACAAGAATTCGACAGCAAATTCCGGCTCAGGCAGTAGCTCGGGTTCCGGCGACAACTCCGGAACCGGCAAATCCTCCGGCTCGCCGTCGAACTCCGCGCCTCCCAATTCCGGCAACAAATCTTCGGGCCAATCCGATCCGCCGCCGAGTTCAAGCCAATCGCAGCCCGCACCCAAGTGAGTTTCGTGCTTCCAACACCACTGACCCCGTCAACGCTGCTAACTCCGTTCCTCACCGCTCTCTCGCTACACTGATCTTGTGAATCCCACTTCGCCTCTCGCCGGCAAATCGGTATTCGTTACGGGAGGCGCTCGCCGCCTGGGCCGCGCCATCGCGCTCACTCTCGCCCAGGCCGGCGCTGATGTCGCCGTGTCCTATTGCGCCTCGCAGAGCGAAGCCGCCGAAACTGCTACGGCAATCTCGGCTCTTGGCCGCCGCTCTCTCGCCGTCAACTGCGATGTTCGCTCCGAACCCTCCGTCCGGGTCGCCGTCGCGCAGGTCGCCAGCACATTCGGCCGCCTCGACATCCTCGTCAACAACGCCGCCGTCTTTCGCTCCGCCGCCCTCGAGAGCCTGTCACTCGATCAGTGGGACACTGTTTTCGAGACCAACGCTCGCGGCCCCTTCCTCGTTGCGCGCGAGGCCCTGCCGCATCTCCGCGCGGCTCAAGGCCGGATTATCAATATGGGTTCACTGGGCGGTCTCCACGCCTGGGCTGGTCACGCGCACTACTGCGCATCGAAAGCCGCACTGCACATGCTTACGCAGGCAATGGCCAAGGCCTTCGCGCCGGATGTCAGTGTGAACTGCGTCGCTCCCGGCTGGATCGCGTTGCAAGAGAAGAGCAGCGATCAGGAACCGACCGCGCTCGATCCTTCACACAGCGAGGCAGAGCGCAGGGCGGAACTGCAAGCTGCCCGCTTCGCCGCCAAAACTCCCATGGGCCGCAACGGCGACTCCAACGACGTCGCCCAAGCCGTCCTCTTTTTCGCTACAGGCCCCCGCTTCATCACCGGCCAAACGCTCGTCGTCGACGGCGGCCTCGGCCTCAGCTGACCTGCCCACCTGCTAACTTCGCGGTCTCGTGAGTTCTCAATCCCCGCGCCAGAATCCAGATACCGAGCAATACTTCAAAGAACATTGCCGGCAGCTCGTAGCAATTGACAGACACGATTGTCTCGAAAGACCGATCGACCAGGTAAGCGAACCCGCAAACCGATTCGAAAAGAGCAGTTACGATACCCAAGACAGCCAGCGCGCGCGGAACGTAGCGAGACTTGAAAAACAGAAAGCTGAAGATCACCAGCCCGATCCCATTGAATGTCAAACCAATGTAGTATGCATCCCATCCCGAAGCGAGCTGCAATCCTGCCAACGCTTGCAGCCGTTCAGGCTCAAATACCTGCAGGCGCCCCCCGCCTGTCATCGTGCGTAAAGCGCCAAACAGATCGGGCACAAAGACGAACCACATCGTTGCGTACATCAGCCAGCAGAGCGCTGCGAACAGTGCGAGACCCCGGCGAACGGGTCCGAGAGCTCGATAGAGTGCGGCCAGCATGATGAGCAGCCCAACCCCATAGATCGTGGCACTGCAAATATAGATATGAATTGCAGGCGCGTGTGCGGCGAGGTTCGCCGCTGTCTGCTCATCGTTGTCCCATACAATATAGGGGCCATAAAAACGCGAGTAGCCTATCATGATCACTGCAAGCGTGACAAAGAATGTGATCGCGAAAACCCTGGCGGCAATTCGTTGCGATTGGTCGATCATTCTTACCTTTCTCCGACCTGAGGAAGCCCGACTCTTACAAACGTGCCGACCTGCTTTGCTCTATCGCAGGACTCCGGCCACCATCTCTTCACCCACCAAACAATTTACGCCAGATGCCCGCCTTTGTGCCTCCTTCGCCGCTTGCATCCGTGTTGCCTCTGCTTAACCGATCGGCCTTCGACTCTTCCCTTGCAGTCCGCTCCGTAAACTTCAACGGCACATTTTCCCACAACCCTTGTGCCTCAGGCTGCTCGGGCCAGGGTGCGCCTTCAACCGCCGCCCGCGGATTCGTCTCACAGAGCCGAATCGCCGTCTCCTCGCCCTGGCGCTTCGCCACGTACTCGTAGCCGCTCTTCAGGTGCGGCGGCCGATAAACCGGGTGGTGCGCATCCGTTGCCAGAAAGTGAATCCAGCTCCGCTCCAGTAGTTCGTTGGCAAACGCCTCCTGCGCCTTTCCAAAACGCCCATACAGCGAACCGCTTGTCACCTGAACGAGGCATCCGTTCCTCATCCACTCGTCCAGCAAGTGCGGCCGGCGCAGCACCGACGGATACCGTTCCGGATGCGTGACAATCAGCGTATATCCCGCCGCCTGCAGCCGGAACAACGCATCGTTCATGCTCGCCGGAATATCCTGCCACGAAAACTCGATCAGCAGATAACCTTTCCCGCCGATCGAGTATTGCAGCGGATTCATCACCGCATCGCGCACATTGTCCGCTGTCACGTGGAAGTCGCACCCCAGGCTCAACTCCACGACACCCGCCAGCCGCTCCTTCAGCTCGGCGAACCTTTTCTCAATCAGCGGCTGATTGTACGGGTGCTCGTCGCTCGCGTGTGGCGTGCACACAATATGCGTAATGCCCTCGTCCGCCGCCATCCGCGCCATGTCCAACGACGCCTGCAAGTCCGGCGCGCCGTCATCCACTCCATAAATAAGATGGTGATGAATATCGATCATCGATCTTAGCTTCCAGCCTCTAGCTTCCAGCCTCTAGCTTTCACTTGCGCAATTCAGCATTTTGGGCTCTCCCGCGCAAAAGCTGGAAGCTAGGAGCTAGAAGCTGAGTGCTGCATTTGAAGCATTGACTCGAATATCCCCCATCCGTCCGCCGATCCCAGCAGCGCCTCGCTTGAACGATCCGGATGCGGCATCATGCCCAGCACATTGCGTCCCTCGTTCAGAATCCCCGCGATGTTGCTCAGTGAACCGTTGGGATTCGCTTCCCGCGTAATTTCGCCCTTCGGCGTCGCGTACCGGAACGCAATCCGGTCCTCGCTCTCGAGCCTTTTCAGCTCCTCAGGCTCGCAGAAATAGTTCCCTTCCATGTGCCCGATAGGAATCTTGAGCACCGCGCCCTTCTGCAATTGATTGGTGAATGGGCAGTTCGTCGTTTCCACCCGCAGATGCACCTGCTTGCAGATGTACTTCAGCCCCGCGTTCCGCATCAGCGCGCCGGGCAGCAATCCGCTCTCAGTCAGTATCTGGAATCCGTTGCAGATTCCCAGAACCAGGCCGCCGCCCGCGGCAAACCGCTTCACCGCCTGCATTACCGGAGAAAATCGCGCGATCGCGCCCGTTCGCAGGTAATCTCCATAAGCGAATCCGCCGGGGACCAGCACTGCATCCACGCCCTGCAGATCCTCGCTGTCATGCCACAGGAAAACCACAGGCTGCCGAGCCAGCTCGGCAATCACGTTGTAGGTATCGTGATCGCAATTCGACCCCGGAAAAACCACTACGCCGAATTTCATGAATTCAGGTTATCAGTCCCACGCGCCTCTCCAGCGCCTCATACCGGGGATCGTCGCGGATTTCATCGAAGAAAGGGTCGTATTTGATATAGAGAATCTGGCCCTCATGCGCATGGGCCGCCCGGTTCAACTCCACAAGGGCTTCATCCTTTTCGTGCAGCAGGGCGTAGACAATCGCCAGTTGGTAGTGCGGCGCCTGCTCGGCCTCCATCTGCCTGATCCGCTGAAGCGCTGCTGTCTTGTCGTTTCTGCACACGGCGTCAAATGCCAGCATCGTCTCCGTTACCGGCAATTTGGGATACGTCTTGGCGAATCGGGTTGCGTCGCCCAGGACTGTCGCGCAGTCGTGACGAGCCATCGCTCCAACGAGCGTCCATGCAGGTCCGCCGAAGAACTGGGGATTTATCTGGTGCAAACGATCAAGCACCCTTTGCTGTCCTGCCTGGTCTCGCTCCAAGTAGGAGGCCAGAAACTCATCGAATGGCGGCAGGATAGAGAGCGGATCCTGTTCCGCTGCCAGGCGCAGCTGCTCGTGCGCCTCGACGAAGCGTCCGCGCGTAGCCAGCGACCAGCCATACCGCGCTCGCACTTCCGCGCCGGCCCCCAGATCGATCGCGCGCCGATATTCCGTATCAGCATCGTTCCAGTTCAATTCCCAGGTGTAGATCACATCTGCCAGCAGTCCGTGCGCGTCGCCAAGGTTCGGATCGATTTCAATGGCCTTCTCTGCCGCGACGCGCACCCGAGGAAGCGTCTCCTGCTGCGTCACCGTCGTCATCGACGATTCGGCGAGCTCTGCCATACCGACTCCCAAGTAAGCGCGTGCAAGGTTCGGATCCCTGGCGATGGCAGCTTGAAATAATTCGATCGCCTTAGCCAGAGATTCCTGTGTGCGCAGGTAATACTGGTATTCGCCCTGCAGATAGAGGTCGAGCGCCACGGGATCAGTCGTCGGCTCGTGGATCGCGGGAGGCGAACCTCCACGTATCTGCCGAACGGCATTTGTAATTGAAGTCGCCACTTCGTCCTGCATGGCCAGCATGTCATTCGACTGCGTTTCGTAGGAATGCGACCAGAGGTGATATCCGTCCGTCGCCCGGTTCAGTTGCGCGGTCACTCGCATCTGACTGCCGTCTCGCGTGAAGCTGCCTTCAAGCACCGCATCCACGTTCAGCTGCCGGCCAATCTCCCGCACATCTTCGCCCTTGCCTTTGAAGGCAAACGCTGAGGTTCGCGCCACAACGCGCAGGTCGCGCCATTGCGCCAGGTCATTGGTCAGCTCTTCTGTGATTCCATCGGCAATATAGTCGTCGCGATGGTCCGCCGAGTAGTCCTCAAAGGGCAGCACGACGATCGCGCGGATCGGTTGCTTCGCCACGGCAAGCGACGCGTGCTCATTCCACAGCACGAATGCTGCAACAGCGATTGCGGCGATCGATGGCACGGCGATCGCCCCTATAATCCAAATTCGCCGCGCCCGGTTCGCATTTTGCGGCGCGCTCGTCCGCACCAGTTGGGGAGCGCGAGAGGTCTCCGGAAACGCCGTTGGCTCGCGAAGCATTGCGGCATCGCGAAATGTGAAGCTCGCCACGTAACTGCGCGGTGGAAAATCGATGACAATGGCGTCGCGGCATCCGTCTTCCGCGTAGTAATCCTTGAGCCGCTGGCGCAGCCGGCTGAACTCCGTTCGCACCACCGATTCAATGCGCGGATCGAACGATTCCGGCCGCTGAAATACTTCCAGCCCGATCGCATATTCGTTGATTTTTTCGGCGTCGCCCTTGAGCGTGTGCTCCACCAGATAGCGCAACAGCTGCCCGCGGCGGCTCGCAGCGGAGAAATGCTGCGTCCCGAGCAATCGCTCCAACGTTTCACGAATCTCCTGCGAGCGCGCGTCGGGATTGCGGGGGGAAGCGTGGCTTTCGATGATGCCAGGCATCTGGAGCCTTTTCCGCGGATATGGGATGATCTTACCACGCGCGGAAGTACCCCACTTTGGCCATGCAGACCCTGATCCGGAGAGCATAACCAGCCTCGCCATCGAACATCGACGCGATGTTTCGAAAGTTGAAACATGAAGCAGAGAGGGCCTTCGCCGAAGCCGGAGACCCCCTTACCCGATTTGCCGCGGTCCATTGTCACCGCTCAGTGCTTGGGCTTGAACGCAAAGTAGAAGCCGAAGCCGGACATCGCCGCTCCCGGCACCAGGAAAATTGCTCCGAACGCGTTCTTAAGACCTGCATCCTTGGAGACACTGCGTGTCATGACGTAGGTGCCAAAACCTAAAAGCGGTATGCCGATGATCCCCATCACCAGCATTCCCGGCCGCTGGATCCCGTGAGGCTTGGTTGCGGGAGCCGACTGAAGGTTTTGCGCGTTCTGTTGGGCATCGTCCATCATCGCCTTCAGTTCGGGCGGCATGTTCAGGCTCGCCGAGTCGCTTGTCCCCGCCGGCACCGTCGGAGCATCCGGCAGAGCATTCACGTCGGCAGTCGTGCCGTCCTGTGCTGCCAAGGGAAGGTTGGTTGTTGTTGCAAGGCTAAGTTGTTCCGTTTGGGAGCCGCTGGGAACACTTGTCGTCTCAGGCTTCGCCGGCGATTGCTGGCTGACAGTCGCCGCGCCCTCTGCCACGGCCTGTGTCGCCAGCATTCCCACCAGCACCCCCACCAAAGCGCAGCGGCCAATCGCACCAAGCTGCGCCCCTACTGTGTGCAGTTGATTCATCATTACCTCCGGGGAAGGATCGAGTACGGCGGAAGTCTGATCGGGCAAGGCTGCCAGCTAGGTCCCCCCCATCGGCCTCCCAACCGGTCAGACTGTCCGCCGCTGCTGGTGAGATTCGCCCATCCGCGGTCCCAGCGGTAGTCTCAACACGCCACTGTAACGTTACAACTGCATGTTTTATCTTTGTTTTCAGGGGATCGCGCCGGTCGCGGGCGCGAACTAAACTCGCGGCTCAGGATGGAGCTGTGGTGAGAAGCGACTGAAAAACCGGAATTTGGACTCAGGCTGTCTTGGTTGCAACGCCTTCGACGAGCCGTTCGGCTGGGCCAATCTCCCGAACCGCCCATCCGGCAATCAACAGACTCGGCGCAGCAGAGGGCTCCAATTTGCCCAGCGCGCCAAGCCCTCCGAGTGTGGTCTGTACCAGTTGCTGGTTGGGCTGCGCCGCGCGTGAAACCACAACGCACGGCAGGTCCTTTGGCAGACCCTCGGCGAGCCACTCGGAGGCCAGCATCGTCAGGTCCCGGCCCGGCATGTAGACCACGCGCGTGCCTGCCTCAACGGCAGGTAGCGCTTCGCGGTTGTGCGATTGTGCGTGATGCCCGGTGGTGAGAATCACATGAGAGGCCCAATCGCGGTCGGTCAGCGACCGGCCAATTGCCGCAGCAGCCGCAAACGCAGCCGACACTCCCGACACAATCTCAACCGGCAAGCCAACCTCAGCCAGCGCGGCCAGCTCTTCGCTCGCCCGGCCAAACAAAAGCGGGTCGCCGCTCTTCAGCCTCACCACGCTGCGCTGCGCGCGCGCATGTTCGATCATCAGCGCGTTAATCTCTTTTTGCGTGATGTTTTTCGCGCCGCAGCGCTTGCCCACGTTCACCACCATTGCATGGGGCGGAGCCAAATCGAGTATTGCCTTGGGAACGAGGTCGTCGTGCAGAATCACATCCGCGCTTTCGATCAGCCGCACCGCTTTCAGCGTGAGCAATTCCGGATCTCCCGGGCCGGCACCAACCAGATAAACGCTGCCCGCAACCGCGCGCGCTGCTTCCCTGCCCGACCGCGCCAACTGTTTCGTCTGGCACAATGCCGAAACGCAAATCTGCCTCTGCGCCAGTTCGTGTAGCAGCAGCCTTCGCTCTTCGCCGCGCGGATGTGTTGCCAGAACCTCGCGCCGCAATTCACCCAATTTCGCAAGCCACGGCCCCAGATCCTCGGGCAGTTGCTCGTCGATCTCGCGCCGCAGGCGTTGCGCGACCACAGGGCTTTCGCCGGCCGTTGAAATCGCGATTTGCAAGTCGCCGCGGCTTACCACCGAGCCAAAGAAAAAATCGCAGTTGGGGATGTCGTCCACGCTGTTGCACGGAATCCCGCGCGCCACCGCCCCGCGATAGACCGCCGCATTCACTTCCGGCACGTCGGTCGCGGCGATCACGATGAAGTTGCCGTCGAGGTCGGCAGCCTGAAACTCCCGCTCGACCCACTCGAGCTTGCCTTCAGCCGCCAGCTCACGGACCTCCGCCCGCGCCTCGGGCGCAACCACGCGCAGCCGCAGGCCCGTCTTGAGCAGCGATCCGATCTTCTCGAGCGCTACAGTTCCCGCTCCGACCAGCAGGCACTGCCGCCCTTCAAGCTTCAGGAATATTGGCAACAAACTCATCGCGTTGTTCTCAGTTCGTAGTTCGCAGTTTTTGGTTCACAGTTCGTAGCGCCCTATTCGTTGGTCCCTTGTTCCCTTAGTACCTGATTTCGTTACTCGGCCACCGCATGCGGCACGGGCCCCGTGGGCAGGTCGCGTTCCACCGGTTCCAGAACTTCCCCAGCCAGATGCGCGCGCAATTCGTCGTTCGAGTGCCGCGCAAACCATGCGCGCAGATTCTCTTCTGTCTTGCGCTCAGCCAAGTATTGCCGCAACAGCCGCTCGATCGCCTCGGGCACCAACGGCGCCGGGCAACGGTAACCTACGGGCCGCGAAATTCCAGCGTGCTGGCCCACGGCTCCGCCCAGGCAAAAGTAAAAAGCGTCCGTCAGCTTGCCCTCGTACTTGATCTTCTTGCCTTCCAATCCGATGTCCGCGATCCAATGCTGCCCGCAACTATTCGGGCAACCGGTCACGTTCAGCTTCAGTTGCTGATCGAAGTGCGGCAGCCGCTCTTCCAGCTCATCGACAAGCCACCGCGTAAACCCCTTGGTCTCAGAGATCGCCAGCTTGCAGAACTCCGTGCCCGTGCACGCCACAGCGCCGCGCCAGAACATCGAGCCTTCCACATGGAGGCCGATCTGGCCGAGTTCCCGCGCCAGCTCGCCGGTCTTCGCCTTGGGCACATCGATGATCACCAGGTTCTGCGAGACCGTGAGGCGCACCTCGCCGCTTCCAAACCGTTCCGCCAACTCCGCTGCCGCCACGAGCTGGTCGCCGGAGAGACGGCCGCGCAGCACCGATGCGCCTACGTATGCCAATCCCGGTTGCCGCTGAGGATGGATGCCTACGTGGTCGCGAAGAACATCGTCGGGGACACGCTCTTGCCCTGCCGGATCGAGCCTGAATCCGATCTTGGCGTTTAGTTCGTCAAGAAAGCGCTCCGCCGTCCACCCTTCGCGCATGAACAAATACTTCAGTCGCGCCCTGTCGCGGCTCTCGCGCAGTCCCTGTTGCTCGCGGAAGATCTCTGTCACGCCGCGCGCCACACGGATCGCCTGGTCCGGCCGCACAAACGCATCGAGCTTCACAGCCAGGTGCGGCTCGTTTGAAAGCCCACCGCCCACGCGCAGCGAGTAACCCACTTCGCCGTCGCGCACCGCCGGCGTCAGGCCGATGTCGTTGATCTCCGGATACGTGCACCACGACGGACAGCCCGTTGCCGAGATTTTGAACTTGCGCGGCAAGTTGAAGAACTCGTTATTGGCCGTGAGCTCGCGTGCAATGCCGCGCGCGATCGGCGAGGCGTCAATCAGTTCGTCGGCTGCGATGCCGGCAAGCGGACAGCCGGTCACATTGCGCACCACATCGCCGCAAGCGCCCTTGGGCGAGAGCCCGATCGCGTCCAGCGCGTCCACAACTTCCGGCAGCGACTCGATGGTCAACCAATGCAACTGGATGTTCTGGCGCACCGTAATGTCTGCAAGGTTGCGCGCCTGCCTGCGCGTAATCTCACCGATGGTACGTAGTTGGCTCGCGGAGACAATTCCATTCGGAATGCCGATCCGCATCATGAACCACTCAGTGGTCAGGCCTTCTCCGCCCTTGCCCCCGGTCACGCCCGCGCCATCGCCTTGTGTATATACACCCCACCACTTGAAATAGAAGGAAGCCCACTCAGGCACCACGCTCGAGCGCCCTGCGCGCGCAAACGCGCGCACCTCGTCGAAGACAGCCCAGGGGTTCTTTTCACGCTTCAGGCGCTCAGATTTCTGGGCTTTGGTTTCTTTTGGCGCAGGTGATTCGCTCATCTTCTCTCTTCTCTTTTCGTTTCGATTCGCTCAAATGAAATGCCCGCGAGAGCTTTTGGCTCAATCGCGGGCACCGGGGAAACCGTGGACTTTTGATCGGAAGTTCAGACCCAGGTCACCCTAGCCGCGCGAGAGCGGCATACACGAGCGACAACAGGCCATTGCTTCCATGCTCAGAATATTAGACTTATTCGGTCCGAATTGCAATTCTGAATGCCATTAAAGGAAGGATCGGCAGGACTTACGCTCCGGCCGCAGCCGCACCCAGCTCGTCGAGGATCCTGCCAACTGCCTCTTGAGCCGCCTTGGCGCACCCTTCCGACAAATCCATCGAAATCGGTTGCTTCGGGTCGATTGCGATGGCGTACAAGGTCACTTCGCGCGTTCCGCCCTGTATATAGAACGCGTCCAACAGGTCCTTCACCCCGATGTCATGCGCCGTCAGCGTCGGTGGATAGTCTTTTGAAAAGCGCGGCGTCGTGCGCGTTACGGTCCCTGGAGGGTTTCCGTCCGCGGCGGCATCAATCAGAATGATCCGGTCTGCATTCTGAAGCGGCTCAAGCAGAATGAATCCGCCTGTCCCGCCGTCCAGGCATTCGACGTCCGCCGGCAGTGTGTGCTTCTCCAGCGCGCGCACTACGTGAACGCCAACGCCCTCATCGCCCATGATGACGTTGCCCAGGCCCAGCACCAGTGTCTTCTTAAGGCTTTTTGGATTCTCCGTCACTGCGCACCCGATCAAACTTCCACCCGCCAATGATCGAGCTTACCGTACCGCGCCCCTCGATGTAGTCGTGGTAGAACGACAGATAAATGTGGACGATGACGAACGTGACAAAGAACCACAGGAATGTGTGATGCCAGAAGCGCACCCCGGCATCGCCGCCCAGCAGCGGCACCACCCAGTTGAACAACTGTGCCATCCACGACGAGCTCATGGAAGAATAGAGCGCGAACCCGGTAATGGTCTGGATGCAAAACGCGATGAACGTCAGAAAATAAATGAACGCCGCCAGCGAGTTGTGCCCAGTGGAGATTTCTCCGTGCATCTTTGTCTGCAGCACGTCGGTCTTCACCACGTCCAGAATCTCCTGCTGCTGCTTCTTTGTCACCGGGAAGAAATTCGTCCACTTGGCGTACTTATTGCCGACAAATCCCCAGTAGAGCCGCGCCAGAAAATTGAACACGTATACCCACGCCGAGGCAAAGTGCAGGAACCGCACCCAGCCGAACCAGTATTGCTGGTATGCCTCCGCGGCATACGCAATGCGAACCGGGTGGCCAATCAGGAAACCCGTCACGCACAACATCGTCAGCGCGATGGCGTTGATCCAGTGGTAGGCGCGCACCGGCAGTTCCCACACATACACGCGCCTGTACTCAACCGGCGCCCCGCCGTTCAGTTTGAAAACATCTCGTACACCAGTGCTCTGTGTGCTCATGCGGCTACTCGAATGAAACCTGGTGAAGGTGCCGTCCCTGCGGATCGTAAAGATGCACGGCGCAGGCCAGGCACGGGTCAAAGGAATGGATGGTGCGGATGATCTCCACCGGCTCGTCCAGCTTCGCCACCGGCGTCCCGATCAAAGCGGCCTCGAATGAGGAGCGCTGTTGCTTGCCGTCGCGCGGCGAGCCATTCCACGTCGTGGGCACAACCAGTTGATAGTTCTCGATCGCCCCATTGTGAATCTTGATCCAATGCGCCAGCGAGCCGCGAGGAGCTTCTTCCATGCCCACCCCTTCGCAATCTGCCGGCCAGGTCTTTGGGTCCCACTTCTCGCCGTTGAACGTGGATACCTCGTTGATCTTCACGCGACCCATCAAATCGCCGTAGAACTCCTTGAGCCAGATCATGGCCAGCGCCGCATCGATGCCGCGCGCCGCCGTCCTTCCCAGCGTCGAGAACAGCGCGCCGACGGGCACGTTCAGCTTGCCCAGAACCATGCCCACCGTTTCCTTCACATCCGCGTGACCCGATGCATACGACACCAGTAGTCTCGCCAGTGGTCCGACTTCCATCGCGTTGTCCTTCCAGCGCGGCGTCTTCAGGAATGAGTACTTGTCGTAACCTTCCAGGCTCTCGAACGGCGGCTTCGGACCGCTGTAGGCGATATTCGTCTCGCCCGCCCACGGATGCAACCCCACACTGTCGCCTTCGCTGTAGTTGTACCAGGAGTGCGCAATGTACTCCTTGATCTCCTGCGAGTCGCGCGGATTTACCGGATACACCGTGCTCAGATCGCGATTGAGCACCGCGCCCCGTGCGTACTTGAATGACTCCGGATGGTTGTAGCCATTGGTCGGGAATTCGCCGTAGCTGAGATAATTGTGCAGCCCGCCGCCGTAGCTCGCCCAGTCCTTGTAGAACGACGCCACCGCCAGCAGATCCGGAATATAAACCTGGTTGATGAACTCGTCCGCCTGGCCGATGAGCCGCGCCACCAGGTTCAACCGGTCCGAGTTGATCGCCGCCACCTCGTTCATGTTGATCGAGCACGGCACTCCGCCAACCAGGTAATTCGGGTGCGGATTCTTGCCTCCGAACACAGCGTGAATCTTCACCACTTCCTTCTGCCATTCGAGCGCATCTAGATAGTGCGCCACGCCGATCAGGTTCACCTCCGGTGGCAGCTTGTACGCCGGATGGCCCCAATAGCCGTTGGCGAAGATGCCCAGCCCACTCGCCGCAAACGCCTTGATCTTGTCCTGCACAGCAGTAAAGTACGCCGGCGTATTCTTGTCCCACTGTGAAAACGACTGCGCCAGCTCCGCCGCCTTTTTGGGATCGGCCTTGAGCGCGTTCACGATGTCCACCCAATCCAGCGCGTGCAGGTGATAGAAGTGGATCACGTGATCCTGCACATATTGCGTGGTCAGC
>Ga0181535_10005231_pt1 | contig 13994 bp, 6 predicted proteins | sample PEATcosm2014_Bin_44_FD_119774 | JGI IMG/M metagenome (GOLD analysis project Ga0181535, IMG submission 119774) | Peatland microbial communities from MTU Mesocosm Facility, Houghton, MI, USA - PEATcosm2014_Bin17_30_metaG | ecosystem: Environmental > Terrestrial > Soil > Wetlands > Peat | place...
TCCACCGACGCTACATTTTCACCGAGAGCTGCCCATGTCGGCACACTGCCCATCAAAAGCATGAGCACAACTGCAAAGGTACTTTTCATCTCTTGCCTCCCTAATGCTCTGCATTATTCTCTGCTTTACACATCTGCTCTTGCTTGGACGGGTTTTGAGCAGCAAAAGGTTTCCATGAACATGTTAAATAATTGCAAAATGCGGTTTGGCCTTGGGCAAGCCGGGGCATAGGCCTTTTGCCCCCCAAAGCGAAAAACAGGAGGTGCTTAGTACCTTCAGGGCGGCTGGACCACGCGTCGATCATGGGTCAAATTTGGAGGTTACCCGATTTCCGTTGACAAAAAAACAGGCACGTAGACTAGAGTTGCGGTGTAAGAGCGATCGCCTTTGCCGACGCAGCGCGGCAGGGCTGCTCCCTTTGCGCCTTCTGACGCCTGTGCTGACATTAGCAGACAAGAGTCAGTTATCGGCCAACCACGCAATTCCTGTCGATCCGTCAGCCAGTCTGGTCACGCAACGCCTTTACCACAAGTTGCAGTTCGTCAAGAATGTTGACGCGCTGAATAGGCGACAAGACTGGAGAACCAGCCGCTGTGGCCACACCCTCCACTGCCTCTAGCAATCGTTCCGCACCAAGCAGCGTGGCGCTTTCCACAATCGGGGTGAAGTCCTCTCTGCGGATAGATCTCGGGTCAGGGGACCAGTTTTTTATCTCCGCGATGGCGCGATCCAGTTGGGCGGTGAAATTCAGAGCCATCGTTCGATAAGCATCTGAGCTCAGGGAGTATTGATTCATCACGCCGGATGAACTCATCAAAATTGCCTTTTCCGGCTTGAAGACTTTCGCCACCCTCTCGATCAAACGGTCGGGCCTGATGGGCTTCAGAAGATAATCTCTGCACCCGAGCGCAAATGCCTCGGCAACCGTTTCGCGGTCGTCACGCACACTGAGCACGATAGCAGGAAGACTTCTCCAGGTTTCGTGCGCTCGCAGGGCGCGGAGCAAATCGAGCCCACTGGACTCCGGCATCATGATGTCGGTGATCACGCCCTGAATGTCGGGGTCGGAATTTAACAGGCTTAAGGCCTCGGAGCCATTCCGGGCCAGGACAATGGTATAGCCATGCCGGGTGAGAACCCCCGTTATCAGGGTGCCCGTTACCGCATTGTCTTCTGCGACGAGGATCTTCATGGTTGTGGCCCCTCCCGAAAGAGCGCGGCCCTCTTGCGGTATTCCCTGCACACACCCGTGGCCGGGCCCAAGCCCTCCTTATGCTGCCTTTCTTTCGAAATGGCGCAATTCGAATTCCAACAGCTCCATTGCACGTTCCAGGCTCGCGGCCGGTGCGCCGGCGCCCTCGATATTCCCCTCCCTGGCCATCATCTCCAGCGTGCGCGCGGCCTCGAACGCCTGAGGCGATGCGATGTCTCCAAGCGAACCCTTGAGGGCGTGCGCGGCACGCTCCAACTTCGAAGCGTTGCCCTGCTCGGTGGCACCGCGCACGTTTTGCAAGAGTTTTGGACACTCTGCGAGAAACATCTCGATGATTTCGCCGCCCAAGGATTCGTCGCCTTCCAACCTCGACAGAAAACTGGATTTATCAAATATCATCAAGGTGGGTGCCTCCTTCGATCCGGCCAGGTCCGGTGGCGCGACGACGCGGCGGATAACCTCAAACAAAGCGCTAGCCCGAAGCGGTTTGGCGAGATAACCTTCCATGCCGGCAGATTTACAGGCGTCTTCCTCGTCGGGCGTCGGGTGAGCCGTCAAAGCAATGATGGGAAGGTGCCCCCCTCTATTGCGCTCAATTTCCCGAATGGCCCTCGCCGCATCCAACCCCTTCATGCACGGCATCTCCAAGTCCATCAGCAGCACGTCAAAATCCTGAGAGCGCGCGTCCTGGACCGCCGTCAGAACCTCGGTGCCGTCGGCAATTACGGAGACTTGGTGGCCGCGCTTTTCCAGCAGGTGGGTCACGAGTACCTGGCTCACCTCATTGCTCTCCGCCAGCAGGACACGCAGTTCGCCGCCGAGCTCCTGCGATGTGCCACAAATGTCGGCGGGGGCGGCTCCCTCCTTTGACGTCTGGAGCGCCTTCGCAATGGCTGTAACCAGGTCTGACTCCCGGACCGGCTTGAGGCAATATTCAACGATCCCCAACTCGCGGCAACGGGGGGCGTCGGGCCCAGCCTCCGTGGGAGGAAACATCATCACTATGGGAGCCCTGAACCCCGGGATGCAGCGCACCCTTTCCGCCAAGGCAAATCCGTCGCCCGCAGGCATCTGCGCGTCAAAGAGGGCTAGACGGATGGGCGCGGGAGAAGCGAGCGCCGCGTGAATCGCCGCCAAAGCTGATTCAGCGCTCTCCGCGAGGGTTGCAATCATGCCGCGATGGCGCAGCATATCTGCCAGGATTTTCCGGCTCGATGCGTGGTCATCGACAACCAAAACCGGCACACCGCGCAAGAGGTCGTTTCCCACCTTATCCGCCGGCGGGGCCGCAGGAGCCGCCAGGCCCAAGCGCAGGGTTAAGTGGAAGGTGCTGCCGCGGCCCGGTTCGCTATCCACCCAGAGGGAGCCGCCCATCATCCGTACCAGTTCCGAGCAGATGGCCAGCCCCAACCCCGCACCTTCGTATCGCCTGGTCAAGGAACCATCCGCCTGCGTAAAAGCCTCAAAGACCATGGCGATTTTGTCTGCGGGGATTCCCACCCCGGTGTCGGTCACTGAGATGTGCAAAGCCACCTCCGATTCTTTGCGGGAATCCATATCGGCGCGGATCACCACCTCGCCCCGCTCGGTGAACTTGACGGCGTTTTCGACCAGATTCACGAGGATCTGCTTCAACCGCACCGGATCGCCCACCAGCGGTGAGGGAATAGCAGGATCTATTCCACAGGCCATCTCCAGGCCCTTGTGAAATGCCTGGATTGACAGCGGACGAAGGGCTTCATCCACCACATCCTCCAGGATAAACGGGGTGGTTTCCAATTCGAATCTCCCCGCTTCGATTTTGGAGAAGTCCAAAATGGAGTTGATCAAGCCGAGAAGGGAGTCAGCCGAGGACTCGACCATCTCCAAGTAGCCGCGCTGCTCGACATTCAGTTCGGTAGCGAGGGCGAGCTCGGTCATGCCGATGACTGCGTTCATAGGAGTCCGGAGCTCATGGCTCATGTTGGCGAGAAACTCCGATTTGGCGCGGTTGGCCTCCTCGGCTGCCTCCATGGCTTTACGCGTGGCAACTTCAACCTGCTTTCGTTCCGTAATGTCCTGCACAAGCTCGGCGATGCGAATCACTTTCCCCGCCGAGTCGCGAATGGGGAAGGCGCGGTCCCACACCCACCGCACGGCTCCATCGGGCCGGATGATGCGGTACTCCCATTCTCCGCGGCCGCGGTTGGAAAGCTCCGAGACGGCCGCGATGGGTGGGCGATCATCCGGGTGGATCCCGTCCAGGAACGAATGGGGGCTCGCGTACAAACTCTCGCAGCTCCGGCCCCAAACTTTCGCATACGCGGGATTGACGTAGAAGACCTTGTTCACCTGCGGATCGAACAGGAGAAGGACCTCTTCCACGTTCTCCGCCATTTGGCGGAAACGCTCTTCGCTTTCCTGCAATCTTTCCTCCGCGAGTTTGCGTTCGGTCACATCTTCCACGATTCCGTCGTAGTACAGGATCTGATCGCTCTCCCCGCGGATGGCTCGAGCGCTTTCCCGCACGAAAATTACTGAACCATCCAGCCGCGTCCAGACCGATTCCAAGCCTTTCACCTCTCCGTCACACGCCATCCGTTCATGGAAGAGTTGCCGGGGATAGGTGGGCTCAAAACCCTGCTCTTCCAGGTTGCGTTTCGCCAATTCGTCCAGATTCTGATACCCCAACATAGTCACGAGGGCGGGGTTCGCCACAAGGATCTCCCCCGTGGGGCTGGTGCGGTAAATGCCGACAGTCGCATTCTCAAAGAGGCTACGGAAGCGCTCCTCGCTAGCATGGAGGGCGCTTTCCGCCTGTTTGCGAACGGTGATATCGCTGATGATGCCGATGACCCCGACGATCTCTCCGTTGGCGCCAAAGTGGGGGCCGTAGACGCTGGAGACCCAGCCGGACAGGTGGGTGGAAGGCACGTGGAACGGCATGTCGGGGGCGTGGACGACTTCTCCCGCCAGCGCGCGACGGATCATGTCGTCCACCTTGTGCTCGCGCAAGTGTGGGAAAAGGTCAAATCCCCGTTGGCCCAAAGCTCTGGACGCCGGCACGCCCGTCAGTTCTTCCATGAAGCGATTCCAGGCCTGATAGCGGAATTCGCAGTCATAGACCACAACCCCTTCCTGGGCGCTGGCGATCACCTCGCGATTAAACTGCTCGCTCTGGCGCAAGGCAAGTTCCGCCTGTTTACGCGCGGTGATGTCGGAGAGAAGGCCGTCGGCGTAACGCACCCCGTCCCTTTCATAGGACGCTACCGCGCGGTCGTGGACCCAAATCCACTCACCACTCTTGCGCTGGACACGGCACTCCAAGTCGTATGCCTCGCCATGGCTGAATAGAGCTTCCAGAGAGGCTCGCGCCCTGCGGGTGTCGGGATTATCCTCGCCACGGAGGAGGCGAACACCATCCTCTATGATTTCGGCGGCGCTGAATCCGGTGAGCTTCTCGATGTTGGGGCTGACATAAGTGAGGCGGCCCGTGGCGTCGGCCGTCCAGGCGACGTCAGGGATGTTCAGAACGAGCGAACGGTATTTCTCCTCGGCGAGAGCTAGAGTCTGCTCCGCTTGTTTGCGCTCGGTGATGTCGCGGGCAAAGCCACAAGCGAACTGCTTGCCGCCGAACTGCACATAGGTGATGACTAGGTCGACGGGAAACTCGCTCCCGTCCTTGCGCCGGTGTACTGCTTCCATCGAGAAAAAGCCCTGGCTGCGAAGGCACCCCCACAATCGTTTCAGAATCTCGGGAGAAGCGTTAGGTATTACCTCCCCAATGGTCTTTCCGATTAATTCCTCGCGCCCATAGCCCAAGGCTTTGCACCCGGCATCATTGACGTAAAAGAGTCGATTGTCAGCGTCTGTCCAATAGGCGCCATCCTTACAGACGTCGATCGAATGCTTTAGGAGGGCAAGCTCTTCCTCCGCACACTTACGTTCGGTGATATCGGAAAGGAGTCCTTGCAGGTATTGAACGCCATCCTTTTCATAAACGCCGACGGTCCGTGCCCGAACCCAAACCCAGCCGCCGTCCTTACGTCTCCCCCGGTACTCCACGTCGCAAGATTCCTGGTCCCGAAAAGCCCTGGTCAAGGCCTTCTGAATCGTGGGAAGGTCATCGGGATGCGCTGTGGCAAAGAAAATATCCAAGCCTCCCTGGCCGACCTCGTCCGCGGTAAAGCCTCCCAACTTTTCAATATTGGGGCTGATAAAGACGAAACGGCCACGGCTATCAATTGTCCAGACAACGTCGGGAATATTCATAACGATGGAGCGGTATTTCGCTTCACTTTGACGGAGCGCCTCCTCCGCCTTCAGGCGGTCGGTAATATCGCGGGCGATCGCGGAGCTTCCCACCACCTCCCCACGGCCGTTCCTGATGGGAGCGATGCTCAGAGACACAGTGATGCGCCGCCCGTCCTTACTCCTCCGGACCGTCTCGAGATTAGCAATCCGCTCGCCGTGGCCGACCTGCGCGACCATGCGGGACACTTCATCGCAAAGATCGGGCGGAGCCAGAATGGATATATGCTTTCCTAGGATCTCCTCAGGGCGATATCCGTATAGACTCTCCGCGGCTCGGTTCCAACTGATGATGATTCCCCCGGGCGTGATACCCTCAATAGCATCATTGGAAGATTCGACGATGGCGGCCAACTGCGCGCGAGTTTCCTCCACCTGCTTGCGGGCGGAGATGTCCTGCCCGATGGCCACGAAGTGAGTAATCTCACCGGGCTTGACGTATACCGGCGTTATCGTCAATTCCTCGTTGTAGAGGGCCCCGTCCTTTCTTCGGGTCAGTATATCGCCTCGCCACACCTGCCCTGACTGGACGGTGTTCCACATGTCGCGGTAGAGCTCCGAATCGTGCACGTCGGATGAGAGCAAAAGAGGATTCGTGCCGACAACCTCCTCCCAGGTGTAGCCCGACAAGGCCGTGAAGGCTGGATTGACCCAAAGAACGTTGCCGTTGCGGTCCGCAATCACAATCCCGACGGCAGCAGCCTTCAGCGCCGCAGCCTGCAAGACGACTTGCTGCTCCACACGCTTCCGCTCTGTCACATTTCGGGCAATGCCCTGGACTCCCACCACCTTCCCGTCCTCATACAACAGGCGGCCGCGAACCTCCACGGCCACCCGAGCCCCATATTTGGTGATAACTTCAAGTTCCGCATCTCCCGATGTTTCACCTCCCTTAGTTCTCTCCAATACCTGCCGGACCACGTCATGGTACTCAGGAGTAACAATCTGGACGATATTCATGCGCGACAGTTCAGTCCGCGTGTATCCCAGGGCCTTGACCAGCGTGTTGTTCACCGAGGTGAAGTTCCCATCGAGGTCGCTCGTATAAACCATGTCGATGGCGTTTTCCAGCAGGTCGCGGTATCGATCCTTGAGCCTCGCTTCGCGCCGCAGCCATTCGCGAATCTCCGCAGTCTTTGACCGCACCTGCCTTCGCAGGAGAACCACCCACGCGGCAGCGGCAAGCATCATGACACCCATTAATCCCAGTACCCTGCGGGCCCGCTCAAGATTCCACCATGGGGTTGATTCCACCACCTCCACGTCGCGGGGCGAGCGGACCAGCAGGCGAAACGCCGGAGGGGCCCCGTTTTCCTGCGCCAGCGCTTCACATATCCCGGTGATCCGCACGCGGCTGCCCACTTGCAAGCGAGCGAGCTCCGCCCTTGCCCCTTCGCCCAAAACCTGAGCGCGAAAAGCCACCGGGCCCGACACGACCAACAGCGAGGGGGGAGAATTGCCGATGGTTATCGCCCGGAATACCCGGCCTTCGAGTCGGACCAGCGAGCTGTCGAAATTACCTTGCAGAGCCTCTTCCAATGAGATGTCAACCGGCGCAGGCGGGGGGCCGCTGGAGAGCTTGCGGAACTCCGCGTCCACGAGCTTTCTGGAGCCCTCATCGAGTGCCGGGAATCCCCAAACTTCCACCGTGTCACCCGGCTGGACTGAAGTCGCCTGAGAGGTTTCCACCTTAAGGCTATCCGTCGCATCCTTGATGAAGAGCGTGCTGAACGCCTTCTGCAAGGTCACGATTCCGCGGACCTTCACCCGGTGGCCGGAGGTGGTGCGCACACTTAGCCTCGCGAGGTCGCGAATCGAATCCATGGGGGGAGATTCTGATGTCAGCTTCCCTCGCTCGAGGATGCGCAAGGAACTTAAGTCTTGGACGTAGACCACAACTCCAATCATCTGTTGTTTCGCATTGAAGACGCCGCCGCAAACGCCTTGGATCTGGATTTCAGAGTCAAGCAGTTTAGCCGGGGCGAGTGCGCCATGATTCTGCACAACAACCCGGACGCGCCCCAGTCCCACGGCGAGTGAAAGGATGAGTTCCTGGGAAGGTTCTTGAATTTGCGCGGAGTGAACGATGCCCGAGACTTCAACCCACTGACTGTCTTGCTGCCCCAAAGCTATTTCCTCATTGCGGGGACGAAGTGGAGCGGGCAGCGGGGCCCGACCGAGGATCTGGATCGCGGGCTTTTCAATCTGGTTCGAAAACCACCCATGGCCGGTAACACCCTTAACCTCTACAAAATCACGGGCTGAAAGGCCAAGATTCCATGACGGCGTTTCAATGTAGATCCCTCCCGTAGCATCTTGAACAAAGAGCACCGTATTGCCCGGACGAGATGTGGACCCGCCATGGAACGTGATCACACCTCGGATTCGCACCGGGTACGCCCGCTCGGCCTCCTTCTCTGAGAGGTTATGAATGTCGATGACCCGGGTTGGGATCGCGAGGGAGGGCGCGAGGGTTGGTGGGGGTATTGGCTGCTCCCGCACCTGTCGCAATCCCACAAAAAGAAGGAGGTAGGAGAGAACGATAAAGAGCCTGGGCGTAGACCGTTCGTTCATCGCGGCAGTTGAGCTTCCCTGCTTCTCCGATCCTTAGTCGCCGGAGATATTTTGAGTCGAATCGCCCCGGCGCCATTGCGGGCTCAGAGGCGTCTCACGTCGAACCTCAGGTCTCATCCCAGAAACGACTACCTAGTGGCCATGGGATAACTCATGGTAAAGCCCCGAAGAGACGCATGAAACCTTCCTACACTTTTTCGGCAGATTGAGAGATAACTTGATGGGTATTTCTTGATAATTTGGACCCCGCTCCCTTCAACTAGGGCCAGCCATTAAACCCTTCCGTTTCAATAACTCATTTGGATGGATGGGACGAGTCACCCACAACTGGCTTGTTTTCTATTGGTTATTCGGATAGGGGGGGAATGGGGCAAAGTCGGGGCGACATCGGAGATCAAAACCGAGATTATCTTGCTTGTTTTCAATAACTAATCCGGAAATTAAGATAAGGCGTTTGTTTTCATCAATTCATTCGGATACGACATTCTGTCGGTTATTTTGCCCTTTGCTTTCTATTACTTATTCGGACCGACCTTAATTTTTGACATCTTTTTATTTCGAGAGATCGGCTCACATAATCGAGGGGTAAATCCGACATAATGGTCGCAAATTCGAACGACGGATGATCGTCGGCCCTGCGGTACGCGTCGCTGTCTTCCCGGACATTCGGGCAGTCGCCGTAGGGGAAAATCAGAGCGCGAATTGCAGACTCATCGAACAACATGGTTAATCACATGTCAAACGTACGCAGCGTCGAATACATTGACACTTTTGTCAAAAGAAATATTATAAATTTTAAGGTGTGGGGTTTTTCGGCAGGCATTTGAGGAAGAGGGACATTACGTTCGGCGGAGAAGTTCATTCACGCTTTTGATCCCTGATTCCCGAAGGGGCGCCCTTGAGGTACTGTGTGCCGCGTCTAGCGCACGGGTTGGATCGTTATCCCCGGTATCATCGCTTGCTCGGCAGAGGGCACTGGCTTCAAGAGGTAGTTACGAATCGACCCACCCACACCCACTCCAATATGCGCGATGGAGACCCAGCGCTCCAAGGTATGGTGGCCGGTGCGGTGGAAGGCATAAGAAACGCCGATGGACACCGCGGTGCCCGCGAGTTCGATTCCCACAAAGAGCGGGCGGTTATCGACAATGGAATTGGAAAGCAGCCACTCGTAATCCCCATTATCGCGCAAGTGCCGGGTGGAAGCATAATCCAGCATGCGTGCGCCGCCGACACCGCAGAAGAGATAAATGTTCTCCTTGTCCCAGAACTTGTGCGGCGGTAACTGTGTTTTCGATGGGCCGGACGGTGACGCAGAGATGTGCACATCCCCCGTCGTCGCGGATTTATCCTGTGCCAACAGTCCCCCGGAGCAGGCGAGCAAGAAAGCCAAAGATAGGATGCTGCGGGTTCTGAGCATGAGTGGAATTCTAAAGTGTAAAGGGTAAAGGATAAAAGGTAAAAATACGACCCACCGTTCTCACAAAACCCCGGCAGAAACACAAAAAATCTCGAACTTCGGATGCATGCCGGGTCAGCTTTCCGGCAGCGGCGGGCAGCCGGGAAACTCCGCCAGGTAAGTGTTGCCGATATACTCCAGGTACTCGATGCCGATTTTACTGGTGAAGAATCCATCCGTGGTGAGGTCGCGCAGGAGGGAGAAAAACGCGACGCCGGGCCCGAGCGCTGGGTCCTTCTGCGCGTTCTCACGATAGGCGATCTGGTCGAGAATCGCCTTCCTTTGCCCCGCGCTGCATTCGAGGTACACCGTTCCGTAACGGTCGCTGCAAGTGGAGTCGAGCCAGGCGATGCCGCCGCCGAGAGTCAATTGGTAATCATGATTCTCGCTGGTGAGCAGATCGATGAACTCCGGCGCGCCCGCTTCCAGAGCGCCTCCGGCTTTATCGTCAGGAGGAATGATTGTCTGGCAGATTGACCGCAGAGTCTCATAGGAGTGCGCGGGGAAGAACTTCGGAGTGTAAGCGCCGCCCGCCGATTGGCTGCGATCCTCCCGAACCATGCGGTGGGCGTGCTCCGCCGCTTGCAACGGAATCATTCGCAGAACCGACCCTGCGGAAACTCCCACTGCGAGGTTTTTCAAAACATCACGGCGGGATATGTTGGTAGGCATACAGTTTCTCCTCGGATGGTTGTCGGTTGTCAGTTGTCAGTTGTCAGTTCTCAGCAAAGCCGCAGTCGCCCGGTTTTTTCTTTTACTGACAACTGAGAACTGACGACTGATAACCTCTTTTTCAGATATTCCCCTTCTTCGCCTCGTCCAGCAAATGTTCCGACGCCCGCCAGGACAGCGCCAGAATCGAGAGGGTCGGGTTCTTGTCGGGATTAGTCACGAAGCACGCGCCGTCGGTCACGAAGAGGTTTTTCACTTCGTGGGCCTGACAGTACGAGTTCAGTGCCGAGGTCTTGGGATCGTTCCCCATGCGCACCGTCCCGGTCTCGTGGATGATCGCGCCGCCCGGGGGAAGGCCGTAGGGAAAATCCCCCGTGGTTTCCGTTTTCGCCAAGTAAGTCCCGCCGACCGCCTCGATGACGGCGCGGAATGTTTCCTGCATATCGCGCGCCATTTTGATTTCGTTTTCGCCCCACTGGAAATGAAAGCGCAGCACGGGGATTCCCCATTCATCCACGACATCGGGATCAATTTCGCAGTAAGAATTCTTGTTGGGAATCATCTCGCCACGGCCGGCGAGGCCAAGGTACGCGCCATAGCTCTCCTTGCATCGCCGCTTCAAATCCAGCCCGTAACCTTGGTGTTCCTGGCAAACGCCATGGAACTCCCCGGCTTGAGGCATGTCGCGCCCGCCGCCGAACTCGACGTGATATCCGCGCAGAAACTCGTTCTTGCGATCGAATTTCCACCACGGAATGTAAAGGTGCATTCCGCCCGTACCATCGTGATTGTGCGGTGGCATCTTTTGCAGCGCCGGAACGAACCCGTAGCCGTCGCTGCCGACGGAGTCCATCAGGTTGCGCCCGACCACGCCGGAAGAATTGGCGAGGCCCTGGGGAAATCGCGACGAGCGGGAGTTCAGCAGCAAGCGCGCGGATTCGCACGAACTGCCCGCCACCACGACGGCTTTAGCGCGCACTTGTTGCTCCCGGCGCGTGGCCTTGTCGACGTAAGAGACGCCCTGCGCCTTGCCCTCATCACTCACCAGGATTTCCCGCGCCATGGCGCCGGTCACCAGCGTCAGCCGCCCCGTCGCCATCGCCGGAGGAATCAGGACCTGGCTGGAGCTGAAATTCGACGCCGTCTTGCAGCCGCGTCCGCATTGGGCGCAATAGTGGCACGGCGCGCGGCCGTTCACCGACTCGGTCAAGATGGCAAAGCGCGATGGAACGCAGAGAATGCCCAGCTTGTCGCATCCCCGCTTGACCAGAAGGTCCGAGCAGCGAGGCTTGGGCGGCGGCAGGAAAATCCCATCGGGTGCGCTGGGGATGTTCTCTCTGGAGCCGAAAACGCCAATGTACCGCTCGACTTTGTCGTAGTAGGGCGAGAGTTCCTGGTAAGTGAGCGGCCAATCGTCGCCGAGACCGTCGTGGGAGTGCGAGCGGAAGTCCACCTCGGCAAAGCGCAGGGCGATGCGGCCCCAATGGTTCGTGCGCCCGCCGACAATGCGCGAGCGGAACCACATGAACTGAGAGCCCGGCGCCTTCGTGTACGGCTCGCCGCTGATGTCCCAGAAACCGTTGGGGGCCATGAACTCGTCGGAGGCGAATTCGTTAAACCCTGCGCCGCCAATTCCCGCGCCGCGATGCGGCAACTCGTAGGGCCATACGTGCTCCTTGTAATCCGTCTCGGGATGCAACATGGGCCCCGCTTCCAGCATCACCACGTTCAGCCCACCCTCCGTCAACACTTTCGCGGCAGCCCCGCCCGCGGCTCCCGACCCGATTACGCAAACGTCATAGACTTTTCCCGACCGGATGATCTCCAGCATAGATGGCAGTTCCCCTGAAAGAATCCCTCATAGAAAGCAAATTGAGTGCATCAGCCCCGAAGGGAAATAGCATACGACAAATCGGGGCGTTCGTGTTGTTCGGAATGTCGCGGCGCCTGTGCACCGAACCGGGAACGTAGCGCGGGCGTCCCGCCCGCTGTCGCGGGAGCGTCCCGCTCCCGCCACGACTGCGCGGGCAGGATGCCCACGCCACAGCGGGCGGGACGCCCGCGCTACGTTCGCTCGCTACGTTTGATGACATCCCCCGCCAACAGGGGTAGAATGCCGGGTCAGTTAGGAGGCGAGAGCGGCCACCTGCAAGCATCTCGCTGCCGTCTGCGGAGGTAACAACTCAATGAGAAGCGCACTCATATTAGCTTTGCTCGGAATCGCGAACGTCGCACTCGCTGGGCCGAACCCGCCCGACCGCCCGAAGATTACCGGCATCGATCACGTGGCCTTTTACATAACGGCGCCGGAAGGAGTCGCCCACCTTTATAAGGATGTGTTGGGTCTTGCTGCCGCGAACCCGGTAGAGCCGGGAGAGACAGTTCAGTACACGGTGGGAAAGCAGTGGGTGGGATACAGTGCGGCTCCCGACCCTCAAGCCATCGACCGAATGGACCACATCGCGTTTGCGACGGACAACGTCGCAGCAATGCAACACTATCTGGCGAAAAAGGGAGTGACGGTGCCGGAGACCGTTCAAAGCTCGCCGGATGGAAGCCGCAGCTTTCGAGTGAAGGATCCGGAAGGCCATCCCATCGAGTTTATCGAGCGCGCGAAAGGTGTCTCCCCAGCGCCACCCAATGCCGAAGCCGTTTCGCGCCGCCTGATTCATGCCGGATTCATTGTTCGCGATCGCGGTGCGGAAGACGCATTCTATAAGGACATCCTGGGGTTCCATGTCTATTGGTTTGGCGGGATGCAACCTGGCCGTACCGATTGGTGCGCGATGCAAGTGCCCGACGGCACCGATTGGCTGGAATACATGCTCGATGTCGATGCTAACCCCGACCGTCACACGATTGGCGTGATGAACCACATTTCCCTGGGTGTCGTGAATATGAAAGAAGCACAGGCCATGCTCGAATCCCATGGATGGACGGCGCATGGCGGCGAGCACGCGCAAATGGGAAAAGACGGCAAGTGGCAGCTTAACCTTTACGATCCGGACTTCACGCGCGTGGAGTTAATGGAGTTCAAGCCTGTGCAGAAACCGTGTTGCTCCGAGTTTCAGGGTCCCTTCCCAGGAGAAGACCGCTAGCACCTAACTCACAAATACTTAAGAATTTCATCCAAGGTTTTCTGGATGCCGAGGTAGGGATCGCCGGAACCCTCGAACTCAATCGAGTAGACTCCCCGGAAGTTCGCCTGTCTGGCGATCTCCATGGCGTGAGGGAAGTCGTACGCTGTCTCCGCCCCGTTTGCGTCGAACTCCAGCCCCTTGGCGTGGCACAAAATTTGCGTGTAACCGAAAAGCAGCTTCAAGCCCTTCTCGCGTGTGGGTTCATCGGGAAAGCTGCCGAAGTCCGGCAATGCGGCGACGCGCGCTTCACCGACCAGCCTGAGCAGCTTCACCAAATCTTCCGGACGCTCGCTGCCGAAGTCCCTCATGTTCTCCACATTCACGTGGACGCCCTTGGTCTGCGCGTAAATGGCAACCGCTTTGTAGGATTCGGCGGACGGCGCCAAGTTCTCGGGGTCCACCTTGCCGGGACTGACTCGCACCGACTTGACCCCGAGCGTGTGGGCGATGTCCACCCAAGACTTGACGGCGTCGACGGCCCCCGCACGCGTTTCGTGGTCTGGGTCGGAGAACATCCCTTCGCGGCCGCACTCCGGGATGTCGACGACCAGATTCACGATGGTCGAACGCGCGTGCGTAAGCGAGTATTTCAGCTCGTGCAAATAGGCGGTCTCGGTGGAGGGAAAGTGCGTCGCGCAAACTTCCA
>Ga0181535_10005233_pt1 | contig 13991 bp, 11 predicted proteins | sample PEATcosm2014_Bin_44_FD_119774 | JGI IMG/M metagenome (GOLD analysis project Ga0181535, IMG submission 119774) | Peatland microbial communities from MTU Mesocosm Facility, Houghton, MI, USA - PEATcosm2014_Bin17_30_metaG | ecosystem: Environmental > Terrestrial > Soil > Wetlands > Peat | place...
CCCGTCGCAATCTCCTTAACCGCCAGTTGAAACCAACCTGCGAGAACCTGAAGCTGGAAGGTATCACTTGGCACTGGTTGCGACACGCGAATGCGACCATGCTTGATTCGGTGGGCGCATCGCTCGGCACAATGCAGGCTTTGCTCGGACACTCTTCGGCGGAGGTAACGAGAGACGTTTACCTGCATTCAGTTCCGGCAGACGGGCGACGGGCGGTACAAGGCGTGGAAGATTTGATCGGACCCAAATGGACCCAAGTTGCAGAGTTTGGAAAATTGGCGACTACGCTAACTCAATGATTCTGTGGGATTAGTTGGTCGGGGAGAGAGGATTTGAACCTCCGACCCCCTGGTCCCGAACTGAATGACCTATGTAGAATCAATAACTTCTGAATCTTAGCCGTGGCGCTTCAATCGCGTAAGTCTTTCTGATTCCTACAAGCAGCTACTACTCATTTTCATATGGGCACCCCTCAATGGGAACCCCCTGCCACCAATGAACGTTAATAGCGGTATTGATGGCCAGAGGTTTTGTAGCTTTGTACCTGAAAGCTAAAACATTGAATTTCTTGAGCGATTTCGTTGGTTTTGTCCTTCCACTTAGGCTGTTTTAGATCGTTTTCTTTAGCGTAATGTTAGCGAGAAAATGCCGGAAGTCCGAAGACTGGGGAGAGACGATGTAACCCGTGCCCCCCTGTTCCCGAATTTGAGGAAGGACACTAAGTCTTTCCTCCCTTACTTGAAGCCGGGCAATGAGGCCGCTGGTGGAAGTGGAGCGGCGGCTGCGCATCATTTGTGCAGCAGTGAGCTGAGAATCAACTTATCATTGACCAATTGCGCCCGGCGGTTTTATGGCAGCGAATAACGTGATTGGGAAGGTGCGCCGGGCGAATTGGGCTGCGCTAGAGAAAGCAAGAGTTGGCGGAGACTCGTGAGCGCAAAGATACAGATCGAGCTTATTCCTCTCGGAGTTACTCTCGACGTAGAGCGAGGGACTGCGCTCCAAACCATTCTGGCCATGCACGGTGTGGAGTTTCCCTGTGGCGGTTCAAGCAACTGCGGTGGATGTCGCGTGCAGGTCATTGAGGTCGCCTCAAGCCAACAGCCGAGGACAAAGCCCTGTTTTCGGAAGAGGAACTCGCGGTTGGATGGCGACTCGCGTGCCGTGCTTGTGCCGAGGGTCCGCTCAAACTCAAGGTCGACCAGTGGACCATGCCGATCCTCGCTGACAATGAATCTCCATCCGGCGCGCGACGCAAAGGACTGGCGATGGCTATCGATCTGGGCACAACGACCATCGTGGCACAGCTTCTTGACCTTGAGAGTGGCAAGTTGCTCGGCCTGCGAAGCGCACTGAATCCGCAAGCGGCTCACGGGGCGGACCTGATAAGCCGCGTGCGTTTCGCCTTGGACAGTGATGTGCTCACGTCGCTTATCCGCGAATTTCTGGGCGTAATGGTTCATGACCTGGCAACCGGACGCGAAGACGAAATCGTTGAAGTTGTTCTGGTCGGCAATGCAGTGATGCACCACCTGTTCTGTGGCCTTGATGTTAAGCCGCTCTCGCATGCCCCCTTCGAATCGCCGAATAATGATGAGCAACGATTCACTTCGAACAAATTGAAGTGGAAGCTGCCCGGTTCGTCGAGAATCCGCTTTCTCCCCTCGATCGGTGCGTTTGTCGGTTCGGATATCCTTGCGGGTATTGTCGCCGTGAGATTAGGCTCCGGCAGGAGCCTCCGCGCGTTGATCGATCTCGGCACCAACGGTGAAATTGCTCTTGGGAATGAGCAGCGCATTCTGTGCGCCTCGACCGCGGCGGGCACGGCATTTGAGGCAGGATCCATCACGATGGGTATGCGTGCTGCCACCGGTGCAATTTCGCGGGTGTTCGTCGATAACGCCAAACTCCGATGCTCGGTAATCGGTAATGCTGAACCGCGCGGCATCTGCGGCAGCGGATTGGTGGACGCCGTAGCTGCCGGACTCGATACCGGTGCGATTCTGCCCAACGGTCGCTTGGCCAACGGCGCAAGAGAGTTTCCGATTACCGGCGACGTAAGACTGTCGCAACACGACATACGCCAACTGCAACTTGCCAAGGGAGCCATCGCGACCGGTCTCCGAATTCTTCTCAAACGGTGGGGAGCGGGGATCAATGACATCGCCGCGGTCTATCTATCTGGCGCCTTCGGGAACTACGTTCGTCCCGAAAGCGCCGTCAGGATCGGACTGCTTGAAACGCCTCTGAATCGGCTCGTGGCATCGGGCAATACCGCGTTGCGTGGAGCGAAATTCCTGATTGGCGAAGATCGTTATTCCGCGCTCGATATTATCGAGCACGTCAGCCTTGCGCCCGACCCGCAGTTTCAAAACACGTTTATTGCCTCTCTTGCTTTCCCGCAACCCCAAGCCGGGATGCTGCAACAAACGTTTCCGAGTACATCGTCGCTTCGAGGTGACAATGCGTCTGGCTCTGATCGGATGTAGTCTTCTGACGCGCGAACTCAGTGAGGCGGTTGTGCGCTCGCCTCACTTGGTCGATGCACAATTCCTCCCTGAAGGTCTGCATGAGACCGGGGCCAAGACGATGCGCAGCCGTATCCAGGAAGCCATTGACGCGCTGGACGCCACAAAATACGACGCGGTCGTGCTTGGCTACGCACTTTGCGGCAACGGGTTGCAAGGTCTGACAGCGCGCCAAGTGCCACTGGTGCTGCCGCGCGCTCATGATTGCATAACATTGCTGATGGGAAGCCGCACGAAGTATCAGGAGTTCTTCGAAGCAAACCCTGGCACCTATTTCCGCTCTGCCGGATGGGTGGAACGGGCCGCGGATTTGGATGACCAACTCTCAGGCATAGGTGCGGGCAAGGATCTGAATGCGCTAATCGAAAAATATGGAGAGGATTCCGGGCGCTACCTGTACCAAGAAATGTTAAGCCGATTCCGCCAATCCTACAGCAAGCTCGTGTACATCCGTACGGGGCTGGAGCCGAATGATAGCTTTCTGGACCGGGCCCGAGCCGAAGCGCAGGAAAAGAAATGGATTTTCGAAGAGGTTATCGGGTCACCCAATCTCTTCCGGCGCCTGCTCGCTGGTGACTGGCTAGACGACTTCCTGGTTGTCCCGCCCGGCTATGAAGTTGCCGCCACTTACGACGAGGCGATTGTGACCGCAGTCCCAAACAAGCGAATACCGACTGAATAAGCATGGGTTATGAAACAAGTTCTACGGATTTTAATCAGCAGAATACCCGACGACCACAAATGGTATATCGAATACCTTAGCTTGCTTCGCCTGCCGTAGACTTAAGCGGCCTGGGTCCTCGGGGGCTCGTCTTGCGAAAGACGTTACTTACCAGCAGGCAGATCAACGGGGTGGCGACAGCGATATACATGTTATCAATACCGAACGGGTCTTTCAGCACGAACCATATCGTTGTAAACAGCACGCTCAACACCAATCCTATAGTTGCGCCTCTTTTGGTCCCGATTCTTGGGGCATAGAATCCAAATAACACAATCACTGTAAGGCTTGCGCGTAGGGCTCTGGCGAAAAATACGGTCTTGAGCAGTGCCGGCACATAGAGCGCAAATGGGACCGGCAGCAGTCCTAAAACGAGCGCTAACATCCTCACGGCCTGAATCTGATGTTTCTCGCCCGGTTTGAATAGTGGCATATAGAAATCCTTCATCACCAGAGCGGTTGCTCCGAGGTGACACGCCAGGATGGTGACAAAAGCCACCGCCAAGAGTCCCGTCGCCACAATGCCCGCCAACCACGGATTCATATACTTAAGGAACTCCGGTAACGCACGCACACTCTTTATGGTTGGAAACAGCGCCCGGGCTGCCAAACCGATGTAGGCAGCAATGAAGCCAAGCGGGGCGAGCCATAGGGCGGCGAAGATGCTCGCCTTCTTGGCTTCCTCCGGACTCTTTAACGAGCTAATGGTTTGAATGACGTACTGCGTTGAGAATACCGTTGCGATATTTCCTATGGTCCATGCCACGATCTGGGATATACCCACTCCCGTCATCGAAAAATGGGTTGCCGGCAGGCTCTCCCAGGAACCCGGATGGGCTCGTACCAGACGCCAGGCAACAATTGCAGTGATCACAAGCGCGGCATACTTGAATAAAAAGTGTATTAAATTTGCAAAACCAACTCCTCGGATCCCACCAGCGGCGACACAGACACTCGCTGCCACGGCAATAATCCAAACCGCAGTTGTCGTCTTAATATTCAGGAACGTACCCAAGACTACCGCTCCCCCGGTGTAAGCGACAACGACCACAACCATCAGCGCGTAGATCGCAATCAAGGAAACGATGAACCGCGCCCCTTCGCCGTACTTCTGGCCGATGATGCCGGAGATGGTGTACTCCTGCATCGCGTTGTACTTTCCCGCTAGCAGAAACGCGTACAAAATGAAGCCAACCGAGAGCGAAATGTATACCCAGGCTGATGAGAGCCCAGTCTCAAACGCAGCTTGTGAGGTCCCCATGGTGGATGCCGTCGCTACGAACTCGGAGATCAGCAGCATGCCTATGAGATAGGTACCCAACTGCCCCTTTGCTCTCATAAAGCGATTAGTATCCTTCGAGTACTTTACCGACCACGTACCGATCACCGTCGTCGATATCAAATAAAAGATAACTATTCCCGCTATGATCCCTCCACCTTGTGTTTGCATGGCTTGGCCCCTTCTCCTCTGCTGGTATACTCGGCCTGTCTTTCCAATCTCCTGCTAAACTCCTAACCAGTTCTCCTCAAGACAAATTCAGTCCCATTTCTCTCAACTGTGTCTTCACCTGGGTGTAGATTTTTTCATATTGCGGTTGAGGCCTGTGATGTATCAGGTCATAACAGTCGGTAATGTCATACCCGTCGGCAGGTTTCTGCCCGGCAAAGCGCTGGGCTAGCTTGCGCAATATTTCATCCCCCTCTCGCCGATCCATTCCCTGATCGATAACAGCATCGGACACCTCGATCATCCATTCGGCTTCCAACGGAGTTTGGCCGTGATTCGTTGTCGTCCGGCAATGGCGCGGGGCGTAGAGGTTCATGCCATTGATCGGCGCCTCTATGCTTTGCATGGCGATCTCCAGCAGGTTCAATTCTGTCCCCGACCCCGAAGTCGGAATGATCCACCGCATACACATCGTGTGGCTGAATCGGTTCAATGCCTGGTTGACCACCGATCGCGCCCAGTTCACGCCCGGCATCAGAATCTGGCGCGCGTTGAGCATGTGGATGTGCTCGACTCCGGTGTAGTGAATGTAGTCCCGATAGGCAATCATCGCCGCCAAAGGCTTGGCTATGCCTTCCACAATCGCGCCCTCCACACCGCCGCAGAACCCGCCGGCCAAGGCGAAGCTTCCACTGAGTTTGAAGGAGCCATACTCGTCGTAGACGATGGCCGCCGAGAGCATGTCTTCTTCCATTTTGAGATCCGGTAGCAAAGAGAGAAGAATTCCGTCCGTCCGGCGCAGCCCATTGTCGGGGTCCATGACGCAGATCAAATCCTCGGCACGGGTATTGATCGGGTAATACACGACGGCGAGTCCCGGTCGCCCTGCCTTGCGGACCCCCTCCCGCATCCAGCCGAGCTCACGCCGGGATGCGTAGACTTCCATTGGGGCGCCGACGATCTCGCGGCCATCGACCGAGGTGAAGTTGAAACCCTCGATAAAGTCTGTCCGCGGGATCTGGGCAAAGTTCTTGACTACCAGAGGAGCTAACTCCTCCGTATAGGGCGTGTGATGGCCAGGGCAGACATTGAGTCGCTCCCGGCCCTCGACCTTTCGTTGCTTCCAGAGCCGTTGGTCGCGGCCTTCGCCCATCAGCATTTCCCGTGGGGAGTCGCGGACGGCAGTCAGGATTTCTTCCCGGGTCAGCTGCACCCGCCGCTTCGTAGTCAGGCAATAGATCCCGAGCGTTTCTAGGCATTCGAGTCCCGCCGCAAAAGCTCGCTCGGCCAAGCTGTCGTCCGTACTGATATAACAATCCCCGGGGAACTTAATGCTGTATTTTTTCACCAACTCGCTAATGGTCCGGTACAATCCCATATCCCAGGCTTTTTCTTCCACCTTGTCGCCGGTCCGGATTCGCTCCGCAATATCCAGTAAACTGATCATGTCTGTCCTTTTCTCACTCCAGGCAGAAAGCAATTTCACAACTAGAGCAAGAACCGGCTCTCGCTCTCGAAAGCGACCAGTTCCCTGCCGTCACTTGCGCCCGATTTTCCTTGGTCGCTTACGAATGCGCTCAGGCTAACAGCTTCTTGGCTTCGTCGACCGCATCGAACGCATCCTTCCCGTAACCATCAGCTCCGATTTTGACAGCGTAATCCCTCGTCACGGGGCCGCCTCCGAGGATTACCTTGAACTGTCCGCGCAGACCCATGCTTGCGAGGTCGTCGATCACTTCCTTCTGATATGGCATCGTGGTGGTCAGCAGCGAAGACAGAGCGATAATGTCCGCTTTGACGTCCTTGGCTTTCTGGATAATTGTCGCGCTGGCGACATCCACTCCCATGTCATGGACCTCGAACCCCGCCGAGCGCAGAACCACGGCGACCAGGTTCTTTCCGACGCTGTGCACGTCCCCCTGCACCGTCGCAATTACAATGACGCGTTTCTTGACTACTTGGTCGGCCGGGAGATGCTTTTCTACAATGCCGCTGACCTCGTCCAACAGATCCCCGACCATGACCAGTTCAGCCAGGAACATCTCACCGCAGTCGAACCTCTGGCCGACGATCTCCGCCGCTTCCTTGATCGAAAAGGTGATGGCCCGCCTCGGGTCAATCCCCGCAGCAATGATCTGCTGGGTAATATCCTTGGCTCGGTCAGCATCGATTTCCACAATCGCGGTCTTCAGTGACTCTAGCAATTCCTCTTCGTGCCCCATCGTTTCCTCCGTACTCCGTACCTTGAGCAGCTATGCGTTCGATCCGCGCCTTCTTGCGAAGAGCGGCGTACCCCCTAGTTTCGGAACTGAAGACCCAGTTCCCTTAGCTCTGCCTTAACCTCGTCATACAACCTCTGATATTCCGGCGTGGGATCGAGCTTCTCCTGATCGTAGAGCGCCTCGAAGGTCTGACCGGCTGGGGCATCCTTGAGGTTGTTCTCATACTTATCCAGTAGATATTTCACTAGCACATGGGCCTGCGCCCGGCTCATGCCCACCGCCCCTTTGCAGACCTCTCCCATCCAGCGCGACTCAAGCGGAGTGCCGTAGTTGGGAACCTCGCCAACCACGTACTTCCTCGTTCCGCCGGTCGAGTGGCTTCCCATGACGGTCGAGACGATAAATCCAGCCGCCGCTTCGTACATGTACTGCTTGGTCCCGGGGCCTGCGGCCGGATGGTCCCCGATGCTGCCGTCGATGATGAGCTTGGCGTTGCGGCTCAGGCCTTGGATACCCGTCCCCGCCGCCCACAACTGCGCTCGCGAGACGCGGCTCTTGACTCGGGAGTCGGTAGCCCCGCAGCGGAAGCATTCGGCCTTCTGCACGGCGAGCAACTGCATGCACCCGGCGACGGCCGTGACTGCGGCTCCCTCTGGATTTCCAGAGAATCCTCCAATGGTTGCGCTGTGCGCACCGTGCATCTTCACCCCGTACGCCAAAGCAAACGCCGTCCGGTTCAGATCGTCGTAGGTCACCTTCAGTTCGGACATGCCGGTCACTTCCATGATGTCGCTGCGACGCATGCCTACCTCTTCGTCAAACAAGGCGATCGTGGCGATACTGGTGGGCGCATTGTTGACGATGATCATCCCGGGACGCCCCGCCGCGATCACGGCGCGACGCAGGATTTCGACCATTTTGCGATATTGGAAGATTTCTGAAGGCGCCCCTGCAACCACGTCATACTTCCCGTCTATCTTTAGCAAAATTCCGCCCCAGATTCCGTCCACGCACCGGTCCTGGGCGCACCCCTTGCTGATCGTGAACATCATCTCTTCACTACTGAAGGGGGCGGTCTGGATACCGGCGATAACGATGGCATCCTGTGGGCCTTCTACCTCCCGGTGGGCCATCCGGACCCGATCCGGTCCCTGTCCCAACTCGATCGCCTCTGGGAGCAACTGTATTTCTTCCTTTAACTCCGCTTCGGAAACCTTGATCACCCGCTTAGTCGTTGTGCAGTAGGTTCCCAGATCCAAAAACAGCTCGACGCCTGCCTGATAAACACGATCGGCCAGGTCGCCATCGACATCCACGGGCTTGGCCGGGTCGTACTTGATGCCGTATTTCTTCGTGAGCTGTTGCGCCTTTTTGAACAGATTCAAGTCGTACTGCTTCTCTTCGACAATGGGGCCGTCTTTCGATCGGTGCAAGATTTCCCAAAAAGGAAGTGCCATTCGTGACCCTCCTATGACGGTCGTGGTTAGTTAAGTGCTCGGTAAATCCGGCTATGAACTTGAGTTCGTGATGCCTCGGGTGGCCGTTGGACGTCACCACATCGTGTGGGTGGTATAGTACGGCAAATTGCCGCGGCCGTCACGCCGGTCTAACAATTAATGATGTCAAGAATTTCAAAGTTGCCGATTCAAGAGCCGCTAGCTCCGGGGTTTTGCGGACCCTTGCGGCGCGGAGGCGGGATGCGCCACCTGGCGAGGTTTGCAACAAGCTGAGGAATGTGACCCATTGATTCCCATGGGATGAGCTCTGGGCAGAGTGCCTGGTCCAGAACCAGATGTCGCGAGCTGTTGAAAACTTTGGAATTTAATGGTTTCTGAATGATTGTTGTTGAACCTGTTGCGGCCCCGTCAGTGAGACAATTGTTTGTGGCGCGCAGGAATCCACGTTGTTGGCGCACGACATTGGCGGACGGGAACTAAGAGCGCCAGCCAGCGCGGCATTTCTGCAACGCCGCGTTCTTGGGGGAAGGCGGCCTTGGCTATCCCGTTGATCGGAGGGAGCCGACGCTCGGTTCTGTATCACTAGCCATTTTGAGGCGCCACGAACGCAGATCATCCAGCTTTGGCGTGACATTGAAACGCCGCTGAGTGGAAAAAGGAAATCGATCACATGCAATCAGTACTGAATACCGCCACAATCCCGCACGCTCGGTGGATAAGAATCGTATTGCCGGCGATCATTATCTACATTGTTTCATATATGGACAAGATGAACATCGGCTTTGCCATGGCCGGAGGCATGAATGAAGAACTGAGACTCTCGATGGCCGTTGCTGGCTTCGCGGCGGGAATGTATTTCATCGGGACCATGGTATTGCAAGTGCCGGCTGGCCATATCGCGGAACATGGCAGTGCAAAGAAGTTTATCCAATACTCGATTATTGCGTGGGGAGGGTTGTCTTTCCTGACCGGGTTTGTGCAGAATGCTTGGCAATTGACAGCAATGCGTTTCTTGCTCGGGGTTGCCGAAGGCGGCGTGTATCCGGTCGTCTTGATAATTGTTTCTAATTGGTTTCCAAGAAAGGAGCTTGGACGTGCCAACGCTGTGTGTCTGATGGGCTTGGCCTTGGCGGCCGTTTTGACTAATCCGCTATCGGGATGGTTAATCTCCAGGCTCGGCTGGCGCTGGCTGTTTTTCGGGGAAGGTTTGATATCTCTGGCGACGATATTCATCTGGTTCCCATTGATTAGTGACCATCCGGCAGACGCAAAATGGATATCTCAGGAAGAGAAAGATTACTTGGTCACAACATTGGCGGCGGAAAAAGCCGAGAGGGCAGCCGCCGCCGCCAAGCAAAGCGGCCGTGCGACATGGTTATATAAAGAAATACTTGCGAATAAGCATCTCTGGCTTCTGACCGTGATATATACCTGCGCCTGCACGGGTCAATGGGGTTATATATTTTGGTTGCCCACGCTGGTTAAGAAGCTCACGAAGGCGAGTTTGACAAACGTAGGCCTACTATCCGCGTTGCCTTTCATTGCCGCAATTGGAGGGTTGTATATTTTTGGTGCTTTGTCGGACAGAAAGGGCAATCGCAGGTTGTGTACTGCTACATGTCTTATCAGCTTTGGTATATGCTTCTGGATTGCCGCTCAATTCCCTACTTATATCTGGCTTTCCTGCGTTTTACTGGTATTGACAGGCGTATTTACTAAAGCTTGGCAGGGAACGTTCTGGGCAATGCCGGATTTAGTATTGGCGCCAGGAGTCTCCGGAGCTGCTCGCGGCGGCATCAATGCTATCGGGAACTTGGGCGGTTTTATTGGACCGGCATTGGTCGGCTTGATTGCGACTAAGACTGGAACTATGACCTACGGCGTATACAGTCTGAGTGCCGTATTGATACTGGGTGGCATAATCACGATGTTTTTGCCTAAAGTTACTGGCGGGTACAAATACAAAGTGGAAGCAGAAGCGGCAGGTCGAGAAAAGGCTACTGCTAGCTAATCGCGCGGGCCAAAGGTTTGCCGTTGCTTACCGAGGACAATCGAACACGTAATAGGACAACTCGTGCAGAGGGAGGACGTCGATGAATTCGGCCATAGGATACAAAGAGGCAGACGTTGTGATAGCGGGTGCAGGCCCGGGCGGTGCGCTTGCCGCAATTGCGGCGGGACGGATGGGAGTGAAGGTCCTTCTCATTGACCAGCTTGGATTTCCAGGAGGCATGTTTAGCGGCGGAAATATGTCCGTGACCAATTGTTGGCCGTGGGCTGGAATAGGAAAGGAGATTTTCGACCGCCTGAAGGCACGCGGTGCGGCCATCAGCCATCCCAACGACCCTCCGAATTACCCGTTATTTCACTTCGGAGGCTACTCTTGGCGCAATGTGCCCTACGACCCCGAGGCTGCAAAGCTGGTGCTGTTTGAAATATTGCAAGAAGCTGGCGTGAACCTACTTTTGCATTCGTACGTGACCGGCGCCATCATGGAAGGCAATCAGGTTCGGGGCGTTGTGGTCGAGAACAAATCCGGACGGCAGGTGATCTGCGGCAAGGTCATTTGCGACGGAACCGCCGACGGTGATGTCGCTGCCTCCGCCGGTGCAGAGTTCATCAAAGGTCAAGACCAGGGTGACGGCACCAGAAAGCTGTTCCCGATGACGATGCTGGTCCGCCTCAGCCATGTCGATTGGCCACGCGTTAGCGAGTATTCGAAAACGGACTCGGGGTGGGATAAAGCCATTGCCAGAGCCACCGCCGCTGGCGATCTGCCCTACTACAAGACGCGGGAGCGCGACATGGTTCCCTACGTGGGACACCCACGGCCAGAGATGGCACACCTCTGGTGGGAAGACGGCGCCCTGCTCTGGGGTGGCACGGTCGACGGTGTGGACGGCACGGATGCAGATTCGCTGACACACGCCGAAGTGGAGTGCCGCAAGCAGTGGGTCTCGGAGCTGGCGTTCCTGCGCAAGTATATTTCCGGCTTCGCAGAGTGCCGCGTGGAAGACAGCGGCGTGACCGTGGGCGTGCGCATCAGCCGCAACATCGTCGGCGAATATATGTATACCGGTTACGACATCCTTGAAGAGCGGGAGTTTGAGGATACGGTTGCATATATCACTCCGTTGTACTTGGGCGTGCCTTATGGTTGCCTGCTGCCGAAGCAGGTCGACAACCTGCTGATCGCGGGCCGCTGCATTTCGACGACTCCCGGACAGACCACTTCCGGGCCGACCTTAGGCTCGTACAATAATATGAAAAGCATCCCGACCGTCATGACCTACGGCGAAGCGGCTGGAACCGCCGCTGCCTTATCGGTGCAACAAGGCGTAACACCGCGGCAACTCGACCGGAGTCTCCTGGTTTCAACTCTGAAGAAAAACCGAGCGGTCGTTGATCGTGCTGAAAGAGATGTCATGATGGAAAGCGAGCGACTTCCTGACGGAACTTCGTTCAAGCCGTACTTCGAGAGGCGACAGGCGGAACTCAGGGCACATTGGGAGGAGAGAGGCTGTAAGTTTGAAAAGACGAAACAGGTGCTGGTGACGCTCGCTGGCGCGAAGGCATAGTGGGGCTAACGCCAGGCGGTGACAGGATCAAGCGTCATGAACACTCCGGCCCGACACCCTACGACTGTGTGAAGCGGGCGACGCAGAGCATTGTTGCGACGGCTTCAGTTATGCGTGCGGTGAGATCGTTTTCATGCGGAGATGTGGACGGTCGGGAACTGTCCACGGCACAGTGACTGATTCCGGGTCGGTTTAGAGAATCACTGGATTCAATCGGGAATTCGATTCAAGTTGCTACTGCTGTTGCGAAGCACTTTTGAACCAGCCGCTGGAGGGCAGCGGGACAAAAGCCCGTCACTGCGAACGCCACGTCATTTCCACGTGGACCGGACTCTCGTTCTTAACCGGCATCGTCAATAGTGTGGGCGGGACGATCTTAAAATCGGATAGCGTTGCCGGAATAATTCCTGAGATTCGGGTCTGATTTCCTTGGGTCACTTGTAGGAATGGAACCTGCCTGTACTGAACGGTCTGGCTGGCGAACTGGATCTCCAAATCGGCATGAATGGTTGCGGATGTCGAGTCCGCTTCTGGCAATCGGGTGCGCACCGTGACCAAGGGAAATTGTGCGCCTCGCGTAACCTGAAGCATATGCAGGTCGCGGTTGCTATTCGCCAGAATCAAAGGACTTCACGGGTACCGCGATCAAGAAATCACACTTCCTATCGTGACAAACGCCCTTGCCTCGGGCCGCATGGCTCACGCCGTCAGTCTGGTGTAGCGGGTGAGAGACGTGATACGTGAGAGTTGACTGCTCAAGCACCCATTGACTATCCGCCGCTGTGGCAAGCTGTGGAAGCGCCAGAAAGAGAAGGATTACTAAGGCTTTGGCATTCATAGACAGGCTCAGAATATAAGCGATACAGACAAAAGTGCGGCCCCATACGCCCCCGCCGTCACGATGGCTACAGGACCATGCGCTGAGGCTATCCCGTGAACCTTTTCACTATTGTTTTTTTGAGAGTACGCCATTGCCCCCAAGATGGGTGTGAGGATCATGCCGGATGCCTCCGGTGGCTTTAAGGTCTGCAGGCAGATACTCATCAGTGTGATAATGCAATGCGGTCAAATCAAGGTAAATGCCTTTTTGCAGCATCGTCTTTATGTCCGACTCGTCGAGCACGATACCATGCTCCAGGGTATCGACCCCAGCCTCGATGCAATTCTTTAGCCCCTCACCCGCAAAAGCATGACAGGCCGTCTTCTTGCCATGCCTGTGGGCCTCACCCACAATGGCCTTCACTTCTTCTAAAGTGAAGGTTGGGTTTACCCATAGTTTGCCATCTGGAGAAAAGCGGTAATCAGACGTGGCGTGGAACTTAATCCAGTCAGCCCCGAATTGAATCTCCTCGCGGACGGCCCGGCGTGCGGCCCAAGGGGAATCCACGACATCGTAATTAGGAATCAGGTTTGCCTCGGGTGATCCGACAATACCCTCGCCGGTGGCAACAAGGCCTGGCGTCGAAACTTGCAAACGCGGTCCCTCGAAAAAGCCACGGTTGATTGCATTGCGCACGTCGCCGTCGCCGTAGCCGCCTCCATGACTCATCAGGTCGCGTAACGTCGTGAATCCCGTGCGAAGATCGATCTGGGCATCGGCCAGCGCCAGCAGCGTCCTATACTCCCGAGTAGTCTGCACTGGACCAACGTTGCTGGCGAAAATATGGGTATGAGCGTCGATCAGTCCGGGCAGCACGGTGGCTTGACTGAGATCAATCACTTGAGCCCCCGCCGGGATAGGAACCCTGCTGCTCGGGCCGATCTCCGTGATCTTCTCGCCTTCAATCAACACTACTTGATCGGTCAGGGTCTGCCCCGCCTTGCTATCAAACAAACGGCCCGCGCGAATCGCAGTGACTTGCGCGGACTGCGACCACAGTGCGACCGCGGTAGCTAGAATTGCAAGAAGCACACTGAAAACAGACTTGCACTTCATCATTTGACCCTGCCTGGATATTGGTTCGAGAGTTCCACGTCGAGTCTGAACAGAAATCTCCTCATTCAGCTCTGAATCGCTCGAATTGTACTGCTCGTGAGC
>Ga0181535_10005235_pt1 | contig 13988 bp, 9 predicted proteins | sample PEATcosm2014_Bin_44_FD_119774 | JGI IMG/M metagenome (GOLD analysis project Ga0181535, IMG submission 119774) | Peatland microbial communities from MTU Mesocosm Facility, Houghton, MI, USA - PEATcosm2014_Bin17_30_metaG | ecosystem: Environmental > Terrestrial > Soil > Wetlands > Peat | place...
ATCGACTATACAGGCTTCCGCCAGTACAGCCTCCAGGTGAAGGACCTGCGCAACGGCCGCACTCTGCCGGACACCACGGGGCGTGTCACGTCGGTCGAGTGGGCGGCTGACAACCACACTCTGTTTCTCACCACCGAGGACGCCGTCACCAAACGGCCCGACAAGCTTTGGCGCCACGCGCTGGGCGAGACCGCCTTTACCCTGCTGTACGACGAAAAAGACAAGCTGTTCGATATCGGCCTGCAGAAAACGCGCGACAAGCGGTATCTGGTGCTGGGGATCGAAAGCAAGGATACGGCCGAGTGCCGCTATCTGTCCGCCGGCGCGCCCGGCGGCGCCTTCCAGGTTTTCCTTCCGCGCGAGAACAAGCACCGCTATTACATGGATCATCGCGGCGATCTTTTCTATATCCGCACCAATAAGGGCGGCCACAACTTTGAGATCGTCACGGCGCCTGAGAAGGATCATGCTCCGGCGAACTGGAAGGTCTTCGTGCCACACAGCGCCGACGTGCGCATCCAGGATGCCGATCTGTTTCGCGACTTCGCGGTGGTGGTAGAGAAGACGCAGGCAATTGACCGCATCCGCGTCTACGATTTCCACACCAGCATATGGTCTGCGATCGAATTCCCCGAGCCCGTGTACGCGGCCTTCCCGGGTGAGACGCCGGAGTTCGACTCCGAATCCTACCGTTACAACTACCAGAGCATGGTGACGCCGCCCAGTGTTTACGACTACGACGTTCGCGCCCACAAGTCCGTGCTGCGCAAACGGCAGGAGGTCCCCGGCGGCTTCGACCCCTCGAACTATGCCACGGAGCGCCTGTGGGCAACCGCGCGCGATGGCGTCAAGGTTCCCATCTCCATCGTCTACCGCAAGGGCTTCCCGCGCGACGGCTCGGGCGCAATGCTGCTGTACGGCTATGGTTCTTACGGCTTCGGCACGCCGCCTTCTTTTTCGGGGCCGCGGCTGGCGCTGCTCGACCGCGGCGTCGCCTTCGCCATCGCCCATATTCGCGGTGGCGACGAGATGGGCGAACAATGGCGCGAGGACGGCATGCTCATGAAGAAGAAGAACACCTTCTTCGATTTCGTCGATTGCGCCAAACATCTGGTGGCGGAACACTGGACCTCTCCACAGCGGCTGGCCATCGAAGGAGGCAGTGCGGGCGGGCTGCTGATGGGCGCCGTGGTCAACATCGCGCCTGAACTGTTCCGCACCGTGCACCTGGCGGTCCCGTTTGTCGACGTCATGAACACCATGATGGACGCTTCCTTGCCGCTCACGGTAGGCGAGTACCTGGAGTGGGGCAACCCTAACCAAAGGGCGGACTACGATTACATGAAGACCTACAGCCCGTATGACAACCTGGAGCGCCGCGCGTATCCCGCCATGCTGGTCACCAGTAGTTTCAACGACAGCCAGGTCATGTACTGGGAGCCGGCCAAGTATGTCGCGCGCCTCCGTACCCTCAAAACCGATTCCAACCCGCTGCTGCTGAAGATCAAAATGGAGCCGGCCGGGCACGGCGGCGCTTCCGGCCGTTATGACCGCTTGAAGGACCAATCTTTTGAATACGCGTGGATGCTGACGCAGCTAGGCATTACGAAGTAGGCGGCGCAGCGGGCCGGGCACGAGAGGATCTTTGAGCCCGGGCGCCCGGGCCTGGGAACGGCGCGCGGCAGGAAGGCTGACAGGCGAAAGCGCCTGTCCCACCTCGCCAGGGGACATAGAAGAAGCCGCGTACCAGCGCGGTGCCGGATGGGACGTAAATCCCTGCGACCTCGCCGCGATCGTTGATGCCGGCAGCGCCGGTACCGCCGTCGAATCGCTGCATGTCCAGCGTGGTGAATGTTCCGTCCTGGCATGCCGTCTCGCAGCCACATTCACGCTAGGCTCGCTGTGGTGCATGGCCCCGATGTCCGCCCAGGATGCCAAGGGCATCACAGCCTCCTCCGGCGCCTGCGGACGGCGCGATCGGAGGGGTGTCGATCACACCGGGAACTCACCGGCAAGCCCGCAGAACCTGTTCGCAGGGGCTTGCGGTCGCATGCTCGTGCACGTGCAATGAGTGTAGTTTCTGTTGCTTACGGCAGAAGCTTCGAGTATTTATTTGGGTGAGGCTCCCGACGTGCCTAGCGCGCTTTCACGGCCAGAAACTCTGTCACGTTCTCACGCAGCAGTTGCGGGAACGTCTTGTCGAGGTAGGACCGGATGGAGACGTAGCACTCATCGCAGCTGTTGTGACGCGTGAAGTCCTCGACCATGCGCGCGCGGTCTTCGAGCGCATATCTCCCAAACTGCATCGAGCACGGCTGCAGGGCGCCGTCGGCCGTCACCACCAGGAAGCGCAGGCCCGCCTTACAGCCCGGCGCGCTGGCCCGCTCAAAATAACGGCGCGTGGCAGCCAGCGTGCTGGGAGCGTTCACAATCCAGTTGGTCTCGTCGCGGCGCTGTTCCACTCGGTCGAGCTCGCGGTGCAGAGTCGCCAGTTGCTCGGGCGAGTTCAACAGGTAGTCGCGGCAGCCTGTGCGCCGCGCCGAGTAGGCGCTGTAGCAGAGGTTGACTCCCCAGGCGCGGGCCGTGTCGGCAAGCGCGTTGATCTCGCCCACGTTCTCGCTGGTAATGCACGAATTGAGCACGATGTCGTCGTGCCCCAGAGCGGCTAGCCGCGGAATCAGGTGCTCCAGGTGCCCGTACAGGCCCGGATGGACGCGAAAGTCATCGTGCCGGTCATCGGGGAAATCCAGGCTCACCGAAAACTGGTCTACACCGGCCTCCCGCAGTTCCAGATAGCGCTGCTCGGTCATCAGCGACCAGTTGGACACCAGAATCGTGTAGGGCACGCCGTGGCCGCACTGGATGCTGCGCACAATCTCGGTCAGATCGTCCCGCATCAGCGGCTCACCGCCGGAAACCTGCACCACGCACGGGCGAAGCGCTTCCATGTAACGGGGGTAATCCGAAGGCTTGAGATTGCGCGATTGGTCGCGTGGGCCGCCATGGTCGCAGTGCTTGCAGAAGCACGTGCAGGCGTCGGTAACCTCGAAGGAGACTACCAAAGGGCGATCGGCCAGCCAGTTGCGCGTGCCGCGGCCGATGATCCGCAGCGATTCCGTGAATGGCACCTTCCGCATGATTTCCTGGCGACCCCCGCCGCGGCGCTCCAACTCGCCGATCCCAGCAGGTTTTCAGGGCTGAAACTATTGTAATCGAATTCCTCACGCCCCATAACCCCGCGCGCGCCGTAGGAGCCGGGCACCTCCCGGCCCGGCGCCTTCAGGCCATCCGCAATACCAGAAAGGTAGAGCGGGGTTGGCAGGCGGAAGCGCCTGCCCGACTTTCCCGGTAAAAAACGTCCCTCGCCAGCGTCTAATATGAAATATGGTCGGCTGTTCGATCGCCGCCGGGGCTGTTCGCCGGCATCCGTGATATCCCGGAATCGGACAGTTCCAAAGTTTTCCGAACCACCGCGGCCCGTGCTTCGTATAACCCAGGGAAGCATTTGCAGCGGAAAATGTGATGGCGGCGGAATTGCCGCTACTTAAGTCTCTTGAGGTCTTGACTCTAATATGCTTCGCGTTCAGCCGATTGTTGCTCTCCTGCTTTGCGCCTTCGTAGCGCTGCCCGGATTTGGGCAAACTCAGTCCTTCGCCCAGGATCCCAGCCACGGGATGATTGCCGGTGTGACCAGGCCCTTCCGGATGCATCCGGTGAATACGGTCTCCTTTGCAGATTCTCCTCGCATCGACAAGCTGATGCGCGCCGGCTCGATTTATTTATCGTTGCGCGATGCCATCGCGCTCGCGCTCGAAAACAATCTCGATCTGGAATCCAGCCGTTATCAACCCAAGCTGGCGTTATCGGATCTGCAGCGCGCCAGCGCCGGACAGTTGCTGCGCAATTTCTCCACCAGCGTCACCCAGGCGCCCACTTCCGCTTCTCTCGGCGTATTGTCCGGGGCGTCACAGGTGAATTCCGCCGGCGGCACCACTACCAGCGGCAGCGCCAATAGCGGCATTCTCAGCGGTTTGAGCGTGCAGTTGGCAGGTTCCACCATTCCCAATACGGACCCCTACCTATACGTGGCTGGCGGATTCTACCACTCCACTTCCATCGAAACCTCGACCGAGTTTACCGGCACTGACTTCTTCGTGCAGCAGTTCAAGAACCTGGTCTACGGCGTCCAGCAAGGCTTTTGGACCGGCACCACCGTGTCAATCGGCTTGAGCAGCGTCTTCGGCTCCACGCAGAATGCGGTGACCGCTCTCTACAACCCGATTGACACCGCACAGGCGTCGTTTACGATTACCCAGAACCTGCTCAATGGATTCGGCCTGGCCGTCAACAAGCGCTCGCTTCACAAGGCACAAAACAGCCTCCGGGTTGGCGATCTCACCGTCAAGAACCAGGCCATCACCACCGTGGCCGGAGTGGTGAACCTCTACTGGGACCTGGTGACCTTCAACAATGAGTTAAAGGTCAGCCAGGAGACCCTGCGGCTCGACACCCAGCTTTACGAGGACAACCAGAAGCGCGCCGACCTCGGCGCCGTCGCGCCCATCGACATCATCCAGGCCGAGGCCGATATGAAACGCGCTCAACAGGACGTGGTGCAGCATGAGTCCCAGGTTCTGCAGCAGGAGATGATTCTCAAGGGCTACATCACGCGCAGCGGCCTGGACACTCCGGCCATTGCCACCGCGCGCATCATTCCCACCGATCACATCGACATTCCTCCTCAAGAGGCAGTGATTCCGTGGCAGGACCTGGTCGCCGAGGCGATCGCCCATCGCCCCGAAATCGAACAGAATCAGATCTCCCTGGAAAACTCCCGCCTGGACCTGCTGGGCACCAAGAACGCCCTCCTGCCGACGCTTTCGGTCACGGCAACCTTAGCCAATAACGGCCAGGCAGGCAGCGTCAATAGCGCCGTCCAGGTGCCGATTCTGAACGGCAGCCAGCAGATCATCGGGTACCGTCCGCTTGCCGCCAGCGATCTAAATGCGTCGCTGCTCGGCGGCTATGGGACCGCGTTGAACCAGGTCCTCGACCGGAACTTCCCGAACTATAACGTGGCGTTCACCTTGACGGTGCCGATCCGCAATCGGTCTGCGCAAGCCGACCAGGTCACCGCCGAACTGAGCTACCGCCAGTCGGAGATCCAGGACCGCCAGCTGCACAACAGCATCAAGCTGGCCGTGATGAACAACTGGACCGCTCTGCGCAACGCGCGCGCCGCATATGAAGCCAGCGTGGTGGCCCGTAAGCTGGCCGATGAAACCCTGGCTGGTACCCGCCGCAAGTACGAACTGGGCACCGCCACCATTCTCGACGTGGTGATCGCCCAGCGCGACGATACCACCAGCCGGCTTTCCGAGGTCGATGCGCTCAATCAACTCCAGCATGCTCGCACTAGCATGGATCAATCACTGGGCAAGATTCTGGACGATTACGATGTCACCATCGACCAGGCCATGACGGGCCAGGTAGGTCGTGAACCTGACCTGCCGGTGGCGCCGCCCCAACAGTAGCTGGTGGCGTCGGTCGTCGAGTAGTTGGTAAATTAGGGCTTGGCCAAAATCTATCCTTTCCAAGCCCTCCGCTACACCGCACAAGCCGGGCCGCTCGCCAACCTGGTGACGCAGCCGTATGACAAGATATCGCCTGCCATGCAGGCGCGGTATCTTTCCCTGAGCCCGTATAACCTGGTCCGCCTCATCCTAGGCGAGCGCAAGCCCGACGATACCGAAACCAGCAACGTCTACACTCGCGCGGCTGCCTACTTGAACGACTGGATCGCGCGTGGTGTGCTGGCTCGAGATACTGAGCCCGCGATCTTTCCCTACTTTCAGGACTTCTCGGTTCCGGATACCGGCGAAACCCTTACCCGCAAGGGCTTCATCGCGCTCGGCGCGGTGGAGAATTATTCAGCCGGCGTGGTGCACCGCCATGAGCAGACCCTCGCCGGCCCGAAAAAAGACCGCCTGGAACTGCTACGCCACACTCACGCGCACTTCGGCCAGATCTTCATGCTCTATCCCGACCGCGCGGGCGAGATCGATGCCCTCCTCGAAGAAGCCGGCCAGTCCGCCCCTCTCGCTGCCATCACCGACGAATATGGTGTCGGCCATCGCATGTGGCGGATCGCCGGCGCGGCGCGCATCCAACAGTTGATGGCCGACAAGAAGCTGCTGATCGCCGACGGCCATCACCGCTACGAAACTGCCCTTGCTTTTCGCAACGAGAACCCGCAGTTGGCGGGCGCCGATCGCGTCATGATGACGTTCGTGAACATGTACTCGCCGGGGTTGAAGATTCTGGCGACGCACCGGCTGGTCAGCGGCATTGACGCCGGCCAGTTGCCGGATGGCTTCCTGAGCCGCGCCGCAGCCGACTTCCGGATTGAGGAGGTAGGCTCGTTGGACGCGCTGCGGAAGGCGCTGGAACAGCCCGCCGTCGCCACCGTCCTGGGGGCAGCCATCGGCTCCCGCCTGTTCCTGCTCCATTCTCTCCAGCCTGCCGGCGAGCTGGACGTGCGCGTGCTCCACGACCGGCTGCTGGCTCAAGCGCTCGGCATCGGCGAGGAGGCCGTTCGCGACGAAAAGCACCTGCGCTACATCCGCGGCCTCGAGGCGGCCGTCGCCGAGGCGCGCAGCGGCTCCGCGCAGATCGCGTTCCTGCTCCGTCCTACCTCCATCCAGCAGGTTGCCGATACCAGTTTTGGCGGCGGCGTCATGCCCCAGAAATCAACCGACTTTTACCCCAAGCTGCTCTCCGGCATGGCAATTTACCGGATCGAGTAGGACAGACCATCGCCCTTCGTGGTCTGTCAAGCCTCACCGCAGCGCAAGAGCCAGACAGACGACCCAAATCGATCGTCTGTCCCACCGATGAAGTACGCTAACCTACGGGTGAATGAGCGAGCCGTACATTCGCGCCCGCAACCTGGCCAAGAGATACCGCTCCGGCGAAGCTGCCCTGGTGGTCTTCGAGGGCCTCGACATCGACGTGGAACGCGGCGAAATGCTGGCCCTGGTCGGTGAATCGGGGGCGGGGAAGTCCACCCTGCTGCACTTGCTCGGCGGTCTGGACAGTCCTTCGGAGGGTACGATACACTACGAAGGTAGGGAGATTTCCGGACTCACGGAGGCGGACCGCGCAGATTTTCGCAATCGGGAGATTGGTTTCGTCTGGCAAATTCACTATCTTCTGCCCGAATTCACGGCGCTGGAAAATGTGATGATGCCGTTACTGATCCGGGGCGTCGCGCACTCTGCCGCCGCCGCGGAGTCTGTAGCGAGGTTGGATGAGGTCGGACTTCACGAGCGCGCATCGCACCGCGCGGGCGAATTGTCGGGAGGGGAGCAGCAAAGGGTGGTACTGGCGCGCGCCCTGGTCGCCCGGCCCTCCGTTCTGCTTGCCGATGAGCCTACGGGCAACCTGGACTTCCGGACTGGCGAAATGATCTTCGATCTCCTGGCCAGCCTGCATCGTTCGCACCGGCTGACTTCGGTTTTTGTTACGCACAATCTGGCCTTCGCGCGGCGTTGCGACCGGGTCTTTACCTTGGACAAGGGCGGACTAGTACCAGACGGTGCCGGCGGGGGCGCAACGGGAAGCCGGGCCGGGTTATCTTTAGATTAGGGGGGTCTTCACAAATCCTATGTTTGAGCGATACACGGAGAAAGCAAGACGGGTGATCTTCTTCGCTCGGTATGAGGCCAGCCAGTTCGGCAGCCCTTATATCGAGACGGAGCACCTGCTGCTGGGCCTGCTGCGCGAGGACAAGGCGCTGGCGAACCGTTTTTTGCGTTCGCACGCCGCGGTGGAGTCCATCCGGAAACAAATCGAAGGGCACACCGCGCCGCGGGAGAAAGTCTCCACATCCGTCGATCTGCCGCTGAGCCACGAGTGCAAGCGCGTGCTCGCCTATGGAGCGGAAGAAGCCGAACGCCTGAACCACAAGCACATCGGCACCGAGCACCTGTTGCTCGGCCTGCTGCGCGAGGAAAAGTGCTTCGCCGCCGAGATTCTTCATGAACGCGGCTTGCGCCTTGCCACTATCCGCGAGGAACTGCAGCGTTCGCAAAGCGAGAAGGCGCCCACCCGTCCCAAAGAAAGCTCTTTGCTTTCCGAATTCAGCCGCGACCTCACGCAGGCCGCCATGGACAACATGCTCGATCCGCTGATCGGCCGGGACTATGAACTGGAGCGCGTGGTGCAGATTCTCTGCCGCCGCACCAAGAACAACCCGGTGCTGATCGGCGAGCCCGGAGTCGGCAAGACGGCTATCGTGGAGGGCCTCGCTCAGCGCATTGCCGAAGGCGACGTACCCTCCTTCCTGGCCGACAAGCGCATCCTGGCGCTGGATCTGTCTCTCATCGTCGCCGGCACCAAATATCGCGGCCAGTTTGAAGAGCGCCTCAAGACCATCATGAAGGAGCTGATGGAGAACCAGAACGCTATCATCTTCATTGATGAGCTGCATACTCTGGTAGGCGCGGGTTCGGCTGAAGGCTCGCTCGACGCGGCTAACATTCTTAAGCCGGCCCTCTCGCGGGGCGAAATTCAGTGCATCGGCGCCACCACGCCGTCGGAATTCCGCAAGTCCATCGAAAAAGACCGCTCCCTGGAGCGCCGCTTCCAGGCGGTCAAGGTTCCCCCGCCCACCGAAGCCGACGCCGTGAAGATCCTGTTCGGCATCAAGGACCGGTATGAGAAGTTCCATGCCGTCGCTTATACCGACGACGCCGTCGAAACCGCCGTCTACACCTCCAGCCGCTACATCCCGGACCGCTACCTGCCCGACAAGGCGATCGACCTGATCGACGAAGCCGGCGCCCGCGTCAAGCTGCGCCAGACCACTCTGCCCGCCGAGCTCGCCGACATTCAGAAGCGGATCAAGTTCATCGTGCATCGCATGGAAAATGCCATCGCGAATCATGAATTCGAGAAGGCGCGCTTCTATTCCGATGAAGAGCGCAAAGAGCGCGAGAACATGCGGCAGCTGCGCGAGAAGTACAATCTCGACGACTCTTCCACCGGCTGCGTCACCAAGGACGATATCGAAGACGTGGTGGCGCGGTGGACCGGTGTCCCGATGACCTCCATCAAGGAGGAAGAAATCACCAAGCTGCTGCGCATCGAGGAGGAGCTGCACAAGCGCATCATCAGCCAGGAGAAAGCCATCTCGGCGCTGGCCCGCGCCATCCGCCGTTCGCGCGCCGGCCTCAAGGCCAGCAACCGCCCGGCAGGCTCGTTCCTCTTCCTTGGCCCCACTGGCGTCGGCAAGACCGAAGTGGCGCGCGCCCTCGCTTCGTTTTTGTTCGGCAGCGAAAAAAGCCTGGTCCGCTTCGACATGTCCGAGTACATGGAGAAGCACTCGGTTTCCAAACTCATCGGCTCGCCCCCCGGATACGTCGGCTACGAAGAGGGCGGCCAGCTCACCGAGCGGGTGAAGCGTAATCCGTACTCGATCATTCTGCTCGACGAGATCGAGAAGGCGCACCCGGATCTTTACAACATCCTGCTGCAGGTGTTTGAAGACGGCCAGTTGACCGACGGCCTCGGCAACCAGGTCGATTTCAAGAACACCATCATCATCATGACTTCGAACCTGGGTGCCCGCTTCCTCGAAAAGCGCGGCAACCTGGGCTTCTCAGCCCCCGTCGGCGAGGGCATGCCCACCAAGGTCGAGGATCTGGTCCGTGCCGAGGTGAAGAAAGCGTTCAACCCGGAATTTCTCAACCGCCTCGACGAAGTGATTCTGTTCAGCTCGCTCACCGACGCTGACCTGATTCAGATCATCGACCTGATGGTCGAGCAGGTGAACACGAACCTGGTGGCCAAGCAGGTGAAAATCCGGCTAGTGCCGGAAGCCGCCCGGTACATCCTGGAGAAGACCTGCGGCGACCGCAGCTACGGCGCGCGCCCGCTGCGACGCGCGCTGCAGAAATACATCGAGGATCCGCTTTCGGAATCCCTGATCCAGGGCACGCTGCCGCGGCCGTCTGAGCTCGAAGTCTATCTTGGCGATACCGGCATCTTCTACCGCGTCGTCAGCGCCGAAGGCGAAGCCGCCGTCACTGCCGGCGCCCCCGCCGAACCGACCCCGGGCACGCTGTTGTACACGTTCTAAGGACTAGTTCCCCGGCAGCTGTACCAACCGCTCCCTAAGGGTCGCGGCTCGGATAGGCGTTCTGAGCCGCGACCGTAGGGAGTGGTCGCCTCGGTCCTCCCTACCACCCGAAAAGCTGTTTGCTAAACACCACCACGATCAGCGCCGCCCCGCTTAAGAACGTGCCGAAAGGCAATTCGTAGCTGGATGGGTCGTTGCCCGTCGCCTTGATGTACCCGTAGCCCAGCACCGTTCCTGCGATGGAGCCCAAGATGAGCGTCACCAGCCCGGCCTGCAGGCCCAGATAGCAGCCCAGCAGCGCCACCATCTTGACGTCGCCGAACCCCAACCCTTCACGGTGCCGGATCTTCGCATACAGCCAGCCGCCCAGCCAGAGCACGCCCGCCGGAACGCCGGCAGCGACCAGCACGGCCGCCAGATTCGTGATCCAGCCCTGTGATTCCAGGCCCAGGATCCAAAGTACGCCATGGGCGAAGAGATCCTGCGCCGGAGCAAAAAGCGCGAACACCAAACCTGCCACCGTGCCCCAGATGGTAAATTCGTCGGGCAGAATGCGCTGCTCCAGGTCGGTGAAGAAGAGCGCCACCATCATCGCGCTGAAAAAGCACATCTTGACTGCATTGACGGTCAGCCCGTAGCGGTACACAAGGAGGAAGAACAAGCCGCCTGTGAGCAGTTCCACCACCGGGTAGCGCGGCGAAATCCGCGCATGGCAGTGGCGGCATTTTCCGCCGAGAATCGCGTAGCTGGCCAGCGGCACATTGTCATACCAGGCGATCGGCGCCTCGCAGGCAGGGCAATGCGAGCGCGGACGCACCACCGAAAGATCGCGCGGCCAGCGGTAAATGCAGACGTTCAGGAAACTGCCGATCAGCAACCCGAACAGCAGCGCGAAGCAGGCTTCAATCATGCGAGCACCTTTTGGTAGACCTCCATGGTACGGCGCACCAGGTGGTCCACGGTAAAGTTTTCGATCACCGAGCGCCGGGCGGCCCGGCCCATGCTGTGGCCGAGCGCGGGGTCCGCCGCCAGCTGGCGCAGAGCATCGGCCACCTGGCGCGCATCGTTCTCCACCAGCAGGCCGGTCTCCCCGTGGCGCACTATCTCCGGCAGACCGCCGACGCGGCTGGCAATCACCGGTACGCCGGCCGACATCGCCATCAGCACCGCCGAGCCCAGCCCTTCGGCATGGGAGAGGTAAACGAAGACAGCAGCCTGGTGCAGGCTCTCCTCCAGGCTTCGGGTGAATTCAATCTCCAGGCCGGCCATGCCCGCGGCTTCCCTGGCGAGAGACGCGCCCTTCATCGGGTCGTCGAAATTGTCCAGCGCCAGCACGCGGCTGCCGGCGGCGATCTCCAGCAGCGGGACGCCGTCGTAGACCACGGCGATCTTTTCCTGGGGCACGCCGCCCAGCATCAGCACGCGCTGGATGAACCCGGAAGCCGCCAGGTAGTGCCGCGCCCGCCGGTACTTCCATCGGGAAGCGAGTTCGAAGGCGACGCGCCGCGAGACGACGAGCGCCGCGCCGCGCCCGATAGCGCCGAGCGTATGAGCGCGCGCATCGTGAGCGTGGACCAGGTCATGCTGCCGCGCCAGGATGGCCGCCCGCGCCAGGCCGAGCCGCTCCACGCGCCAGCCGCGCTTGCGCGCTGCCGCGGCCAGGGGTGCGCCGGTGCGCGCCAGCAGCGTCGACTCCACTCCCGCAGCTGCCAGCCCCTCGATCAGCCGCAGCACCTGCCATTGGCCGCCACGCATTTCGCGCCCCGCATCCAGATGCAGGACCCGCATCAGCTCATATTTCTCGCTTTCGTATATTTGAGGAACGTGTAGAACGCCGCCATGTAGGAAATTGTCAGCCCCTCCGGACCATCCAGGAAACCGCGGTTGAGAAAGTAGCTTTGCAGAAAGGCCCACGGCGGTGAAAACAGCACCCGGTGCAGCGGCACCTTGATTCGCCGCGACGCCAGCTCCTGCGCCGCCAGCGTGGTGTACCGCTCCATCGTCTTGATATGCTCGGAAAGCGATTCGCAGGTGAAGTGCAGCAGGTTGCTCTGCAAGTGCCCCACCCGGCCCGAAACAGCCACGCTTTCATGCACGAAGTCGCCCACCCATTTGGCCTGGCGCCGGTCGTAGAGGCGCAGCTTACGGTCCGGATACCAGCCGGAATGCAGGATCCACCGGCCCATGTACCGCGCCAGCCGCGGCATGGTGTATCCGTCATAGCGCGGACCGGACTTCTTCAGGCTCCAGATTTCGGCCTCGAGCGCTTCGCTGAGCGCCTCGTCGGCGTCCAGCGAGAGAACCCAGTCGTGGCGCGCCTGGTCGGCCGCCCAGTTTTTCTGGCCGGCGTAGCCGCGCCAGTTGGCCTCAATCACACGCGCGCCCAGGTTCTGCGCCAGCTCCGTGGTGCGATCGGTTGAGCCGCTGTCCACGATCAGGATCTCGTCGCAGCAGCGCAGGCTCTCAATGGCGCGCGCGATGTTGCGTTCCTCGTTGAAGCTGATGATGGTCGCGGTGATTTTCATCGCCGCTCAGAGACCGCCGGTGGCCGCCGGGACAAACGTGAAGCAGAGCACGAAAATCAGCAGGGCCAGCAGCGCCAGCTTGCGCCGCCCCGCGTCCAGCTCGCTGCTGTCGTAAACCATCGGATGGCGCCGGCCGAAAATTAGCAGCGCCAGCCCCCAGAGCAGCCAGCCAAACCAGAACTTGCCCAGCGGCAGCAAAAGCAGGCTGAGCACCACCGAGATCACACCGTGGCGCCGGGGAATGAGTGCGTAGACAATGTGGCCGCCATCCAGCTGCCCGATCGGCAGCAGGTTGAGAGCCGTGGCCAGCATCCCGACCCAGGCCGCCCGCGCCGCGGGATGCAGATAGATGTCGCTCGCCGCGACGCCCGGAAAGATCAGTTTGCCCAGCAGCCACTCCAGGCCGGGGATGCCGAATTGCAAGCTTCCCTGGTTCGCAATGCCGGGAATTACCTTGGAGAATGCTAGCCCGATGGAGAGCGCCGGCAGCAGAAAGACGAATCCGGCCAGCGGTCCGGCGACACCGATATCGAAAAGCGCCCGCTTGGAGCAGATGGGCGAGCGCACCCGGATAAACGCACCGAAAGTTCCCAGCACTGGCGATGGCATGAAGTAGGGCAGGCTGGCATTCACGCCGTGCCGCAGCGCGGCCAGATAGTGGCCTAGCTCGTGCGCCATCAGGATGGCGAGGAGCGTGAGCGAGAACGGCAGTCCCGCCAGCAGCGCCAAGGGGTGGCGCCAGAGGTCCAGGTACATCGAAAAGCTAAGGTCGGGATCGAACGGCAGATTGCGGTCGAAGAACATCTGCATCGCCGCGCCGACCGTGGTCGTCGAAGCCAGCGTGACGGCAAATAGCAGGGCGTGCAGCCAGTAGCGGTCGCGGAAGCGGGCCTCCGGAAGGCCTGGCGCGTCCGCCACGCCGCTTTCGGCGTAGAGCGGGTAAGGTGCGGGCGGGAAATCCTGCGACGACACGATGACACGCGCGGCAGCGGCTACTGCAGCGTCTGCAACTCCTTGCCGGGCTTGAAGCGCACCGCTTTGCCCGGCGGTATGGATACCTCCGCGCCCGTGCGCGGATTCCGCCCAATGCCCGTTTTCCGGGGCTTTACGTTGAACACACCGAAGCCGCGCAGTTCGATGCGGTCGCCTTGTTCGAGAGCCTTCTTCATGGCCTCGAACACGGTCTCTACGGCCATCTCAGCTTTGGTCTTGGTGATGCCGGTGCGATTGACGACTTCGTTAATAATATCCAGCTTGATCAAAAGAGCCTCCTGTTGGCGCGCGCCAGCGAATTGCCCCGTATCGGTCAACCATATGATAGG
>Ga0181535_10005237_pt1 | contig 13978 bp, 5 predicted proteins | sample PEATcosm2014_Bin_44_FD_119774 | JGI IMG/M metagenome (GOLD analysis project Ga0181535, IMG submission 119774) | Peatland microbial communities from MTU Mesocosm Facility, Houghton, MI, USA - PEATcosm2014_Bin17_30_metaG | ecosystem: Environmental > Terrestrial > Soil > Wetlands > Peat | place...
AAAGACATTTTTGGAGGTGTAATCCATGGCTTCTGCTCACCAGCATGTAAAACCGAAATGCCCTGGGGAGACTCTGGCCGCCCAACCCCTGAGAACTATCAATTCTCAGAGGCTGGGAGTTGCGAGTATCCAGGTCGAAGCAGCCAGCAGGTCGAACAGTTGCTTGCTGCGCGAGGCTAGTTTTCCCATCTAGACCTCTGCCGTGACAGAAGTGCTTTTGATCGTAACCCATTGAAACTATGGGCACTGATGGCAAACAAAAGCACTCTAAGTCCTTATAAAAATCGGCAGGCAATCGTTCAGCACCCTCGCCAGCACCCTCCTCGACCTCTGCTTTTTGGTTACAGACCTCTGCCGTGCGCAGGTAGGGTTGTGAGAACTAGCTAGGCCCTTGCCACTACACGGCAAAGGTCCGGAGCGCGAAGAATGCTGCCGTTTAAAAGCATAGATCAAGAATCAGAAACTGGGAATCGGCCACTGTCTACCTGTCTAAGGCCGGAGTTCAGAGGTCCTGAAAAGGTCCAACAAGGAGTAAGTTGCGTGTGGAGCATGGTGTAGGGAGCGGTCCGTACCATGCAGTTTCAATGAGTTGCGTGATGTTGCCGAAATGGCGAGGCACCGCCTTCGCAAATTGTCCGATCGGGCATTTTCCAAAAATTCAAAAAATTCCGCGAATTCTAATTGCATTCTATGCTGACCTGTGCCACCCTCACTACGTGACGGATACTACTTACCAAGTAGCAGCAGAGCGCGCCGATCTGGGCCACTTCTCAGATACGCCGTTACTGGTGTTGGCATGCCTCGAGTCTGGGCCAAAGCATGGGCATTCGATGCTCCGCACCATCGAGTCTACCTACCGGACCCGCCTTGGTCCTGGCGGCCTGTACGGTGCCATTTCCCGGCTCGAAGCCAAAGGCCTGATCGCCGCCCTTCCAGCCGAGGAGCGTCGTCGCCCATATCAGATAACCGAAGCTGGCCTCCGTCTCCTGCACGCCCAGCTGGACACAATGAGTCGATTGACCAACCGGGGATCCGTGCCAGGTTCACCGGAACCGGCGCTGCCGATTCCGAGCTTCTACACGGCAGAGTCAGACGAGGACGTTTTCTCCGAAATGGAGCAGCGGCCCGCAGACAAGCCAACACCCTTTAACAAAAATCAACTCCCGTTTCTCCAGCTTGGTGGAAGGGGATTTGAGATTCTTACGTTCCTTCTGAAGCAAGCAGAAGAGCCCAAGGGTGCGGTGCTGACGCTGGTGAAAGCGTCTCGGGACGCCGGACGGGACGTGCTCGTTCATGTGGACGGTCGCCTTCGTGTCGTCATTCAGTGCAAGAATCTCGAGAATAGGTTTCCCCAGCCATCCTTGCTTGAGGAACTGGTCAAGTTTGTCCTTTACAACTACGCAGAGCGCTACATTCCTGAAGACGGAATCACTTACGAGTTTTGGGTTCCTGGTGGCCTGACGGAGCCAGCAGACCGGTGGCTGACCGAATTTCCGCATTCGCTCACGGATGAAGAGCTGCGCAAGGCCTTCGATCAAGTGGTTCTGGCGAACAAGAGCCTGGGCAGCCTGGAGTGGGCTGAGGTTGGGGCATACCTGCGGGAGACACTCACGCGCCGCATTCGCCTCAACCGGCACGAGGCCATCTCTCTCACCCGCAAAGTGAAGTCAGCGCCGGGCGGTTTATATGAGGACTTTTTCAACGTCACCGTCGTAGCTCCACTCGATCAGGTCACCGATGTGATCGGGGTACAGTTTCAGACTCAGAACGACCAATTGCTCTCCGGTCTCACAGACGTAGTACAGGGGAACGCGATTGACGAGCAGATCAATGAAGCCCGGGATGCTGTGAACAAGCGTGAGTTTAGTGAAGCTGCAATCTTGCTCAAGCTGCTGGAGTCTAAGAAGGGGCACCTTCTTAACAATCGTCAGAAATTCAGGATCGCCTCCAATTACGGCGCAACTGCATTTGGGGAAAATCGTATCGAGGATGCGGCTCGCTGCTTCCTCGAAGCTATCCGCTACGCTCCGGAAGACGAACTAGCTCAAATCAATGAGGTATTCGCCTACTTTCTGCTGGGAGACCGGGACCGCGCTTCAAAACTGGCGACAGAGCGTCGTCTGCAATATCCGACTTCCGCTCGGCTTGCGGGCATCTGGATCAACAGCGCCCCGGAAACCACGTCCATCGAGGATCTTGCCTCACAGCTCGACGCAACTCTGATGGGAGATGCCGAAGTCTGCATTGCCCTCGCACGACGCTGCATGATGGCTGATGTGCTTGACAAGGCCGATGAATACTGCACCCGCGCCGTTCTGGTGAATCCGAAATGGTCACAGTCGTGGGCAGTGCGTGCGCAGGTTGGCGTCGGCATGTTGATGGAGGAGGCTGCAGGGACACGTACTCTGAACACCCCCCGAAATACGATTCTGGCGAAGGCGATTGAGGACGCTACGAAAGCCGTTGAAGTCTCCGAGAGCGAAAAGGAAGGAAGATGGCCGATCGCGGAGGCCCGTGCTCTACGTGCGCAACTGCGCTTCATGAATGGAGAAATCGACCTCGGGCTTCGGGATGCGGAGATTGCGTATAAGCTGACCCCCGATGTCTTGCACATCATTCTTCTGAGGGCGCAGGCCCATCTGATGGTTCGTGAGACGGACAGCGCCATAAAGCTGCTAGCTGAAGGCTATGCGCAGGAAGCTCGCCCTAACATCGTGCTCCTCTACGCAAAGACGCTAGCCGGTCGTGGCAAGGATGGCGACCTCGATCGAGCTGTGGAAGTAGCCGCTTCGGTTGATGTGTCCACCATTCCAGCCCGAATGCGTGATTCCTTCGTCATCAATGCGATCCAGTTCATGGCGCAGCTTGAAGATTGGGAGACGGCCAGCCAGTACCTTCGTCGTCAACGAGCCGCAATTCATCCGGTGACTGCCCTTGCTATTGACGTGCTCATCCACCTTGGTTGCAAAGACCGGGAAGCTGCGAATCGGCTCGCCGACGAGGCGCTGTCCAACATTTCGGATGCAGTACAAGCGGGGACGAAGGAGTTCTTCGCGGGGACATTGATGCAACTGGACAGGGCCAATGAGGCGTTGCCGATTTTTCAAGAGCTCTTCGACAAAGACATTCCAACGTTTGATCCGCGCCAGCTTATCGCGTGTGCCGACCACCTGCGTCTGCATAAGAAAGTGCTTGACGTCTGCGATCAACTGCATAGCCGGAGACCGCCAGACTGGCAACTGCTGGAGTTCGAGGTTCAACATCTGGAACAGTATGACCGGGAAAAGGCGATAGAGCGCCTTCAGGAATTTCTACAGCTGCATCCTGGGCACAAGCTCGCACAGCTTCGATTGTCCATCACCGCCATGCTGTATGGCAGGCGGGAACTTATTCGTGCAACCGTCTCTGACCTTCCCGCGGTGGAAGAGCTTCCCGTCCATTATCTCCGGGCGGCGGTGGGGGTGTTGCGCGAAGGCACGGACTATCAAGACGCGATCGACTACGCCTATCGTTACCTACGCTGCCACTTCGATTGGCAGGAGGCACATGAGGCGTACATCCAGATTGTCATCATGCGCCCGCACCGCGGCGATGAGTCGCCTGATCTGGACGTTGTAGGTTCCGACTCCGCCGTGTACTGCCAGGAAATTGGGAGCGGCGAGTTCCGCTGGTTCGTTTTGGAAGACACCGATAAGCCGGTCAGGGATTTCGAGGAAATTTCTCTGACGGATTCGCGGGCGATCAGCCTCATCGGCAAGCGGCTTGGGGATAAGTTCGTTCTTGCCGCTGCTCCGATGGGAAATCGTGAAGCCGTCATCAGGAAAATCCAAACAAAGTATGTTCGTCGATTCCAGGATTGCATGACTGATCTGCAGGTCAGATTTGGTCCAAAGACCATGCTTCAGTCTGTCTATATCGGACCACCCGATGCGATTGAGCAGCCGGCCATGGTCACAATGATGACCGATCTGCAGAACCTTGCGAAGAAGGTGGAAACGGTTCAAGAACTCTACGCCGCAAACCCGGTCCCCCTTCACATGTACGGCGCCAGCGCCGGACACAGCGCATATGAGGCTCTCATGCATGTGGCACAGACGCCTGGATTGCCGGTGAAGTGCTTTGAAGGAGCTCCCGGCGAAGCCGACGTCAGCTTGGTGCAGCTGCGCGAAAGACCGCTCATGCTGGTCGATCTCACGGCCATTGCGACCATCCGAATCCTGCGGCTCGAATGGCTCTTTACCACAGGGTTTTATCGCTTCGCCGTCACTCAGGGAACCTGGGAAGCGCTTCGCGATACGCTCCTTGATGATCACCACAGATCGGGCAAGCGTGCCAGTGTCCGTTATGAGAAATCTGAATACATATGGGTGGAACAAGACGCCGAAGCAATGGAACAACTGCGACTTGAAAACGAGGCGTTACTAGAAAGCTTCAAGCAGAACGTGGAGGTGTTACCTGCCATTGAATTAGCCGCGGTGTCACCGGAAGAGCGTGACCAGATGAAGAAATGCTTCGGTGTCTACGGCGCGGAGACAATGGTGGTGGCTGGTAAGGATCAGGCAGTTCTCTGGACAGACGACTCGATTCTCGGCATCCTGGCCGCCTCGACGTTTGGCGCGAAGCGTACTTGGACTCAGATTGTTCTGCTCTCCTTCGTCGAAGCCGGCGTCCTTTCCAGGGACGACTACAACAAGGCCGTGGCAAGGCTGATTGGCTACAACTACAAGCTGACGTTCTTTGACTCCGCATGCATGTTGGAGGCCTGCAGGCTCTCTGAATTCGGTGCGGCGCGATTTCCGCTGAAGCAAATGATCGAAGTCTTCCGCGAGATCGTCATGCCCAAAGGCATGCTCATAGGTCTGTTTTTGGAGTTCTTTGTTGCACTGCAACGTGAACCCCTGCTTTTCCAGAAGAAGAGTTTGATTTGTCGAGGCTTCCTCGAAGCATTCTGGGCAAACCCTGCCTCTCACGATCTGGTCCTCGCGCTACGTCCAATGAGCGCGAGACTGTTCGGACTGAATGTGGTTGCAGAAGCAGAGTTTAATGCAATGTTCGACGAGTGGCTCCGATCTCTCAATCGTGATGTGGTCTAGGCACAAGAAGATCCATCCATGGGAATCAATAAAGCGAATTGCGAAAGAGAATCAAGCGAGCGCTCGCGCCTATAGTCGGGAGTGTAGAAAGCAGCCAGTTCATGACCGAAATCGAAACGTATCTCAGGTATCAAGATGTTTTCGGAACGGTATCGAGGCTCGATCAGTTCGAGACGCTGATGCGTTCACTCGACCTCGGCCTTATGCTCCGGCTCTTTTCTCCGGTCAACACCATCTGTGCTCGTAGGGGCCTACCGAACCGGGACCAAGCGCAACTTGCTCTCATTCGCGAGCTATTTGATGATGTTACGGCACGAAAGACCCTCGCGTATGGGACCGAGAGTGGTCGCGGCATTACCGTTTTCCACCGCAAGCAGTGCCTGTTTATCTTGCGGGAGGCGATGAGGCTGTGTCCCGACCTGCCAAGTATGCAGCCCGCAGATATCCGGGAATCGCTTGCGCTGGTCAGCCTCATGGCGAACGACCATGTATCCACGACCGCCCCCCAAGGTACGTCACCGCTCGATCAGGTTGCAGCTCTGATGTGTGACTTCATTCCTGTGACGGAGGCGAATGAACTCAGGTTTGAGATGGCGTCTGTTACGCGGATGCACAAGATCGTCCACGACATTGCGCCAGCGCGAGCACAGGAGCCGAATTACTTTGATATTGGCCAGCTGTTCGAACAGGCAAGCGGGCTTCCCCTGAGCACCTACGAGGCCCTCAGCCTCGCTATTATGCCGCGTGTTCTTAAGAGCGCTGTCGATGTTCTGACACACTCGCCAGACTACGGCGTTCACGTAAATTTCTTCGAGCAGACACAGCTTACTGAGACCCAACGCGATGCGTTCTTTCGTCTGCTGGCGAGGACCCCAGATGAGTTCCGGGCGCGTGTGAAGGACCGGGTTCCCTCTCTCAGCGATTTCACCATCTTCAAAGAGTCGCCGTTCCTGCGTAACCCGGACCGGCTCGTCCCGATGGACATAACCGCTTGCATGGAGAAATTCGAAGCCTCCGTCTTCTGGACAATCTTCCGGTCGCTCCCCGAGGGACAGAAGGAACCCTTCACGTCCTTCTGGGCGACTGTCTTCGAGGACTACATCGACTGGCTGCTGACGAATTCCGTTGATCAATCGCTGAACCGCTTCTATCCGTCACCCCATTACGCTGATGGCGGCCGTGAAGAGGTCTGCGACGGCATCATTGTCTCTGGGACAACGGCCGTTTTCATTGAATGCAAGGGAGGATTCATCCGCGGTGACGCCAAGTATGGAGGCGATCCGGCCAAGCTGAAGGCAGAGATTGAAAAGAAGTACGTCACACCTAAAGGTGTTTTCCAGGTTTCTAAGTCCATCGTGACGGCAATGAATCGCGCCACTCGACGCCCGATCGAAGAGGTGGACTTGAGTAGAGTCACGACGATCATGCCCGTGCTGATCACGCGTGATGACATCGGAGACGGGTTCTTTGTCAACACATATCTGGACGCTCGCTTCCAGGACGCGAAAAGAGCGCTGAACATCTCGGAAGCCATCGCGCCTGTCTACTGTACGCAACTGATCTGCATGTCGGTGGATGTCATTGAGAAGCTCACCCCCTATCTCCTCGATACCCGGCTCCCGGCGATCCTGGCGGACCGTATGATGGTCGACAGGGACCTCCGTGCTCCTTTTTTCATGAAGCCACTCTCTTCGCTTGCGGCGAAGGGCACCCGGCCGCCTCACCTCTTGAGGGAGCTCAATGCAGAGCTCAGCAAGGTTGCTGCGGCATTTCTCAAGGTTGAACCAACGAGCGAGTGTGACGCCGCCTAATGGGCGCACCATAAGATTCGCAGGCAAGGACGATGGAGCTTACGGGAAATGGTAAGAGATCTCACCACCGAGGATAGCGAGACTTTGAGGGAAAGCTCATCGACGGCCGCGACTGGCGGCAAAGGCTACACTTTCGCTGACAAGGTGGCCGCAGGTTTCCTCGTGCAAATGCTTGCCCGCACCTTTCCACTCGAAGCGGCGCTGGGGTTTATCGCCGAGCTTCATTTCGAAACGAAGGAGTCCGGCAGGAACCTCGACGACCTTCACCTGGTCCTTAAGAACAGCGCCGGTGTCGCCCGCTGGTCCGTCTCCATCAAAAGCAATCGGCAGCTTTCGGGGAATGGGTTCGACAAGACGCTGGTGGGCGATCTCTGGGCGGATTGGAGAGGGGAAAGAGGCGCCAGCTTCGATCCAAGCTCTGACGTGTTCGGGCTAGTTACGGGTACTGTTGCTGATGGGCCACTGCATAATTGGGAGGAACTGCGGCAGGAGGCGGCGGGCCCGACGCCAGAGCGATTCCTGCAACGAATCGACGGAGAAAGACAGATCTCTGCGGCAAAGAAGAAGATATTTTCCAGTCTTAATCCAGCCGAGAACCCCAGCCAGGCACAACGCGAGGCCACGGTCCGTCTCGCGGCACGGCTGCACGTGCTGCGCTTCGACAAAAACCTGGAAGAGGGGCGTTATATCAATCAATGCGCCCTGTTGGTGTCTTCGGGCAGTGTCGAAGAGGGCACAAAGTTGTGGAACACGCTCTGCAAGCTTGCGGCGGACAATCGAGGCACTGGCGGGTATTTCGATCTGCCAAAGCTATCGCAACGGCTTCGGGGCACCTTTGACCTAGCCGATTACCCAGATTTCAGGGCAGACTGGGCGCGATTGGATACGATCAGCGGAGACAATCTCACAAATGTGAGGTCGGTCCTTGGCGCGGGCATTCATCTGGATCGGACTACTGAACTCGCCGCTCTTTCAAAGACCATCGTCGAACACGGCGTCACCTTCGTGGCCGGCGAGTCCGGCTCTGGAAAGTCTTCCCTCATCGCGCAGCTTACGCGCGAATCTGGCAGGTTCGGCCACACCCTCTGGCTGACGCCAGCCCAACTGTCGAAGACGAGCCAGAACGAGATCGCAACGAGCAATGGCCTGCGGCATACGCTGCCCGAGTTGGTCCGCTCCTCCTCTCGAAGTTCCTCGCTTCTGGTGATTGATGCGTTGGAGAAGTTCGAAGGTGAAGCCCGGTCGCGGGTCATTGAGCTGCTCCGCACGGTTTCTGGGAGTGGCTTTGTCGGATGGAAGGTCGTCATCTCCGGGCATCTTCAATCATGGGAGAAAGCGGAGCGCCTCTTCCAGGAAGCCAGCGTCCCTGATTTCGTTAAGAGCGATCTTGGACTGCCAAGCATCGCGGCGATCCGGAGTGCGGTCCAAAGTGTTCCGGGAATCAACCTGCTGCTGTTTCGCCCGGAATTACAGCAGATTCTTCGCAATCTCATGGTGCTCGATTGGGTGCTGCGGACCAACCTTGTCCAGAGCTTGTCGAGCGAATCCGAAAAGCGGATCGGCGAGACTGGTCTGATCAACCTGATCTGGGAGCACTGGATTGCGAAGGACCGAAGGCTCCAGCGCGACAGGCTGCTTCGCGAACTTGGGGAGCATGAGGGGGAGAAGCTGAGCGGGGCGGTAAGCGTCGATGCCATAAAAGACGTTCAGCTTCTCGACCTGCTTGAGACTTTGTCGAACGAGGACCTGGTCAGAATCACCCTGCCATCGGTGCGGTTCACCCACGACCTTATCGGTGATTGGGCAAGGTTCCGTGCGCTCGTCAGTTTTGACGGCAATTCAAGCGCCCGAATCCGGTCGCTTGTCCAAATCCCACGGTGGAATCGCGCAATCCGGCTCTATGCTCAGTCTCTACTCGAGGGGGAGGCAGACCTCGCCGACTGGAATAAGGCCCTAACCGAACTTGATGCGCCGGATGCGGAATCGAAGGTGACGAAGGACATCTTCCTAGAGGCGTTGATCTTCGCGGCCGACGCGGTCCCGCTGCTGGAGGCAGCCTGGCCGAATCTCATAGCCGATAGGGGCAAGCTCCTCAATCGGCTGATGGATCGGCTGCTCTTCGTCGCCTCGTTTCCAGACCCGCGGCTTCGTTCCTTCGTATCCGAGGAGAATGCGGAGGCGTCAGAATCCTGGTTCCGCATTCCGATGCCGCTCTATTGGATGCCTGCCCTCTTCATTTTGTCGGCGCACGCGGAAGATGTGGCAACCGTCGCTCTGCAAAAAGGCGCTGAGGTTTGCACGCTCTACTTACGCAATATGCCTGCGGAGATGCCCGCCAGAAAAGAAGCGGCACATCTCGCGTTCGTGCTGGCACACGAACTCCAGGATCAGGTGGCGGCGTACCCTTATTCGGGACGAGACAGCAAGGTCGTCTATGAAGCATTGCTCTTTGGAGCAAGCGAAGACCCTGATGGCGTGGCCCAGGTAGCGTTGGAGTTTGCTGGTCGCAGGGCAGAGCCGGACCACGCTATCGATCGCCGCGACCGCGCGGAGGAAGAGGCGACGGCCCGCCAAGCCCGGTGGAGAGAAGAGCACCCGGAGGAGTACAAGCAGCATAGAGCCTCCGTGACGTCCCTGCCGGGCGGCAGTTACTTTCCGCGTCGTAGACGGTCGCCGTTGCCAGATGGGCCGCAACGACGCATCCCCGAGGGATTCCGTAGCGCGATCATGGACTGGGGCGCCCTGACGAACCTCATGGCTCTGCGCCCGGAAGCAGCCAAGGAGATTCTCCTGGCCGTCTGCTTAGAGGATCCTGACCACCGCGATGACGGTGGACCAATTCGTTCCTTTGGGCTCGATTGGTGGCACAACGGCTTCCCACCGATCTATTTCAAGGGGCCGTTCTATACGTTTCTTCAGCAATCGCCTCAGGCCGCGCTGGAGGTGATCGTAAAGCTGTCGAATATTGTCACCGAGCAAGGGCTGAGAGCTGAGCGCATCGATCCGCTCAAAGCGGATGATCGTGAACGCTACGCGCTTAAGTTCACGGTCAAGGACCAGACGGTCTACTGGTTCGGCAACGGGCAAGTCTACAATCTCCATCGGGGCGGACGTCTCCACGATGATGTTTTGGTCTGCGCCCTCATGGCGCTTGAGAAGTGGTTGTACGACGAGGTGAGCGCCGGCCGGGAGATCGACAGCTACGTTCAGTACATCTTCGAGAACGCCACGTCGCTGGCTTTCGCGGGGATTCTCGTATCGGTCGGCTTGTATCATCCTGCGTTGTTTCACGGTTGCCTGCGGCCTCTCCTGGGAAACGTGCACATCTATGAATGCCAGAGTCACGCGGCACTGAATGAGAGATCCGAATCCTGGACGATCTCGTTCGCCGGAAGGCCGCAGCAGGAGATTCAGCTAGCAATTCAGTGGAACCGGATGCCGCATCGCCGCGCCCTCCTCCGCGATCTGGTGCCAAGACTATTTGTTGCGAACATCGAAACCCAGGCGTACCTCAAGGAATGCGCCGCTGAATGGGAAGCAACAGTGAAACCGGCTACCGACGACGAGAAGGAGAGCTTCACGTTATTCCTTGCGCGGTTCAAGCCCGAAACCTACGTGCTGACGCCACGGCCGGACAACATGATCGAAATAAGGCCATCCCTACCGGAAGAGATCGAGCAGAAAAGACAAGCGTCGCAGGCAGAGGCGGAATTCCGGCTGTTCTCGAATGGCATGGCGCTGCAGGCCCGCCAAGTTCTCAACAGTGGCGTGACTCTGACGGCAGACAAGCTGCCAGAATTCTTTCAGCAACTCCGCAGAATCCAGCAACCTGAGTATCCCGATTTGAGTGAATACGAGACAAGAGTTCGGCTTCAGTCGATCGCCGGCGGACTCGCAGTGCTCTTTATTTATCATCGCGCTTGGCTCTCGGAGAACAAAAACGCAGAACGATGGTGTTTCGACGTGTTGGAGAATCTCCAGGCCGCCCCAAGCGACGAGGATGAAGGTCCCGAGTCCGGCGGTCTTGGCGTCAACGTCGAGACTTTCCTCGGCGAGCTCGGAGTATTCCTTCTGCAGGAGCGTCAGGACGAGTGGGTCAAACGGCTGGCGTTTGCCGGAGTGACAGGCTTCTATTACCCATCGACACGCCTGTCGATGGCGAGAGCATACCTTTGCCGGGAAGGCCTCGGGGAAACCTTTGATGAACTCATCTCCGTCGTTCTGTTGTGGTCCGCTCTCAGACGTGGCGCAACCCGGAAAACAGGGCGTTACATTCAAAGGCCGGTTCTCCCTGGCTACAAGTCGGCCCTCTATGCACGTTTCCTCAACGGCAGGCTCAAGCAGCGTCCGGTCACGGTCGCGATGACGGCACGTCTCGGGGCAAACCTCGTCGAACGCATTGAGCGGCTAGATCCCTCAGAGATTGCACGGAGACAGTGGGAGAAGCAGCGCAAAGCCTTCGAGAAGAAGGACCGGGATCGCGATGCAAGACGCGATATGGCGCAGATCGATTATGAAGTGATCGTCGCGGGCTTCTGTTTCCTCTCCCACGAATTGACTTCCGCCGAACCAGCCGACCGAAAGCGCGCCGAGCGATATATCCGGCAGCTCTTCGAGCTTGAGATGACGACTCTCCCGATTCTGGAGGGCGAAGACGAAGGGAGAGAGGTAGACGGATCGCCTTACGAGTTCGATCCCTGGATATTGAGTCTGGCCGCTGAACTGCTCGCCACGGTGACATCGCTGGAGCAAGCACGCGCGATCTACGAGCCAGTGCTGCGCCGTGGTCCGGCTGCGCGCTATTGGACCCAAGACTTTCTTGAATTGTTCTTCACCAGAGCTCTCCCGCGGATGGCTGACCATGCGTTCTTCGCCGAGATCTGGCGAGGCATGGTGGACTATACGTTTTCACTTCCGACATGGGTGGGGAGAACGCCGGGTATCTGGTTCCATGCCGAAAGCCTCTCTGTCGATCTCATGGGCTTGCGCACCGAAGCCGTAAAGGTCTTCGGCCGCAGAGAGTATGCCGATCTCGCAGGGACGATGGCACCAACCTTCAAGCGGTGGGGTGATCAGTGGTTGAAGTACAGTCGTGTCGCAGCATGGTTTGCTAATTTTCTCGCAACAGAGTCCGGAGGGTCTCTTCTGCGCCAGGGAATCCCGCAGCTGCGCGAGGTTGTGGCTTCCTTTAGCGACAGCGATTGGAAGGACGGGGACTTGGCGCTGAGTCTAACCTCCGCTCTCGCAGCGGGATGGCGGCATACCTCCGGTGAGATCACAACAGACGCTCCCCTGCGAGAAGCTTTCCTTCATATCCTGATGGAGCTCTGCTCGCGTTCTATCGCTGAAGCAATTCATCTGAGGGACCGCATCGCGCACATCATTCCGGTGGGCGGATAAGCGAATGCGAACTTCAACACAAAGCAATCTGCGCCGTTAGAGCAAATCTTCGAGGTGATCTGGTGGACCCACTAAAATCTCCGTCTCGCGAACCCTTTGAAAAGATAGTGGCCGACGTGCTCGCGAGAGTGCCGAAGGGGAGCACGCCGACATTTTGTCTCCTTCCGGAGATCTGGGCCGCTCCGCAGGTGATAGCTCCGGAGAAGATGAATCTGTTGGCTCCGCTGCTGCGGGAAGTAAAGCTCTATCCGCAAACCGGCGAGTTCAGATTTTCCACCTCCGGCGAATATCTCCATATCTCCGATGGCGCTCTCAACCTGGTCTGGTGCTCGAGCTATGCTTCCTGGTTCATCTATCAGGCTTACGGTCGGGCTCAGAAACGTGGGCAAGACGTTGTGCGCTTCGACGATGACGCTAAAACGGAAGAAGCGGTCAATCTTTATCAATGGGCAATCCGCTGCGTGCGCGACAAAACATTTATCTCCTGGCCCGAAGGCGTGCCACGACCGACGAGAACGCCTATACACGGAAGTGAATTGCATCTCGCCAACGAGGTATTTCTGACGGCTATAGCGTGGATGCTATTGCACGAGGCCGGGCATCTTGCACGGAATCATCCTTTCCTGACATCTCCACGTTTCCAAGATGAAGAATATGAAGCTGATTTTTTCGCTACTGACCATGTACTCGGCGGAGTTACTGATGAAGGCGTGCGGTTCAAGCGGAGCATCGGGATCGTAGTCGCGAATGCCCTGATACTCCTGCTCGAACTGATAAATGGCCCTGCGCCATCCCGGACGCATCCACCTGTTGAGGACCGGATCAGCCGGAATCTTCGAGGTAAGGAACTTGAATCCAACAACAAGATCCATGCGTTCGCAACAGCACTGATTCAATTTCACATGGGCATTGTCGGCATATTCCCACAGCTCGACGAGCATGCCGAGTTTGGACAGCTCGTAGATGATTTCTGCCTAGCAATCAACCGATGGAGACGGTCTGGCTAATACAAGAGCCTACGTAACCTCAGATGCACTCTCCACCTATCCCAGATCACTTATCATGCGCTGCACGAGGCGTACGGAGATCGAGATCTTACGGGAGTACCGGCCGCCCAACCAGAACAAACCTGAGGTCACTCCCCACTGCACTCGGGGTACGCACGAGTGCTATTAACGCATTCTTGGGTTGGTTCGCATCGCTTGGCCATGCTTCTGGAAGGTCTTCGACCCGATGGAGGGATGCAACTCCTGAGCAGCACTGAACGATGCCCGTAGTAGATCCACACCGTCTGCGACACCCGGTGTCGCGACATGGAACAGGACGCAGCAGATTCTGGGATCATTGATCGACCGAAGGTACGGTCTGTGCTGGTCGAGTTCGTCTTCCAGAAGTTTCCCCAGTCCGGGCATGTCTCCGGAGAAGACCTTGTCTCCTCGATTGAAGGCGCAGCTCAGGGAAATCGCGCCCACGCCAAAAGTGCCCGAAGGCGAGCTGTCCAGATTGCGCCGAAGTTGCTTGATCGCATCGCGAAGATTGGTCTCGATACTCTCGGTGGTGGCAGGGCGTTTGCACGCGACCAGAAATGTGACGTCCTCTCGGGTGAGGCGCAAATCCGGCTCTCCGAGGGTAACCGAAGAACCCCGCAGTCGCCATTCGGCCGCGAGCGCGAGT
>Ga0181535_10005241_pt1 | contig 13973 bp, 9 predicted proteins | sample PEATcosm2014_Bin_44_FD_119774 | JGI IMG/M metagenome (GOLD analysis project Ga0181535, IMG submission 119774) | Peatland microbial communities from MTU Mesocosm Facility, Houghton, MI, USA - PEATcosm2014_Bin17_30_metaG | ecosystem: Environmental > Terrestrial > Soil > Wetlands > Peat | place...
GGCCTCAAGAGGTGGGAAACGGTAGACTGCATATGGTGGGATCGCTCCGCGAAGGAAATAGGCGTCGTAACCCAATTCTAAAGCCCGCGATCCCCACCACTACTCGATCGATCCCACCTATCTTCGTTCAATCTCTCCGCCAAGAAATCACAGCGCACAGGGTATTTTGCAAGTGGCTCAGGTTTTGAAAGTATAAATAGGGGGGTAGGGGGTGTCCCTTCAAAGGCGGTGTGAGCTTTATTACTTCTACCTCGTCCTGGGTTGTCGCTCTCTGCCGGTCGCGCCAACTTGAGGTTATGGTTACGGTCTACGGTTTTTCTTTGAATGCTATAAAACGGTGAACAGCGGCCGCCCACCCCTTCGAGCAGCAACCGCCTGCTGTGGACCCCAAGTGTGAGCAATGTGCAGTTTCACCATTCATGCGACTGCTTTCATTCTGTGCCAACCGATCGTAATTCTCTGCAAACTTGGCCGAGACAGGGCAGAATCTGAATTCGTGCCCTTTCAAAGCTCCCTCTATTCGGAGATTCTTTAGGTCACTTCCGTCAATGCCTCGGTGGCTTTGCTCATTTTGGCGGTGCGCTCCAGTTTATCCCAGTTGAAGGGCTTGCCGTCGATGGCGCGCTTGAGGGTCTTGAAGAGCACGATCGAGAAGACCTGGCGGTAGGCAAAGCGCTGCAGCCATATGTGGAAGAGCAGCCAGCCGTCGCCCTTGTTGGCGGGATGGCGGCGCTCAAGCGAGAAGGCAACTGAAGATGTTACGAAGTCGATCAGCAGGAAGCCGACGAAGTAGGCCAGCAGCTTCTGGAAGTTGGCTGCCGAAGCGGCCTCTGGATGGAAGTGGCGATCACCGAAGTAGTGCAGGATGCCGGCCAGGAACATGACGTCGATGAAGGGCGAAACCAGCGGCAGCAGCATTTGAAAGATCAGGATGTTGGGCAGGGCGAAGAGGCCCATGGCCTTGTTGCGGACAAAGGCTGCGCGATGCTTCCAGATGGCCTGCAAGGTTCCAAAAGACCAGCGGAAGCGCTGGCGCATTAATCCCTTTGCATCGATGGGGGCCTCGGTAAAGGCCAGCGCGCGGTCTTCGTAAACCACCTTGAGGCCGAGTTCGAGCAGTGCCATGGTGAGGTCGGCGTCTTCGGCTACGGTGTTGATGGGATAGCCGCCGGCGGCTTTTACGGGTCCGGTGCGCCATGCGCCGATGGCTCCGGGAACGACCGTGACGACGTTGAATAGATCCAAAGCCCGGCGCTCGAAGTTCTGGCTGGTGATGTATTCCAGAGCCTGCCAGCGGGTCCAGAGATTGACGCGGTTGCCGACCTTGGCGTTTCCGGCGACCGCGCCTACGGCCATGTCTTCAAAGTGCGGGATGAGTTTGGAGATGGCATCAGGCGCGATAACGGTGTCGGCGTCGATGCCGACATAGACTTCTTCAACCAGCCGGTCGAGAGCATAGTTGAGAGCCGCCGCCTTGCCACCGTTGGGCTTGGTGAGAACCTGCACGCGGCCGGCGGCGATCTCGGCGGCATAGGCCTGGCGGGCAATCTCGAAGGTGCCGTCGCTGGAGCCATCGTCGATCACGATGACGTGGAGGTTGGCGTAGTCGGAGTTGAGCACCGAGCGGACGGTGCGCACGATGACTTTTTCTTCGTTGTAGGCGGGGATGAGAACGGCGACGCGGGGATTGAAGCCGGGCGAGGCTGCGCGGTGCGGGCGGCGCAGGCGGTCAATGATGGCCAGGACGCCGACCAGCAACAAGCGCGCGCTCATCAGGATGTCGCCCAGGAAGAAGACCAGCACGATGAACTTGCCGGTGAGGGCCAGGCTGGAGAAAGCGATGGAGTCGGGCAGGGCGCGCAGGTATTGGCGAAAGGTGATCTTGGGCATCACATCGGCCGTAGTTTTACCCATGAGCGCCGAGACGGGAACGATGGTGTAGCCGTGCGAGCGCAGCGTGTCGATCAGCATGGGGAGGGCGGCCACGGTGGCCGAGCGGTCGCCACCGCCGTCGTGCAGCAGGATAATAGAGCCGCGGAACTGCGGCTTGACCTTCATGATCTCCAATTGTTCGAGGATGGATTGTGTGATCTCTGTCGGCGTCTTACGCGGATGCTCATTCCAATCGTTGGTGTCGAGCTTGCTGCCGATAATGGTGTAACCATCCTGCTGGATACGTTCGACGGGAGCGGCCTGGTCGTCGGTGTCCGGCTCCTCGTCGATGTCGTAGGGCGGGCGGAAGTAGAGCGGCTGGATGCCGAGCTTGCTGGCGAAGAGGCGCTCGGTGAGTTTGATTTCGAGGTCGAGCTGGCGGTTTGAGATTTCGCTGATGTCGGGATGCGTGTAGGTATGATTGCCGATCTCATGGCCTTCGCGCACCACGCGCTTCATGACGCCGACATTTTGCGCCGCTTCGTCGCCGATCATCAGGAAGGCGGCGTGAACGCCCTTGTTCCTGAGAATGTCGAGGATTTTTGGCGTCCACTTGGGGTCGGGTCCGTCGTCGAATGAGAGCGCAACCTCGTTGGCGTGGTAGCCGTATTGCTCGATCGTGTAAGTCAGCGGGTAGACGTCCATATGCTCATCGACGATGAGCTTCTTGCGCGGGTCGGGTTCGTCGGTGTCAACCTCGACGGTGCGCTTGCCGGGCTGGGGCAGGCCGGTGACGCGGATAATGTCGCCGTCGCCCTCATTGTCAACGTCGTGGCCGGGCTGAACGGAGCCGAGGGCTTGCAGCGAGTCAGGGCTGCTGGGTTTGTCCCATATGTTCCACAGCGAGCTGTCTTCCTCGCCCAGGCGCCAGAGGGCAAAGGTTTGCAAGCCCATGCCGCGGGCGGCTCGCAGCTCGTTCAACACGGTGACACCATCGAGGTACCAGACGACGTGGCGCTGGTTCATATCCTCGTCGATGTACTCAAAGTGTGGGTTGAGCGTGTCGTAATCGAGATCCAGGTCTGCATCGGCGTCGGAGGCTCGCTGCAGGACTTCGGAGACCGGGAGATCTTCTGTATTGAGGACAGTGGGAACTTCGGGGCGCCTCTTGGCTCTCCCTTTCCTGGGCGGACCGGGAATGGACATGGTCCAGTCGTATCCGTAGTTGCCGATGGCGCAGATCAGCTTCTCTTTGGGCACGATCTTCAGCACGCGGGTCAGATTGCCGACGAACCAGTCCTGGCTGGCGATCGGCCCCGGCTGGCTCTCGACCTGGTGCTGGTCGTAGTTCATCAGCACAACGCCATCGGAGTTGGAGGCCGTCGCCTTCAGGTCGTCGTCGGTCGTCGAAACCATGGCGTTGACGTAGAGCCGCAGGTTGCGCGCATGCAGGTCCGCATAGAGTTCATGCAGAAAGCTCATGTACCCTGCGCTGGCTTCGTCGGGCAGATTTTCTATGTCCAGTGAGAGGCCGTGATAGGCCGGGTAAGCGGTAAAAAATCGAAGTATTTGTCCGCGCAGCGCGGCGCGCTTGCCGGGATCGTCGAATACACCTGAGATTGCTGGATCCCAGCTCTGGGTGTTGGGGTTGAAATTGTTCAGGTGGGGAAAGATCTCAGTGTCTTCCTTGGCCGCCTGGATGACCCGCTTGACCTTGTTCACTTCATCGGGATCATGAACCGTTGCGCCGTCGACAATGGGATACTCGCGATGGGTGTCGTTGTTGATGCCAAGCAGCGTTCCCTGAGGCGCGTCGATGTGCAGCCACTCGGGAAAGAGCATATCGATCTGGTGGATATGCTCTTTGAGCGAAGAGTAGCTGGCCTCGTCGTAAGGCACGTAGTAGGCCGCGCGCAGACCTTCGCCGGTGTTGAAGGGGATTTCCGACGGCTTGCGGTCGGTCTTGCGACGGGCGGGGCGTTGGATCTTCACTCCGTGCAAAAGGGGGGGGCGCTCGGGTAATGCCTTGTAGTTGTGCTTGGGAGTGGGCAGCAGCAGCTCAGGCAACTGCTGATAACGCAGCACATTAAAGATAAAAGCCGCCAGCACAAGGGTGAATGCCACCGCCGTTACATCGAAGATGCGGCGCAACCGCTTCCATCTCTTGCGTTGCGGGTCGTAGAAGATCTGTTTATCGGGCATGGACAGTCTCGTTTCCAGATGGGCGAAAACCGGGGAGACGGTCTACGCTATACAGTACGAATCGTATGGAAGCCGCCTCTCGTAGTCAATCGAAGATCGGGCGCAGGATGCTCGTCCGAGCACTGCCGGGCCTTTCCGTCGCTTGGGCGCTGGCTGCCGGCCTGGTGCTGCGGTGGTGGATGCTGAAGCAGTATTTTGTGGTCAATGGAGACGCCCTGGTCTACGGCGAGCTGGCCAAGAACCTGCTCCGGCACGGCTGCTACGGCATCGTGGGGGCTGGCGGAGTGTTGCATTCAACGCTGATCCGGCTGCCCGGCTACCCGCTCTTCCTGGCGCTTTGCTTCCGGCTCTTCGGGATGGAAGATTACGCCTCCGCCGCATGGGTGCAGATTGCGCTGGAGCTGGCCGGCTGCCTGCTCGTGGCAGACTTTGCACGGCGGATCGCACCGGCTTCGTCTGGCCGTGGTGTCGCGCATTGCACGCTTTGGCTGGGGGTGCTTTGTCCCTTCACGGCGATTTATGCCGCCGAGCCTCTGACGGAGGGATTGACGCTGTTTATGCTGGCGCTGGCGCTTTGGTCAATGGCGCGCTTTTCTACTCGGCCTGGTTGGGGGCCTGCGCTTTGGTTCACCTTCGCGGTCACCTATGCCGCCCTGCTGCGGCCGGATGGGGCTCTGGCGGCTGTGGCGCTGGCTCCGGCGTTGCGGATGGGCTTGGGTCGCAGAGATGGGAGAGATCGTACCTCAGCGGCTAAAGCCCGCGTTGATTTTGCCTCATGGATGGCACGACTAAAGTCGAGCCCTTTCAAGGCCGTGGCACAATCGAAGATCAAGAGCGCCCCTCATCCCGTCCGCATGGCGGTGGTCTGCGCGCTGCTGGCAATGATGCCGTTTGCAGCTTGGAGCGTGCGCAACTGGCGCGTCTTCCACGTCTTTGAGCCGCTGGCGCCGCGCTATGCCAACGACCCTGGGCAGACGGCGTATTCGGGCTGGCAGCGCTGGGTCAAGACCTGGTGCCTGGACTTCGTCTGTACTTACGATGTCTATTGGCCGGTGCCGGGGAGCCCGCTCGACCTCAAAAAGCTTCCCAGCCGCGCCTTCGATTCGCCAGAACAGTACGCCGAGACCGCCGCACTGGCCGACGATTACAACTTGAGAGACAACGCGGCAGACATTGTGCCGGATGTGGATGCGCGATTCGGCAAACTGGCGGACGAACGCATCGCCGCTGATCCCGTGCGCTATTATCTCTGGCTGCCGCTGGGTCGCGTCGCGGATATGTGGCTGCGGCCGCGCGTGGAAAACCTGAACAACGACCTCGACTGGTGGGTCTACGCGCGCCACCACGCGGAGACCCGCTTCACCTGGACCTACGCGGGGCTCAATGCATTCTATCTGCTGCTGGGAATCATCGGACTTAGCCTGCGCCCGCGCTACTGGCGCTCGATGCTGGCTTACTTCCTGCTGCGCAGCGCGCTACTGACGACCGTCGAGGCTCCAGAGGCCCGCTACACCCTTGAATGTTTCCCGATGCTCTTTGCCTTGGGGGGCGTTGCGCTTTACCGGCTCACTTGCTGGGTCTTCGAGTCGGTTTTGAAGGTAAAGGCATCGGCGGGCAAGGGCTGATTGACCTCGACGTTGAAGTAGACGCTGACCCGGTATTGGCCTGGCCCTTCGTCGAAGACCTGCTTGAGGCTGATGCCGCGCTCGGCATCCATCCACACGGTGACCTTGGGGATGTTCTTACGGACGGCAGGGTCTTTGGCCACCAGTTCCAGCTTCTCCGTCTTGACGCTCTTCTTACCGTCGAGCAGCGTCTCGGAGCCCAGATACTTGATCTCCCACTTGTCTTCGAGATCCTTGCCGCTGGCGCCGAAGCCGAGCATCAGGTAGCTCTCGAATTTGCTGACCTGGGCGAAGGTGGTTACCTGATCGACGTTGCCGCCTTCAAACAGCTTGAAGACGCCGCCGGAAAACATGTAGACCTTCTCGATTCTTTTCTTGTTGTCTTCGGTTATATGCGCGGCCATGCGGAATTTCTTGCCGGTTCTCTCGTAGTAGACCGTGCCGGTTTGCACGTCCTTGTCGGGAATCGGATCGGTCTCAACCGAATCGAACTCGAAGTCGGCGGAGGTGGTGCGGAAGTTGACGGCCGCGGCGTCGAGCCGTCGCAGCACCTTTTCCTTCTCATCTGGAATGGCCGGCGCGGCAAAGGTTGCGCGCACCACCAGCATCATGATCGCGATCGATGCGGCGGCGACAATTTTTCTTCCTGCGTGCATGGAATTCCTTTTCCTTTTCGCCAGCTACCAGCTTCCAGTCTTCGCCGGGATGATGTCTGCCCCTCTAGATTAGAAGCTAAGAACTGGAGGCTGCATTTAGCGGCGCGCCCACACCCGCCAGGCCCAATTGCCCTGGGAGTCCTGCACGGTTTCCCAGCGATCGACCGAGACGGCATCGCCGGTGACCGGCTCGATGGCCTTGCGCAGAGCCTTCTTGATTGCCGGATACGAGTCACTGGTGTTCAGGTCGAGGTTCACGTCCGAGGCTTGCACGGTGATAATCAGCCCGCGTCCTCCGTCGCCGACGACCTGGATTGGATGGGGCGGCCCGGCTGCGCTGGACGGCTTGTCGCCGTAGTTCCAAAGGTGCGGCGTGACAAAGATGAACAGCAGGATCAGCGTCACCATTACGTCGTAGTGGTAACAGCCGCGCGGATAGGTCCAGTAGAAATAGCTCTTCAAGATCTTGTTCATTGTGTCCTTGCCCGACAAGACCGACATCGAAAGCCTGTCAGCCTTGCTTACCTTGTAATCTTTTCCATCCCTCCCATATAGGGGCGGAGGGCATCTGGAATCAGGACCGAGCCGTCGGCCTGCTGATAGTTCTCGACAATCGCAAGCCAGGTGCGTCCCACGGCGAGTCCGCTGCCGTTGATGGTGTGGACAAACTCGGGCTTGCTCTTTGCCCCTGCTGCCCGGTAGCGAATGTTGGCCCGCCGCGCTTGAAAGCCCTCGAAGTTTGAGCACGAAGAGATCTCGCGGTAAAGCTGCTGGCCGGGGAGCCAGACCTCCAGGTCGAATGTTTTGGCCGAAGAAAAGCCCGTGTCGCCGGAGCAGAGCAGCATGCGCCGGTAGGGCAGTTTGAGCGTCTCTAGAATCTCTTCCGCGTCGCGCGTCAGTTTTTCGTGCTCGGCGTCGGAGTCCTCTGGCCGGGTGAACTTGACCATTTCGACTTTTTGAAACTGATGCTGGCGAATGATGCCGCGTGTGTCCTTGCCGGCCGCCCCGGCCTCGGCGCGGAAGCAGGGCGTGTAAGCCGTCAGCGAGATCGGCAGCCGCGCCTCGTCGAGGATTTCGTCGCGATAGAGATTCGTAACCGGGACCTCGGCCGTCGGAATCAGCCAGTGGTCGCTGTCTTTGAACTCTCCGCGAGCAACGGCTTCCGCATCAGTATCGGTACAGCGAAAGAGGTCTTCGGCAAACTTGGGCAACTGGCCGGTGCCGAAAAGGCTCTTGCTGTTCACCATGAAAGGCGGCAGGATTTCGGTGTAACCGTGCTTGGCCGTGTGCAGGTCGAGCATGAAATTGATCAACGCACGTTCGAGGCGCGCTCCGGCGCCCATGTAGACGGCGAAGCGCGCGCCGCTGAGCTTAGCCGCCCGTTCGAGATCGAGAACGCCGAGAGACTCGCCGAGCTCCCAGTGGGGCCTCGCTTCGAATTCGAAGACGGGCATTTCGCCCCAGGTCTTGACGACGACATTGTCGGCTTCAGATTTGCCAACGGGCACTTCAGCGCGAGTCAGATTCGGGATACCGGCCAACGACTGGCGGAGACGGTCGTCGAGGTTTGTGGCGATCTTGTCCAGATTTTCGAGTTCGTCTTTGAGGGCGCGGGTCTCGTCCATCACCGCGGTTGCGTCCTGGCCGGCCTTCTTCAGCGCGCCCACCTGCTGGCTCAGCTCATTACGGCGAGCCTTCAGACGCTCCGCAGTGGTGATGGCCTCGCGCCGGCTCTGATCGAGAGCGTGAAAATCGCCCAGCAGCACTGCCGGGTCGGCCCCGCGCGCACGCAGTTTTTCTTCAACAATTTCCAGGTTGCTACGGACAAAATTCAGGTCGAGCATCGCTTTATTAGTTTACTAGACGGTTTTGGAGGGGTTCGTGGTCAGAAAGGCACGAACCGCAGGCCCTTCGACTCCCTCTGCTTCGCGCCGGTCGCTCAGGATGACAGGCTTTGGGATGGAGGCGGTGATGGCGCGACCGGTCCGGCGTCGATCTGGTCCTGCCAGCCGGGGAGGCGTTGGTCGCCGGTGATAAGGCGCGCGCCGCGGGTGAAGGTGAAGTAGGTCCAGATCCAGGCGGCAAAGACAGCGACGCGATTGCGGAAGCCGATGAGGAAAAAGATGTGCACGGTGAGCCAAGTGGCCCACGCGAGAAAACCGCTCCAATGGGCCTTGAAGGGCCACTCGACCTTGGCGACCGCTGCCATGCGTCCGATGGTGGCCATGTCTCCCTTGTCGAAGTAGCGGAAGGCTGGGCGCGGCCGGCCGGCCAGATCGGCGGCGATCATTTTAGCGACGTGATCGCCCATCTGCATCGCGGGTTGGGCCACGCCGGGAATCTGATGCCCGTCCTGCTCCAGGTGGGCCAGGTCGCCCAGCACGAAGACTTCGGGCCTTCCCGGCGGATTCAGGCAATCATCGACGAGGACGCAGCCGCGGCGATCGAGTTGCACGCCCAGCAGTTTGGCGAGCGGCGAGGCTTGCACTCCTGCGGCCCAGAGCGTGACGGCTGCGTCGATTCGCTTTTCGCCGGCCTCGACCCAGCCCGGCCCAATTGAGGAGACCTGGGTGTGGGTATGGACCTCGACCCCCAACCGGGTCAGCGCGGCTTCGGCCTTTGCCGACAGATCTTCAGGATAGGCAGCGAGGACGCGCGGCGAGCCCTCCAGCAACAGCACGCGAGCCTTGGCCGGATCGATGTGGCGGAAGTCGTGGCGCATATAGAGCTGGGCAATGTCGATGATGGCTCCGGCCAACTCAACGCCGGTGGGTCCGCCGCCGACCACAACAAAGTTGAGCGGCGGGTGCCAGCCGTGCTCGACCATCTGGCGTTCGGCCAGCTCAAAGGCCAGCAGCACACGCCGGCGAATCTCAGTGGCGTCCTCGATGGTCTTGAGTCCTGGGGCGAGCGGCGCCCATTGCTCATGGCCAAAGTAGGAGTGGGTTGCGCCGGCCGCCAGCGCCAGATAGTCATAAGCGACCTTGGCGCTGCTGCCCAGCGTGATCTGCCGCGCAACCGCGTCGATACCTGTTACTTCATCCATCAGCACCTGGGCGTTGCGCTGATGGCGCAAGATGGTGCGGATGGGCTGGGCGATGTCGGCCGGCGAGAGCACGGCCAGGGCGACTTGATAAAGGAGCGGCTGGAAGAGGTGGTAGTTGCGTCGATCCACTACGGTCACGTCCACTGGCAGGCGTGCGAGCCCCCTGGCCGCAAGAAGGCCCGCAAAGCCGCCGCCGACAATCACGACTTGAGGGCGGCGGGCTGGCGACGTTGTTGGATTGGTCAAGGCCATATACCCTCAATCTCAAGATGCGCGAGGAGGGCAGTTGGTGGCATGGCGTGCGGTTGGCGCGGCGTTACAGAGGTTTCAAGGTCACCAGGACGGTGTCGTTTTGGCGCATCTCGAAGAGTTCCGAAAAAACATTGTTGCGGATCGTGACGGTGCGGGTTTCAAAGGGCGCGCCGCTGGCGGATTGCTGCAATTGAGCCACCTGGGCGCGGGTGAGCTGGCTGGGGGCGCCCATGTGAAGGTAGCTGCTGTAGGCATCGTTTTGCATGTAGCCGGTGCGGTAGACAGCGAGCGCATAGTCGCCGTTCGGGATGCCGGAGATCTTCAGTTCAGTGGCGGGTGCGGGCTGGGCAGGCTGTTCTTTCTTGTAAAAGACCTGATCGGTTTCTTGGCTGGGTCCGGTTCCGGGGCCGGCAATGGGGGTGTAATCCCAGAAGAGAGCCTGAACTGAGTTGTCGCCGCTTTTGGTGATCCAGCTTTGAGCGTCGCTGGTGGCCAGGTCGGTGTCGCCCAGAGCTGCGAGGAACTTGTAGGCGAAGTAGGAGGGCTTGCGGATACCCTGGTAGTTCATCAGACCGAAGCCGCCATGAAACGGGGTGAAACGGGGACCATTCTCCTCAAAAATATCGGTGAAGGTCCAATAAGACATCGACTGCGCGAGAGCCGATGTTTCATGCAGTTTTTCGAGAATGAAAGGCGCGGAGATGTACTGGTCGTGGATCGGGTCCGTGGGAGTGTACGCCGTGCTCCATTCTGTGTAGTGGAGCTCGAGATGGGGCGTGGCCGAGGCGTCAATCAGGTGGCGGGAGTTGCGGACGCGCTTGACGATGGCATCTGGCGAGACGTCGAGAACAGTCCCGGCATTGCCGTTGGCATCGACCGAGCCGCGGGTGACTCCGTAGGTGTGAGTCGATTCAAAGTCTCCGGGAATGTGCTCTTTGGCGATGTAGGAGAGCCACTCCGGCTCGATCGCGTCCAACGCCGAGGCCGGCCCGCCGACACGGCAAGCCGGGCATACCGACTTGATGGTCGTCGCGGTGTTCCGGTAAAGGTCGAAGTACTGTTCGTGGGTGCCATTCCAGAAATAGGTAAGGTCGGGTTCATTCCAGACTTCGAAGTACCATTGGGCGATTTCAGCATCGCCGTAACGCTCGCGCCAATGCTCGACGAGCGCACGGATGAGCCCGTTCCACTTTTGCATGTCTTTCGGGGGCGTGCTGTTTCCCTTCCACCAGAAGACCGTACTGGAGCCGCTGGCCAGTTTTGCCGGCATGAAGGAAAGCTCGACAAAGGGACGGATGTGAAGGGCAAGCAGGGCGTCGTAGAGCGGGTCGATGTATTGGAAGTTATAGCTGGGGTTGCCCTTGGAGTCCTCTGTATAGACGCCCATATCGTCAGAAAGCAGGCCGTGAAAGCGAAGGTACTTGAAGCCGATCTCCTGTTGAACCGTGGCGAGCTGCAATTGCCAATCCGCGCGAAGGCCCTCATTGGCGCGGCCTGCTCCAACCGTCATAAGAGGTGTCGCGCTATGGCGGCCTGCGGTTCTGGTAAAGTCGGCCGAGATGCTCCTGGTTTGAGCGGGAGCGCCGATCGAGGTAAAAATGACGGTGACTAAAGCCAGTTTTCGCATCAATCCGAGCATATTCAACCTTCGCAAAATCAATTTTTAAGCAATAGAAACCATATCAGGTCGCCTTGCCGCATACAACGATTGGCAGTGATCTATGGATGCTGTTCGACGGCGATGTTCACGCTGCCGGCGTTGCCGATGACGGCCAGACCCAGCAAGTTGGTGGCAACGCCAGGCAGCGAGGCTGGGCTAAATGTGACGGTTCCGTCGAGGGCGGAGGCAGCCGTGGAGGCTTGGGTGGCCAGAAGCTCGGTCTGGGCGCAGCGGCCATGCGCGGGGCAGGGAGGCGCCCAGGCATAGAGCGCCTGGTAGAGCGTGACCGTGGCGCCGGCCATAGGGTTGCTGTCCATATCAAGGACTGCAGCGTGATCTGACCTGGGGTTCCGCTGACAGAGAGGCTCTGCGCGGTTCCGGAGACGGCGTTGAGGGTAGCGTACTCCGGGCGTGCGCCGAAGGCGGTGTAAGGGACGCACTGGCTGGTTCCGTTAAGGCATGCGGTCGAGGTCACCGTCTGTCCCTCGGTCAGCGGTCCTACGGTAAGCGCGTTGGCGGCTATGCCTGCTGAGTTTTTGGCGACGGCGCCGCTCTGGGCAGTGATGCCGGTTCCGGTCTGCCAAGCCACACTCTGGCCACTCAAGGGAAGGCCGTTGCTCAGCGTCAGAGCCTCTGCCGTCCAGTTGACCGTCGCTCCAGCGGCAACGGAGAGCATAGGCGAGAGCGAGGTGAGCACCGGGGGCGTTCCGCCCATAAACTCGGCCCCAAGGCTGGAACCGTTGGTCAGCGAGACGGTGACTGTCGACCATGTGTTGTCGAGAGCTGTTACATTCATCGTGGCGCGGCCGTCGCCGGTGGCTGTGACTGTGCATGTTGGTCGACCGCAGCCCAGAGTCGCTGTTCCGCTGGCCACGGTGAAGATCACCGAGACGCCACCGGCTGCGCTCAGATTCGGGCCAAGAGCGATGACCGTGAATGGCTCCGGCACACCGATGGGAATCGTTCCCATGGGCTCGTTGGCGCTCATCAGGGTTAGCGCGTCGCCGGAGCCGGAATCGTAACTGATGCCGCCAGAGATGACGGATGCCGCGTGGTAAATGGGCAGGTCGTCCACCTCCACGTCTACCGAGCCCGTAACGCCGCTCTTGGCCGGCGGCGCGATGGCGGTGATCTCGTTGGGTGAGATGCTGGTCACGACCGCTGGTTGTCCGCCCACCTGAACCGTGTCTGTCAACCGAAAACCCATGCCGTGGATTACGATAGGCCCGCCCGAAGACGGCAACCTTTGTGGCGCGACCGTATCGGCGTAAAGCACCCAGCCTCATAGAGATAGTCGGGCCGTCCGTCGCCGCGCTCATCGGCAATGCCCAGGCGGACCACGTCGTCGACTGACGCGCTGACGCGCAGCCAGCTCTCGCCGGTGGCCAGGCCGTTTAATCCCGCACCTGAGCCAATCGCCGCCGAACCTACGGAATCGAAGGCGTCCCAGACGCCCAGAGCGGGCATGGTTTTGGCGTTGGTGGGTGCACCGGATTCGTCGAGGGCCACGGTGATCACGGTGAAGGTGCGTCCGCCGCGAACCGGGAAGGTGAACCAGTCGGTCTGGCCCACCTGGCTCACCCGCCCGCTCCAGAGGCCACTCGGCGAAAGAATGCGCGGCGTCGCTTCGGTTCCAATGGCGTCGTCGTAGCCTCCAGCCGCCGAGTCGGCAATGTTCACCGTGAGGGTCTGCGTGCTGCCGGCCGTCATTGATGAAACCGAGATTGCAGGCAGGCTTCCCGAGGGCTCGGGTGAGCCGTCCAGATACGGTCCAACCGAGTTCGAGAGAATGTACAGCGCATCAACGGGCTCGAAGCTAACCAAATAGTCGGCTGTGGTCGCGCCCGGCGGCAATGGCATCCCGCTCAGGTCGAAGAAGCCCTGCTGGGAGACGTCGTTCGATCCCCACATGGTCAGCGGGTTGCCGTTGATGTCGGTCCACCCGGTGACCGGGTTGCCGTGGTTGCCGTTGAAATACGATCCGGAGACAAAGCTGACCGTGTACTGGAAAAGCGGGTCACCTTTGGAGTCCAGCGGCCGCGCCACCACGTTCACCCCCTGCATCCCGAGGCCGGCCTTGAAGTGAATGGTCCCTTGGATGGAAACGGTGTTGGCGGCGGTGATCTTCTTGCCGGAAAAGCTGGCCAGGTTGGCGGCGGTGACGGGGTAGATGCGGTTGAGCGCTGCGATGTCGTCCCAGCGCAACTGCGTGGGGTTGGGGATGCATACGCCGCCGCTCGCGCCACAGAGGCCGCTATAGGGCTGCATCACCGGCCAGCCATCCATGCCGCCTGACTCGCCGTTGGTCAGTGCGCCGGGATTGACCTGTGCGAAGTCCAGTCCGAGAATCCGCCCGAAGGCCCGCTCCAGTTCAAAGATCATCATCTGGAGATGGTCGGCATCGGTTGCGCAGAGGCCGTTGAGCACGATCAAACCGTGAGCGATGGTCGCATCCGGGTTCACGTTGTCAAGCCAGAAGAAGACGCCGTTGTTCTCGCAACTGTTCTGCCCGGCAGTTCCCGTACCAAAGGTAGCGTCGTGTATGACAGCGTCGGCGTTGTCAATACTGTTTTTTTGCGTGTTTTTTGAAAAACATAGCAGGGATCTCCCGTGGTGGGGATTCGGGTGTCAAGGGCGGCGTACTTTGTCGTTCATCTTGA
>Ga0181535_10005242_pt1 | contig 13973 bp, 14 predicted proteins | sample PEATcosm2014_Bin_44_FD_119774 | JGI IMG/M metagenome (GOLD analysis project Ga0181535, IMG submission 119774) | Peatland microbial communities from MTU Mesocosm Facility, Houghton, MI, USA - PEATcosm2014_Bin17_30_metaG | ecosystem: Environmental > Terrestrial > Soil > Wetlands > Peat | place...
GGCCGCAGGTGCAACGTCGTCACCTCCGACGGGTTGATGGTGATCGTCGCAACGCGCGGCTTGACGGCGTTATCGGCAGCGAAAAGACGCAGTGGAAGCAGCACTGCGATAGGGAAAAACCAGCGAAGTCTCATTTTGAGTTACCTCCTGTGCAATGAATTTCCAGCGAGCTTGCGCGCTACATAATGACGCCGAACCGATTCGACGTAAGCAACGACATCCGGGTTGTTGTAGTCGAGTTGCCGCTTACCGACCCATCGATCACCGGCGTAATAGGCAGCGGCCACAAGCCTCAGATCACCGTGGAACTCCCACATCAGCGTGGTCACAAAGCGCGTTCCCGCCGCAATGTTCTGCTCTGGATCGAAAGGCTGGTAAGCGCCAAAGCGCCGCGCAGTCAATGGCATCAGTTGCATCAAGCCGAGAGCTCCCTTGCTGGAGACCGCGCGTGGATTCCAGCGCGACTCGACATCGATCAGTGCGGCAACCAACTCGGCAGGTACGCCGTAATGGCTGGCGTAGCGCCGCACGCAGTTCTCAGCAAGAGCAGTGTTCGCCTGCCCCCAGCCAACCTGGGGAATGAGCAGAAGAAGTGCAAGCAGCCATTTCAAAGCGCAGCACCTCCTGAGATTCCGAGATCCTCTGCATACCGCGCCCCATCGACAAGCAAACTTTGAAATCCTTCGCGCAGCAGCAGATGGCGACGGTCTTTTTCGGTCTTGGCCAGAAAGGGAAGTAGAACATCCCGCTGTTCTTCCGTCACATGATCGCTGCCCATCAACCGCAGCGCATTGGCGAAGTCGATCATCTCCGAGACCGAAGGCGGCTTCTCCAGCAAATAATTTCTAAACGAGCGTGCAATGCCCGCGATCTCGCGATGGAACTCCACACCAGCTCCTGGAGTGCGGCTGGCAATGATCTCCGCTTCGCGCTCCGGCGTAGGATGCTCGACCCGCACATACAAGCTGCGCCGCCGGATCGGATCGCCCAGCCGCCGTTCCTCATTGCTGGTGAGCACCACAAACGGAATGCTCTTGGCCTCGACCGTCCCAAACTCTGGAATCGAGAGCTGCCATGCGGACAGAATCTCAAGTAGCAGAGCCTCGAAACCCTCATCCACCTTGTCGAGTTCGTCGATCAACAGCACACATGGCTTCTCGCATTCGAGCGCCCGCATCAGCAGACCAGGACGAAAGAAATCGCGCCCCTTGAGGTTTGCCTGCAACTCGCGCCAACTCTCGTTCTGGCCCTTTGAGAATTCCATGTAAAGCCGCTGGAGGCTCTCATCGAATCGCCCAATAGCTTTGTCCTCAGTGACGCCGCGGTAGCATTGCAGCCGCTCAATATGCGTCCCGGCCGCCTGCGCAACCGATACGGCCAGTTGCGTCTTGCCACTCCCCGCAGGTCCTTCGAGCAGCAGCGGCTTCTGCAACTTCGCCGCCAGGAAGACAATCCTGGTCATCACCGGGTCAATGAAGTACCCGGTCGCCTTAAGCCGCTCCATCAGGTCGTCGAACGATTCAAACATCCTGCCACCTCACTTACCGGGGACAGGATCGTTCAGGTTGCAAACTCGGTCAAATTTCCGGAGTGCGTCAGACCGAGACAATGATTCAGGTACCAAACGGGCGATTGAAATCGCCCGTTTGGGTTACGCGGAGATTGCGAATTTGCTCCGCATGGCGCTTCTCACCGTGAATCTGCGCCCATTTCCGCCGGTGGGGAGTTCCGCGATCCAGCCCTCAATATCTACTGTCCGGTATCGAACAAGAGGACCGACCTTCAAGTACTGCGGCCCCTCTCCTCGAAGCCTCCAGCGTCTCAGGCACGCGAGGCTAACCTGTAGATTTTCAGAGACCTGAACTTCCGTAAGAAGTGCATCCATATACTTACCTCCATTCTTGGGATGGATCGAACGAATTGACGGAGACCTTATGTGACCTTGAGATTTCGGTCAAATGCAAACGTCACACAATTCGTCGATTCATGGGTTGTTGGTTTTTGGGCGCTTGCTGCGTTGCGCAAGAGCCGCATCGAGTGCATCCCGTTTGGCATTCATTCGAATGTGGCTGTAATGCCGCAGCATCTGCCGCGAGACGTGTCCTGCAATTTGCATGATGGTTTCGTCCCCAGCGCCGCTTTCCGCCAATTCAGTGATCAGCGTGTGCCGGTTATCGTGCCAGCGGCCTTTCACGTTGGCATTTTTCCGAACGCTCTTCCAGGCGGTCTTGAGAGATGTCACGTGGCGTGTAGGATCGAATGGCATGGGCCGACCAAAGGCAAACAGGTACCACTCATCCTGAGCCTTGCCAAACTTCTCCTCGTACCATGCACGATAGTGGAGAAGCGCCTGGTAAAGTTCCGCGTTCAAAGGGATAGTCCGGCCCTCGCCCGCTTCGGTCTTCGCCCTTCCAACGCGGAGGAATTTGGACTCGAAGTGGATCTGCGCCCAAGTGAGAGTCTTGATTTCGTTGTCCCGCAGGCCAGCATTGCGAGCCAGTTCAAATGCCGCAAGAATATGCGGACTCTTTGACTTCGTAGCCTGAGTGCGAAGGCTTTCCGTCTCCGTGTCGTTGAACGCCTTGCCGATAGCGTTCTGGACGGGCAGTTTGAGTTGTTTTTTCTTTCGCAGTTGCGCGCGAACGATCTCGCCGGGGTCACCAAGCATCTTCAACAGGAACCGGACCTCTTCATTGATCGATTTCGGCGCCGCCCCCTCCCGGAGGCGGCTCTCCTGGAAGTGGATGACAGAGGATTCATCGATGTCCACAATGAGTTTGGCGCCAAGCAGGCGCGAAACGTGTCCAAGAGCGTATTCGGCGAATGTGGCGGACCGGTATCGGAGTTTATAGCCCTCCAGATACTCATCGATGATCTCTCTCAGGGCTCGTATCCGTTGTTGGCGGGATTCAGTGACGTTATTAAACCCTGCCTCCAAATCCCGCCTTCGCTGTTGTTCCGCTGTTTTGGCAATTGTCTTGGATGTGGACTTCGTAGATTCGCGGATCAGACGTCCCGCGAAGTAAAACTTGTACCACCAAACATCTCCTCTTTTGAAGACGGCCATATTCTGCTCCTGTTCCTCGTGAGGCGCCGGTACAAATGCAGTCGGCGCAAGTGGAGGGTGAGGCAGGAGGCTTGTTCGTGCAAATCGGCGAGACGCGGTTCTGTGAACCGAAGAGGGGAGGAGATTTTCGAGGTGGGAGCCACAACCTGAGCAGGATCGCTATCTGTATTGCATCCGTTTTGAAACAGCGTGGGCACAAAAATGGGCACAATCGCCGTTTTCTTGTGTTTTCTGGGATGCTTGAAAGTGCTCTAAGTTGTTGATTTAATTTGGCTCCTCAGGTAGGACTCGAATCAACATTCAAATGCAGTGTCAACAACATGCAGGTCAGCGGATGACACCTAAGACATTGCAAAGCAGCCGAAATCCGATTAACAGAGCGCAAATGGAGCGCAGAATCCACTCAGAGCGCGGACACGGTGCGGCTGTTGCCGGAGGACGCTTGCTGTTGTGGGACACGGTAAGCGCGCTTCCGTTGAATACCGCCAGAAGATCACTCCTTCTCTCTGATCACGCGCTTCGTCAGGAAGCTCCTCTCGGGGGAGGTTCGCTGCTCGTAAAGCGTCAGTCCGAGCGCACTCTGCGGTTCAAGCACGCTGGGTCGCCTGAGTCGAGGCTCACGACCTCTGAAGAGAAGCGCACGCTCATCGTTACCTAGCCGCCGGATAAGCGGGCTGGCATCCATATCAGCAGCTTCCCATGACACCGTTCTCGAAACAGGGGATGCGAATTCGATATGGGGAATTTCCTGTTGGAGCTGCAACGTCACAAAATACCTCGCATTCATCTGCGAAGATGAGTCGATGTCACCGTATGGCAGCAATTCGGGAAGTCGTCGGCCAATCCGAAATGCGTGACGGCGTGGCGTGAAGAAAAGGCTTCCAGCTGATGGGTTCCCGGAGTTCAGTGCTCCAGACTGTCGTATCTCGGCTGGGTAGACGTGTTCGGAAACACTGCTCAACGTCTCGGCAGCGGATAAAAATACTTCTCTCCCGAATCTGCCGAGCTCATCCAGATCGCTTAGATCGTCTCCGAAAATCGTTATCTCCATTCCTGCTAACTGATCGGCTTGGTCTGCTCTTACTTCTATTACGGGCACAGCACGCTGATTGATATTCCTTTGAAGTTTCTTGTAAAGTTCAATCTTTGAAAGGTCGAATTCCTCACAAATGCCTTTTACCCTCTGCAGGTAACCGGCGGCCTCGTAGAAAAGAGGTGAAGTCGTCTTCATCCTAATAACAACGGACGCCTCGACGTTCAGGCCCAGAATAGCCCGGTTTGTCCAGTTATGACTCCCCACCCATAATTCTGACGTCCCATCTGTAGACCAAAACAGCAACATCTTTGGGTGAAGGAGACACGGCGGTTCCTTGCGCTTGTTGTCCGTATAGGTTGCGATTTCTTCGCAGAATATTGAAACGTGCGCTCCCGATCTTACGAGATCAGCAAGAGCGTCGATGTCGGTCGGCAGATGCAGGTCAACACACAGAAACCCGCTGTTGTTCCCAAGAGGGGGCGAGATCCTGTTGTGCAGAAGATTGTCAGACACTGTCCAAAAGGCCACCGCAGCCTGGAGCAGGGTCGATTTAGAGAGTGATGCCTCTAGTGCAGACCGGATACTGGGTGAATCCCACTTGGGGAGGAGCATAATGTCCAGAATGTCATCGTCCATCGATCAGGACTCCAATCAGTGAGATGTTATGATCCGGCGACGTCTAAGTCGCAGAGGTTCCCAAGGATCAAGAAGCCCAAATTACTCTCCGGAACGACGCACGCTAAGCGCGCAGCTACCGATGTTTTGCCAACCACTCCCGCGTGAGGCGTTTTCCTTCGGAGATCTGCTGCGGTGAAAGCAACGCGTTCATTCTACCGAGGAGCGGTTTGGCCTTCTCATCTGTCATTGCCGCAAGGTTTGCCCACATATATGCTGTCGTAAAATCTTGGGGAATGCCATCGCCCTCAATGTAAACAAGAGCCAAATTATGCTGCGCAATCGAGTCTCCCTGCTCAGCAGCTCTTAGGTACCAGCGCACCGCTTCAGCGGTGTCCTTCTGGACTCCTTCGCCTTTGCTGTACATCGTGCCGAGGCTGACTTGTGCCTGTACCGCTCCCTGCTCCGCGGATTTCCTAAACCACTTGGCGGACTCTGTTAGGTCTGTCGGCACACCGTGGCCAAGTCGATAGAACTGGCCAAGATTGTTTTGCGCGCTCTTATTACCTTGCGCAGCCGCCTTTCTGTACCAATTCGCAGCTTGCAAAGGGTCTTTCTCCACTCCATCGCCATCGTCATACATATCGCCGAGACGAGACTGCGCAGCAGCATCACCCTGATCTGCCGCCTTGCGAAACCAAAGCGCCGCCTCTGTGGAATCTCTGGAAACGCCCTCCCCTTTGGCATAGTCAATTCCGAGATCGAATTGCGCGGCAGCATCACCCTGATCTGCTGCCTTGCGATACCACCTCGCAGCTTCTGTAGAGTCTTTTTGCACGCCTTGCCCATGGTCGTATATCAATCCGAGGTCATACTGGGCCCGCACATCTCCTTGATCTGCTGACTTACGGACCCAGCTCACACCAACGGAAGCATCTTTTGGCACACCCCGGCCTTGAAGGTAGAACGTGCCAAGTTGTAGCTCCGCCTCTGCTATCCCCTTCTCGGCGGCTTCGCGACACCAGCGCGCTGATTCGCTGTAGTTCTTTTGAACGCCATCACCTAGGTAATACAAAACTGACAACTTGATCTGTGCCTCACCATCTCCTTCTTTCGCTTTCGCCAGCAGCGCCTTGACGTCAGCGGGCGTCACATTTGACGCAGCTTTCTTCGGCATCAAGATTGGTCCCTCGTCCTGTTGCGCGAATGCCGGGAAAGTTGCCAATGCAATCACCGCAGCCAGTAACCAAGCAGCTATTCTTCGCTCTCGCATTTCGCTCCTCTGGATGCGCTATATTCTGAAGGGCTATCTGCCAGCCCCAGCCAGGGTCGCTAAACTGCCCCGTGGATTACTACAAGCCGAGCAGCAGCTTGCAGGATTCAACCACGCCGCCCTCGCAGGCTTTCTGAAAGTACTTGCGGGCCTCGTCAATATTACCGGCGTCTTGGAAAAGAGAGCCGAGGCTGGCGCAGCTAGACAGGATTCCCTGGTCGCAGGCATGCTGATAAATGTTGCGCGCCTTCTCCCTATCCTGCTCGCCGCCGAGACCCTGTGCGTAGAGATAGCCGAGGTAGTTGCAGGCCTTCATCTCTCCCGCGTCGCAGCCTTGGGTAAATAGGAACCTGGCACTGACGTAATCTTTCTTTTTGAAGCTGTCTACGCCCATTTCGTAAAGTCCACTTTGCGGATTGGCCTTCGTGCCAGAGTTAGGCTTTTTACCATCAAACTCTCCCAAAGATCTAGCCTTCACGGGCGCGGTTGGCGTCACGGGGATGGTAAGGTACTTGCGGCTATCAAGGTCTCGCAAAGCCTTAGCCCGTTGCTGATCGTATGTGTAGGCATTTTCGGTCGGCTTTGCATCGAAGTTGTGCCAAAGGAGCTTTCCAAAACTCACGGCGCAAATAATGGCTGCATAGCGGAGGAAAGTCTTGAATCCTTGGGAAGAGGTCCAATCTGGACGCCTCGGTGTGACCGCAGGCCCTTGGCTTTGCCTGTTCTGTGGAGGGGATGGCCGTGGCGTCCCATAAGGTGGAGGCGGTGGCGGAGTCTGACCACCATTGTTTGCCTTCGGAGGCGACTCTTGGCTGCGTCCTCCGGCTGGCGGAGACTGCTTTGCCGAGTTCTGGTTCTGCTGGGTCGGCTCTTGATGCCGTGCGGGGGGAGTAGCGGCTTTTGGCCGGTACGGTTGACCATTCTTCGACGACGGAGAGCTGAGGAATTCGTATGCAGAGTTGATGGACTTCAGTTTTTCCTGCGCTGCAATTTTTGACTTCTCGTCGCCGGGAAAACGGTCTGGGTGCCAGGCCTTCACATACAAACGGTGAGCGGCTTTGACTTCCGCATCAGTCGCGCCTGCCTTAAGACCGAGTTCATGGAGCGCGTCACACCTTCGACACGTGGTGCCGTTGAGATTGGCCGGGTTTCCGCAAGCGCAAGTATCCATTGGTTCTGGTCGGCTGTTGGCAGTTTACTTTTTCAATTCTTGGGCCGGATTGATTATAGAAGAAGCGTACCTCGGAATGGGGTCGGGAGCCGTCAAGTATCAAGATCTGGCTGGGGAACCCGATCAAATTCCCGCCTTTCGATCAGGCAACTGCGCAAGCTGCGCTGGACCGTCGGGGTGGGAAGGATCTACTTTAGGCACGAAGCGAGAGCGTAGCCGGGCGGGAAGAAAACCGAAAGGTGGAGAGCGGGCCTATTTCAGTAGCGAAAGCAACTTACGGCCCACTCCTTGAATGTCTTTGGAACGGCGTCGATATGTAGGCCGGGATACTGTGCTCCAATTCTCTGAGCCGACCCCATCGCATCGGGCGAAACGATAACTAACCTTCGATTCTGCGACTTTATCAGGGCATGCAGAATCGGATCGTAGGATTGGCGGTCATGGCTATTGAAGCTGTATCCGATTGAAATCAACGTTCCAGATACCACTGTCAAGGCACGTGCCCTTTCGTATATCGCTTCGGAAAACTTCTGTGTGAGGAGCGGACCTTTATTTGGAACAGGCGCGATCACTCGGCAGTTAGCCGGCTGGTAATGGAGACTCGGCGCAACGCGGAGGTATGGCCAAAAGTAATCGCTGAGGCAACCGGGATCGAACATGAATCGCGTTGGTGCGGACAGATCAAGCCATGCCGTATCGTCGGCAGGGTTACCCAGTATATCGAATTCGGTGAAATTCAGACACATGCTGCCATGGAGATGAAGAACCTTCGATGCGGATTCTTGGTCAGCGGGTACGGTAACGCCGAATTGCAAAGAGGTCTGCGCTGGGACGCCAAATCCTTCGTCAGGAAACCACTGTTTCCTCCGAAGCAACAATATCTCAAGTAACGAATCGTAATTGAACGTCAGGTAACTCGATCCTACAAATCTGTCAAACAATTGCGAGTAGCAAGTCGATCCGCCAGATTGAGCAAGGGGTCCAGCTATGTAGTGATCGGCATCCATGAGGATGTCCGTGAGGCGCTTCATCGGCTCACTATTGGAACTACCCTGGGCATCGGCAAAGAGGTCTTCGATGGACTTACCGTGGGGAATATTGCTGAGTTCAAAGTCGAAGCATAGGCGAGCAACATCATTTATGAGGGGATAGCGGAAATCATGACCATTGGACGCACTATGCGATCCGGCATCGATATTGAAACCTGCCCCGATGAGAAATAGGACCAAGATGTCCTCCAAGTATGGACTTTATTGAGCGAAAGCGGCGGATCTAGCTTCTCCCACCCGCTCTACCTAAGCCCCAAAACAAAGCTAGCTGCGCGCTCGGTAAACTCAGGTGCGACCCACCTCGGGGGACTGCGCTGGATGCTAGTGTTGCCTGCGAATCCACCAAAGACCGCTTGCATATCTGGTGCAAGTCTGTGGAGGGCGCGCCCATTTCTGTCCGTTCCTAGTGCACTGATCTTAACCGCCTTACTTAAAAGTCGGCTGTTCGCGCTTCCTTTCACCAAAACGAGACGGTCCTGCTGGTCTTCGAAGATATCCTGGTGCATGACGTGAAAATTATTCTGGAATATCCCCGCCAACTCTGCACGGCTAAAAGAATTGGCCAGCCCTGCCCAAGCAACTTCGAAGAAACCGATGATGTATAGAGCTGGCAGGCAGTCAAAATCCCAACCCTTGAGTCCAGCGTAAAACACTAACAAGTTCCCTCCATCCAATCGGCGCAATGACGCCTTCGGAAGAGTCGGGTCGCCATATGTGAACGTATCAAACTCAGGATCGAAATGTAGGGATTGACAGGACATCCTCTCCCGACGAGCTTTCGGAAAGTAATAGGCGAGACTACGTCCGTCTTTTCCAGGAGTGCTTGAGTAGGTCCTCTTGTCAATGCCTTTACCTCGAAAGCGGTCAGGAATTGGGATGAATTCGAATGAACCATCCGCGAAGAGCGGGCCGTGAATTCCCCCACATCCGGTGTCGATCCCGACTCTCAGCAGGACGACCCGCATTTTGTCATCTCTTTTGGCAGTTCCCGGTAACATGGCTCTCCTTGCTTCCCCAGCCTAGGTCGTCTCGCTAGCCATCGGAGAAATTGGTCAATGTCCGTCTGATCGAAATGGCTACGAAACCCAGGCCCTTTCTTTTCCAAGTGTCTAAATCGCTCTGGAATGTCGATAGCCTTTGCCCCAAAGTAATAGAAATGCCACGAGATTAAAGCGAATTGCTCGTCTCTTTCAAATTCGCTCTTGGGCCACTCGTTGTCCCCGCGAGTCCGTTCGTAGGCTCCATTCGTCGCGCGCTTCTTCGCTCCAAACCGGATGTCCTCGAAATACTCGCCCCGCGTGATCTTTTCGTCCACCCGCATTGCGTATACGAGCTTCCCATGTTTTGCGCTTCGATCACTTGCTCCCCCAGTACCTATAATCCAATCTCCCTCTTCGGCCAGTTCAACAATATTCTTCCGGCCAGTGGGCCGGCTTCTATATTTGCACCGACAAAGCGTGCAAAATCCAAAATAGGGGTTGGGAGCGTGCCCATTGTCATGCTCAACGACGTAGGAGTAGATTTTTGAGGCAGTTTTCTTGACCAACTCGGCTTTCGGGAGTGGCGGTTTACGCATATTTCTCCGCTTCCATCTTTGCCCCTTTGTTGGGCTTTTCGATTTCGCTCTTGGGAAAGTCTTCCGTCTCCATTAGCTTTAACCCATCCGCATCGAAGAAATGCCGAAAGTCGCGACGCTTTTCTGCCCTGCCATTACGGAACGAAGCGGGATAGGCGCGATACTGCTGGGGCTTAGTACCTTTTCGAATTTGACTGTGTGGAAGGAAAGCTGTGAAGAGCGGGGAAGGTTGGTGAGTCGTATCGAAAAACGTAATTGCGAGTACCATGTCCGGATGTATTTGAGTGATCGTGCCGGTGTAGCCGTAGATCGCTTTCTTCGTCTTCGATGCGGTAGGATACAGACCTTTGACTTGGACCGGTCGAATAATAATGTGGTCACTGACGCGTTTGGTCGCGATGAAGTCAAACCCATAATCGCGCTTCGGAAAGTAGATGTGCCAACCAGCGTCGGCGAGAAGCCCCGCGACGTAGAATTCCGCAAAAAGGTCGCGGGTGATTGGGGCTTGGGATTTCTCCATGCGCCATATTGTAGCGCGTCCAGTGACGAATCGACATTCGAACGCAATCGAGCAGCCCTCGAACTTGCTCGTACTTGGTCCGAAGTTGTTCCAGTATTGTTCGAGGTGGACACCAGCCGCCCTAAGCCGTCAGCCTTAGGGATGCGTCTACCTTCAGAACGAGCGCAGCGAGAGGGCTATTCAGAGCAAGTTGACGGAATGATGCTTGCGGAATCAGGCGGCTTTGACGGCAATGCGGGCGAAGCGGGAATGAGGCTTGGGCTTGACGACGATCTCCACGTCCTGGCCGAGCGCCACCAGAAAGTGCATCAGGCGCTCGACGGAAAAGCCTTCCAGCTTGTAATGCAGGAGTGCAGAGACCTTAGGTTGGTTGATGCCGAGCGCGGTTGCAATCTCCGCCTGGGTAAGCCGCTGCCGCTCGACAATCAGGTTCAAGGCGGCTCCCAGCCGTGCCTTGGTATCGAGTTCCGCCGCATCTGGCAGACCCATATCGGCGAAAACGTTGCCGCTGCTGCGGATGACCTGTTCTGTGATGCCGTTAGCCATATCTTTCCTCGTAATCCTGTTGTGCCAACTTCAAACGCTCTTTGACCAAAGCAACGTCGGATTGCCGGGTCGCAATTCCATGCGGCGATTTCTTCTGAAAAGCGTGCAGGACATAGACGGCATTCGCAAAGCGAACGGTATAGAGCGCCCTGTACGTGTCTCCGTCATGGTTTTTAACGACCTCCAGAACTCCCGGCCCTTCGCCCTTCCAAGGTTTCGCAGACGGATGCTTTCCGCCGTATTGAGCCGCGCTGAGAGCGAAACCGGCAGTGCGTTGAACCTCGGGTGGAAATCGAGAGATGTCCTTGAGTGACGATCCAATCCAGTAGAGAGGCTTTTCACCCGGTACAGGTTTCCGTGTCATTATTTATCCCACTTCTGGGATGCTCCGTCAAGCAAAATCGTCGTTTCACGAAAATGCTCATCGTTTCCCTGCATTTGAGTGTTGCTCAAGCCGGCCATGTCCTACAAGCTATTGTATTCAGATTTAGATCAGCGGTAGCGTCGCCGGCTTGCGCCTGCGCCCCAGGCAATGACGGGCGGTGCCTGATACCGACCTTGCCATACCCTGTGACGACCGCCGCAAATCCCTTGCCGACCTTCTTTTCTCCCTTCCTCTCCCCACGGTTAGATTTGTTGCGGTTCATTCGGCTTCCCTTACTTCCATGCAATGAATCCACCATTTCCCTTTGGCGCTTCTTTCAAGCGAAGTTCTTTGGGCACAATCGATTGGAGTATGACCTTCCCAACGCATATATATATGTTGTAAGTTATATCTGAACAAGGAAACCACTTGCCCGCTGCGAAGAAAGCCACAACCCGACCGAAGCGCAGAGTTGTTTCTCCCCCAGAGAAGCGCGCTCAACTCCGGCTCACCGTCGATTCCAAATTCACCAAGAGCCATTTCAGCCAGCTTTTCGCTGTGCTCAAAATCCGCAGAAAGAACGCCCTCGCGGAACACATCATCATGAATTTCAAAACCAAGGCTGCGCAGGCACAGCTTGTTGCGTTCTATAACGGCCCGTGGCTGAACATTCCATTTCAGAGCATTGACACCGCGTTCGTATTCCCGTTGACACACGACATAGCCGATGAACTGGATCGAGTTGGCGGCGAGATTCTCGGCGGAGTAAATCGGTCCAAGACATTTCGCGTGATGGTGGCCTATTTTGCAGCCGTCCACAAACTCAAGACTCCAGTTCAATCCACATTTGCATAGTCTCGTCAGGGCATCTTGCTGACGGCGGCCGCATATCCGCGATCATGAGCTACCTGCCGCCTCTTTCCTGCTGGCGTTGGCGCGGATTCGCCAGGCGTTGTAGAAAACGCAGTGCGTGTTGCATCTCCGGGTCCGTGAATTGGACTGAGATGCCGTGCTGTGCCGCAGCCTTCGTGACCGTGCGCTGCCACTCCACGCTGCCGTCACACGCGATTCGCGGTCCGAATTTCTGGATGGCCATCTCCAATCCGAAGAGGACGGCGGCTTTATCCTGGTTGAGAACGGTGACGATGCGTCCGCGGTCGATGACCGAAACCTGGCCATTTAATGTATACGAAACATCGCCGGTCTTGCGGTCAATTGCCCAGACGCGTGTCGTGGCAATCTGATTGGCGAGGGCCTGCTCCTTCTGTTGGCTTGCAAGCCGCTGTTGTGCGAGGTCGGCCCAGTCTGCGCTGCCATCATGATCGGGAGATGGAGCAATATGCAGCGCGTCTGATTCCAGCCTTGCATCGAGCCGCCGTTGATTCCGCTGGTCCGCATATCGCCATCCGCGAAGTTGTGCGGCGGCACGCGCGTCCCCTTCGTCGGCCCTGTCCACGACCCATGAGCGGAGATTCTTCGGAAATACCTCTTGTCGCTTTTGTCGTACAGACAGCTTCAGGGCGCGTACTTCGAGAACAGATTGAGCCTCTGCCTGCGAAAGCAAGACTTTCTTGTCCAGCCACGACAGAGCAGAGGCGCGAATTCCCTTCTTCTTTTGCCGGAGCGACACCATGAGATGTTGGCGCTCCTCTCTGCCTTCTGCTGTGAGGCCCTTGCACACTGCCCGCTGCCGGTTCCGGTATTTGTCGTAATCGACCATCAGAGAGCTGCGCTCGGCGTGTCGTTGCGCTTTCCGTTCTTCTCTCAGTGCGCTATTACGAGCATCATGTTGAACGCTATGTTGTGCGACCGGTTGATCGGCCTCATAGCCGGATGTTGAGGCAGGTGTCCAGGCTCCAAGAGCGGTTTCAGTAGCCTGACGGTTGATCTTTCCAGCGAAGTTGTTGCGAAACACGTCGGATGCTTTTACCCGGATGCTGTAGTCGATGGCAAGGACGGTATATCCGCCCGACTCACCTTTCTCAAGCTTGAGACGCGCCTTCGAGAGAAGGCGATGCAGGTCATCCCATGTGACATTCCGTCGGGTAAGCAGAGAATGTAATCGCGGAGCAACCTCCCGTCGAACGTAAGATTGGAATGATTCCTGATCCTGGTAATGTTCAAATTGTGCCGCGGCTCCAGTCGGACGTTGTTGGGCAGATCGAGACACCTGGCGCTCGGATTTCGATTGCAGTATAGCCTGTTGCGTATCGTCGTCCCATCGCATCGGACCGGGCGTGTGGGACCAGCCATGTTTGGCTTCAAGGAAGCGTACTGCGGCATCCAGGGTGAACCAGTCACGATATGGCGTATGTGCTCTGAGGGTCTCCATATGAACCTTGTTGAGCATGATGTGGATGTGAAAGTGTTTCTTGTCGTCGTGAGCAACGATCATAAATTGATGGCCTTCATATCCGAGTGCCTTCAATGTGTGCAGCGCACAATCCACCCATTGCGGTCGAGTCGGACGCTCACTAGGAGGCCATGCCAGTTCATAATGGCAGACAGCATCCTTGCAACGATTGTTGAGAGATGCAACCCCTTGCATCTCTATAGCCGCTGTGTCGAAGCCCAGAAGGTTCTCCGACATCACAACATCTCCTCGCAACAGAAGTTCTCCGGTGTCGGCATCACGCTCCCGCGTAAGGTACTCCTGAAGCCGTTTGAAGCTGCTGGAGTGTTTTCGAGCTGGCTGCACTTTGGCAATCATGTTCACTTCACCGTGCCCGTCTTGAGCGCTCTCATTGCGTTCTGAA
>Ga0181535_10005243_pt1 | contig 13972 bp, 9 predicted proteins | sample PEATcosm2014_Bin_44_FD_119774 | JGI IMG/M metagenome (GOLD analysis project Ga0181535, IMG submission 119774) | Peatland microbial communities from MTU Mesocosm Facility, Houghton, MI, USA - PEATcosm2014_Bin17_30_metaG | ecosystem: Environmental > Terrestrial > Soil > Wetlands > Peat | place...
AGTGGAGCAGGACGGCGACGGCGCAACTGGTGAGGCGGGTCTCGGCCGAATCGGCGCGGCTGGTGAGGATGGTGGGCACGCGGGCGCCGAGAACGATGCCGGCTAATTGCGCGCCGCCGAGGTATTCGAGCTGCTTGGCGAGCATGTTGCCGCTTTCAAGATCGGGGACGACGAGGATGTCAGCCTGGCCGGTGACGGGCGAGATGAGTTTTTTGATGGCGGCGGCTTTGGCGCTGACGGCGGTGTCGAAGGCGAGAGGCCCGTCGAGGATGCCGCCGGTGATCTGGCCGCGGTCGGCCATTTTGCAGAGGGCCGCGGCGTCGAGCGTGGACTTGATTTTGGGGTTCACGGTTTCGATGGCCGACAGGAGAGCAACCTTGGGCTCGGGGATGCCGAGGGCGTGGGCGAGGTCGATGGCGTTCTGAACGATGTCGACCTTGTCTTCAAGTTCGGGGGTGATGTTGATGGCGGCGTCGGTGATGAGCAGGGTGCGGGCGTAGGCCGGGGTATCCATGATGAAGACGTGACTGATGCGGCGGGAGGTGCGCAGGCCGGTGTCGCGGTGCATGGCGGGCTTGAGCAGATCGTCGGTGTGGAGGCTGCCTTTCATGAGCGCCTGAAACTTATCGGCACGGCAGAGGGCGACGGCGGCGACGGCGGCTTTGACTTCAGTTTCTGCTTCGATGACCGGGTAGGAGCTGATATCGAGGGCGATCCTGGCGGCGAGGGCGTTCATGGCATCGGCGGGGCCGATGAGGGTGGGCTGGATGAGGCCGGCGATGGCGGCTTCCACGGCGCCGCGGAGCGCGACTTCAGAAAGCGGCCAGACGACGGCGGTGGTGACGGCGGGGAGGGCTTTGCAGCGCTCGATGAACTGATGGAAGACGTGGTAGTCGGCGGGATGTCCGACGAGCGGGTCGACGGCAACGGATTCAGCCAGAGTGGCGAGATCGCTCATGGGAAAGGTCCTCCTGGGCGCGCGGGGGTTACTTAACCATTGTCGCCGAGCGGAGTGCGGGGCGGGTGTGCCTCAGGTCACAGGGCGGGATTGGGGTGGTGGGTTGGTTTGAACGGCGCTTCCTGCAGGGACTAAGCAGGCAGAGGCAAACGGGCAGAACCTGGCTTCTGGACGAAAGGGGGGCTTGCGGGGGATTTTGCAATGGCGAAAGCCCATTCTTTATCTCTGACCATGCGGTCCGACTACGGTCGTGGCCTTGTTCCAGAGCTTCTCGATTCCCTGGCCACGATGGGGTCCTTGGCCACGATGGGGTTTTCCGCGGCCTGGAAAGTCCGAGTGAAAGGGATTCGACAAGAACAGCGAGTCAGCCTCCGCTGCGCGGAGAGGAGCAAGTCAGCAAGTTAGCGGGCGATGCTTGACGAGGTGGTTTGATCTCCTCGCGGGCCGGCTTTGCGCGTGCGTGACAGAGGCCTGAGTTGGGAGATTATGCGCTGGCCTGGAAACTCGGTTCGTGAAGCGAGGATCGAGGCTGCAATGCCTCTGGAGTCACTTTCGCGGGGGCGCTTAAGCTGATATGCTCTCAGCGCCGGAGAAAATCGATTTATGCAGGGAGAGCAAGGCTATGTGGTTTCTTGGAATGGATGTAGGAACAGGCGGGACGCGGGCGGTGGTGGTGAATGCGGCCGGGAAGCTGATGGGCTCGGCGTCGAGCGCGCATGCGCCGTTCAGGGCTGAGCATCCGGGATGGGCGGAGCAGGACCCCGAAGACTGGTGGCGCGCGGCGAAGGAGGCGATTAGAGGAGCGCTGGCGGCAACGCCGGAACCGAAGGAGCCGATTGCGGCGATTGCGCTGACGGGACAGATGCACGGCGCGGTAATGCTGGGCAAGAGCGGCGAAGTGCTGCGGCCGGCACTGATCTGGTGCGATACGCGGACGCAGCCGGAGTGCGACTGGCTGACAGAGCGGATTGGGTATGAGCGGCTGATTGAGCTGACGTGCAATCCGGCGCTGCCCAACTTTACGCTGACCAAGCTGCTTTGGGTGAAGAAGCACCAGCCGGAGATTTTCGCGAAGATTGCGCACATTATGTGTCCCAAGGACTACGTGCGCTACCGGCTGACGGGCGAGTTTGCGATTGACGTGCAGGAGGCGTCGGGGACGTTGCTGCTGGACGTGACGCATCGGCGGTGGTCGAAGGAAGTTGCCGAGGTAGCGGGGATCAAGGAGAGCTGGCTGCCGCGGGTGTTTGAGTCGCCGGAGATTTGTGCGCGGATCAGCGCGGAGGCCGAGGGGCTGACGGGGCTGGCGGCGGGAACGCCGGTGGCCGCGGGCGCAGGCGACCAGGGCGCGGGCGCGGTGGGCATGGGCATTCTGCAACCGGGATCGGTTTCAGCGACGATTGGCACTTCGGGCGTGGTGTTTGCGGCGACGGCCCAGCCGACCAAGGATCCGAAGGGGCGGCTGCACACGTTTTGCCACGCGGTGCCGGGACTTTGGCATGTGATGGGCGTGACGCAGAGCGCGGGGTTGAGTTTGAGCTGGCTGAAGGATACGTTCTTTGCGGGGCAGAGCTACGACGCGCTGAATGAGGGCGCGGCGAAGGTTCCGGCGGGGAGCGAAGGGCTGGAATGGGCTCCTTATCTGTTGGGCGAGCGGACGCCGCATTTGGATCCGGAGGTGCGGGCAGCGTTTGCGTGCATTGGCGTGCACCATACGGCGGCGCACTTTGTGCGCGCGGTGCTGGAGGGCGTTGCGTATTCGCTGGAAGACACGTTCACGCTGTTTGCCGAGCTGGGGATTCCGGTGAGCGCGATCCGGCTGGGCGGCGGCGGCGCGCGCGGCGCGCTGTGGCGGCGGATACAGGCGGGCATCTACGGACAGGCGGTGGAAGTGCTGACGGCGGAAGAGGGCGGAGCGTTTGGCTGCGCGCTGATGGCCGGCGTGGGCGCGGGACACTGGGCGAACCTGGACGAGGCCTGTGGACAGGCGATTGAGGTGGCACAGAGGATCGAGCCCGATGCGGCGGATATGGCCGCATACAAGAAGGGGTATGCGGAGTGGCGCAAGCTTTATCCGGCGCTGAAGAGCCTGCGGTAGGGTTGGACGTTGGCGCTTGATTGAAGGTGTTGCGGTGATCGGCTGCTGGTCTGTGGTCCTTTGGGGGCGGCAGGTTGGCAGCCGATTTTGCGTTTTGGCGAGGCCGGCTGGTTATTGAGTTTGCAGTTGGAAGTCCGCGAAGACGAATCCATCGCGGTTGACGACCTCGCCGGTTTCCAAGGGCAACGGGTTGGTGAACATGGGGCCTGCGTAGACGCAGGAGTGAAACTCGCCGCGCTCGCCGCAAGGGTCGGCTTCGGACGGAAGATCGCTCAAGAACGATGCGTCGAACTCGCGGCCGGCGAAGGCGGCGGACAACTGCGACGTGTCCACGCAGGAGAGACGGGCGCGCAGGCCGCCGGCGAGCATATCGCGGGCGAGCGCATCGGTAGGAATTTGCCAGAGGGGAAAGAGCGGCTCAAGGCCAGTGTCTTTCAGTTGGTTCTCGCGATAGGAACGGACATCGGCGAGAAAGAGGTCGCCGAAGGCGACGGCGTCGATGTTCTCGGCGACGGCGCGGGTGCAGACTTCGGCCATGCGCTGCTGGTAGATTTCGTTGGAGCAAGGCCAGGGCAGAGGGACGATCCAGAGGGGGAGGCCGGCGGCGCGGGCCTGCGCTTCAAGCACCGAGCGGCGGGTGCCGTGCATGGCGACGCGATCGAACTCGGCGTTGAGGGTGGTGACGAGGGCACAGACTTCAATGGCCGGGTCGCGGCGCAGGAGGTGGAGGGCCCAGGCGCTGTCTTTGCCGCTGCTCCAGGATAAGAGGACGCGCTTCATGGGACGATGATAGCTTGCGGGTGGACATTCCAGATCGTATCGATCATAATGGTCGTGTTGATCGTTATGTTCAGGAGGTTCCGATGATTTCTGAAGTCAGCGCGGTGAACTTCCGGCAGAACCTGGGCGAGATGCTGAACCAGGTTCAGTACCGGAATGACTCGATTGTCATCAACAAGGATGGAAAGCCGGTGGCGGCGCTGGTGGACGCCGGGCTGTTTGCGCGGATTCGGCAGATGCGCGACCGGTTCGATGCGCTGAGCGGCCGGATCGCGGAGGCGTATGCGGACGTGCCCGCCGCTGAAGGCATGGAGGAGATCGCTGCCGCTGTAGCCCGCGCACGGCGTCGCTAGTGGCGCGCCTGCGCGTGGTTCTGGACACCAACGTGCTGGTATCCGGGCTTGCTTATCCCGAGAGCCTGCCGGGCCGCATTGTGAGCGCCTGGAAGCAGGGCGCGCTGACTGTTGTCCTCTCCCGCTACATTCTGGATGAGATGGTTCGGGTGCTGCCGCGGCTCAAGCGCGTCAAGCTGAGCGCGGCGGAGATTCGCGACCTTGCCGACAGCTTTATGTTCATGGCGGAGATTGTGGAGCCTAGCGGCAAATTGGAAAAGGCGCTGCGCGATCGAGCTGATGCGCCGGTGCTGCAAACGCTGCAGGCAGCGCAGGCCGACTACCTGATCACGGGGGATAAGGATCTGCTTGCGCTTGCTGGGCGATACCCAATCGTGACGCCGGCGGCTTTCTGGGAGCGGCATGGAGGGTAGAGAATTCCTTCGCGAGCTTATCCAGGAAGACAACAAAAGCCCCGCGAATTGCGGGGCTTTTGTTGGATTGCAGGCTTGCTAGTTGAGGGTTACGTCGGCGTGGAGGGGGGTGTTCTCGCTGGAGTCGCCGACGAGGATGACGAACTTGCCGGGATCGATGGTCCACTTGTGAGCGGCTTCGCTCCAGTAGCTGAAGGCGCGGGCATCGAGGTTGAGGGTGACGTGCCGAGTTTCGCCGGGGGCGAGACGGACTTTCTCGAATCCCTTGAGTTCGCGCTCGGGGCGGGTGGCTTTGGCGGAGAGGTCAGAGACGTAGAGCTGGGCGACTTCTGCTCCGGCGACTGCGCCAGTGTTGGTGACGTCGAAGCTGACGGGGACTGTGGCGCCGGAAGCGGCTGAGGCAGGCGCCTGAAGGTTGGCGAAGCTGAACGTTGTGTAGCTGAGGCCGAAGCCAAACGGAAAGAGCGGATGCTTGCCGGTGGTGGTCCAGTAGCGGTAGCCGACCATGAGGCGGTCACCATACTGGATGTGGGGAATGGTGTAGTCGAGCGGTTTTCCGTCAGCGCCGATGGTGTGAAGCGTGGTGTCTGCGCCGGGAGTGCCGTAATAGAAGGGGTGCGAGGGGCTGCTCTCCCAATCGTTGTCGAAGCTGATGGGGAGTTTGCCTTCGGGGTTCTGCTTGCCGAGGAGGACCTCGGCAATGGCGGCGCCGCCTTCCTGTCCGGGATACCAGTTGTGGAGCAGGGCAGGGACCTGGGGGAGCCAGCGGCGTGTATCCAAGGCGCCGCCAGCGGTGAGGGTGACGATGGTGTGCGGGTTGGCGGCGGCAATGGCTTGAACGAGCGCGTCCTGGCCCCAGGGCAGCGAGAAGGTGCGGTCGTGGCCTTCGCCTTCAGCTGCCTGATTGTAGCCAATGGCTACGACAACGACGTCGGCGATCTTCGCGAACTGCAATGCTTCGGCGGAGACAAGGTCGGGCTCGGAGACGATTCCAAATCCGAGATGCGCGCTGACTGCGTGGGGCAGATAATCGGCCTGGATGTTGACGGATTGACCGGCGGCGAGATCCATTGTGACGAAGCGCGGCGCCTGGCTATCGGCATGCACCTGATCGAAGGTTTGCTTGCCATCCGTGAACAGCCTGAACGCATCTTCGCCTGCAGCGGAGGCGATGAGCAGATACTTGCCGGCGTTTTCTGCCTTGAAGGATGCGGTGTAACGAATGCTGCGTGGCGTTGGGTCAGGAGGCTCGCCCTGGCCGTATTTCCAGTCGGCGACATTGCGGCGCGTGGTTGTGGTGGGCGTGCCGGTAAAGTCGGGGCTGGGGAAGGTCTCGGCTTTGACAGGGCCGCTCCATTTTGCGTTGCGGAAGAGGTCGAGAATTGAAGGCAGCCCGGAACTATAGAGGACGTGCACGTCGGGACCGAGCAGATTGGCGATGCCGGTAAGGATGGAAACGGGTTCGAAGGGAGTGGCTTCAGACGAGCCACCGCCGCCGACAATCGCCGGCCATGCATCGGGACCGATGACGGCGACGGTTTTGATTTTGGCTGGGTCGAGGGGCAGGAGATGGCCTTCGTTCTTGAGCAGCGTGATGCTTTCGCGCGCGCCCTGGAGCGCGACGGCGCGATCGGCGATGGAGTAGGTTGAGTCGGCGGGATCGAACTGCGGGCGGTCGGTGAATCCGTAGCGAAGCTCGGTGCGGAGGAGGCGGAGCACCTTGTCGTCGATGGTGGATTCTTTGACGGTTCCATCTTTGACGGCGGGCAGAAGGTTTTTGGCGTTCATGAATTTGGGGCTGGGCATTTCAAGGTCGAGGCCATTGTTGGCCGCGGCAACGCCGTCGTAGGTGGCGTCCCAATCGGACATGAGCACGCCCTGGAAGCCCCACTCGCCCTTGAGGACCTTGAGGTTGAGGAATTCGTTTTGGGTGGCGTGGACGCCGTTGATCAAGTTGTAGGAGTTCATGACCGAATCGACGTGGCCCTGGACGACGGCAGCCTCGAAGGCGGGCAGATAGATTTCGCGCATGGTGCGCTCGTCGACGTCAGAGCTGGCGTTGTGGCGATCCCACTCCTGATTGTTCAGGGCGTAGTGCTTGACAGTGGCGATGACGCCCTGTGACTGGACGCCCTGAATGTAGGGGACGACGATCGTTGCGTTAAGGAACGGGTCTTCAGAGAGATATTCGAAGTTGCGGCCGGCGATGGGGGAGCGGGCGATGTTGACGCCGGGACCGAGGAGGAAGTTGACGTTGCGGGCGCGGGCATCCTTGCCCAGGCTTGCGCCGAGGGTGCGGGCAAAGTCGATGTCCCATGTGGCGGCGAGGGCGACGCCGCCAGCGTAGGCGGTGGTGGGGCCCCAGGTGCGCACGCCGACGGAGGCGTCGGACATTTTGAAGCGGGGCAGGCCAATGGAAGGCATGGGATGCGTGTACATGTTGTCTTCGCCGCCGAGGAGCTCGATTTTTTGCTCGAGGGTGAGCTTGGCGAGCAAGGCGTGGGCCTGGGCTTCGATGGCGGGCGAGTCGGGGACGGGGGCCTGGGCTTGAAGGATGGGCGAGAGGCAGGGCAGGAGGGCGGCAAGCAAGATTACGAGGGAGGCTTTCTTGAGGTTTTTCATGACCGGCAAGGGTAGCGCGTTGGGGGGTTGGCTGTACACAGCGGCCCTATATCAACAGTGAGTCTGACTGGATTCTCGTTCCCTCAGGGGCTAAAGCCCAAGCCTATTTTGTTGCAATTGCGGCACGACTGAAGTCGTGCCCTGACATGTATCGAGGCTTCGCTGGGGTTTTTCCGCAACCTGTGAAGTCGTGCCCTGACACGTATCGAGGCTTCGCTGGGGTTTTTCCGCAACCTGTGAAGTCGTGCCCTGACACTTATCGAGGCTTCGCTGGGGTTTTTCCGCAGCCTGTGAAGTCGTGCCCTGACACTTATCGAGGCTTCGCTGGGGTTTTTCCGCAACCTGTGAAGGCGTGCCCTGACACGTATTCCGGCTCCGACAGATTCTTTCCGCAACCCTTAAAGCCGGTAACCCCTCCAACGCAGGGACTACTTTCAAACTCCTTACTCATAGCGGAGGGCTTCGATGGGGTCGAGATTGGCGGCGCGGACGGCGGGGATCATGCCGCTGATGAGGCCGGTGACGATGAGAATTGCCGTGGCGACGATGACCGAGGTGGGCGAAATGAGGAGGCGAATGTCGGCATTTTCGGCATTTTTGGCGATGGCGCTGTAGAGCGGGATACGGCCGACCATGGCGGAGATGAGATAGGCGAGCGAGATGCCGCAGATGCCGCCAATGCCGGTGATGGCGAGGGCCTCAGAGAGGAACTGAATGAGGATGTGGTGTTTTTGCGCGCCGAGGGCTTTTTCGATACCGATTTCGCGGGTGCGCTGCTGGACGGAGACGAGCATGATGTTCATGAGGCCGATGCCGGCGATGCCGAGCGTGAGCGCGCCGACCAGAGAGAGCAGGACCTGGAGAGCGATGGTGACGATGCTGAACTGATGGAGCTGGTCGCGAAGGTTGGCGACAAAGATGGCGCGTTTGTCGGTGGGGCGGAAGTGATGGGCAGCGGCGAGCGTGTTGCGGAGATTCTGTTCGACGACTGTGTAGTCACCGCTATAGTTGAACCAGATGCCGTCGAGGTAGGTCGAGTCTTTGAGATCGCCCATGGTGGAAAACGGGACCCAGATGGAGGTATTGATGTTGTTTTCGCCTTCAACCATTTTGGGGCGGAGGACACCGACGACGGTGAAGTTGATGCCTTTGATGCCGATGGTTTCCCCGACCGCATAGCCACCGGAGAAGAGCTTGGTTTTGGCATCGCTGCCGATGACGCAGACATGGGCGCGCTGCTGCTCTTCAAGCCCATTGAAGAGGCGGCCTTCGACGGGATCAAGCACAAGGATACCGAGGCCTTCAGGGCGCACGCCGTTGATGGACCAGGTGTAGGTGTGGAGGTCGTTGCGGACGGTCGCGTCCTGAAACATGGCGGGGGTGATGGAGGTGACGCCGGGGACGGAGTTATAGATGCGATCGACATCGTCTTCAGTAAGGCGGACGCGGACGCCGGCCTTGTCGGCGCCGGCCTGCTCGGAGGTGCGGCCGCCATAGACTTCGATGTGGTTGACGCCCCACTGGAGGAAGATGTTCTCGATGGCGCGGGAGAAGCCAGCGCCGTAAGCGAGCAGGAGGACGACGGTGGCGATGCCCCAGGCCATGCCGAACATGGTGATGGCGGTGCGGCGGCGGTTGAAGAGCATTGCTTCCCAGGCCTGGGCGAGGATGTCTTTGAGCATGAAACAGCTCCTAGGTGGTGGGTGCGGACTTTTGGTTTCGGGGTTCAGGGTTCAGGTTGGATCCTATCCCAGGCACGCGGCTGAAGCGGCACTACGGGCTTTGATGAAGGACAACTGCAGATCCTTCGTCGCTTCGCTCCTCTGGATGACAAGCATACTTTGGATGACAAGCGTATTTGCAGGCTGAGAGATGCATTTTTACTCTTTCCTGAGGGCTTCAATGGGGTCGAGGGCGGCGGCTTTGCTGGCGGGGTAAAGGCCGGCGACGATGCCGCAGAGGGTGAGCGAAACGATGGCCAGCGCGGCGGACCAGGGGACGAGGCGCGGAGGATCGAATCCGGAGACCTTGCCGGTGAAGAAGTGATCGAGGAGGAACATAAAGCCGCCGGAGAGCGCGATGCCGATGAGGCCACTGACGCCGGTGAGGAAGATGCCCTCCCAGAAGAACTGGGCGACGATGGCGCTTTTGGTTGCGCCGATGGCTTTGAGGATGCCGATCTCGCGGGTTCGCTCGGAGACCGAGACGAGCATGATGTTGACGATGCCGACGGCGCCGAGGCCGAGGGTGACAATGCCGACGCCGCCGAGAAAGATGTCCATGGCGTCCCAAATGGCGCCGACCATGTGCTCTTCCTGGATGGTATCGAACTCTTCAAAAGCCTCTTTGAGGGAGGGGTCGAAGCCGTGGTTACGGGCGATGACATAGTGGACGGCGGGGCCGGACTGGGTGGTGTCTCCCTTGAGCGTGGGCTGGTACTGGATGGAGGAGACGGCGTCCTGGGCGATGTTGTTGCCCTTCATGGCGAAGAGCTCCTGCATGGTGGTGAGAGGGATGTAGAACTTTTGATTGTCGGAGTCGTTGTTGCCGCGGGAGATGGAGCCAACCTTGCCGATGACGCGGAAGGAGATGTCGTTGATGGTGACGAATTCGCCGAGAATGGGACGGCCGGGAAAGAGCAACTGGGCGGATTTGAGACCGAGGACGACGACGCGGCGGCGCTCGAGAACGTCGTTGTCATCGATGAAGCGGCCTTCGCTAATGGGGACAAAGCGGACGCTGGTGAAGTTGGGCTCGACGCCCATGACCTGGCCGGAGGTGTTGGAGTAGGCGCTGACGGAGTAGAGATCACCGCGGCTGAGCTGGGCGGTAACGTCGCGGAGCTGCGGGAGGGCGCGCATGTCAGCCTCGTCGCGGAGGGTGAGCTGATAGGGGCGCATGCCGGTGTGCTGATTGGCGACGGCGGGGATGGTGCCATCGAACATCATGACGACATCGTTGCCGAAGGTGGCAAGGTTGCGATGCTGACCGGAGCGAAAGCCCTCGCCGAGGCCGACGAGAACGAGTAGAGAACCGACTCCCCAGGCGATGCCAAACATGGTCAGGAAGGTGCGCAACTTGTTTGCCATCATTGCGCGAAAGACCTGGCCGATCGTGTCTGAGAAGTTCTGCATGGTTTTTAGACACCAATATGAGGTGATGGTGAGTGATACGCGGCTGGGATGGTTACAGTTCCAGCCCTAATCGATTTTTCAGGGGCCTGCCGGAACCAAAATGTGGGAGGTTGCGTAGAGGACAATAGGTGACAGGGACGAGCTGGAACCGTCTTACTGATTAACCCCTTGTTTTACCGCATACCTGGCGCAGGAGATTTGCGCGTTTTTCATAACTATGAAGGAGGCCCAGTGGCCGCGTCAAAGAAGAGCAGGAAATTCTGGATATGGGTGAGCGCTGGCGGCTTGCTGGTGGTGGTGATTGCGGGCCTTGGGCTGGCGAAGATCGTGAAGGGCACGACGATCGACCAGAACAAGCTGGCGAAGGTGACGCGGGGCGATGTGGCGCGGTCGGTGGTGGCGACGGGCAAGATACAGCCGATTACCAAGGTTGAGGTGAAGAGCAAGGCATCGGGGATCGTGGAGAAGCTCTACGTCGACATCAACTACGCGGTGAAGAAGGGCCAGGAACTGGCGCAGTTGGACCAGGAAGAGATTCAGGCGCAGGTGGCGGCGCAGCGGGCGCAACTGGCATCTGCCGAGGCGAACGTGTCGACGCTGGAGGCGAGCATTGACCAGGACAAGGTGAATGCGGCAGCGCCGGATCTGCCGATGTACAAGGCGACGCTGGATCGAAATCTTGAGATGCAGAAGGAAGGGATCGTCAGCCGGCAGGCGTTGGACGACACGAACAAGGATTACCTGGCGGCGCTGACGCGGCGGGACTCGTCCAAGGCGCAGATCGGGGTGGACACGGCGAAGCTGAAGCAGGCGCGGGCCCAGGTGATGCAGAGCCAGGCGAGCCTGAAGCAACTGGAGGAACAGCTTGGGTACACGACGATTCTGGCGCCGATGGATGGGGTGATTCTTTCGCGCGATGTGGAGATTGGCGACGCGGTGAGCTCGATCCTGGTGCTGGGATCGACGGCGACGCTGGTGATGACGGAGGGCGACACGACCGAGGTTTACGTGCAGGGCAAGGTGGACGAGGCGGATATTGCGCACGTCTACATGGGCCAGCGGGCGCGCATCAAGGTGGAGAGCTTCCGGGACCGGCTGTTCTATGGCAAGGTGACAAAGATTGCGCCGATGGGCGTGGAGGCGGACAACGTAACGACCTTCGAAGTGCGCGTCTCGATCAACAACCCCGGCGGTGAACTGAAGGCCAACATGACGGCGAATGCGGAGATCCTGCTGGACGAGCACAAGGGAGTGCTGACGGTGCCGGAGAACGCGATTACATATGACAGCCAGAAGAACGCATCGGTTCAGATTCCGGACAAGAGCCAGAAGGAAGGCTGGCGCAAGATTCCGGTGAAGGTGGGCCTGTCGAATGGAGCGGTCACGGAGATCGTAAGCGGGCTGAAGGAAGGCGACACGGTGGTGTTGCAGCAATAGACCGCGATTTAAACCTCGATTAAAAACGCCTGTCACAGTGGCGGGCGACTGGCATCAAGACGGTAACGTAACCACCGATTTCCTGCGACTCCAACGGGAAAAAGAAGTGCTGTAAGTTATCTGGATACAAGGAGATATCGAGGGAGGGCCGAGAGGCTCTTGCAGGTTACTTTTGTAATTTAATTTAGATTACTAAACGCCGCACTGTCCCAAGAAAGAGCTATTGTTCACACCGATTCAGGAGCGTTATCTAGTTCCAGAGGAACAAGATACCAATCATCTCTCCGGGCCATGGGTATCTTGCGGTGCATTCATGAGTCGTATTGCAAGGCAAGACTTTCTAGTGAACAAAGTCGCAGCTATCGCGGTGACCTTCGGTGGCCTGGCCGCCGGTTACCTACTGGGCTCGGTGTTCTCATTGCAGCTGGCAACAGACTGGCTGGACAGGTATGCGAAGCTGACGGCAGCCCAGGAAGACGCATCGTTTGCCGAGGCGCGGAGCGTTCTGAACACCGTGCAGCAATCGCCCTATTCCAACTGCTCCGATGCGGAGATTGCCTACTTTCGCGGCCTGGTCTCGCAATCGGTTTATTTGAAAGACGCCGGCCGCATGCACGGCGGGAAGATTGAATGCTCCGCCGGCGGGCGCGCATCACGGCTCCAGGCGCAGATTGCGCCGGGGATAGAGGAGCAGGACGGCACGATTGTTTACAGCGATTTTCCAACTGCGGGGAGCGGGGACGCGAAAAGCACGGCGCTCGAGCTTGGCTCAACGTATGTTGCCTTTGCGTCGAAGCAGCCTGCCAATCCAGGTCCGATTCCGATGCACCTGACTACGCACATGAAGGACGCGGTCAACACCCCTTCGGCGAACGAAACGCCGTTGGACAAGGCGCTGAACTGGACCGCGAACTCGAAGGCGCGGCTGGGAGACATGCTGTATGCGACGCAGTGTTCGACGCTGAACTCGAACTGCGTGACGGCGTTCACCACGGTGTCAGAAGCAGCGCATAGCGAGATTCGCGTCATCATTGCAAGCACCGCGGCGGGAGGGTTGCTGGGGGTGTTTATTGGAATGGGGCTTTCGTTTCTATTCCACCGTAATCTGGACCTCGGTCAGCAACTGCGCCGCGCGATTCAACGCGAGGAGCTGCAGGTTGTTTATCAGCCCATTGTGGTTCTGTCGACCCGCCAGATTGTTGGCGCGGAGGCCCTGGCGCGATGGACCGATGCGGAGGGAAAGGTGGTTGATCCGGAGGTTTTTGTCAAGCTGGCGGAGGAAAAGGGGTTTGTGGGCTCGCTGACGAAGCTGGTACTGCGCCGATCACTCAAAGACTTTGCCAAGATCCTCGAAAGCCGGCCTGGATTCAGGCTGAGCGTGAACGTAGCGGCGGCGGACCTGGTGGATCCGGAGTTTCTGCCGATACTGAGCGAATCACTGAAAGAGGTCAACGTCAAGCCAGAGAGCCTGGTGATTGAGATTTCCGAGAGGTCTACGTCAAAGAGCGAAACCGCGATGGAGACGATCCGGAATCTTCGCCGGATGGGCCACAGCATTCACATCGACGACTTCGGGACAGGCTACTCGAACCTGGACAAGCTGCTGTATCTGTTTGCGGACACGATCAAGATCGACAAAGCGTTTACGGGGGTGATCGGGACCGAGTCGGTGGCGGTGGCTATTCTTCCGCAGATTATGGCGATGGCGAAATCGCTGGGACTCGAAGTGATTGTGGAGGGCGTGGAAACCGATTGCCAGGCGGATTACTTCTCCCCTGAGCCGCCGCAGATTTTTGGGCAGGGATGGCTTTACGGCCGGCCGGTTCCGATTGAGAAGTTCGAAGGGCTGCTGCAAGACAACCTGGCGGCCACGCTCAGTGCGGTGGCGCAAAATGCCAAGCCTCCCGTTTCAGAAGATCCTGAAGCGGAGTGGACGACGAAGCCTGGGAGATTGCAGATTGTGGGAAGCCGGGTGGCATAAAACCGCAGGTTTTCGATGGCATTGACGAGCAGCGGAAAGAGCGGCGTTCGCAAGGCTGAGTCAAGAGAAATGCCCCTCAGGGGCTAAACAGGCTGCGGAAAAAGGCCTATTCCCGAAGGAAAAGTGTGAAAAGCATGCCTCAGGGCCTGAAGGCCACATTCATTTCATGCCACTTATACCGGGGATAAATCCCCGG
>Ga0181535_10005245_pt1 | contig 13970 bp, 10 predicted proteins | sample PEATcosm2014_Bin_44_FD_119774 | JGI IMG/M metagenome (GOLD analysis project Ga0181535, IMG submission 119774) | Peatland microbial communities from MTU Mesocosm Facility, Houghton, MI, USA - PEATcosm2014_Bin17_30_metaG | ecosystem: Environmental > Terrestrial > Soil > Wetlands > Peat | place...
CTTCCTGCCCGCTGGCGGGGCCGCCAGAGCATCAAGGACGCTCCGGCGCAAATTGTTCCGGCTTAGCCGCGCGGCTGCGGCACGATCCGCAAATAGGGGCGTGGCGCCTTCCAGCCTTCAGGATATTTCTTCTTCGCGTCTTCGTCCGAAACCGCCGGAACGATGATCACGTCTTCGCCCTGCTTCCAATTGACCGGCGTCGCCACTTGATGCTTCGAGGTGAGCTGTAGGGAATCGATCACGCGGAGCACTTCGTCGAAGTTGCGGCCCGTGCTTGCCGGATAGGTCAGGGAGAGTTTAATCTTCTTGTCTGGCCCGATAATGAAAACCGAACGTACGGTCAGCGTGTCGCTCGCATTGGGATGAATCATACCGTAGAGATTCGCGACCTTGCGCTCCGGGTCGGCGATCAAGGGAAAATTGAGGGCGTAGCCTTGCGTTTCCTTGATGTCGTTTGCCCACTTCTCGTGACTATCGACTGGATCGACGCTGAGACCAAGAACCTTGACGTTGCGTTTGTCGAACTCTGGTTTGAGCTTCGCGGTGTAGCCGAGTTCCGTCGTGCAGACGGGGGTGAAATTCTTGGGATGCGAAAAGAGGACCGCCCAAGAGCTGCCGAGCCATTCATGAAAATGAATGTGGCCTTCGGTGGTATCGGCTTCGAAATCCGGGGCGATGTCGCCAAGTTGTAGTGCCATTTAAGATCCTCCAGGTTGATCTGTGTTGCTTGCCGGAAGCGGACGCTCGCGTCACGGGTGGCGCGATAGTATCGATATCTAGCCCTTCGCCGCTTCATATCGAAGCTGTCAAGATGTCTACATCTTTGTTCTGCCGTAGCATCTTATTTTGTCGTGTCGCATCATTTATGCAAGAAGCCGGCAAATTTTCCGGCCGTCACGCTCTTGGCTCTTGATCGGCAAACTCAGCACGCATGATCCTGAAAGTTGCAGATTTTTGGCGAGGAACATATGATAAAACAACGACACGGACGCCATGAACGATCCCTTTTGAACGGATGATGGCCTAGGCCGTCACAGCAATAACATTCCCAAGCGTCTGCATTCGGCGATGCGGCCGCGCCGGAGCCGCCGCTAAATCATGTAGCCAAAGGAATCATAGGCGAGCTGGTTCAAGATTTGATTCATGCTGCGCGCTGGCTCGGCGGCGCCCGCCGTTCCGACCGCGCGGGCCGGAACCCCCGCCATGGTCGTATGGGGCGCCACCGGATGCAAAACGACCGAGCCCGCGGCAATGCGCGAGCAGGCGCCGATTTCGATATTGCCGAGAATTTTCGCGCCGGCCCCAATCATGACGCCGCGCCGGACTTTCGGATGCCGGTCGGCGGCCTCGTTGCCGGTGCCGCCGAGAGTCACATTCTGCAAGATAGAAACGTCATCGTCGATGACGCAGGTCGCGCCGACAACGAGGCCGGTCGCGTGATCCAGGAAAATGCCTTTGCCGAAAACCGCCGCCGGATTGATGTCGGTCTGGAACACGTCGGATGACCGGCACTGCAAATAAAGTGCGAAATCGGTGCGCCCGTTGCTCCGCAGCCAATGCGCGAGCCGGTGCGTCTCAATCGCGTGGAATCCCTTGAAATACAGGAATGGCTCGATCAACCTATCGCACGCGGGGTCCCGGTCGAGGACCGCCATGATGTCGGCCCGGAAACCCGCACCTATTCCCGCGTCGTCATCGACCGCTTGGGCAAAAACGTCGGCGATGAGATAGGCCGGAACAATCTCATTGCCGAGCCGCGCCGAGATCCGGTGAATGAGGGCATCCTCGAAGCTCACGCGGTTCAATATCGAGTTGACAAAGAGGGCCCCGAGAGCGCACTCCCGCGAAGACGCCTCTTCGGCTTCCTGGCGCAGCCGCGTCCAAAGCGCTGCGGAGGTGTCCGCCTTTGCCTTGGCGGCTTGAAAGCGTTCGATGTTTGTAACCAGAGACATGTCCTGGCCGTCCATGGGTTGAGCGTCCATCGAGTTTACACACGCGGCCCGAGGTCCCGCGCTCGCTGGTGTGAGCGCGCAGCTTTCCTGCGGCAGCATTGCTCTCCAGGGAGGATCGCCAGGAGCAAAAATATTATAGTCTATAAAATTAGTGTAGCAACCGAAATATCAAATGTGCCGCGCGCGCTTGCCGGGTAGCGGGACCATCCGTAGGCGGAGTTCGCTCAGGCGTCTTTTGTCATGGCGTAACGAAAATCACAGCCGTCCGCGCCTTCCATGATCGTCTTGGTCCGCGTCAAACGGATCGCCGGATTGAAGCCTGTGCAAAAAGCGCCATCCCGGTTGCAGGAAAGAATGCGGCCGAGCTCAGCCATGCCGAGTTCACGGTACATTTCAGCGTATCGGCAACGCTTTACATCGAATTCCAGGCGATCGCTCTCCTTCACTTTGAGATCGACCGTCAAGGCGCCGTCCTGCTGCCAGAGCGCCAAAATGTCCGCATAGGCCAAGAGACCTGCCGGATCGTCCTCTGCCATTTTGTCTGATTGCTCGCGCCCTTGCCCGGCGAAGGCTGAGCCCGCCTCCGCCGCGAGCCGGATCACCGCTTTCGCAAGGATTTCAGCTGCCTTTTCGCGGCCGGTTTCCTCGGCGAGAACGTCGAAAATGGCCTTGGCGAATTGGGCTTCGATCCGCCGGCGTTCCAAAAGACTCTGTGCCATTGATCCGCTCTTCGTCTGTTCAAAGAGCGCCATCGTGGCGGGCTCGTCAAGCCTTTATGATACGATCCGAGCGCCGCTCATCGTCCAGGCACGCCGCGCTTTGGCTGGTTCGCCGCGGGAAATTCATCGAAGGGTTCGTCGAGGCTTGTCCGGTTTTCAAAACTGACGATCTCGACCTTCGTCGCGTTCGCGGCCGGGGCGTCGAAGAATTTTTCTTCCCTAAACTGCTTAAAGATCTCGAAGTTCAGATCGCTCTTCACGCGGACGCTAATTTCCACATCGCCGACGAAGACGCGCAGCTCGAAATTGAGAAGGCTGGCGGACATTCCGGTGAACAGGATTTGCGGGGCCGGTATGGTCAAAACCAGCGGATTGGCCCTGGCGATCGCAATCAAAACCTCGCGAACGCGTTCCGGATCGGCGGCCGCCGCGACTGAGAGGGGGATCACCACCCGGCCTGTCCGGTCGTTGCGAACAAGATTGGTGACAACGCCCGTGACGAGGTTCGAATTCGGGATGATGACTTGGGCGCGGTCAAACGTCTCGATTTCGGTCGAGCGGACATTGATGCGGCGCACGAATCCCTGGTCGGCGCCGACCACGATCCAATCGCCGACCCTGACCGCGCGTTCCCACAGAAGGATCAGGCCCGATACGAAATTGTTGACGATCGATTGAAGGCCGAAACCGATACCGACCGATAACGCACCCGCGACAAGGGCAAGCTTTTCGAAATTCAATCCAAGATAGCCGAGCGCGAGGCCGGCCGCGACAAGAAAACCGAGATAGCCAAGACTGGTCTTGATCGAATTCCGCAGGCCGAGATCGAAATTCATATGCGGCAAGAGTTTGGAATCGACCCATTGCACCACGCCATGAACCATCCCGAAGACCAAGGCGAAGAGGCCGATGGCAATAAAAATGTTAAACGGTGAAATCGTTACATCGCCAACTTGGAAGCCGAAAAAAGCGGCGCCGAAATCGATCGGGACATCGCTCCGCTGAAGCCCCCAAGGGGCCAGCACGAGAACGGCCGCGAGAGCGAAAAGCACAAGCCTAATCAGGCCGGCAATGAGAACGCCGGTTAGCTCGAGCGAATTGCGGGTGAAGCCGATGCTGGTGACCAGCCGGTGCCCGATCCGAGTCGTTGGCACAAGAGCGGCGCTGATTGTCTCTTCGGCAAGGGCAATCGTCATGAACAGCAGGCTGATAACCGCGCAAACCCCGAAGAATTGTTCAAGAAGGAAACTGCCGAAGGCCGCGTAACCGGTCAATATCGAGATGGCGATGGCGAACGTCACCACCCAAGCGGCCACGCGCAAGAGATCGAGCCATCCCCGCGATTGGGCGACCTCGGGGCCGAACACTTCGTCGGTATCAAGAGTGCTGCCGAAGCCCCACAACTCGACACCGAGCAGGATCGCTCCGAGCATCGCGGCAAGCCCGCGCATCATGACGGCGACCGGCAAGGAGGCGCCGACAATGTCGTTGAGCGCATCGAAAAGCCGGATCACGGAGACGATGCACGCAAGGCTGATCGCCGTGCGGACGATGCCTGCCGCTGCCCTGTCGCTGACCTTCGGCAGGCGCCAATTTGGGCGGGTCGGTGCAAACAGGCCGCGCGCTATTCCCGCTGCCGCGGCAATGCGGATCAGCGCGCCGCTGGAGGTCTGCATGAAAGGCTGCAACTGGGCATTGGTGAGATTGAAATATTGAAACACGAGGCCAATGATCGTGATCATCGCGATGGCCGGAACCACGATGACGAGCGCGATCCACCAGGCCCCAAGAATTTTAAGAAAACGGCTTGGCTTCTGGACTTCCGGTCTGCGCGCGAGGATGCGCAGGGCGAGCCGCGGAAGCGGCAGAAACAGCAAAACGATCAGCGCGACGCCACCCCAGAAGACCGGCAGGCGCTGTCCATCGAGCCTCTCGTTGATGCCATTGAGCCAATCGCTGAACAGCGCTTTGATGGCGGCGGTGTCGCTTGGCGCTTCGTACCAGAGATCGGTCCAGAGCGCGGGGTTTGCTATGCTTGCCGCCCGCGCGAACAAGGAGCGCGTGAAGAGGGCGCGCCGCCGCGCCGTAACATTCGCGCCGGTTTGATCGGCCTGCACCCCGATAAGGCGGCCACGTTTCAAAAGCTCGTCGGTGTCATTGTAGAGCTTTTGCTGATCGGCGCGGTCCGCTGTCACCGCCGGACTTTCGGGCGGCGCCGAATCGTCCGGTTTTGGGCCAAGCTGGTCGAGGCGCGTCTTGATCCCAGCGAGGCGGGGCGTCAGGCGATCCAGCGCATCGCCGACCGCCGCCGAAATCGGATCGATCTGCTGACGCAGCGCCTGGAGTTCCGCGTCGGTCAGGTCATGACGTTCAAGGCTTGCATCGATTTGCTTGAGGGCCGTGCCGAGCTTGTCGAGCACGGCACCGGTTGGCAGCTGGTCTGGCGGCGGGGCGGGAGCTGGCGGCGCTGGCGGCCCCATGGGCTGCGGCGCTTGGCCGTTGGCCGGCGGCGGTTTCTGGACCGGCCCCTGTTTCTGCGGGGACGCGTCTCCTTGCGCCAGCTTCTGTTCCTGGACCAGCGCGGGCTTGGGGTGCGCCAGTCCCGGTGCGGGCGCCATCGCGGCGAAGGTGATAAGACCGATCAAGCAGGCAAGAGTTTTCCGCAAGGCTTTTCCCATAGACGCGTGGCGCAGCAAAGACTGAGGCCAATCCAAAAGCATGGCCAAATTACAGAGGCTCAACTGGTGCTTTTCAGACGAGTAGCGTCGCTGCCGCGTATCTCGCCGGTTTCGCGTGTTTCCAGCGGGTAGCGGTGCGGCTGACCTTTGTAGTCGATAACCCAATAGGCCTCTCTGGGAGAGCTTTCTGTAACATAATTTGGGCCAATCGGTGACTTGCCGTGGCCGCCCGGAATATCCAGCATAAAATGGGGCTGGCAGAGGCCGGACACGCGGCCGCGCAATTGCCGCATCAAGTCGCGCCCTTTTGCGAGTGGCACCCGGAAATGCCCGGTTCCCGGTGCCGGATCGAGCTGGTGCAGATAATAGGGCTTTATGCGTGCCTCGACGAAGGCCCGCATCAGCGCCGTCAGGGTTTCGATATCGTCGTTGACGCCGGCGAGAAGCACGCTTTGACTGAGCATCGGGATACCCGCGTCGATAAACTTCGCGCAGGCCGCCCGCGCCGCTTCCGACATTTCGCGCGGATGATTGGCGTGCAAGGCGACATATACCGTCTTGCCGGAGGCAAGCAAAGCGGCAGCGAGCTTCGCGGTGATCTTCGCGGGATCGGCGATCGGCACACGGGTATGCAGGCGCAGGATCTTCACATGATCGATGGCCTTGAGCCTGGCCATGATCTCCGCAAGCCGCCGCACCGATAAAGTCAGCGGATCGCCACCGGTCAGAATCACTTCCCAGATCGCGGGATGGTCCGCGATATAGCCGATGGCAACGGCGAGCGAATCGGATGAAAGATGCGTGGGGCTATTCGGCCCAACCACCGTGCGGCGGAAGCAGAACCGGCAATAGACAGGACAAATGTGCAGCAGTTTCAAGAGAACGCGATCGGGGTAGCGGTGGACGATGCCATCGACCGGGTTGAACAGAAGATCGCCGGTTGGATCGGCCATTTCGTCTGGCTGCTCAGCGCGCTCGGCCAAATCCGGCACGAACTGGCGGGCAATCGGATCGTGCGGATCGGCGCGGTCTATCAGCGCCGCGACGGTGCTGGTTATCCCAATCGCATAAGTCGCGGCGAGCCGCTCAATCGCGTCCCTTTCGGCGTCCGGTAAGAGACCGGCTGCGACGAGGTCCGCGGCGCTGCGCAAAATGGCCGGAGGTTTCTTCATTGTCCGGCGGCGCCCTGTTGAACAGGCGTCCATAGGACCTGCTCGATATGGGACGCGCCCGTCGCCAGCATCACCAGCCGGTCGAAGCCAAGCGCAATACCGCTTGCCTGCGGCATGATCGCGAGAGCCGCCAAGAAATCCTCGTCAATCGGATAAGACTCGCCATAGATCCGGAGCCGCTCCGCCATGGCCTCCTCGAAGCGGCGCCGCTGGAGGGCTGCATCCGTCAATTCGCCAAATCCATTGGCAAGTTCAACGCCGCAGGCATAAAGCTCGAAACGCTCGGCGAAACGCGGGTCGTCCTGCAATTTGGCGAGCGCCGCCTCGCTCGCCGGATAATCCATGAGGAACGTGGGGCGGCCGTGGCCGAGTTGCGGCTCGATCTTCGCGGCAAGGATCTTGCTGAAAATATCCCGCCAGCTGTCATCTTCGGTGATTCTAATTCCATGGGCGCCGCCGGCGGCGGCCAGCGCCGCACGATCGGGTTCAGGTCCCTTGAGCGTGGCGAGAAGATCGATGCCGGCATAACGGTCGAAGGCCTCGGCCACGCTTAAGATTTCCGGCTCCGCGAAAGGATCGGCGATATGGCCGCGAAAGTTGAGATCCCGGCTGCCCGCGGCGGCAACCGTGTCCGCGAGAAGGCCCATGCAGTCCTCGATCAATCTTTGGTAGGGCTCGCCCGCGCGATACCACTCAAGCATGGTGAATTCGGGATGGTGAAGCCGTCCCCGTTCGCGGTTGCGGAACACATGCGCGAAGGTAAAGATGCGCTCTTCGCCGGCGGCAAGCAGTTTCTTGGCCGAAAATTCCGGCGAGCTATGCAGATAAAGTACTGATTTTGTTGTATAATCATCCACAATTTCGGTACGAAAAGCGCTGATATGGGCTTCGTTTCCGGGCGAAACTTGGAGGATTGCCGTATCGACCTCGATAAAGGCTTGACCCGAAAAAAAAGCCCGCGCCGCGGCCGTCATCCTCGCCCGGCTCATGAGGAAAGGCCGCCGGTCGCGGTGAATATGCGGATGCCACCATGGCGATGGTTCGGAGGAGGGCTTGCTCATTGCGCCATTTCGCAGGAAAAGCGGCCGAAGGACTTACGATTTTTCTAAAGATCACGATGATTTTGGTTTGAATCCATCCAAACTCATCGTGATCGATTCCAAGAGTTTAGAGCGGATGCGGGCAAAAAACCGGTTCTTGCTTTTCCGCACCTCGCCCTGGCGTATTTTCTTAAGCCGCCCTCGTCCGAAAATGCTCTGGCGAAAAGCCGGAACATGGCTATTGTGCCGCCCGGCACGAACATGCGGACCCCGGCGCTAATGGATCGGGCGCTCCGGAAACGTTTCTTCGTATAAGGGAAAACCAGTGAAGGTCATCGCCAGTTCTATTCGAAAAGGCAATATCATCGAGAGAGAGGATGGTCAGCTCTATGTTGTTTTGACAGCGGAAAGCTTTCATCCCGGGAAGGGCACGCCTACCACACAAATCGATATGCGGCGTCTTTCGGACGGTGTCAAAACAACCGATCGCTATAAGACGACCGAGCAGGTCGAACGCGCCTTTGTGGAGGATTCGAATTTTAGCTACCTCTTTCACGATTCGGACGGCTACCACTTCATGAATTCAGACAATTACGATCAGATCATCGTTCCCGCCGAGGTAATTGGAGAACAGGCGCTCTATTTGCAAGAAGAGATGACTTGCGTGCTGTCTATCTTCAACGGCACCGCCGTCGGGGTTCAACTTCCGGCGCGGGTGACCCTCGAAGTCGTGGAGACAGAGCCCGCCATGAAGGGTCAAACGGCGTCGTCTTCCTATAAGCCGGCAAAACTCTCGAACGGGGCGCGCGTCATGGTGCCGCCGCATATTTCCCCGGGTGTCCGCGTTATCGTTCAGACGGGGGATGGCTCTTATGTTGAGCGAGCCAAGGACTGACTATTGATAAACTGCGTCATCTGCGCCTCCCATCTGGAAAAGCTAATTCGCTATTTAGGTCATGGAGATGGAGTGAATCATTGTGATTATTGTTCAAATATAATCCATGGCCGGACAACGCCCACGTTGCAATGCACCTAAAAATTTGTTAGGTTAATTACCAGCGTTGAAATTGATAACGCTCTGTTTAGCCAAAAGCCATAAGCCGAGCCTTGGCACCGGAGAATTAACCTTTGCGGGGTGCAGTTATGTTTGATGGCGAGTTGTCCGTGCTCTTGGGGCAGTTTAAAGTTGCTCCCTATACAACGGGCGGAAAAGCAAAAAGAATATTTGACGTAATTGTTGCTTCTCTTACGCTTATCGCGTTTCTGCCATTATTTTCGTTCGTTGCATTATGGCTTAAGGCGACAGATCCGGGCCCGGTCATTTTCCGTCATATGCGAGTTGGACGGGGCGGCCGCTACTTCGCGTGCTTGAAATTCCGGTCCATGGTGCCCGATTCAGACAAAGTCTTAAAGGCTTTACTTGCATCTGATCCGGCTGCCCGGATGGAATGGGAACGCACGCAAAAGCTTACAAATGACCCCCGAATCACCGACGTCGGGAGATTTTTGCGCCAATCGAGCCTCGATGAGCTGCCTCAGCTTATCAATGTCATCCGGGGCGAGATGAGCTTGGTCGGGCCACGCCCTATCGTGCCCACCGAGTTGACGCGCTACGGCGACCATCTGGGATTGTATCTTCAGGCCCGGCCCGGCATAACCGGAATCTGGCAAGTCAGTGGCCGCAATCATTGCGAATATGATAGGCGTATTGAAATGGATGCCGATTACGTGCGCGATTGGCGTTTCTCAGCCGACCTCGCCATATTGGTACGCACCCTAGGCGCCGTCCTCGCGCGAACAGGAAGTTATTAGCGGCCCCGAGGTTTGCTGCAGAGCCTGCGATCGGAATGGGACCGTGGATATCTTATAAGCGGTACCAGGGCGAAACACAGCTACGTGGCAGCAGGATTGGCCCATTTTGGGCCTTTCGGCCAGCTCCGCCCTAGAGCTTCCAGAAAAGTCCTCCGGCTGAGGACCCCTTAACGTCTGGACAGTCCCACTCGGTCCTCCACCCGATTCACTCACCGTCCTGCTCTCGCTTAAGACGCATATCACCGCGCCCTGCGTTCTTGTGTCTCTATCCCCGTGAACAAGGAGGGTTCCGTGCCGTGTTTACCCAAGAGCGCTTCCCGGTCCTGTGGAAGCAGTTTACCGGAAAGCGAATCGCACAAATTCACTCAGTTGAAGCATGTCCTGATCGAGACAGCCGCGCGCGTATTTTGGGCTTTCCGGGACATGCTGTAAGACCCTACGGCAAGCGGGAGAATAATCGGCATGCGCGTGGCGATCGTCCATTATTGGCTCGTTTCCATGCGGGGCGGCGAAAAAGTTCTCGAGACGCTTTGCCAATTGTTTCCGGAAGCCGATATCTTCACCCATGTCTACGATCCCGGAATTGTGTCCGAAACGATCCGTAAGCACAAAATCATCACTACCTTTATCAATTCGCTGCCTCGGGCGCGCCGCTACTACAAGCATTACCTCCCGTTGATGCCCCTCGCGCTCGAACAGATCGATCTGCGCGGCTATGACCTCGTCATCAGCAGCGAATCAGGACCGGCCAAAGGGATCATACCGCCCGCGGGCGCGGTGCATATTTGCTATTGTCACTCGCCGATGCGCTACGTCTGGAACATGTTTCACGACTACCGCGAGCAGGCCGGCTGGCTGCGCCGCCTCCTGATGCCGCCGCTCTGTCATTATTTGCGCATTTGGGATGCCACCGCGTCGATGCGGGTCGATCGCTACATCGCGAATTCGGCGACCGTCGCCGCTCGCATCGAAAAATATTATCGCCGGGACTCGGAGGTGATTCATCCGCCGGTCAATGTGGAGTTGTTCGAGACCGTTCCTGCGGCCGAGGTTGAAGACTATTACCTCATGGCCGGCGAACTCGTCGCCTACAAAAGGCCGGAGCTTGCCGTCGAGGCATTTAATGCGCTCGGCCGCCGTCTCATCGTGATCGGAGGAGGAGAAATGCTTGCCGAGGTCCGCGCACTCGCGGGCCCCACGGTGACGGTCATGGGACAACAGCCTTTCGGCGTCTTGCGCCACCATTTTGCGCGATGCCGCGCCTTGATATTTCCGGGTGAGGAGGATTTTGGGATCATCCCCGTTGAAGTGATGGCAAGCGGGAGACCGGTCATTGCTTATGGGCGCGGCGGGGTGACCGAATCCGTCGTCGCGGGCGTGTCGGGATTGTTTTTCGAGGAGCAGACCGCCGCCGCGATTGAGCGGGCTGTCCATGACTTCGAGCGGATGCGATTTGATTCGCGCGCAATCCGGGCTCAGGCCGAGAAATTCACCGCAAACCTATTCATCTCCGCATTCACCGCCGCCGCCGAGCGCGCGCTCGGCCGCAAGCTCGATACCCCGGGAGTCCCAGACTCCAAGGCGAACCTTTACTCAGCGATTCAGTGAAGCATACAATGGCCTGATGACGGCTGCTTGTTTAGATTTATTCCAATATCCCTCTAGTATAATGGAATAGAATCGTTATAATTATAATCTACATATATTTTATTGACGCTCGTCTTGGCCGTCTTTATTTTGAACATTGAAGATGTTCGGTCCTGGACGCCAGGAACACGCTCTTATTGGGTGATCTTGCAGCCGTGCGCGCGGCACCGCCGCGGGATGCCTGGCTGCGGGGCGGGGTAAGTCCAATCGTCTGGCTGGACTATGAGTTGCTGGAGGGTGCCTTGCGCCTGCGTAATGTTTTGGTATTTGGCACGATTGCCCTTGTTTCCGGACGCGCTTCCATGGCGCAGGACGCGTCTCCGGGCGGCGCGTTGCCTGTGGAATCCTCCGGCGCGATCGAGCTACCCGAGGTTGAGGTTGAGGCCATGCCTGGGAATGCCAATCCCAACCCCAGTGTCATGCAGGTGTTCCAGGACAAAATGAACGCCATGGATCAGTCGCGGGACAATTTCCTGCTGCCAAAGTTTGGCGCGACGTCCTACAGCATGGATCGCGAGGCGCTTGAGACGCTGCCGCAAGGCGACAACACGCCAATCGACAAAGTGCTGCTTCAGGCGCCCGGTGTTTCTTACGATTCAGCGGTGAGCAATCCCGATTTTCATGTCCGCAACGAATATGCGAACGTGCAATATAGGATCAATGGCATTCTGCTCCCCGAGGGCGTCTCGGGCCTCGGCCCGGTGCTCGATACGGGGTTCATCGGGAATTTGAACCTGCTCGATGGAGCGCTTCCGGCCCAATATGGACTGCGCACCGCGGGTGTTGTCGATCTCACAACGAGGAGCGAATTTACGCCGGGCGGGAGCTTGAGCCTGTATGGCGGCAGCTTTGGGACCATCTCGCCGAGTTTCAATTATGGCGGAAGCAGCGGAGACACTCAATATTTCGTCATTGGCCGCTACATGCAGAATAATGAAGGCCTTGAAAATGCAGCGCCGACCGTGGATCCGATCCACGATCACACGGAGCAGGGGAAGTTCTTCGGTTATGTTTCGACGATGCTCGGAGACACAACCCGGCTGACCTATATGACCGGCACGGCCATCAGCCAGTTTCAAATTCCCAACGTCATAGGCCAGCAGCCTTTGGGCGATTTCGGCGGCAATTGGTTCAATTCGGAAAATCTCAACGAAAACGAATATGACAGCTATGTCTTCAATATTTTGGCGCTGCAGGCCAAGGGCGTCAACTATGACATGCAGCTTTCGTTTTATAATCGCACCACCGACGTGCATTTCGTTCCCGACATTTACGGCGACCTGGTTTTCAACGATGTCGCATCGAACGTCACGCGGCAAAGTCTCCTCAACGGGATTCAGTTCGATGGTTCCTACCGGTTGAACGATGTGCAGACGCTGCGTGCGGGAGCCGCGGTTAGCGGCGAGGAAACGCAGGTCAACAACACTTCGACCGTCTTGCCGGTCGCTTCGGATGGCACCATCTTGCCGCTGCCGTTTAATTTGACAGACTATAATTCAAAAATTGGCTGGAACCTCGGCGGCTATATTCAGGACGAGTGGAAAATCACGAACAATCTTACCCTGAACACAGGTCTGCGCTTCGACCAATTGTATCAATTCGTCACCGCGAACCAGTTCAGTCCGCGCGCCGCTCTCGTCTACAAGCCTTTCGAGGACACGACAATTCATGCCGGCTATGCCCGCTATTTCACGCCGCCGATGCAAGCGCAGGCAACCCCAACCAACCTTGCTTTGTTCAACAACACAACGCAGCAGCCAGTGATTGATGCCGAAAGCCCGGTGCTGCCGGAACGGTCGCATTATTTCGACGTTGGCGTCGACCAGAAACTTCTCCCAGGCCTTACCGTCGGCGCCGATGCCTATTTGAAACTCGCGACCGATCTCATTGACGATGGGCAGTTCGGCCAAGCGGTGGTTCTGACCCAGTTCAACTACGCCCGCGGCTATAGCGAAGGGCTGGAATTCAAGCTCAAATATCAAAATGACGGGTTCCAGGCTTATGCGAATTTCTCGACAAACCGGACCAAGGCCATCGATGTGGTTTCAAACCAATATCTGTTCACCGATCCCGTCGAATTCGCCTACATCAACAATAATTATCACTTCATCGACGATTGCCAGCTGATCACCGCTTCGGCGGGAGCCTCCTACAAATGGGACAAGACGCTCGTCAGCCTCGATGGCATTTTCGGCAGCGGTCTGCGTGACGGCTTTGCCAATCTCGATCATGTGCAGCCCTATACGCAATTCAACTTCGCCATCGCCCGTGACTTCGACATTTGGCCCAACGCCATATGGCCAAGCGCCAAACCTCTCAATTTGCGCTTCACCGTGGTCAATCTCCTGGACACGCTTTACTTGCTTCGCAGCGGCGACGGCATTGGGGAATTTGCGCCGCAATACGGGCCGCGCCGCGGGTTCTACGTCACTCTTTCGCAGAAACTGTGAGCCGTCTTGGCAAATCTCGGTGATCCAGGCTATGGAATGGATGAGCTGTTCAAGCGGTTGGCTCGCCGCCGCGCTAGGGCAGGCCTATTGCTGAGACCGCCAATCGGTCCCAAACGTTTCACGTGAAACAGTTTCTCCGGGTTCACCCGCAAATCGGATAAACGAGGCGGCCCTTTCCGCATGACCTGCTAGCAAAAATGCTTTGCATCGGGGTCAGTATCCGGTTTGGCTCCGGCCGGAAGACCATGAGAAGACTTAAGAGGAGAAGACACGAGATGATGGCCACGAACGACGGCCGCACGCCGAGGCGGAGCGGGCTACGCGGTTCACCCACTACGAGAGTTTGGGCGGCTCTGGCAGTTGGCGGATTGCTTTGCTCATTTCTTTACGCGCCTCTGAACAATGTTGCCCTTGCACAAACGGCCCAGCCGGAGGCACCCGCCGCGGCCGCGCCTAATGTCCTGCCGGAGACAGCACCCGCGACAAGCAGCGCGCCAGCC
>Ga0181535_10005247_pt1 | contig 13967 bp, 10 predicted proteins | sample PEATcosm2014_Bin_44_FD_119774 | JGI IMG/M metagenome (GOLD analysis project Ga0181535, IMG submission 119774) | Peatland microbial communities from MTU Mesocosm Facility, Houghton, MI, USA - PEATcosm2014_Bin17_30_metaG | ecosystem: Environmental > Terrestrial > Soil > Wetlands > Peat | place...
GGCTAAGCCCAGCTCAGTTGCGAGAGCACGCGCGAACTCGAGCGACTCCTGGAAATCGTCGCCATGTTCTACGAGTTCGGCACCCTGTGCCTGCATGGCACGGTTCTTCTCGGGACTGTTGCCATGGGGCACGACGATGACTGCCTTCAATCCATGCAACCGCGCCGCCATGCCGACACCCTGGCCATGATTGCCTCGCGTCGCAGCGACAACTCCGTCGAGCTTTGGTTGCGTCTGCTTGAGCCATTCCATATAGACGAGCGCACCGCGCAATTTAAATGCACCGACCGGCGTGTGGTTCTCGTGTTTGATCCATGCCTCGGTGCCCAGCCTCTGATTGATGAGTGGCCAGGTGTATTGAGGTGTGGGCGGCATAAAGCGATAGACAGTCGCCTGCGCATCCTGGATTTGACTGAGTGTCGGCAGCGTCATTTGTCCAGCATATCGGAGGCGACGAGTCGTAGACAGCGGCCATGATAGATTCGGGCTCATGGAATTCCGGATTCGGAGAGCCAATGCAGCGGATGCCCGGGCGATTGCGCGCGTGCACGTCGAGAGTTGGAGGAGCACCTATGCAGGAATCGTACCGGCCGAATTCCTGGCCTCGCTCAGTGTCGACAAGCGTGAGGAGATGTGGGGCAAGATGCTTGCCGCTGAAGACGAATTGATGTTTCTCGCGGAGGACGAGACAGGTGTCTTTGGTTTTGCGTGCGGAGGAAAGTTGAGGGAAGCACTCGATTCTTACGACGCAGAACTATTCGCGATCTACCTGCTGCGCCAAAGCCAGGGAAAAGGAGCGGGTCGAAGCTTATTTCAAGCTCTGACGCGTTCGCTACGGGCCGCCGGCTATTCGGGCATGGTTCTTTGGGTTTTGAAGGATAATCCTGCGGTCAAGTTCTACGAGCAAATGGGCGGGAAACAGATTGCGAAAAAGCCAATTGAGATTGGCAGCGCGCAACTGGAAGAAGTGGCATTCGGATGGCCCAGGCTCGAAGATGTGATTTTCAATGAAACGGCAGCCAATGGACCGACGTGAAAACCGGCGTGCCCGGATCTTCGTTGATGAAATTCTCTGGTTCCTCAGCCTCGCGGCAGGGTTTGGTTTGGGACTGACAGGCTGTCATCGTGTGCCGCCGCTAACCCCCCAAGAAACAGAAGGGAAGCACCTATACTCTGTGCGGTGTGCGCATTGCCACGAAGACAACGATCTGGCGTTGAAGAAGGTCCCGCCTGATCTGCATGACGTGCTCAGCCGTACCACGCTGCCAAGTGGCGCGGCAGCCACCAACCAGGAAGTGAAGCGCGTCGTCTTATCGGGCAAGGGAATGATGCCTTCCTTTGCGGGACGGTTCAGCGACGACCAGATGAATGACCTACTCGCTTACCTGCATACGGGACTTCGCTAGACGGCCTGATAAGCGGCGAAACCAACTTATCCCTTACTCGTAGCGGATCGCCTTCATTGGGTCGAGCCCGGCGGCGCGACGTGCCGGAACCGTGCAAGCCAAGGCTGCCACCAAAGCGAGCACCACCGCGGACGCGAGCAGAAGCAGGGGATCGCGAGAACTCTCTGCGGCCCAGGCGGCCAAGACTGTGTTCAACGATAGCGTAAGCACGATGCCTACGAGAACACCACCAACAACGCTGGCCGCCATGGAGCGGAAGACGATGCGCAAAACATGACTGCGCTGCGCCCCAAGCGCAATGCGAATTCCGAACTCGTTGGTGCGTTGCACGACGGTGTAAGAGACGACACTGTAAAGCCCGACAGCCGCCAGCGCGAGAGCCAACGCGGCAAAGGCGCCAAACAGCCATGCCACGAGTTGCCCACGAGCCCACTCCGGCGTGCGGCTGATCCAATGCTCCAAGTCGCGTACGTCCCCATTCGTCTGTTGATCGTGATCAACGGAATTCACCTTTAACCTTATGGAGTGGAGCAGCGTCAGTGGATCGACTTCCGAGCGAACCAGGATCTGGGTATACATGCCTGTCGCGAAGGTGTACGGCGCAAACGCCTCGGGAAGCACCGGCTTTGCGAGCCCGTCGTTGAGTTTGTCGGCCACGACTCCCACAATGAGCACGCCATTCTCGTGTCCCGGCGCTAGAAGCAGGAAGGGCGGCTGTTCCTTGACCTCAGGCAACCGGAGGGTGTGCCCAACCGCATCACCATTCGGAAAATAGCGCTGTGCGAGCGTTCGATTGATGACCGCGACTGGAGCGCCGCGATGATTCTCCGCTTCGTCCCAGATGCGTCCCTGAAGAATGGGAATCTTTAGAACCGTGAAATACGATGGGCTGACAATGTTGACGCGCAGAGTTTGATCTTCGCTGGATGGCTTGCCGACGATTTCGAACTTGGTTTGGAAGCCATTGTCGGGAGGCGTGGCGTTACTCGACACCGCTGTCGTTGAAACGCCGGGCACAGACGCCACCGCGGCGTGCAACTTCTCGAAATACGCAGTGCGTTCCGGCCAGGTCTTATACGTGCCGTCGTGGATGGGTATTCCAACCGACATGACGTTATGCGGATCGTACCCGAGGTCTCGATGAGCCACGCGAAGAAAACCTTCAATTGCCGCTCCTGCTCCAGCAAGCATCAGTAAGGTCAGTGCAATTTGCGCGCCGATCAGCGTATTGTGCACCCTGCGCCCGCTCACGCCACTGGTAGTTTTGCGGGTATTCGATTGCATAATCTGGCTGACCTCGGGCCGCGAAAGCTGCAACGCCGGCCAAAGACCGAAGAGGACGCCCGTTGCGACGGCGACCGCGATGCAAAAGATGAGAACGGGCAAATTGATCTGAATTGCCGCTTCATGCGGGAAAGAATACTCGGGCAGGTTGGCAACGATGACGGCAAGCGTCTTGTAGGCGAGTGCAAGACCGAGCGCAGCTCCAGTGATTGAGAGCAAGAGCGCCTCGGTGAGAAGTTGGCGAATGATGCGAGTCCGGCTCGCGCCAATCGCCGAGCGGACGGCGAATTCGTGCTGTCGGCTCGTGGCGCGCGCCAGCTGCAAAATCGAAACATTGCCGCAACCAATGAGGAGCAGCAAAGCAACCGCGCCAAACAGCAGGTAGAGCGTCCCGCCGAGCTGCTTGATGAAATCTTCGTTCAGACCGACCACGTGCAGGCGCAGCTGGTCGTGCGGAAAATGGGTCGGGGTCTCGCGGGCAAATTCATTGATAAGAGGTTGCAGAGCCGCATCCGCCTGGGCGTGGGTCACTCCCGGCTTCAGTCGCGTGCCCGCATAGTAGCTGCGAACCTGATCTTGTGCCACCTTGAGCGGCAGATAAACGTCCGCGTCGCCCCATGTGAAGCGCGAGGCCGCGATTCCGACGATGGTGTAGTTTTTCCGCACCATTTGCATGGTCTTGCCAAGGACGGCTGGATCGGAGTTGAAATGGCGCTGCCAGAACTTGTAGCCCAGAACAACGATGGGTTGCGGGTCTTGTCCGTCAATCGCATCGGAAGGCTGCAAGCCGCGCCCAAACGCGGCCGGGACGCCAAAGAAGTTGAACCCATTCGAAGTGAGATAGACAGCCTGCACGTCCTCTGGCAGGTCGCTGCCAGTGACAGTGAGGCTCCAATCGTCCTCAAGAAAAGTGTCTTCAACGACGGGGGACTTGCGAAGCTGCTGCCACTGGGTCCCGGTCACACCAAATCCACGCAGATCGCCTTTTGGGGTCAGCAGGCGCATGTGAACCATTCGGTCGGGCGCTTTATAGGGATACGGATCCATGAGAATGGCATAGACCACACTGAAAACCGCCGTAGTAGCGCCGATTCCAAGTGCGAGGGAAAGCACTGCGGTGATTGTGAAGCCCGGTAACTTGACGAGCTGGCGAAACGAGTAGCTCATATCCTGAAGCAGTGTTCTCATCAAATCCTCCGTGAGTCACTCATGGCGGCTCACTTCTATCGGTAGCGCGAGCTTGAATCCGGAAGCTTGGCAGGATCTTCCGTCGGGAGACCAACCATTCAAAAAATCGAATCGAACTTAAGAAAAAAGGCGGGGACATGCCCTTGTGCGTGCTGCGGACCGTTGTCCCCAAAGGGAGACTACACCCCCGGTTCGTGCACGCCGGTTGCCAACCGTATTCCGATAACCCTTTGATTTTGTGAAGGGAGGTCGGCCCTCAACCATTAGAATCGTCCGCTTTCGGCAGGGGATGTTCACAAACGAACGGTGGTGTGGGAATCCTTCCGGCTCGCCCAGTAGCCGGTTAAATCTCGCAATGCACTATACTCAGGATTGTTATGGCAACCGACAAAACCTTCTATCTTGAGACATTCGGCTGCCAAATGAACGCCCATGACTCCGAAAAGGTGATCGGGACGCTGCAGCAACAGGGGTACCGGCAGGTTGAAACGGAACTTGAAGCTGGCCTTATCCTTTACAACACCTGTTCCATCCGCGATAAAGCCGAACAAAAGGTGTTCAACCGTCTCAACGACTACAAGAAGCTGCACAAGGCCGGAAAGCGGTTTGGTGTGCTTGGTTGCGTCGCTCAGCAAGAAGGCGAAAAGATCTTCGACCGCGCGCCTTATGTTTCACTGGTCTCCGGTTCTGCCTCCTACCGCAAATTGCCTGAGATGCTCTCCCGCCTGGAATCAGGCGAATCACGGATCACGGGGCTCGACGATCGCCAGACCGACGAGACCTTCGAGACGGAATTCACGGCGCGGCAAAATCCTTATCGCGGCTACATCACCATCATTGAGGGGTGCGACAAGTTCTGCTCGTATTGCGTCGTTCCATACACGCGCGGCAAAGAGCGGAGCCGCGGATCGTCCTCTGTGCTGGCTGAAGCACGGCGGATCGCCGATCAGGGTTATACCGAGATCCAACTGTTGGGACAGAACGTCAACAGCTACCGAGACCCGGAAGGGAAGTCGAGTTTCGCCGAACTCCTCGATGCGGTAGGGCGTGTCGATGGAATCCGACGGGTCCGCTTTACCACCAGCCATCCGCGCGACTTTACCAGGGACATCGTCGATGCCATCGACGGCAATCCAACACTCTGCGATCACGTACACCTGCCGGTTCAATCGGGTTCGTCTCGCGTGCTGAAAATGATGGCTCGGGAATACATGCGGGACTGGTATCTGGAACGAATCAGCTGGATCAAGGCGGCGAAGAGACCAATCTCGATCTCCACGGACATTATCGTCGGCTTTCCCGGGGAAACCGCTAAAGACTTTATTGAGACGATCGACCTTTTACAGGAGGTTCAGTACGATTGCGTGTTCGGATTTAAGTACTCGGCACGGCCGAATACGCCGGCTTTGACAATGATCGACTCAATTCCGGACGGCGAAAAGGGAACTCGTCTGCAGGTACTATTGGACCGTCAGCGTGAAATCCAAAGGGTTAATTATTCGAAGCAGATAGGGCAGGTTCTGGAAGTAATGGTCGAAAATCTGAATCCAGCCCGTGGACAGATCGCCGGGCGCAGCAGTCAGAACAAACCGGTCAACTTTACTAACGCGCAGCCCATTGCTCCAGCTCCCGGGAGCTACGTGAAGGTGAAAATCACGGGGGCTTTTCCAAACAGCCTCGTTGGCGAAGCCGTCTAACAAGTCGGCAGGAGTGGACCCATGGATGTTGAGGTTCGGATTCGCGGATTAATGATGGACCCAGCAACGAACATGCCGATTGTTGTTCTGAAAGATGTCGCCTCCGATACAGTGATGCCAATCTGGGTAGGGATCTTTGAAGCGAATGCGATCGCGATTGAGATCGAGAAACTGGCCGCGCCACGGCCCATGACGCACGATTTGACCAGAAACCTCATCCATCACTTGAACGGGACCCTCGAAAAGGTTGTGATTACGGAACTTAGGGATGACACATTTTTTGCGATCCTGTGGATGCGCCAGGACAACGAGCCGATTACCGTGGATGCGCGCCCGTCGGATGCCATCGCGTTAGCCCTGCGCGCTGACTGCCCAATCTACGTCTCAGAGCAGGTGATGCAATCGGCCAAACTTAACACGTCCGGGCCTGCTGAAGGACCAACGGCCGAGCAGTTGCGTGGTTGGCTCGAGGGTCTGAACGACGAGGATATGGGCCGCTACAAGATGTAGATCATTTATCTTGCAGGGAAGAGATATTTCACCTGCCAGGTTAGGAATTGGCCCGCGTCTTAGCTATTTTTGATCGAATATACAGAATATCTGTTATCGGACATTGCGTGCCTTCCCACCCATGCATTGGCTCCTGCTCCCAGCGGCTCACTTGGTCACACTTCGCGCAGACACCTGAAAGATGTCGACAAACTCGCGGTAATGCCGGGCCATCTCCGCAACGGCAGCGTCGCGCGTGATCTTACCGCCGCGCAAAGAAACCAATGGATCCCAGAAGTCCGTTCGTCCCACGGCGAAGCCGATGAATCCTTCGACGCCGGCAGCAACGGTTAGCCATTTTCTGACCTGCTGCTCATCCTCCCCCCGGCCGAGAATAATGCAGCCCACTTTTTCCCGTCCGTCACGCCGTGCCACCGCAACGACCTTCTCGCAATCCCCGGGCCGGTCCAACCCTTCGATCTTCCAGATGTCCGGCTCGACCTCCGCATCCTGTAGTTCGCGTATCGTCTGCACCATAAGCCCTGGGCGAACTTCCAGGTCATAGGCCTTCTTATCGCCATTCAGTTTGTCGAGTTGGGCCTTCTCGGGCGGCACCAGCAGTTCGAACATGAATAAGCTTCGACCGGCTGCCTGCAAATAAGAAGACAACCTGCTCAGCCGTTCTGCCTGGCGACGATTGAGATCTGGATCGCCCTCGGGGTTGTAACGCACGAGAACTTTGGAGAAGGTCGGCTGAAATTCCTCAATGTGGGCCGCAAAGTCTTCACCGTACTGGAAGTCAAACTCCTCCTGACCGCTCTTCTCCGCCGGGCAAGCGTAATGGTAGCCCTGCGCACGAGCGTCGCGGAGAATCGCCGCGCCAAACTGCTCATCGACCAAAATGGCAGACTCTTCTTTCGGCACGCCCCCCGCGATGGCTGCCTTGAACCCGTCGTAGATCACCTGCTTCGCAGCTGCAATTTGCGCCGTCTGGTCCGCAGAAAGCGGTTCATGCCAGCCGAACATTTTGGTTTCAAACGAGCCCCGATGATCGAATGGAAGAATGTAGAGAGGTCGATCGTACCCACGCGGAGTCATGCGCCCTCCTTCTCTCTCCTGTAGCGCTGGATAAGGTTGTTTGTCGAGCTGTCGTGACTCAATGTCGGCTCACTCGGCCCCTCAAGCTCCGGAATGATGCGCTGCGCAAGAGCCTTGCCTAGTTCGACGCCCCATTGATCGAAAGAGTTGATCTGCCAAATCGTGCCTTGCGTAAATACGCTGTGTTCGTAGAGAGCGACGAGTTTCCCTAGCACCTCCGGCGTGAGCTTGTCGGCAAGGATTGTATTCGATGGACGGTTCCCCTCGAAGACGCGATGCGGGACAAGCCAGCTCGGAGTGCCCTCGCTCTTGACCTGTTCCGGCGTCTTTCCGAATGCCAGTGCTTCGGTCTGCGCAAAAACGTTCGCGATCAGCATGTCATGGTGCTGGCCCAGATTGTTCAAGCTCTTCGAGAACGCGATAAAGTCGCACGGGATCAGATTGGTGCCCTGATGGATCAACTGGTAGAAAGAATGCTGACCATTGGTCCCCGGCTCACCCCAATAGATCGGACCGGTTGAATAGCCCACCTTAATCCCTTTGAGGGTCACGTGTTTCCCGTTGCTCTCCATGGTCAGTTGCTGCAGATATGCCGGAAAGCGTTTCAGATATTGTTCGTAGGGCAATACCGCAACCGTCTGGGCCCCGAAAAAGTCGACATACCAGATGCCCAATAGGCCCAAAAGCACGGGCAAATTGCGTTCGAAGGGTGTGGTGCGGAAGTGCTCGTCCATCTGGTGAAAACCGTTCAACATCGCATGAAAGTTCTCCGGCCCGATGGCAAGCATGGTCGAAAGCCCGATTGCCGAGTCCATGGAGTAGCGTCCGCCAACCCAATCCCAGAAGCCGAACATGTTGGCGGTATCGATTCCAAACTTTCCTACTTCTGCGGCGTTCGTGGACACGGCAACAAAATGCTTGGCGATCGCGGCAGAGTGCTTCAATGTCTCAAGCGCCCAAACGCGCGCGGTGTGTGCGTTGGTCATCGTCTCCAAAGTCGTGAAGGTTTTTGACGAGATAATGAACAGCGTCTCTTCCGCGTCCAGGTCGCGTGTAGCCTCGGCGAAGTCGGTACCATCGACGTTCGAAACAAATCGGAACGTCATGTCGCGGTCGCTGTAATGTTTCAGCGCCTCATAAGCCATGACTGGCCCGAGGTCCGATCCTCCAATGCCAATATTGACTACATTGCGGATTCGCTTCCCGGTGTACCCGGTCCACTCCCCGCTCCGGACACGGTCGGAGAAAGCCGCCATCTTGTCGAGAACGGCGTGGACCTCCGGTACAACGTCTTTCCGGTCGACGAATATCGAAGTACCTTTCGGCGCGCGCAACGCCACGTGAAGAACGGCCCTCTTCTCCGTGACATTGATCTTGTCGCCTCGGAACATAGCATCGATGCGCTGTCGCAAACCTGATTCTTCTGCCAGCTTGAGAAGCAATTGAATCGTCTCGTCTGTGACGCGATTCTTCGAGTAGTCGAAGAAAAGACCGGCTGCCTCGGCCGTCAATCGCATCCCACGTTCGGGGTCCTCGGCAAAAAGCTCGCGCAGGTGTCTTGTTCGGATCTGCTTGTAATGCGCTTGCAGAGCCTTATACGCGTCACGCCTGGCGAAGGAGCGGATGCTCGGGCTCTTTGCGGTCTTTTCCAAAACTGTCGACATATTGAACTCCTCTCATGGCTCTCTCGGGGGAAATAGCAGCTCGAGGCGAGTCTTCCCTGCTCTCATTTGGTTAGTTTGCGACCAGTGTGGAACCTGTCCAACAAACGGTTAAGATTATCGCAGCGACGTGAAAGTTTCTTGAAGCAGCCCCTGTGAATTTCGTTAGCGCCTCCCAAGGGCTTCCAATTGTTCTCATTGTCTCGTTCCAGCACCGTCTTAATTCAGCTCCGGCTTAGCGGCGGAAGCGCGAAATCAGATAGAAAAACGCTGACAAGAGAACGCTGATCAAGATCGATGTGCCCAGCGGTGCAAACACAGCGAAATTCTTTCCCCGGTAAGAGATATCCCCTGGAAGCCGTCCCAGGGGCAAACCAATGCGTGCTGCGACCAGCAGCAGCGCTCCAAGCAAAACGAGAAACAGTCCAATTCCAAGCAGTGCTTTGCCAAGTTCACTCATGGACAGCCGCCTGAACGCGCTCGCTTCGGCTAGGATACAGGACAGGAGCGGCCGAACGACGCTGCCCAATTCTCGCGGAGGAATGTTCGATGCAGATTGTTACGATGCTCGCCGGGATCGCCTGCATCCTTGCGGTCCTTCTTGATGCGTTCAAGACCATCATCCTCCCGCGGCGCGCGACGGGGCGATTTAGGATTACACGCATCTTCTATATCCTCACCTGGAAACCATGGGTTCTTCTAACCCAGCAGCTTCACGATCCACGGAGGCGCGAATCTGTATTCAGCTACTACGGGCCGCTCTCGTTGATATTTCTGCTTGTTGTTTGGGCGACTGGCATATTGTTCGGCTTTGCACTGATTTTTTATTCCCTTGGAAGTCCGTTCAACGATGCAATGCTGAGGCCCGGTTTTCGTACGGACTTGTATGTCAGCGGGACAACTGTTTTTACGCTGGGATTAGGCGACGTAACGCCAAGCAACTTGTTCACCCGTGCACTCACCATCCTCGAAGCCGGTACAGGGTTCGGATTTCTCGCTGTGGTGATGGGCTATTTCCCAGTACTCTACGGCGCATTCTCGCGCCGCGAAGTCAGCATTGCGCTCCTGGATGCCCGCGCGGGGTCTCCACCGACGGCCTCCGAACTGCTGCGCCGCCATTCCTACGAAGGTGCTGAAAGCGCGTTGTCTTTACTGCTGGTCGAGTGGGAACGCTGGTCGGCAGAATTACTGGAGAGCCATATCTCCTATCCGCTGCTGTGCTATTTCAGATCGCAGCATACCAATCAAAGTTGGATTAGCGCTCTCACGTCCATTCTCGATACCTCGGCGTTGCTGATTGCAGGCGTACGCGGACATGAAGCCCGGCAGGCTCAGTTGACCTTTGCGATTGCGCGCCATGCGGTGGTCGATCTGGCGCAGATTTTCTCGCTCGCGCCGCTGAATCAGGTAGCTGATCGGCTTCCTCTCGAGAGATACGAGGAACTCTACAGTCTGCTTTGCAAAAGCGGCGTGAGTGTCTGCCGCGATGGTCACTCGTTTGAGAGGCTTCGCGATATGCGAGCAATGTATGAGGGCTATGCGGAGGCATTAAGCGCCTATCTCCGTATGCCGCTTCCTCCCTGGATTCCTGTGAATCCGCATAAGGACAACTGGCTCACGGTTGCAAAGGTTCGCGCCAAGACCGAAGCCGCCAATTCGAATGCCGAAGCCGTGCAATTAAGCGAGGCGGTGGAGGCCGGCCCTCTACTCGTTGAACCTCATCACGATTTTTGAGGTCTGGCCGCCGACTTCGAATATGATGGCGGGATCAGTTGCGAAGATCGGTCAAAAGCCTCTCGATTTCATTTTTTTGCACAGCTGAAAGCGGAAGGAGCGGCAACCGCGGACGTCCGCCGTAGTAGCCATTGAAATCGCAGGCATGTTTTATGCCGCTGATTCCGAAATCGCCCACGATGCGCTTGGCAGGACCGGCAATGCGCCGCTGCTTTTCAGCGGCCAGTATTAGGTCACGGTCTTTCCATGCCGAGTAGACTTCATGAAATGCTTGCGGAGCACACGCGGCGAAACCAAGGATCGCGCCCGCAGCTCCTGCCTCAAGGGACTCCAGGACAATCGAAGCCGAGCCCGTGAGCACCTGAAATCCGACTTCCCTGCTTCGCGTCTTGATGGACTCCCTCGGCGGCGCAGCAGCCAGGGCCACGCCACCGGCGAGATCCCCTGCCGCGACAAATGTGGCCTGCTCAAGCTCGGTCTTGGATGGCTTCAACATCCGAGATGTCACCGCCTCAAAGATATTCGTGACCGTCACGGTTCTTTTTGGTGCAGTGCGGGTTGATGCGATCGTTGCCTTGATGCGTTCGAGATCACCGCTTGAATCCTTGATCCCGATGATGTTTGGATGCTGCGCTAACTCTGCCACTAACTCAACCGGCATATCATAAGGGACAAACTTGGGAATGTGGTAGAGCAGGACAGGTAGAGGCGACCGGTCTGCGACGCTCCTGAAGTAAGTCAGCGCAGCTTCGTATAAGATTTGAGGAGAGTAGTAGGTCGGGGTTCGAACTAGAACCGCATCATATTGGAATTGCGCCGCCGCTTCTGCCAGCTCGACAGTGGCCTTCAGGCTCTCCCGTCCAACTCCGGCAATCAGGACCTTTTCAGGTGAAGTTGCTTCAGCCGCAGTGCGCAATACATCGCGCGTTTCCGCATCGTCCAGGGTGACGGCCTCACCGGTAGACCCCAGGACTACCAGGCCCGCCAATGGAGTGCGCGAGTAGTGGGCCATATTGGCTTCGATCTTGCGGTAGTACACACGCTCATCTGAGTAAAAAGGCGTGGTGACGGCGGCGAAAGACCCTTCGATCAGCATGTATCTATTCTAAGTTGCCGGGTGCTCCGGGGCATCGCCTGCTACGCGAGTTCATACAGAAATCTTGCCATCCGTTTCCACGAATGCCGCATGGAGTTGCTGCAGCGCAAAGACTGTCGTCTGGCGGCGCTGCATGGCAGCAATCCCTTCCACGGCAGCTTGTGCGGCAGCGACAGTTGTGATGGTGGGAATGCGCGCCAGAACGGCAGCGCGACGAATGGCCTTCTCGTCGAATAGCGTTTCCTGCCCACGCGGCGTATTGATGACGAGTTGAATGCGGTCGCCCTTGATCAGGTCGACAACATTCGGGCGCCCTTCCTTCACTTTAAAGACCCGCTCCACAGTTAGGCCAGCGTGCTCCAAGATATTCGCTGTGCCCTCCGTAGCCACAATACGGAAGCCAAGGTGCACGTAACGGCGAGCCAAATCGATCGCTGCAGGTTTGTCGTGATCATTCACGCTAAAGAATACCGTCCCGCTTGTCGGCAATACCTGTCCGGCCGAAAGCTGTGCCTTGGCGAATGCCTCACCAAAGCTTGCAGCCACGCCCATCACTTCACCGGTCGATTTCATCTCCGGGCCAAGAACCGTGTCCACACCGGCAAATTTAGACCATGGAAAAACCGGCGACTTTACGTAGTAGTGCGATCCCGTTTCAAGGTCTCTGCCGTCGGCGAGTTGCTCCGGCAGAAGCTCGCGCAGTTTTCGGCCGGTCATGAGCCGCGAAGCGATTTTGGCCAACGGAATTCCCGTCGCCTTGGAGACGTAGGGCACAGTGCGGGAGGCACGGGGATTCACTTCGATGACATAAACATGGTCCTGTCCGTCTCCGTCGCGCTGAATGGCAAACTGCAGGTTGACCAAACCGACAACCTTGAGTGCGAGAGCCAGCTTGCGCGTGTACTCACGCAATGTCTGAAGCGTCTCCTCTCGAATGCTGACTGAAGGCAACACACACGAACTGTCGCCCGAGTGGATCCCGGCCTCTTCAATATGCTGCATGATGCCGGCGATGATCACGTCCTCGGAATCGCAGAGCGCATCGATATCGACTTCGACGGCATCCTCGAGAAAATGATCGACCAGCACCGGGCGTTCCTGCGAATACTCGACCGCCTCACGCATATATTGCGCGACTGAAGCAGCATCATATGCGATGACCATGGCACGCCCGCCAAGTACATAGCTGGGCCGAACCAGAACCGGATATCCGACGCGCTCGGCAACTGCCAGTGCCTGTTCGACGCTGGTAGCCGTGCCTCCGGCGGGCTGTGGAATCTTCAGCACATCGAGCAGTTTTCCAAATTGCTTGCGGTCTTCGGCAAGATCAATTGACTCCGGTGATGTGCCGATGATTGGCACACCTGCGGCGCGCAAACGCTGGGCTAGATTTAAAGGTGTCTGTCCCCCGAACTGGACAATCATCCCGATCTTCGCGCCAGACTGCGCTTCATGGTGGTACACAGCAAGCACATCCTCGAGCGTCAACGGTTCAAAGTAGAGCCGATCGCTGGTGTCGTAATCGGTCGAAACAGTCTCGGGATTGCAGTTGACCATGATGGTTTCATAGCCATCGTCTTTGAGCGCAAAAGCCGCATGGCAACAGCAGTAATCGAATTCAATTCCCTGCCCGATGCGATTTGGGCCAGATCCGAGGATGATGATCTTCGACCTCTGCGTAGGTGGAGCTTCGTCCTCTTCGTCGTATGTCGAGTAGAGGTAAGGAGTCATCGATTCAAACTCCGCAGCGCAGGTGTCCACGAGCTTGAAGACGGGCTTGATCCCCATGCCCTCGCGCAGTTCCCTCACCTGTTGCACGCCCTCGTGCCCTTCGAGTTTCCACTCGGTGGCGATGCGCTCATCGCTGAGGCCGAGGCGCTTCAGGCGGCGAAGTTGCTCCGTGGTTATATCTTTCGGTTGAATGCCGGCAATTTCCATTTGGGCCAGCGTAATCTCGCGCATCTGGAAAAGGAACCAGGGGTCCATCCCTGTGTACCGCGCCACTTCGCGCACACTCATACCGCGTTCGAATGCGAAGCGAATGTAACCGAGGCGCTCCGGCCGAGGCGTAACCAACATCTGAGTCAGACGGCGCGGGTCCAGGACTTCCGCACCGGTCTTTTTCCCTGTTTCCAGCGCGCGCCATGCCTTCATCAAAGCTTCCTTGAAGGTCCGGCCCATCGCCATCACCTCGCCGACGGATTTCATCTGCGGACCTAAGGTGTCATCGGCTCCGGGAAACTTTTCAAACTGCCACTTGGGAATCTTAACGACAACATAATCGATGGTCGGCTCGAAACATGCCGGCGTCTTA
>Ga0181535_10005248_pt1 | contig 13966 bp, 10 predicted proteins | sample PEATcosm2014_Bin_44_FD_119774 | JGI IMG/M metagenome (GOLD analysis project Ga0181535, IMG submission 119774) | Peatland microbial communities from MTU Mesocosm Facility, Houghton, MI, USA - PEATcosm2014_Bin17_30_metaG | ecosystem: Environmental > Terrestrial > Soil > Wetlands > Peat | place...
ATGTACGATGATGCCCTCCTGCGCCGTTTCCAGGCCGAGCGGCAGTCGCTCGCCCTGATGGACCACCCCGCCATCGCTAAGGTGTTTGACGCCGGAGCGACCGCCGACGGCCAGCCGTACCTGGTGATGGAGTACGTGCCCGGCGAACCGATCACTGACTACTGCGACCGCAAAAAACTGAGCATCCGCGAGCGGCTGGAGCTTTTCGTCAAGGCCTGCGAGGGGGTGCAGCACGCCCACCAGAAGGCCATCATTCACCGCGACCTCAAGCCCGCAAACATCCTGGTGGTGGAACAGGACGGGAAACCCGCGCCGCGCCTGATCGACTTCGGCCTCGCCAAAGGGGCGACGCCCATGGCTGCCGGTGAGTCACTCTTCAAACTTACCTTGGGATTCGTCGGTACGCCCGGATACATGAGCCCGGAGCAAACCGACCCGAACGCGGGAGACGTTGACACGCGCACGGATGTCTACTCGCTCGGCGTGGTTCTCTATGAACTGCTCACGGGATTGCTTCCCTTCGACACCGGGAAGTGGCGGAAGCAGCCACTGGATGAGGTGCTGCGCCAACTGCGGGAACAGGACACGCCTCGTCCCAGCGACAGAGTGCAGAGCGATGAGGAGTCTTCCGGCACGGCCGCGCGTCTGCGCGGAACCGAGCTGAAACCGCTGTCGGGGCTTCTGCGCGGCGATCTCGACTGCATTACGATGAAGGCGATTGAGCGAGACCGCGCACGCCGCTACGGAACCCCCTCCGAACTGGCCGCGGATATCAATCGGTATCTCAAACACGAGCCCGTCGTGGCGCGCCCGGCGAGCGCCGGCTATCGTTTGCAGAAGTATGCGCGGCGGCACCGCGTGGCGGCGGGGGTGGCGGCAGGATTGGTCATCCTGCTCGCAGCGTTTGCGGGCTTGGAGGCAGCGCAGTTGCGCCGGATGACACGAGAACGCGACAGGGCTAATCGCATCGCGGATTTCGCCATGGGCATGTTCAAAGTATCAGATCCCAGCGAGGCCCGGGGCAACACCATCACCGCGCGCGAAATTCTGGACAAGGCGTCGAAGGATATTGGCGCCGGCCTGACGAAAGATCCGGAAATGCAAGCTCAGATGATGTATGTCATGGGAAAGACGTATCAGGGCCTGGGGCTTTATTCGCAGTCGGAAACCCTGTTTCGAAAAACATTCGAAATTCAACAGCAAGTCCTCGGGCCGGACAATCCGGACACCGTGCGGACACTTTCAGACCTTGGAAACTCCTTGATGTGGAGAGGACAATTCGCGGAGGCAGAGAAAGTGCACCGCCAATCGCTGGAGATCCTGCTGCGCACGGTGGGACCGACGAAACTCAACACCGCGAAAGTGATGAGTAATCTCGCCAGCGATCTCCTCCGCGAAGGCCGTTACGCTGAAGCCGGACAGTTTTATCGGCGTGCTCTCGATGTCCAGGAAAAACTCCTTGGGCGGCAAGACCCGTTTGTTCTCACCCTGATGACCAACCTCGGCGGAGTCGAATATTATCAGGGACATTACATCGAGGCAGAGAAGCTGGAGCGCGATACGGTTGAATCACGCCGTCAGGTCTCCGGGCCGAATCATCCCGAGACGCTGAAAGCACTCAACAATTTCGCCGCCGTGTTAGCTATCGAAGGGCGGTTCCGAGAGGCAGAGCAATTGGACAGAGACGTGGTGGATACCCGTCGGCGGGTTCTTGGGGCAGAACATCCCGACACGCTTCGATCGATGTCGAACCTGGCAGATGTGCTGACCGGAGAGGGTCGATTCGCCGAGGCAGGGAAGTCGGAGCGCGACGTGCTTGACGCACGCCGCAAAATCGTGGGGCCGCAGAACGTTGAAACCCTGCAAACGATGAAGGCATTGGCAGTTGTCCTCTCCGACGAAGGCCAATGGAGCGAAGGGGAAAAAATGGAGAGTGAGGCGGTTGAGGGATTACGCCGCGTCGTGGGGCCGAATAATCCGGACACGCTCACGGCGATCATCAGCTTGGCTGCTATTCACGAACGTGAAGGCCACTACCCCGAAGCAGAAAGGTCCGATCGTGAAGCGCTCGAAGCGGCGCGCCGCGTTCTGGGCGCGCAGAGCCTTGGCACCCGGCAGGCAATGAACACCCTCGCTCTGGCGTTGGCCAACGAGGGCCACTATGCCGAGGCTGCAGATATCGCCAAGCAGGCGCTTGATATCGAGAGCCAGCTTCAAATGCCCGAGCACGTCGATAACACCTACTCTAGTTACTACCTGGCATGCATCGCGGCGATCCAGGGGCAGCGTGACCAAGCAATTTCGCTGCTGGCCAACTCCATCGAACGCGGTCTATGGCCGGAAGCATCGCTATTTATGGCTCGCGACCCCGATTTGAAGTCCTTGCACAGCGACCCACGCTTCGACGCCCTCATCGCCCACGCAAAAGAGCGCGCAGCCGCAGCCGAAAAGAGCAACTAAATTATTCGGCACTGCCTCCTCGCGATTGGCGACGACCAACCTAAGCCCGCAATTGCGGCATCAATAGGCGGGCGCGAGGGCGAATGCGACGCGTCCGAGCTTCGGCAACGCCCGCGGCAGTCTCCGCGAAGGGAACGAAAAGCCGCGGACCTACCAAGCAGGTCCGCGCTACGGTTCCTTCCCTCCACTCTATGGCAAAGCCTCAGCTCTACCTTGGCCGGAGGCTATTTTCCGGAGAAGGGCACAGCGCGGCAGGGCCGCAACCAAAGTGTGGCACGGCCATCCTGGCCGTGACCGTCACGGGCTGGAAGCCCGTGCCACGAAAATCGTCGCGGGCTGCGAAGAAACTGGCGTGTAGTATAGACTCGTAGGGCCGAACATCGAGGGACCATTCGAATTGCTCAGGTTTGCAAATATAGTGGTAATGACGTCCGTAGCGCGGGCAGCTTGCCCACTGTCTCGGGAGCGGCCCGCTCCCGTCGCCGCGCGGGCAGGATGCCCACGCCCCAGCGGGCGAGACGCCGGCGCTACGAGAAGAACTTGCACTATACTTTGTAATCCTCAGTAGTTCACCTGTCAGATTCAAAGGGGGAGAGCATGGTGATTCGAAGAATCGTGCTGGCGATTTGGCTGGCAAGTTCTTGGATGGCGTTGGCGGTTGGCTGCCGGGCGCAGGACAACGCGCCCCGCATGGATCAGGTGGTTCAATCCTATGTTTCGAGCAAGAAGTTCATGGGTTCCGTGCTGGTCGCTCGCGGTGGGACGGTGCTGCTCGATAAAGGGTACGGGTTCGCCAACCTCGAGTGGAACGTTCCCAACTCGGCCACGACCAAGTTCCGGTTAGGGTCCGTCACGAAGCAGTTTACGGCGGCCAGTGTTCTTCTCCTGCAGGAGCGGGGCAAGCTGAAGGTTGACGACCCGGTGAAGAACTACATGCCGGATGCGCCGCCCGCATGGGACAAGGTGACGATCTATAACCTGCTCACGCACACGTCCGGCATTCCCAACTTTACGAGCTTCCCCGATTACGCTTCCACCGAGGCAGTTTCCACGACTCCGGAAAAGCTGGTGGCGCGATTTCGTGACAAACCCCTGGAATTCCAGCCCGGTGAGAAATGGAGCTACAGCAACTCCGGATACGTTCTGCTGGGGTTTTTGATTGAAAAGATTAGCGGCGAGAGCTATGAGAAGTTCGTGCAGGAGAACATCTTCGATCCGCTGGGAATGAAGGATTCGGGGTACGACTCGAATTCCGCCATTATCCCGCGGCGCGCGGCAGGTTACGAGCCGGGTGATGGCGGGCCGAAGAACGCAGGCTTCGTCCATATGAGCCTCGGTGATCACCTCAAAAGCGGCCATGCATGATCGGGTCAAAACCGGCCATGTGGAGCCGTCCGGGACTAACCTCTTTCACCCTGCCGCCGGCTCTGCTGGCAAGTCGGTTTTGGTTCGCCAGCTTCGCGGGCCGCACTTCAGCAGATGTCCATGGTGAAGCAGGCGGTCGAGCATGGCGCTGACCGCCGCCGCATCGCCCAGCAACTTGCCCCAGTCTTCCACCGGTCGATTGGAAGTCACCAGCGTACTGGCGCGTTCGTAGCGACGCATAATCAGTTCAAGCAGTTCTTCGGCGGCAGTCAAGGGCAACTTGCGCATGCCAAAGTCATCGATGATGAGCAGGGGCACCGTGGCCAGCGACTCCAGGCATTCCTTGCGGGTGCCGTCGAGCGTGGCGTCGGCGATCTCCTCCAGCAGCGCGTGAGTTTCGCGGTAGAAGACGCGATACCCCTGTTGGATGACGGCTTGCCCGATCGCCTGGACCAAGTGACTTTTGCCACTCCCGGGTGGACCTAAAAAGAGCGCGTCCTCATGCCGGGCGATGAAGGTACCGGTGGCCAGCTCGAAGACCAGACTGCGATTCATCTTTTTGTTAAAGGTGAAGTCGAAGTTGTCGAGGGTCTTGAGCGGGTCGCGGAACTCGGCCTGCTTGCGCCGGCGTTCCAGCATGCGGTCGGCGCGGCGGGTAAGTTCGTCGGTGACGAGGCAGGAGATCAGATCCAGCGGGGCCATGGACTCCGCCTGGGCCTGACGCAAACGCGTTTCCAGCACTGCGGCCATGCCTCCCAGGCGTAACTGCCGTAAAGCGCGATTCAGTTCGATCAGATTCATAGCGTCTCCTCTCTTCCTGACGATGTCGGGGCACTCCATGAAAGATCATCCTCTCCGCCGCGCGCAGCGGGGCGGCGCCTTGTGCGGAGGACTGCGGGCCGGTCTCAGTATCATCATTCGTGCACCTCCGGGGAAGGCCGTGGTGGCGTTTCCGTTACCACCTCAAAGAGCGACCGGTGTTGTTCCTGTTGCTGCATCCGTTGCTGGATGAGATCACGGTAGTGCACCAGTTCACGGATCAGGGGATCGACTTGCTGCAAGGTGAGCGGCGCTTGGGGGCGTCGTTCCAGGTAGCGACGCACGAAGCGATATTCGTGCACTCCTAATTCGAGAGCTGCCGTGCAGGCTTCCTCCACCGCCGCCAGTCCGAACTTCTTGCCTAAGGCCAACACCCCCAGCATGCGGCGCACTCCCAGTTCGCCTTCGGCGCGGTGGATCGCCTGGCAGAGGGCGCCGATGTGCGGGCCCGCCCGTTCTGCCCGCGCCAGCAACTGCAGGATGCCGAGCGGCACCCGCTTGGGGTAATCCTCCGGCTTGATGCGGAACCGGCCGCGCTTTTGGCGGACATGCTCACGCAGCAGTTGACCGGTGCGCGGGTCGAGCAGGCGCACGTAAAGGTCGTCCCATTGCACACTGACCAAGCGCCCGATCCAGCCGGGTGGTGCGCCATAGTAGGCGGCTTCGACTTCCACACAGCCGTCCAGATGCACGGTGCGCTGCCCGTACTGGTAGAAGCGGAAGGGCTCGATCGGCAGAGGCAGCAGAGCGGGTTTCTCTTCGGCGAACATGGCCGCCACTTGCCGCTTGGTGGTGCCGTGGATGCGCGTGTCGGCCCAGCAGGCTTCCCAGCGGTCGAGATATGTTTGGGCTTCTTCCAGGCTTTCGAAGCGCAGGCCTTTGAGCGGCGTTTTCTGGGCGTGCGCGACTCCGGCCTCGACTTTTCCCTTGCGATTCGGATCCTTAATCCGGCACGGCATCGCCACCACACCGTAGTGAGCCAAAAGGTCGCGATAAAGGGGATTCATCTGAGGGTCATAGACGTCGGGCACCAACACCCCTTCACGGAGATTATCGAGTACGACGACCCGTACGGCGCCTCCCAAGCGGCGGAAGGCCTTCTCGTGCAGCTCCGCCCAGATGCGCGAACTGGAAAGGAATACCAGCAGGCGTACCGCCTTACGGCTGTACCCCAGAGTCAGCACGAACAACCGCGTGCGCCGATACTTGCCCGTCTGGGGATCGCGCACCATGGGGCCCGTCCCGTAATCGACTTGCGCTTCTTCCTTATGGTACGCGTACCATAACGAAGATTATGGTAAGTTCCGCGTCATGGTGAGAAACGGCGGAGACCCGAGTTTTGACAGCGAATCTCCGCCGCCTGCGTCCCATAATGCGCCTACAGAGCCTCGAGCCACTCGATGAGCGCCGACGATAGCCGGAGGGGCGGAGCTTGAGTGGCTTGAGGGCCGTCGGCCAGGTCGAGCGCCTTACGTTTCATCTCCAGATCAGCCTGGACGTACACGTCGGTGGATTTCAAGTCTACGTGCCCAAGAAAATCCTTGACCATGACGAGGGGCACGCCAGACTGGAGCAGATGCATACCCTTTGTGTGCCTCATGGTGTGCGGACTTATTCGCGGTCGAGCCAAGGTGGGCATAGCGGTGGCGGCCCTGCGCAGGTGCTTGAGCAGAATGTACCGGGCACCGTGCCGCGTCAATCGAGATTTCCGCGCGTTTTGGAACAATGGCTCTTGATCGTCGAGAGGCCGTCCCTGGGCAGACAGGAACCCGCGGACGAGCCGCGCCGATTGTGGCAGTAAAGGGCATAGACGTTCACGCCGTCCTTTGCCGCGAACCCGCACGAACGGCGGTGTCTCCAGACGAAAGTCGCGGGGCGTCAGGTCAAGGAGTTCTTGAATGCGAGCCCCGGTGTCGTAGAGCACGCTCAGGAGTACGTAATCACGTTCTCCGTGTTTGGCCAAACGATCGATTTGTGCCAACAGGTGCCCAAGTTCCTGCTCGCTCAGATAGCCCAGCACGGGGCGGAGCGCCTTTTTGGCGGGAATGGCCAGAACCGGGCTGCACAAGGCAGCCAGCGCCGGCTCGCGCCCTGCGACAAACCGAAAGAAAGTCTGCGTCGCCGCCAGCCGTGCATTGCGTGTCCGAGCCGTATTGCCTCGGCGGGTTTCCAGGTCAGTCAGGAAATCGAGCACCACGGGACCCGTGAGATCCTCGATAGCCAGTTGATCAACGGAACGTCTGCAGCGCGTAGCGGCAAACTGCAGCAAAAGCTTTACCGAGTCCCTGTACGACGCTGTCGTGTGCGGGCTAACACCGCGCTCAGCAGCGAGATAAGGCAGGAAGAAAGCAGATAACAGAGTGGCAAGCGTTGGACTGCTCATCCACGCCCTCCTTCCTGGATCAAGTAACCGAAGCGGGCTTGGTGTCGCCGGGTGATTTCGCCCATGAGATCCGGGGTCAATTGCAGATATCTTTGGGAACTGGCCAAGCCGACGTGGCCAAGATACGTGGCCAGAAGGGGCAACTTGGCCCCAAGGTCAGCGTCCTGTTCGCACCACAGCAGAAGCCGGAGGGTGGCAAAGGAATGCCTCAGATCATGCAGCCGAATGCGGCTGTGACTCGTACGTTCAATGCCGGCGCTTCTCAACACCTGGTGGAATGCACTGCGAAGGGCCACGATCGAATACTGCCGGCCGCGTGGGCTAACGAAGAACGGCGTCTGGGGAACGCAGGTGCCGAAGTGCTCGATGGTGCGCGTGCGGCAGTGACGGAGCCGCGTGATCAAGTCTGGGGCAAGCGGCAGTACTCGCGATTTGTCGAATTTGGTGTGGCGGATATGCAGGGTGCCGGCATCGAGATCGACGTCGGCTTGTGTGAGCCGCAGGAGTTCCCCGGCCCGCAGTCCGACCAGGTACAAAACGCGCAGCGCAGTGCCAAGGACAATCGTGCGTATCGGGGATGTCTGTCCCGGTGAAAGTTCGGAACAGGCCTGCAGGAAACGCCTGCCCTCATCGCGACTAAGGACCCGAGGCACGAACTTGCTTCGCACAATCCGTAAAGATCGGCGATCCGGCACGATCACGCGGGCATCGTCGAGCCGCAAAAACCGGCATACCTCGCGGATAAGCGATAGACGATGTTCGCGTGTGGTCTCCGATTCGGTGCCCCTTCGAGCAACGTAGTCGTGGACAATCGCCGCGGTGATTACAGGGCTGTCTGCAGACAGCCGAGAGTTAAGAAAGCCATCCCGGTCGCGCAAGGCACGGCCCTCTTCTCGGTAGCGGTAACCCATGGCGTGTTTCAGTGCTAGGAATCGGGCGAGCTGTAGCGCCAAGGGCGAGACGAATTCGAAGTGGGAATCTGTCGGGTGGGTATTCATCGGACCACCTCCGCTTCGGAGATGGCGACCCCACGCAAGCCGATCAAATCCACCCGAGTGTAGCCGTACGTGGTCTGCGTGGACGAGTGGCCTAAAACGTCGGCGATCGTTTTCAGAGGACGCCCGAAAGCCAGCAGCCGTGTTGCCAGAGTATGGCGAAATAGGTAAAGGCCCCGACGACCGTTTCGGTCGGCAAGGCCGGCACGCCGAAGCGGAGCCCGCATGATTGCCGCAAGGTTGTTCTCAGGGGCGAAGGGTTCGAAGGGTGCACAGTGGCGAAGAAAGATGGTGCGGTGCGTTGAAGCTGGCCGCCCGTCCTGTAAGTACGCGCTGAGCGCATCTGCCACGTCAGGTAAAAGTGGGAGCGCAAGGGGTCTGGAGGTCTTCACTTGGCGGATATCAATCCGTGCCCGGCGCCAATCGATCTCGTCGAGAGTCAGATGTCGGATGTCACAGGGGCGCAAGCCGTAACGTGCAGCGAGCAAAAGGATCGCATAGTTGCGGCGGCCCAACGCCGTTGATCTATCCACGGATGACAGAATGCGCTCTAACTCCGATTGACTGAGCACGTCTGGCAGGTTGACATACCGATAATGCCGTGGACGGGGGACTGCATCAGCGAGCGAACTGGAGAGCCAGCCTTGCGCAGCGGCCCAACGAAAAAAGACCCGCAGAGTGGAGCCATACGACCGTCGCGGTGCGCCGCTTTCGGCATTCTCATAGAACTCGTGGACGTGCAGCGGAGTAATCCTCCCGAGTTCCCTTATGCCAACGCCCTCCAGGTACTCGGCAAAGACCGATAGTTTTTGGATGTACTTCCTTTCTGTCTTCGCGGCCAGTCCGCGGTGTGTTCGCACAAACTGCAGGTATGGAGTCAGAACCGGACCGAACCAAACTGGGGCAGAAGGCGGAGTGCTACTACGGCGGCGAAATCCCCCGTGTTCGTCTGCCTCCAGTAAAATCCTGATCGAGGCTCGGAGTACGCGGGCTCGGCTGGCGCTCAAGCCTTCCACACGTTGCACCAGGTACTGCTGTATCGCATGATCGCCTGAGGCTGGCATTGGCCCGCTTCCGTTCTTCTTGAGCTGGAGGGAGAAGCGTAGCCACTCGCGGAGGTGCTGCCGAATCACCTCGCTGGCGTACCTTAGTTGCACGAGACTGCTTCCGACTTGATCAATGCGCTGCTTGTGTGGGGACGTTCGGTAGCGCTCGTAATCGCCACCGGAAAACCATTTTGAGAACATCGTAGTCTCCTCTCACGAAATGAATTTGGAGAACTACGATATCTTCAACGGTGGGCGTTATGGAGAACGCGAACGCCAACATCAACCACTTACCGCTGGCCGGCGTGCAACTGGGAGGGCGTTTCTCACCATGACGCGGAACTTACCATAATCTTCGCCAGGAGCGGTGACGATGACGGGATGAGCTTGTGTCACCGCCGTTCCGCGGAGCTTACCCACGAAGCGGCGCACGCTCTGATAGCTGCTGGTGAAACCGGCCTCCGACACCAGATCCTGCCAGATGGCCATGGCGTTGCGGCCACGGGACAACCCCAGTTCGATCAGCTCACGATAGGGTTCACAGGCACTGGCGGAGGGACTGCGAGTGGGAGGAGCTACCGACGCCGGCGCGGGCTCCGTGTCTGGGCCGGTGATCATCAACTCGGCGGCGAGCGGTTGACCCAACGGAGCGGGCGCTTCTGCCGGGGATGGGGGTAACTCCGCGTCGGCGGTCACCCCATTGACCGGGTTTGACGCGCCGGGTTCAAAGATTGATTCTGGGGTGGGTTCGGGCGGAACGAGATCGACAGCCGCCCGAGGGCATGGTCTTTCCGCGCCAAAGTCGGTGGTCACCGTGGTGGCCGGTTTTGTCGTCTCCGGCCCGGGAGGTGGTGGCAGATAGGGCTCTGGCGATGCCGGATCGGAGGAGACCCCAGCGGCCGGTTTTCCCGCGCCAAAGTCGGTGATCACCTTTATGGCCGGTTTTGAACCCGCTCTTCGCTCCCAGCCCGGAGGTCGCACCGGGATCCCCGCGGCTTTCAAATATCCCGCCGCCGTTTCCCGGCGCACACCGGTGGCTCCCTGGATGCGCCGCAGAGTCCACCCGAGCCGCCCTAAAGCTATAACTTGCTGTTTCTTTTCATCACTCAAGACATTGGCCATATCGGCTGAGGCTACAACGCCTCACGCCGTCGTCAATGTCCCGGAGTAGGTCTCCATATGGCCGGTTTTGGGTGATCACTGAGGCATATGAGCATCCCCTTCGCGGCGGGCGCCCTGTACTCGACCACCGAAGACTTGCTCCGTTGGGAGCAGGGACTGTTCGGGGGCAAAGTGCTTTCCGCGGCGTCGCTGGCCAAGATGACCACTCCGTTCAAGGATGATTACGCGTGCGGCGTGGCCGTGCACACTGTCAGCGGGCACAAGGTGATCGACCACGGGGGCGGGATCGAAGGGTTCGTTACTTTTCTGGCTTACTATCCTGAGGACAAACTGACGGTGGTGGCGCTGAGCAACCTGTCCGGCGATGCGCCCCCGGGGATCGTGTCGCGCCTGGCAGCGGTGGCGCGCGGCGAGAAAGTGGATTTGCCTTCGGAGCGGAAGGAAGTGACCGTTGCACCCAATATCCTGGCGCAATACGTGGGGACATACGAATTGGCGCCCAAGATCAACATGATGATTACGCTGGAGGGCGCTCAACTGACCAGCCAAGTCTCGGGGCAGGGCAAGGTGCCGTTGTTCGCCCTATCCGAAACCAAGTTCTTTCCCAAGGTCGTGGATGCTGAGATTGAATTCGGCAAGGACGACAAGGGCGCTGTCACCTACCTGGTGCTGCACCAAGGCGGGCGTGACACGAAGGCGCCGCGTACGAGCGACACTGTGGTGGAACGCAAGGAAATCACGGTGTCGCCTGCGATCCTGGCACAATACACCGGCACCTACGAACTACAGCCGGGTTTCGATCTGGTCATCACGCTCGAGGGCGGCCAGTTAATCTCGCAGGCTACCGGGCAGGGCAAGATGCCGCTATTTGCGGAGTCGGAAACGAAGTTTTTCCCGAAGGTGATAGACGCCGAGATTGAATTTTTCAAGGACGACAAGGGTGCAGTGACCCACTTGGTCCTGCACCAAGGCGCAGCGGAGATTAAAGCTCCGCGGAAGTAGACCCCCGCATCGGACGTCGGGCATGGACCAGATGGTGGAGTCAAGCAGCGCGGACCTGTTCTGAACGTCCGCAGCCTTTCAACGCCATCCGCGGAAAAACCGCGGACCTAAAGAACAGGTCTGCTACGGTTCTCCCGTCGGCGCGCGGGCAAGATGCCCACGCCCCATCGGGCGAGACGTCCGCGCTACGTTACTCGTTCTTTGATCCCTCGGGCACGGTCACGGGAATCGAAAAACCGTGGGTCGGTGTGCGGACTTGAATGCTCGTTTTTCCGGGGCCGACCGCGGTTACCAAGCCGTCGGCAGTCACGGTCGCGACATTCGGATTTGCGGATGTGTACGTCGTCTTGCTGGACTTCGTCAGGGCTTCCTGTGAGCCATCGCCGAATGCGCCGAGGACTCGCACCGGAATTCGCTCTCCCGCGGCCGAGAAAAGAATCGTTGACGGCTGGGCCCAGATCCGCGTGGGCTCCTCTGCTTTCTCCACGTTCAGCACCAGCGACTCCGATACCGGTTCGCCTCCGGCGAGTGACCCGATCGCCGTCACGCGATACGGTCCGGGGCGGATATCCGCCGGAATCCTGACCTGAAACTCGAATGGGCGGGCGACGCCCAAGCCGGGCGCGACAACCTGGCTTACCGGCAGTGGGTGTTGCCCGAGCAGAGCAAGCTTGGCGACGGATGAATCCGCCACCACCGCGATCGTGACCGTCTGCCCGGGCTGGACGACCGTGCCCGCCGCGGGCGAGACAAAGTGAACCCGGGTTTGCTGCGCGCCGGCTGAAGCCACGACCATTACCGCCGCGAAAATCAAACTACCTGCGACTCTCCACCTGTATTGCATGATGCTCATGCCGTCCTCCCTTCGCTCATCGCGTCTAGCGAATATTCTGCCAAAGTTCCCCCTCGTAGCGGTCGTAGTGCCGTTTGACGTTGTCGCGGCAAGTTTGCCTCGCCATCTGGCGGCATAAAGTGGCGGCGTAAAGCCGCCTCTACGGCAACCCTCGTAACGCCGCAAATTATCCTCTAGTGAAAATCGCTGCCTGTCGGCTGCTCGTTCAGCAGGTTGATGACCTCCGTCGAAATGTTCGACGCGGCATCGAGCACCGACGGCCCCTTGAAGTCCAAGGTCTCGAGCGCCGCAGTATGAATGACGCCGGAGAATTGCTGCCCGGTGAGGTTGTTCAACGCGCTGTCGAGCGGCACGATGGTGTCATTGCTCTGCCCATAAATCGCGGTCCACTTCGACGCCGTCAGGTCCCCCGCCAGCGGATTGCCCGAACACAGAGCCCTCACCAGTTCCGCGGTGCAGAAGATGCAGCTCAGACCGTTCAGGTTTGTGGAGGTCGCAATTCCGGCGATATAGGCCGTCTTGAAAGGCTGACTGGGCTTCAAATTGGAAAGCGCGGGGCTCAAGCTGCTGCCAAACCCATTGCCTTCCAGGTCTCCTACCGCGCCATCCGCCGTTTGTCCGGAGAAGGTAATGGACGATAGCGCGTAGTCCGAGTCGGAAGCAAGAACGTTGCGTACACAGGTGTTGTTGCTGGCCAGCAAGTCGGCGGCGACCGGCGTGCCGAGATGCGGCGTGGCGACCGTAATCAGCTTGTTGATGGGACCGGCGCCGTACGTCGGAAACGTCGCATTGGTCAGGAAGTTCGACAGCAGAAACATCGTGCGCGAAACGTCGCCGCCCATGCTGTGCGCCACGATGTCGGCCTTTACCGAGGCCACGTTCGCGCTCGTGCGGTAACCGGCAATGAAATTGTTGATCTGCGCCAGCACCGATGGGGCGTTATAGGCAAACCCCAGGGAGTTTGCCTCAATGCCTGAAGTGCTCGAGAGCGAAGGCGTCGTGCTTGTGATTCCTGTGATGGCGTTGTCATAAGTCGCATAGTTGATATCGAAAAGCTTGTCGGTCGTCAGAGGCGTGAAGTTGCTGAAGCTCGCCGCGCTTCCCCAAAGGCCGTGGACGAGCACCACCGGAGGCCGCGCCACCGTAACGCTGGCGGTGCCGGTTACGACCGACGCCGACGACACTTGCAAAGTCACGCTACGCGTCGTCAAGGTATTGTCCGCCGAGGAGCGCGAGAAATTCACCGGCGCAAGATAAATGGCGAAAGCTTCCTCTCCTGCGGTCGTCGTGACGGCGGTTACGACGACTGAGCTCGCGGCGGAACTGGGACTGCCCCCCAACACGAACACTCCGCCATCATTCGGAACCGAGGTGCTTGGAGCATTGGCATCGTTGATGACAGCGACGGTAAACTGTTGGCCCGCGTTCGAAGCGGGAATGCGCAGGATGACCTGGGTTGTGCCGTCGGCAGCCGCTCCCTTCACCACTCCCGGCGTGGCTGCGGCGATGGTGTTGGTGTTCGTCGTGATGGAAGAGCCGCTGACCAACCCCGCTACCACCGGGTCGATCAAATTGTAGGTCGCGGCCTGTCCGGTGGCAGCGACGGATACGGCGAGAATCAGCGTAAAAGCAAGGTGCTTCCCCATTGATCCCCCTTTTCAATTGTTGATGATTGACCTTCTACCCGAAAACCCAAGATACACAGAGTCGCGGCAGAACGCAATGGGCAAAAACATTTTGAGGGCTCCGTAGCGCGGGCATCTTGCCCGCTGGCGCGGGAGCGTCCCGCTCTCGCCATCGCGCGGGCAGGATGCCCACGCCCCAGAAGCTGTGAAATAATTGAAAAAACCGCGTTTTTCCGCGCGCAAGTCGTTGAAAGTACGCGGGCGAAAATCGAAAAGATCAATAAATTCACAGCTTC
>Ga0181535_10005250_pt1 | contig 13962 bp, 6 predicted proteins | sample PEATcosm2014_Bin_44_FD_119774 | JGI IMG/M metagenome (GOLD analysis project Ga0181535, IMG submission 119774) | Peatland microbial communities from MTU Mesocosm Facility, Houghton, MI, USA - PEATcosm2014_Bin17_30_metaG | ecosystem: Environmental > Terrestrial > Soil > Wetlands > Peat | place...
CCGCCGCAGACTGGATCAAGGCACAGTTTGAAACCTACAGCAATGCGTGCGGTGGTTGCCTTGAAGTAAAAGTCGATGCATTTGTTGAGCAACCCCCAACAGGCGCCGCGGCTGCGCGGGCACGTATCGTGAAGCCTACCCCAATTCGAAACGTTTACGCTATTCTGCGCGGACACGACCCCGCGCAGGCCAATCGCATGTACCTGGTGACCGGCCACTACGATACACGGGAAACGGATGTGATGGACTCGCGATCCCCTGCTCCCGGCGCTAATGACGATTCAAGCGGTACGGCGGTGAGCCTTGAGTCGGCCCGAATTCTGAGCCATTACAAATTTCCCGCGACCCTCGTGTTTGTCTGCGTTGCAGGCGAAGAACAAGGACTCAACGGGAGCCGTCATCTCGCCAGGCTTGCCAAGCCTGAAGGCTGGCAACTGGAGGGTGTTCTAAATAATGACATCGTTGGCGGCGACACAACTCCCGGTGAGACCCTGCAGAACAAGTCCCTGGTGCGTGTTTTCTCGCAAGGAATTCTGCCCACCGCACCACCTGAAACCATCGCCCAACAGTTAGCGCTGGGGATGGAAAACGACTCGTCGTCACGAGAATTGGCGCGCGAGATTCTGACTGTAAGTCGGACTTATTTTCCTGCCCCTGGAGGAGGAACTTCGGCTGCACGAACTGGGCTGAAGCCGCTCCAACCGGTGATGGAGTTGAGGCTGGACCGTTATTTGCGGGGCGGAGATCACAGTTCATTCAGTGCCGAGGGGTTTCCTGCCGTCCGCTTTACGGAGTGGAGGGAGAATTTCAATCACCAGCATCAGCACGTACGAACAGAAGGTGGAATTGAGTTTGGAGACCTGTTGAAGTTTGATGATTTCCAGTACATAGCGCAAGTTGCCAGGCTTAATATGGCCACGCTTGCGACGCTCGCCATGTCGCCGGGCGTGCCGCAAAACGTACGAATCGTCACCACAAACCTGGACAACAACACGACCCTCAAGTGGGATCCGCCATCGGCCGGCGGCGCCTCAATTCAATATCAGATCGTGTGGCGCGAGACGACCGCCTCGAATTGGCAGTTCTGCGCTGATGCATCAAAATACGGAACTGCTGTGGGAAAGACCTCAGTGACACTCCCGGTATCGAAGGACAATGTGTTTTTTGGAGTCAGAGCGTGCGACTCGCTTCAGCATTGCAGCCAGGCCGTTGCGCCAGTCCCTGAAAGACGACCATGAAAGATCGAACATCATGGACTCTCTCGACACTGTGCAACCGCTGATCACGCAGAATGCCGCACATCAGACTAGCTGGTTCCGTTTTTCTGATCCATGAAAGCGATCAAGCGCTGCCGGACCAGGGAAATGTGACTGCGCATGGCAGCCTGCGCTTCTTTGCGTTTACCCTTTTCCAAGGCATTGAGAATAGCCATGTGAGCGTCCGGAGCGGTGGAAGACGATAGATTGTAGGTCTTGCGCCGGCATAACCAAATCTGACTCTGAACATTGTCCAGCACTCGGCACAGCTCGGCGTTACCTGTAGCTCCAGCGATCAGCCCATGAAACCTTGTGTCTTCTTCAATATGGCCAGGTTTGTCATTGGCCTTAAGCAGCTTGCGCGTGTGCTGGGCGCTTTTTCGCAGATCGGCAATTAATCTCGGCGTCAATTCCGCAACACTAACCGCATAGACCTCAAGCATTTCGCGAAGATCGTACAGGTCCCTCACTTCCTTCTTGGAGAACTGCCGCAGGTAAGCGCCGCGGCGCGCTTCAATCCGGATCAAGCCCTCGGTATTCAAACTGTTAAGCGCCTCGCGCACCGGGGATTTGCTGATGCCGAGCTGATTGGAAAGATGTTCTTCAGTCAACCGGGTTGCTTCATCGAGATCTTCGTGAAGAATGTAAGCCTTGATGCTCTTGTACGCAAGAGCGGTAAGGTTTTGCGGGGCTTCGAGTTTCTTCATTGAGTGCATGATTGACTCTTGCATTCTATCCTACCTGCTACGTAATATATGAAATGTTAAAAACGACCACAGGGACCCAATGCCTCCAATCGCATACCTGGAATGCTCTCGCTGTCAGGCCCGGATTTCGGCGGAATTGCCACAAGCGGTTTGTGCGCAATGTGCGGATCTGCCGGCTGGCTCGCTGTATGTCCGCTATGACCTTAAGCATCTTGAAGGGACATCCGCAAGTGAGGTGATCGGTCGCGATTCAGGTTCTGAGTGGGCGGGGATGTGGCGTTATCGCTCAGTGCTGCCGGACGCTCGCCCGGTGACATTAGGCGAAGGCTGGACGCCGATGCTGCGCAGCAAGCAACATCCCAGCGCATTTTTGAAAGAGGAGGGGGCCAACCCGACAGGATCGTTCAAAGCGCGCGGGCTTTCGCTAGCCGTCACGATGGCCAGGCATTACGGATTGGGCAAGCTTGCCGTTCCTTCAGCGGGAAATGCGGCGGGCGCTCTGGCAGCATACGCTGCAGCCGCTGGAATCGAAGCGCATATCTTCATGCCTCGCGATGTTCCCTTTGCCAACTACCTTGAAGCGGTTGCCTACGGCGCACGCGTGACGCTGGTGGACGGGTTAATCTCAGATTGTTCACGAATCATCAGCGAGCGCAAGGTGGCCGAGGGATGGTTTGACGTTTCCACACTCAAGGAGCCATTTCGTATTGAAGGCAAGAAGACAATGGGATACGAGTTAGTTGAGCAACTGGGGTGGGAGTATCCAGACGCCGTTTTTTACCCAACCGGCGGCGGAGTAGGACTGATAGGCATGTGGAAGGCCTTTGATGAACTGGAGCAGATTGGCTGGGTGAAACCAGGAAAGAGACCGCGGATGATCGCGGTGCAAGCCGCGGGTTGCGCACCCATCGTTCGTGCTCATGACTCCGGCGCGCGCACGAGCCAGTCGTGGCAGAATGCATCTACATTCGCCTCAGGGTTGCGCGTTCCCAAACCCTACGGCGATGCCATCATGCTCGATATTCTTCGCGCATCCGATGGACTCGCGCTGGCGCTTGCCGATGAAGAGATCCTTGCTTCCATTCTTGACTGGGCAAAAAACGAAGGAATCCTGCTTTCACCTGAAGGGGCTGCCGCGACCGCCGCGTACAGCCGGTTGCTGGCCAATGGCACGCTGCACGCTTCAGATCGCGTTGTGCTTTTCAATACAGGCGCTGGATTGAAATATGCCGACGTAATCGCCGATGCTATGCACCTTTCGCGGCCAGTATCTGACCTCCAACCTGCGTAGTGCCGATTATGCGCTGCGGGCGATGCGGCGGGAGCGATTTTGCCTGCCTGCAAACGTGCGGCGATGCATAATGAATGCAGTCAAGCCCCGATCTGCACATGATGCCTGAACGAATTGAGACCCCGGCGCCGAGCAAGGCCAGTGCAACGCTGATTCTTGCCCTGGTGGGCACAGTGCTTTGGCTGGCGGGGATGGCGGCAGGCCTCATGGGCCACCCAGAGTTTGGCGTGGCTGTGCGCATCATTGCTATTGCTCTCTTCACCCCAGCAGCATTCTTGCGATCGTCACTTCTTGCATGGACATTTCTTGCGATGCTAGGGGGCGTGGAGTTGGGGCTGGATCTCCCGGGCTTCGCGGCTCAAACACATTTCCTGGGCGAATTGTTCTTGCGCTTGATTCGGATGATCGTGGCGCCGCTGATTTTTGCAACAATCACCACGGGCATTGCGGGACACAGTCAACTGCGTAGCGTTGGACGGGTGGCTCTGAAGGCGCTCATTTTCTTTGAGGTTGTCACAACGCTGGGCTTGATCATTGGCGCGCTGGCAATGACCATCTCCGGCGCCGGCTGGGGTATTGCGCTCCCCACAATCCAGGATGCGCCGCTCGCTGCGGAAAGAATGCAGACCTGGCAACAAGTGGTGGTCAATCTTATTCCTGAAAACATTGCGCAGGCGGTGGCCCAAAACCAAATTTTGCAGGTTGCGATTTTTGCAATGCTTTTTGGAGCGGCGCTCGCCCTGTTGCCTGAACCCAAGCGCGCACCCCTCATCTCGGTTCTTCAGTCTCTTGCCGACACAATGTTTCAACTGACGCGTTTCGTAATGTATCTTGCGCCGGTTGCGGCCGGCTCGGCCCTTGCCTATTCGGTCGGCAGCATGGGGTTGGCTTCGCTGCTCCCGCTGGGCAAGCTTGTTATCACCTACTATGCGGCCCTGGCGGCGTTTTGCCTGGTTGTTCTGCTTCCGATTCTCATTGGCTTTCGCATTCCGTTGCGGAAGTTTGTTGAGGCCGTGGCTGAGCCCGCTGCTATCGGGTTCGCAACCACAACCTCAGAGGCAGCACTGCCGCTGGCCATGGATCGCATGGAAGAGTTTGGCGTACCTCGTTGGATCGCTTCTTTTGTGATCCCGACCGGTTACAGCTTTAACATGACCGGATCCAGCGTTTATTTGTCGATGGCAGCCGTGTTTGCGGCGCAGGCGATGGGCATGCATCTCGGTTGGTCGCAATATGTTGCAATTCTGGCAGCATTGATGTTGGCAAGCAAAGGTGTGGCCGGCGTTCCGCGGGCTGTGCTGGTTGTATTGCTGGCGACCGCCAGCGCCATTCATCTTTCAACTACGCCGATTCTGCTGATTCTTGGCGTTGATACTCTGATGGATATGGGGCGCACGCTTATGAATGTTGTCGGAAACTGCATGGCCTCAGCCATTGTTGGAAGCTCTGAGCGGTGTCTCAGTACCCCAACCGGACCTTTGCAGGATTAGGAGCTGCGAAAAAACACGTGTTCTCTTCAACGAAAGCGTTCGTTCGGCCAGATTTGCGGGCTTGTTGCGCCTCGATCAACATTTGATTGACAACCAAAAAGCGCGCTGGTCTACTGTTTTTGCCGCATTTACAAGAACGAGACGCTTCCCGGAATGGCTGGTCCCCGATCAAATCTCTTGACGTCGTTTTGTGAGGCTGACTTCTGCTGGCAACCTGAACAGTAGGTTCGTTCGGGAATCTGTTGCCCGCGTAATCCATTCGCTGAGCTCGATCAGGAGTCACGCGCACACGAAGAAGTGGAAACGCTGAATCTGAGATCTTGAATTGAAAGTCGACCGGATCTAGAAGCTTAGCGAATCCTGGGTGCTTCAACCATGTGGCGCAAAAAGAGGAATCAAATGTCGAACCATTCGATGAAGGATGAATCCGCGCGAAATGTGCATGCGGTGTGCTTCGCCGAAGTACTGGCAAAAGAGCTTCTGGAAGTGGATGCGCTTCGAAAAGACCGAGCAATTATTCACGACAACCATTCGCGCGACGCAGCGGCATGGGAGTTGATGGAGGAAATTGCAAAGAACGCAGGGGCCACCGACCGCAAAGACAAAAAGGGCGAGGCCGCGGCAATGGAAGCAACCGCTGTTGTAGGCCAAGCTCGACAGATGGATTTGGTGGGGCTGGCCTTCTCTGGAGGCGGTATTCGCAGCGCAACATTCAACCTGGGAGTCTTGCAGGGGTTGGCTCAATACAGCAAGGTGCGTATCTTCGACTATCTTTCCACGGTGTCGGGCGGGGGGTATATCGGTAGCTGGCTTGCGGCATGGATTCTGCGCAGCGGACAAGACGAGCAACATCGCGCCAAGCAGCGCACTGCAGAACCGAAAACGGAAGCGCGTAAAGGAATTGATCTCGTCGAGGAGGATCTGCGGCCGACGCGGACCGAGCGGCAGCAGAGCGTGGCACAGCGCGAATGGGCTGATCAGAAGTCGCATACTGAGCCACCGCCGATTCGATTTCTGCGCGACTACGGCAACTATTTGACGCCACGTCTGGGGGCGCTTGGAGCCGACACCTGGACCGTGCTCGCGATCTACCTGCGCAATCTCCTGCTCAACCAGGCAATTCTCGTTTTGTTCCTGTTTGTGCTGCTCCTGCTGCCCTATATCGCGTTTTGGCTGACAGGTCGTGTGGGCAGAGCATGGGTATGGATCGCGCCAACACTTTTTTTCACGCTGTTGACCTGGGCGGTAACGGTAGGAGCGCGCAACCTGAAATGGCTTACTGATTGCGGGCAGCGGCCAGTGCGAACAAAGACGTGGCTCCCACCTCAAGAGCAGGCCTGGGTCCTGGCAATAATTGTGGCGCCAATGCTGGTCGCCCTATGGGTTTTGACTGAATGGTTGTGGCTGCACACGGGTACCTGGGACATGCTTCCTGTCTATCGGTGGGCTCTGGCTGGAACCGTGCTGCTTGGGATTCCACTGAGCATCGGCTCAATCGCCGCACCTCGCCAATCGATCGCCATTGATGCAAGCAGCCCGCTGTCAAAGAAGACTCTGGCGCTTTTTCGGAAGTACAAGATGGCCTGGCTGCGGGAGCCCAAGCTTTTCTGGTTTTGCGAGTCGTTGGCGACAGGAGCCGCAAGTGGCCTGTTGATGTGGATTGTTGTTCATGAGGCCTTCGCGCCATTGAAAGGCACGGTTGGAGCGGGATGGCAGGAACTCAGCATCGGGGTCCCTTTGACGCTGCTTGTTTTTCTAGGAGCGGCAACAATCCTGGTGGGGCTGATGGGGCGCTCTTTTTGTGATCCTTACCGGGAATGGTGGGCGCGCGTAGCAGGATGGATTCTGATTTCTACGATCGTCTGGTCGGCGGGATTCGGAATCGCAATCTACGCACCGTTGGGATTGCTCTGGTTGCGTCGTTGGCAGGGAACAACCGCAATCCTATCGTGGATTGGAAGCACGTTAACGGGCGTGTTGGGAGGCAACAACAAAAAGACAGGAGACATTGAAGAAGGGGGCGTGAAGATCAAGCTACTGTCGTTTACGCCGTACATATTCATCGTTGGATTGCTCTCGCTGCTTTCGCTGTCGTTGGAACTAATCCTGGCGCGAATCTGCTGGGCAGAAGCTTCAGTGCAAACCGCCTGGGTAAACTTTCTAGCCGGCAGCCCGAGCGTGGGAAAGGTGGCAAACTGGGTGCTGAAGGTGACCGGGAGCGCGACGTCAGGAACGTTGACGCTAGGCGGAACGGCCACCGCCCCGCTTTCAGCCGCGGCGACAGCACCGCCTCTTTACATCACGGCGCACTTCACATTGATCAGCACCGCAGCAGCACATGGATGGCTGATACCTTTGTGCGCAGGCGTCCTCGGGTTTTGCATTTTGCTCTCCTGTCGCGTCGACCTGAACGAATTCTCGCTGAGCTTGATGTATCGGAACCGGTTGGTGCGGTGCTACCTCGGAGCCTCACGGGAGATGCGTGATCCAAATCCATTTTCCGGGCTCGATTGCGATGATGATCTCTTCCTTTCGAGCATGCGAAGTTCCCACGACTATTCGGGACCACTCCCCATTCTGAATGGAACCCTGAACCTGGTGAGCACGCGAGACCTGGCATGGCAGCAGCGCAAGGCTGAGTCATTCCCCATGACACCTCTGCATTGCGGCTTCGATACCTGGATCGAGCAGAGAAACCTGGAGAGGAACTTCGCTCACGACAAGCAAATGGGGAAAGCGGACCAAATCGCAAAGTATGGGTACAGGCCGACCGACAGGTACGCCTATGTGGACAACGGTTTTTACCTGGGCACGGCGGTGAGCATCAGCGGAGCGGCGGCCTGCCCGAATATGGGCTACCACTCAGTTCCTTCGCTGGCTCTGCTGATGACATTCTTCAATGTTCGTCTTGGATTCTGGGCGGGCAATCCGCGGAACAACCAGACCTGGACGACGCCGGGGCCGAGGGTTGGGTTGGGCCAACTTTTGAGCGAGTTGTTTGGCTTGACCAACGATAACGCGGACTACGTCTATCTCTCCGACGGAGGGCATTTCGAGAATCTTGGGATCTACGAGCTGGTGAAACGGCGCTGCAAGTACATTGTGGCAGTGGACGCGGGCGAGGACCCTGACTACAGCTTTGAGGATCTTGGAAACGCGATCCGCAAGTGCCGCGAAGACATCGGTGTGGAGATCGAGATTGACACGACGCCGCTGGTGCCGAAGGGCGCAAGCAAGGGCGCAGGCAGCGATGGAAACAGCGACGACGGCAAAAAGCTGAGTGCGCAGCATTGCGTGATAGGCACCATCCATTACGAAATGGCCGACCCGGCCGGAGAGAAGGGCGTGTTTGTTTACTTGAAGTCGTCGTTGACCGGGGACGAGCCCGCGGATGTCCTGAACTATCAGTCTGCGCACAGCGCCTTCCCGCACGAATCGACTGCAGATCAGTGGTTCAGCGAATCGCAATTTGAGAGCTATCGCCGACTGGGACAGCACGTTGTTGATTCTCTTTTTGCGGGAAACAAAGGGACGGCACAATATGAGGATTTGACATTGGGTTCGTCAATAAAGGCGCTGCGCAGGATGCCGATTGACGACCTGTTTGCGGCGCTCGCGAAGAAGTGGCAAAGCGTGCCCGCCCAAAAAGGATAGGAGCAGAGCCTCTGCTTCCCCGAACAAGACACGCGTGTTGATGCCAGGTTCCCAATGTTAAAATCGCTCACATTGGAATGAAATGACTGCAGTTGGCCTCCATGACGGCATCCCCGCAGATTTGACCGCCGAGAAGATTTTGGCGCAGCTCGAATTGCTGACACGGGATGAGACTTTCCGGTCAAGCAGGAGGTCGACTGCGTTCCTGAAGTATGTTGTCGAAGAAACCGTCAAAGGTGCGGCGGATCAGTTGAAAGAACGGACGATCGGCATCGAAGTCTTCGGCAGGTCATCGTCCTACGATACAAACCTGGACCACATCGTTCGGACCGCAGCCACCGAACTTCGCAAGCGGCTGGCGATCTATTACGGAGACGAAAAGCACCGCAACGAGCTCCGCATCGGCCTTTTGCCGGGATCGTACGTACCAAAATTCAGCCATGCCCACCTGGCTCCAGCGGTGGCCGAAAATGGCGCTCTCGCCTATCCTCTGCATCCGCCAGAACCCACCAACGCCGCTGAAGAAGCCGCTGGCGATCCAGTGCATGAAACAAGCCCCGCTACCAACCGTGATGCGCGCGTCAGAAAGAACAATTGGCGCCTAGCATATCTGCTCTGTGCCGTCGCTCTGCTTGCAGGGGGCACCGGCTATGCCTGGCTTCGCAAGCAGACGCCGGAATATCTTTTCTGGAAGCCGGTGCTTGATACTCCAGGGCCAGTACTTTTGGCGGTTGGCGACGTTCCCAACGGGCCCCCGACACCCGTGGCCACCAACGAGAATCAGAATTCTCCTCCCGCGATACCGCAATCCGGCGCCTCCGGATCGGTACCTTTCGCCGACGCTGTAACCATTGCAAGAGTGTTTGGAGTCCTGCAGTCCAACGGGAAGAAGGTGTTGATCCGGCGAGAAAACGCCAGCTCGTTTTCAGATTTGCGTGAAGGACCTGTCGTCCTGATTGGCGCATTCAACAATGAATGGAGCCTGCGTCTGACGCGCAAGCTGCGCTTTTCACTGGCCTTGGATGCCGACAACCACCTTATTTACATCAAGGATGCAACAAACCCATCCTCACGGGCGTGGAGCTGGAAGACGAACCAGCCGCGAGACCAGGTGGGAGGGGCGGGTGGGCCGGTTCTCCAGGACTTTGCACTGATTACACGGATGCGGAACTCCGAGACGGGCCATGTTCTGGTGGTCATTGGGGGGTTGTATACCTATGGAACCCAATCCGCCGGAGAATTCCTGACCGACCCCCAATTGATGCAGTCCATCGCCAAGACCGCGCCGCCGGGCGCCAATTCGCAGAACTTGCAGATCGTGCTGGGGACGACCGTGACCGACGGGACGCCAGGCCCGCCACGGGTTTTGGCTGTGTTCCAGGAATAGATTTCTGCTCATCGAAACCTGCCTTGCAGGCAGCATTCCGCACTTTCTAAGTATCTGGAGTCTCAAGTCTTTCCGGCGATTCCTGACGGTCAGAGACGGTATCTGTCTTTCCAGCCCTGCTTCGATCCTCCTACAACTCGGCTTTGTCAAAGAGTCAGTCGGGCCTGCTGCATCTGGAAATACCGGAACAAGTGAGCGGAGTCAGGCTGGGAAACAAGCACAAGACAGAACCAGGAGGCTTAAATGAGAACCTATCTCAAGCTGACCGGAAGCTTGATCGTCGTTTGGGCGGCAACGATCTGCATCCCCAGCGGAGCGTTTGCGCAAGGATATGGAAGCATCAACGGAACAGTTCTGGACTCGACGGGAGCGGTGGTCCAAGGGGCCAATGTAACGGCCACACAGGCTGGCACTGGTCTGGTACTCACCACCACATCGGGATCGGGGGGTGCATTTGTGTTTCCATCGCTTGCCCCCTCGGTTTACAACGTTTCCGCCAGCAGCAAGGGCTTTGAGGCGTATACGGAAAAGGGTGTGCAAGTCAGAGCGGACGCAGCAGTTACAGTCAATATCGCTCTCAAGGCAGGCGCCGCCTCCGAGACTGTGATGGTGACCGCCGAGACGGCACAGATTGATGTGACGACAGGAACTCTGTCGCAGGTGATTGGCACCTCACAAGTAAGCGACCTGCCTCTGGAAGGCCGCAATGCGGCGGCTTTGACCGAAGAGGTTGCCGGGATCACCATTGCTCCCACCGCCCAGGCCGACCAGGGGAACACCAAGACGTTTCCCGTTGTCTATTCCATCTCGGCCAACGGTACATTTGTGGGACAAACGAACTACATGCTCGACGGCGGCAACAACCTGGACGAGTACACGAACGTCAATGAGCCTTTTCCCATGCCCGATGCGCTGCAGGAGTTCAGCGTGGAGACCAGCAACTACAACGCTCAATATGGTCAAAACGCCGGTGGCGTAGTCAACATCATTACCAAAAGCGGAACCAGCAAGTATCACGGCGACCTGTTCGAATTCGTCCGCAACGGCGACCTCAATGCAGCCCCGTGGTATAGCTATAGCGCGGCCACCAAAAGCAAGACCGTCAACCCTCTCAAGCGAAACCAGTTTGGCGGCACGGTGGGTGGTCCTCTCAGCATTCCTCACCTCTACAAGACCGATAAGTCGTTCTTCTTTTTTGGATACCAGAGGTCGATCATTCATGCAGCCTCAGCGACCGCATCAGACATTCTGCCGACAATTGCGCAGGCTGGCGCGAGTTCGGCAGGCACGGGGGCTGGCACAAACAACCTGGTCTTTACCGACTGCGTGAAGGATCCGTTGATGCCCTCGGCGATTCTTGCCGCCACCATCACTTGCCCGAGCGGCTCCTCGAATGTTTGGAGCCCGGCCGCTCTCAGTTCGGTGACCAAGAACCTTCTTGGCGACGTGCAGCCGTTGACCACATCGGGAGGCGTTCTCTTCCAGGAGCCGAATGACTACGTCGAGGCAGAAATCACTGCGAGGGTTGATCAGGAATTGACCGCGAAGGACAAACTGACGCTGCGGTACTTCTCAGACGGATACGCCTTGCAAGGCGTGCTTAACCCAGCGAATCTGCTTACTTATCAAGATTACGCGCAGAACAACTACTACAACTCGCTGATCTCTGAGACGCATACCTTCAGCAATCATGTCGTCAACAACCTCATTCTCAGCTATCAATTGGAGCGCGACTCGCGTGGCCCAATTGCAAACAGTGTCGATGCGGCGACGCTTGGCGTCAAGATCTCGCAGCCTCCGTTCGGGCAGATCAATCAAATCCTGGTGTCCGGCTTCTTCAATATCGGCGGCAATCCGCAGGCGTTTTTCGATCGGGCCAACTACACGCTCACCGACGATTTGCATTGGTTGCTTGGCAAGCACAATATCGATATTGGCTATCACGGCGAGGTTTCGAAGATCGACGTGAACAATCTCTTCGAGCAGCCTGGCCAGTTCACATTCAATGGCAACAACACCGGCGGAGACGCAATTGCCAACTTCCTGTTTGGGTATTTGAATACCTTCACGCAGGCATCTGGCCAGTTCTTCAACCCTCGTGGCAAGTTCCAGGGAGCCTATGCTCAGGACAGTTGGAAGGCTACCCAGCGATTCACGCTGAACTACGGTGTGCGCTATGAGCCATTCACCCCGTGGCGCGAGTTACAGGGGCGCATGGGCAGTTTTTTCCCGGCGCTGCAGGCTTCGGGCACGCACTCCGCCAAATATCCAAATGCGCCCGCGGGAATGCTGTTCTCGGGTGATGCGGGCTTCAATCCGAACGGCGTTGCCTCTGCCTACAATCATTTCATGCCCAGGCTGGGATTCGCCTGGGATGTCTTCGGGACGGGAAAGACCAGCGTGCGCGGCGGTGCCGGCATGTTCTTTGACAGCCGTATCAACAGCACTCTGTTCAATATCTACTCCAACCTGGCGCCGTTCATCACCAGCGTAAGCTTCAACAACAGTGTGGCCGGAACAAACATTTCTTTCGCCGACCCCTACGGCAGTTACGGAATTGCCAATCCATTCCCGTATCCAACATTCCCGTCTTCAACCCTGCCTCCCGGCCCAACCGCGCCAATCTCCAACTCGCAGGCGTGGCTGACCTATGACGAAACCCATGGATTTCAGGATCCGCGCACGTACGATTGGAACCTGACCGTGGAACAGAGGTTGAGCAGCAGTCTTTCAGGGCGCGTTGCCTATGTGGCCGAGCACAGCAACCACGAATGGACAGACCTCGAGTTGAACCCAATCGTGAGTGGAACACGTGTTTACAACCAAACGGGTTGCGCGGCGACCAATGCCTGCTACCCCAACACAATCACGGCTGCAAATACTGGCGGCAACACCAACTACAATTCACTGCAGCTTTCGGCCGAACAGCGCATGCGCTACGGCCTTACCCTGCTCTTCAATTACACCTGGTCGAAGGCGCTCAACGACCTGCCGTGGAATCAAGCGGCAACCTCGATCGGCGCTGGCAACTCTTATGTCTACCCGACTTTCGTGCCGAAATTCAGAAGCCTGGATTACGGACCGGCGGATTTCGACCATCGAAGCGTCAGCGCTCTGTCCTATGTGTACGCGGTTCCGAAGTTCATGAATGATGCTCCGGCAGCGGCGCGGTACATTGTGAACGACTGGGAGACCACCGGGCTGTTCCAGTTCCGCAGCGGCGACCCTTTGACCATATGGTCAGGAAGCAGCAACGTCGACGGCTCGGGCGAATCGCGCGATCGTGCTGTGCAGACGGGACCCGCCTACGGTGGCACGGCCTGCGGCGCCGCTGTTAACTGCAAATCGTTCCTCAATCCTGCCAGCTTTGTTAACCCAACAGCAGGCGCTGGCCTTGCCTCATTTGGAAGTGTCAATAAAGGCGAGTTTACGGGTCCGCGATTTGCTGAATGGGATGCGAGCCTGGCACGCAGGTTCCCAATCAGGGAGGCAAGTTACCTGCAGTTCCGAGCCGAATACTTCAACTTGCTTAACCATGCCAATCTTGGCGATCCAGGCACCACACTGGGTGGCTCCTTCGGCAAAGTCACAAGCACAACTCCGCAAAACACGGCGGCAGCCGGCAACCTGGAGCGCATCGCTCAGCTTTCACTCAAACTCGTCTTCTAAAGAATCCGAAAACGATAGAAGAATGATCTGAGAAAAGCGTCAGCCAACGGATATCCAACCCCATTGGGCCCGATATCCGTTTGGCCACGGGTGATTGGACTTTTGCGGCTTCCTCGATCGAAGGGGAGGGGTAGGAACAGTGGGAAAGGTTGCCGGACATCTTGAGGCATCCCTTACATGCAACAGCCGCTCTGTTGTATTGAAACAACTCGATTGGAGACCCGATCGGAATGGAGCGGCCCGAATCGTTTTGTCGCCAAGACACGCGCGTTACCCTGCAAGCCTGCTGATGATGAAAGCGGAAGATGCTGAAGAAGCCGATGAAAGCCTGATCTCCGGCATAACCGGGCTGTGAATTATTTGAGGAGCCACTTCCGTCGGCCCGCGCGTCTCTGGACCCACACGACAAGGACCGCACAACGTGACATTGGAAGAAGTGATGCAGACCCCGCACAGCAAAAACATGCGCATGTCCGGTGGAGTTTGTCGCGTGATCGTCAGGATCTCG
>Ga0181535_10005251_pt1 | contig 13960 bp, 12 predicted proteins | sample PEATcosm2014_Bin_44_FD_119774 | JGI IMG/M metagenome (GOLD analysis project Ga0181535, IMG submission 119774) | Peatland microbial communities from MTU Mesocosm Facility, Houghton, MI, USA - PEATcosm2014_Bin17_30_metaG | ecosystem: Environmental > Terrestrial > Soil > Wetlands > Peat | place...
GCCGCGTTGAACAAGGCCCCGGCAACATTGCCCTGGGCAACGGCGGTCAATACCACCGAAGTCGAAATCGTGGAAGGCAGGACGCACAAATAAAGTAGTCCCTGCCTGATGCCCGCCGGCTCGGTTCCCCAAATCAACGGCACGAAGAAAAATAAAAAAACACCAACCATCGGGAAAACGAGGAACGTGGAGCTTTGAATGATGGCGTGCAGCCTCCAGTTGCCTGCGCCGCTTTTGAGCTTCTCAAACGCGAGTGAAAGCCCTTGTAAAAACAGGATTGCCGCGATTTCGGCATTGTTCACCAACTCAGGATGCAAAAAACCGTTGCGCGAACCGGGCGCGGGAAAGAGAAACGCAGCAGCACCGCCAGAATTAGGCCAAGGATAAATCCATTGCGGTGAATCCACAACGCGTTGTTCATTTGGCTCCTTTTAGGACTAAACAAGATATTCCGCACGCGACGAAGGCCGGCGCAAACTGCCCGGGCGAATTCACCCCTCGACTACGTCCAACTCAATGGTTGGATTGGACAGCTTGCTCCTTGCGGGTGCGGTTCCACGGAGCCTTGGCCAACACGATGGCCATGCCACATATGTCGGTAACACCTGCGAAAACCAGGCCCGCGCCGACGAACGCGGCCAGAATGAAAAAAACGGGATGTACAAACCAGCCCAGTCCCGTTCCCACAACTACCAGCGAACCGGCACCAATGCGCACCTGACGCTCAATGGAAATCGTTTTGCGTCCGCGCACCACCGGCAGTCCAGCCGCGGCCCAGGCGTTGGTGCCCCCTTCCACGACTACGACGTCATCGAGTCCCTCGCGCTTGAGCTGTTCCTCCGCCTTGGTGGCGCGAATGCCAGAGGCGCACAGAAGATATACCGGCCCGGGATTGGTTCCGCGCGCTGCTTCCACCGCCCGGCGATCCAGGACATCCAACGAAACCAGTTGTGCACCTTGTGCATGAATCTCGCGAAACTCTGCCGGGGTCCGCACGTCTACCAGCGTTCCCCGTCCACTGGAAATAAACGCCGAAACTTCGGCGGGGACAATCGTTATGGTTTGATTTGACATGGTTTTGTTTGGTTAAATTGCTTGTAATTAAAGTATCCAGCCCAAAGCGAGGCCAAAGGTATCCTGGCTCATTTTCAGGTCCGCATTGGCCCCGCCGAAATTGCCGCTGCCTTTCACCTGTTGTTCAAAGGCGTGGGCGTAGAACACGGTGGCCTCCCAATTTTTGGCGAACCGCCAGGTGGCGCCGGCGGTCACGTGGTGCTGCACCACCGCGGGCGCAAGAATATTAAAATAAGTCTGATTCTCGGGAATCGGCTGCGTGCTGTAATTGTAGCCGACCCGCAAGGTCAGTTCCTCAATCGGCTCATAGGCAATGCCCGTTTTGATCGCGGTGACGTCGCGCCACCCAAAGCCCGGGCCGTTATTGGCGCCCAGACCGTTCGCATAGGTCGCCGCCGAGAGGTTGTTGCCCACCGCATTTATGTCGCTGAACAGAATTTCTTCAACGTCGAGGGCCAAGGTGACTTGCTTGACCGGTTTCACGGCGATGCCCGCGGCAAAATTGGAGGGAATGTCAAAGGAACCTTGTTCGGCAAAAAGATGCTCATATTCCTTGAAACGGGTGGTGAAAACCGGACTTTGATAAGTCAAGCCCACCGTCAGCCAATCCGTCAGCCGACCGGTGTAGCCGATGCGAACCCCGACGCCGTACGAATTATCATAGCCCTGGTCGGGAATGCCAAAATTCTCCAGTCCATACGCCTTGAACCGTTGATACGCGAAAATTGGCGCGATTCCGAACGCGTGGTCCTCCGTCAGCTTATAGGTGAGCGTCGGCGCGAAGAAGAGTTGGTCAAGATCCACGCCGGCGTGCGTGGTGCCAAAGGCGGCGATGGGCGTTTTGTAATCCGTATTCATGCCGCCATTGCCGTAAACGGCCAGCCCGAAGTCAAAGTTTTCTGAAAGTGAATGCTTGTAGCCGATTTCCGGCTCGTAGAATTGCTCCTTCCCATTGCCATCATAATTCTGGCCGCCGAGCGAAGCGGATCGGTCGGGCTGAAAGTAGGTCAAGCCGACGTCCAACCGGTTGGTGAGAAAGGCGTCGCCGGCGGGATTGGAAGCCGGCGCCAGCGAATCTTGCGGGAAGGCGACCCCCGCGCCGCCGATGCCTTTGGCCTGGGTGCCGTAGCCATAATCAAAGTATCCGTCCGTGGCATGGATCCGTCCGGCGGCCAAAGCGGTCAGGCCGAGGATGGCAGAGATGGCGACGTGGTGAACCGACTTTCCATGGGTGTGTGATTTCATGTTTTTGGATTTGGTTGTGGACATCGAGAGAGGGGTGCGGCTCCGCGACGGGGCGGAAAAGCCGGAAGGATTCTTGGAAACGGCCGAAACCAGCGCGGTTGGCTGCGCCGGGAAAAGGGAAGGGGCATCGCGGCGGAACTCCCCCGCCGGCAGCTCCCAGCTTTTTTGCCGGAAATCAAACCGGCAATGCAAAAGCAGGCGGTTTAAACCGCCGCGGACACCGAACGGTTGAGGCTGCCTTGGAGGTTGGTCACTAAGCATCTTTTTTTGCCGATTTAGCATTCTCCAATATAAAACTATATATACGATACAACTAGTAGTTATTAAAGGCGTTTCAACGTAAACAGAATGCTTACTTGGAAAAACGTCCTTTTTACCAATTAGTAATAACTACTATTATAGTCGTAGTTTAATCTAAAGGGGGTTCCTGTCAACACCCTTTTGGAAAATTGTGCCTGGCTGGGCGCACGGCCGGCTTCGCGCCTTTCAGCAGCACCTAGCCGTCAGGAGGGTTGTGGGTTGTCTTCAAACCAGGGGTTACGGCCGGCCGTGGGCGCTACGAGTGATTTTAAACCAGGTGTCCCCAGCTCAGAACGTCCAAGGCGAAGAGTCCCGGGGACTGCCCCGTGCTGGTGACGCGAAGACCGGCTGGCGCCGGGGAAAATCCGTGGCTTCAAGGCGCGGATAGCGATACGCTTTGAGGCCGGCCTATGGAACCGTTCAAATCGACCGATGACCTGCATCTCGATGCCGCTGAAGCCTCGCTCAAGCAAGGCAACCTTATGGCGGCCAACTCCGCGTTGAACCAGGTTTCCCCTGCCCTGCGCCGGCACCCGGATTTTCTGGCGGTGAGGTTTAAGGTTTTGGCCAAGGCAGAATGCTGGACCGAATGCGTGGCGGTTGCCGGTGCCATGGCGCAGATCGCACCCAAGGCCTCCCTCGGGTGGTTGCTCCGGTCCCACGCCTTGCACCAGCTCAAACAGATCCGCCTGGCCCTGGAAACGCTCCAGCCGGCCTTGGAGGCCTTCCCGGATGAGATTGAAATTCGTCAGCGACTGGCCCTCTACGATTGCCTCTTGGGCGACTTGAACCGGGCCCAGCAGCGCCTGGCCGAAACCATCCAATTGGCACGGGAACAAAAGTGCGTTGATTTTTGGCGTCAGGCGATCCTGAACGAACCAGGCTTAATGCCGCTCTGGCCGATGCTGGACTCAGCAGCTTCCTGAGGTGCGCTTTTTCCGCCTGGTCAGAGCTCGATCATGGCGCCCGGATTAAAGCCCGCCAGGACCTTGTCGGGGCGGCCGCGCTGGTTGGTGTAGATGCGCGTGGCGCCGACGCGGTAATCCACATTGTGGTGGGTGTGGCCGTGGATCCACAGCGGCACGCCGCTTTCCGCGATCAGCGCTTCCAAATCGGAGGCAAACGCCGCACTGAGCGATTTGCTGGCATGCGCGGTGTCAATCGAACGCCTGCTAGGCGCGTGGTGGGTGACCACCACCGTCCGGCTGGGATCATGCCGGGCCAGTTCGGTCTTCAACCAGGCCACGGAATCTGCAAACATTTTGGCCGAACGCCAAGGGCGGAAGAAGCGCTCCTCGGATCGGCATTGGATCGTGGTGTAATCGGGCATCCCCTGATCCGCCACCGCCATGGCGACTTCCCGATTTCCAAAAAGGGCAAAATCCGTCCAGAGCGTGCAGCCCAGGATGGTGCAGCCGGCGATTTCAACGGCGTCGTTTTCCAGGACCCGGATGTGGCTGCCGTCGGTTTCCCGTTTCAGCGTCAGGGTGAGATCTGGAATGGAATGCCGATAAAACTCGTGATTCCCCAAGATGTAAACGACGGGTTGCCGCGGAAAGTGGCGGCGAATCCATTCGAGTCCGGCCCGGCCCACGTGAATGTCGCCCGCCAGCACCACGACATCCGCCTCCGTGGCGGTCGGGTCATAATTTCCGAATTCCAGGTGCAGGTCGCTGAGAATATGCAGGCGCATGGCAGGGCTGGTTTACAGGCAGATCAGAGGCATAACCCGGCGGTATTTTTATGCGATCGACCGGGCGGTGCAAGCGGGAAGATTTTTATGCGGGACAGCAATTTCGGCCGGGTTTATCATGGCTTTTGCCAACCGGATAGGCTGCCAAGTCGGCCGACTTATGGTGGTATCAGGCCATGAACCAGGACGAAATCAACCAAAATGAATGGAGCGATCCAAAGAATTGGTCGCTGCTTTCCTATAGCAGTCGTTTAGATAGCCGGCTTTTTGTGCCGAAGCGGCGGGGTTTTGGTGAGACGATGAACTTTGGCCACAAGAAGGCGAGGATCGTGTCGCTTACGTTTATGGGCTTGATTCTGTCGTCGCTTATCTTTGCACTGGTGGACATTGCGATTAAGCATTAGTCAGTTGGCGAGTTGGCGGTGAAACTGGCGACTGGAAAACCGCCTTCACCCGGAGACATGGGTGTTTGAGTTACTGACCGGTTTTTGCGCTTTGCGGCTTGATAAACCTGGATTCCGGCCGGCTGGGATGTTCGGTGCTCCAAGCGTATCCGGTCCGCGGCCGTCTCGGCTACTGAGAGTGTGTAAGCGTTGCCGCTGTGTGCAATTCGAGCAAGACGTGGCAAAGCAGCCGTTCGTTTCGGAACCTGCGATTGGGTGACGCCTCGCTCAAGATTACATCTCAGCGCCCGAGGACGGGCCCTGGGGAAGGCGCTCCTCACGTCGTGCCCTACAAACGGGAGCTCCGGTTGGCGACGGTGTGCGGTGTTGCCTGCGTCTTGGCGCGCGGGCCGAGCGATGCTCGGCGCTCCGGGGGGGCCGTGTTCCTCATGTCGCGCCCTGCAGACTGACCCTGGCGTCAGGGTGGCGCGTCCAGCGCGGAAGTCCCGGCGGGTGGCGGCTCGCGACTGGTGCCGGTGGTGGATTCAGTTGCTTTTCAAGCAGATCAAGCCGATGTTGCGGCATCGGATTTCCCGGACCCCAACGCCAACGTTCTGTCTCATCAAGTGCAGGCGACATTGATGTGCTGGACTGGCGGCGGGCTGGGCATTCTAATTGTGTAAGAAATGTAAATTCCGATGACTAATGAGCGCGATTTTTCCACATAATAAAATTTAATTTTGCGCTCTAAGAATTGACATCAGACTGATTCAGGTTTAAATAGAGACAGGTTTATTGATAAAAGTTTCTCGATATGAGCGATGAAGACCAAAGCCAGCGCCATCGGGTACCGAACAAGACGGTTTCGGCACCGACGTTGAAGCGGCTGCCATTGTATCATCGATTTCTCAAGGAGTTGGCGGCAGCGGGCCAGACTTCGTTTTCCTGTACGGACATCGGTGAGGAGATGGATCTGGATCCGACCCAGGTGCGAAAAGACCTGGAATCCATCGGGGTGGTGGGCCGGCCGCGCGTGGGCTATCTGCTGGCCAATGTGATTCCGCTGTTGGAGGAGTTTCTGGGCTGGCACAACGTGCACGATGCCTTTCTGGCCGGCGCGGGCAGCATGGGTTCGGCGCTGCTGGGGTACCGGAGATTTGAGCAGTGCGGTTTGAATATTGTGGCGGCCTTTGACACGGACCCGGGGAAAATCGGGTTGCGTATCCAGGGCAAGCAGATTCTGCCCTTGGACAAGCTGGCCGATCTGGCCGGTCGCATGCACGTCTGGATGGGCATCATCACCGTGCCCGCCGCTGAGGCTCAGTCCGTGGCGGACCTGATGGTGGAGGGCGGCATTCGCGCCATCTGGAATTTTGCGCCCATCCGCCTGCGCGTGCCGGAACATGTCATCGTCCGCAACGAGGACCTTTACTGTTCCCTGGCCGAGCTTTCTCAAAAACTTTCCGAATCGCTCAAAAACGGTCCTGTAGGCCTGGATTCACCCAGGAAATTGCAGACGGCTGGCAAGAATTAAAACGACCCATTGGTAAAACCAATACTTTGCTGACATGAAAACAAAACCTGTGCTCTTCAACAACACCGTGCTGCGGGATGGCCATCAGTCCATGGCCGCGACACGCATGGCCACCTCGCAAATGCTCGAACCCGCGCGCATTCTGGACGAGATGGGTTTCGCGGGGCTTGAGACCTGGGGTGGCGCCACGATTGATGCGTGCTTGCGCTACTTGAAGGAAAATCCGTTTGATCGGCTGCGCGCGCTCAAGCAGGCTGCGCCCAAGACGCCGCAGATCATGCTGCTGCGCGGGCAGAACATCGTGCAATATGCCAGCTTTCCCGATGACATCGTGGAGGCGTTTGTGCGCGCGACCTGCGAGAACGGGCAGGATATCCTGCGCATTTTTGATGCGCTCAACGATGTGCGCAATCTGGCGACTTCCATCAAGACCACCAAGCGGTGCGGCAAACACGCGCGCGGCGAGCTGTGCTACACGACCAGCCCGGTGCATACGGTGGAAAACTTCGTCAAGCTGGGTGTCGAGCTGGAAAAAATGGGCTGCGATTCGATCGGCATCAAGGACATGTCGGGTATTTTGCAGCCGCAAACCGCCTTCCATCTGGTCCGTGAACTGAAGAGCAAGGTCGGCATTCCGATCACGCTGCACACGCACGACACGGCCGGTTTGGGTGCCTCCACCTATCTGGCCGCCATCGAGGCGGGCGTGGATTGCGTGGAAGTGTCCATCGTGCCGTTTGCCAACGGCACCGCCCAGCCCGATACGCGGCGCATGCTGGCGTTGCTGGAGGGCCATCCGCGGTGTCCGAAGTTTGACTTGGAAAAACTGGCGAAACTGCGCGAATACTTTGAAGGCGTTTACCGCGACCTGAGTAAATTCACCAGCCCGGCCAACGAGCGCGTGGACAGCGACATTCTCATTTATCAGGTGCCCGGCGGCATGCTTTCGAATTTCCGTACGCAGCTCAAGGAACAGGGCATGTCCGATAAAATCGACCAGGTCGTGCGGGAAATCCCGGTGGTGCGCGAAGCCCTCGGCTGGATCCCGCTGGTGACGCCCACGTCACAGATCGTCGGCACGCAGGCGATGATGAACGTGAAGTTCGGCCGCTGGAAAATGGTCTGCCAGCCCGCGCAGGACATTGCGCTGGGCAAATACGGTCTCACGCCGGGCCCGATTGACCCGAACGTGCTGGCCATGGTGGAAAAACAAACCGGCAAGAAGCGCGTCACCGAGCGTCCGGCCGATTTGCTCTCACCCGGCCTGGAAAAATGCCGGGCGCAATGCGCGGAGAAAGGCCTGCCGACCACGGACGAAATCGTCGTTTTGTTCGCCATGTTCCCGCAGCAGGTTGAGGAATTGCTCAAACCCAAGGCGGTGCCCGCCGCGCCGCCGGTACCCACCCCCACCCCGTCCACGACGACCACCGTACGCGCCAACGGCCCGGGCAAACATTTGTTTGTCACCGTCAATGGCAAGCGGCACGATGTCACGGTTGAAACCTTGGAAGCCTGATTATGAGTTCTCCCAATACCTCAGACGTTAATGGCAAGCTGCTCGCGGAGTTTCCGGCGGTCAGCTACGAGGCCTGGCGCAAGCTGGTCGAGTCGGAGCTGAAAGGTGCTCCGTTCGACAAGAAGATGTACACGGCCACCTACGAGGGCATCACGCTCAAGCCGCTTTACCAGCGGGGGGACGTGGCGGCCTGGCCGCACCTGAATTCGCTGCCGGGTTTTGCGCCGTTCGTGCGCGGCACCACCGCGAGCGGCTTCGTGAAGGAGCCTTGGGCGGTGTCGCAGGAAATTGCCTGCGCCAGCCCCACGGAATTCAACCAGGCCGCGCGCAATTCGATCACCCGCGGGCTGAATGCGTTGAACATGGTGCTCGACCGCGCCACCCGCGACGGCCACGACCCCGATTGGGCGCAGCCGGAAGATGTGGGCTGCGGCGGCCTCTCCATTGCCACCCTGAGCGATCTCGATCGTGCCTTGGAAGGCGTGGATCTGGAAAAGACCTCGCTTTTTGTCCGTTCCGGCGCGTCGGCGCTCCCGTTCGCCGCGCTGTTGATCGCGCTGGCCAGGAAACGTAAAAAGACCTCCGCCCAATTGCGCGGCTGCATCGAGGCGGATCCGCTCGGTGTGCTGGCGCATGAAGGCCGCCTGCCGCAATCACTCGCCAGTGCGTATCGCGAAATGGCCGCGCTCACCCGCTGGGCCGCCGCGCAGGCGCCGCAGTTGCAAACCGTCTGTGTTCATAGTCGCGCCTGGCATGAATCCGGCGGCAGCGCCGTGCAGGAACTGGCTTTCACGCTGGCAACCGGCGTCGATTATCTGCGCCAGTTGAACGAACTCGGACTGGAAGTGAATGTTGCCGCGCCGCGCATCCGGTTTGCCGTGACGGTCGGCGTGAATTTTTTCATGGAGATTGCGAAGCTGCGGGCGTTGCGCATGCTTTGGGCGCGGGCGGTCGCCGCGGCCGGCGGCAACGAAGCCGCGCAGAAAATCTCGCTGCATGTGCGCACGGCCCAGTGGAACCAGACGGTGGTGGATCCCTACAACAACTTGCTCCGTTCCACCGTGGAGGCGTTTGCCGGTGTGTTGGGCGGCTGCGACAGCATGCAAGTGGCCACGTTTGACGCCGCGATCCGTCCGGCGGATGACTTCAGCCAGCGCATTGCGCGCAACACCCAGTTGGTGCTGCAAAAGGAATGTTCCCTCGATCACGTGGTGGATCCCGCCGGTGGATCGTGGTATGTGGAGAGTTTGACGGGCGAACTGGCCACGCGCGCCTGGACGCTGTTCCAGGAAGTCGAGAAGCAAGGGGGCATGGAGGCCGCCTTGCGGGCCGGTTTCCCCCAAAAGACAGTGGCTGCCACCGCGGCGGAACGGCTCAAGGCCGTGTCCCGGCGGCGCGATTCCATCGTGGGCGTCAACCAATATGCCAACCCGAAGGAAAAGCCGCTGGAAGTGCCGGTGGTGGATGCCAAGGCTTTTCACAAGCGGCGGGTGCAGCAGATCGCCTCGCACCGCACGTCGTTGGAAGACGCCGAGAATCAAGTCGTGCTCGACCGCCTCGCGGAAGTGATTGGACCCAAGATCGCGGACGGATTTGAAGCCTGCGTGGCGGCGGCCGCCGCCGGGGCAACGCTCGGTGAACTCACCCGGGCCGTCCGCATCGTGGATTCGCCCTGTGTGCCCATCACGCCCGTCTGCCTCACCCGCGCTTCCGCGCAGTTCGAGCGGCTGCGGGCCGCGATGAACCGGCAGCCGGCGCCGGCAAAAGTATTCCTCTGCAACATGGGTTCGCTCAAGGAACACAAGGCCCGGGCCGATTTCTCACGCGGCTTTTTCAGCGTGGGCGGATTCGAAGTGCAATCGCCCGCGGGTTTCAAGACGCCCGAGGACGCCGTCGCCGCGTTCATCAAATCCAAGGCGACCGTCGCGGTCATTTGTTCGACGGACGACAATTATCCCGTCCTGGTGCCGGCGCTGACCGCCGGGATCCGGGCGCAAAAGCCGGACGCCATCATCGTGCTGGCCGGTTATCCGACCGAGCAGATCGAGGCGCATAAAAAATCCGGGGTAAACGAGTTTATCCATATCCGGGCCGATGCGCTCGAAGTGCTCACTAAAATTCAAAACCAACTTGGGATCGCCTAATGAAAACCTTTCCTGATTTTACCAAAATTGCTTTTGACAGCGCGCCGGCCAAAGCGAGCTACGCAGATTGGTGCGCGCAGTTCAAGGCCGAGACCGGCAAGTCCGTGGAGGAATGGGCCTTCATGACCCTGGAACAGATTGAACTGAAGCCGCTGTACACCGCCGCCGACCTGGCGGGTTGCGAAGGGCTGGACTCGGTGCCGGGCATCGCGCCGTATCTGCGCGGGCCGTACGGCTCGATGTATGTGACCAAGCCGTGGACCGTGCGCCAGTATGCCGGCTTCTCCACCGCGGAGGCGTCCAACGCCTTTTACCGGCGCAACATCGCCGCCGGCCAGCAGGGTTTGTCCGTGGCCTTCGATTTGCCGACGCACCGCGGTTACGACTCGGATCATCCGCGCGCCTTTGCCGACGTGGGCAAGGCCGGTGTGGCCGTAGATTCGATTGCGGACATGAAGATCCTGTTCGACAGCATTCCGCTGGATCGCATTTCGGTTTCGATGACCATGAACGGGGCGGTGCTGCCGATCCTGGCGTTTTACATTGTGGCCGCCGAGGAACAGGGCGCGAAGCTGGAGCAATTGGCGGGCACCATCCAGAACGATATTCTCAAGGAATACATGGTGCGCAACACATATATTTATCCGCCGGCGCCTTCAATGCGCATCATCGCGGATATTTTCAGCTTCACCTCGAAGTTCATGCCCAAGTTCAACTCAATCTCGATCTCCGGCTATCACATGCAGGAAGCGGGCGCCACGGCGGACTTGGAAATGGCCTACACCCTGGCCGACGGTCTGGAATATGTCCGCACCGGCATCAAGGCGGGCATTGATATAGACGCCTTCGCGCCGCGGCTGTCGTTCTTCTGGGCGCAGGGTAAAAACTTTTTCATGGAGATCGCCAAAATGCGCGCGGCGCGCGCGCTGTGGGCGAAGATGATCAAGGAGTTCAATCCCAAGAATCCGAAGTCCATGGCCTTGCGTACGCATTCGCAAACCTCGGGGTGGTCGCTCACGGAGCAGGACCCCTACAATAACGTCGCGCGCACCTGCGTGGAGGCCATGGCCGCCGCGCTGGGCCACACGCAGTCGCTCCACACCAACTCGCTGGACGAAGCCATTGCGCTGCCCACCGATTTCTCGGCGCGCATCGCCCGCAACACGCAATTGCTCCTGCAGGAGGAAACGGGCATCACCAAGGTGATCGACCCGTGGGGCGGTTCGTTCTTCGTGGAGGCGCTCACGCAGGAAATCATGCGGCGGGCGTGGCATCACATCCAGGAGGTGGAGACGCTGGGCGGCATGGCCAAGGCGATTGAAACCGGCCTGCCCAAATTGCGCATCGAGGAAGCGGCGGCGCGGCGGCAGGCGCACATTGATTCCGGCAAGGAAGCCATCATCGGGGTGAACACGCTGCGGCTGGAAAAGGCCGATCAACTCGAAGTGCTGGACGTGGACAACGCGGCAGTGCGCGAAGCGCAACTCAAGCGGTTGGCCACCGTGAAAGCCGGGCGCGATGCGGCGCGGGTGCAGGCGACGCTGGAGGCCCTCACGCGTTCGGCGGCCAGCGGCGAGGGCAATCTGCTGGCGCTCGCCATCGATGCGGCGCGGGCGCGGGCCACGCTGGGAGAAATCTCATTTGCATTGGAAAAACAATTCAACCGGCACAAAGCCGTCATCCGTTCTGTGAGTGGCGTTTATCAATCCGAATTTGGCGCGGCCCCGCAAATCCAGGAGGTCCGCAAACTAACCGACGAGTTCGCCGAGAAGCAGGGCCGCCGGCCCCGCATTCTCATCGCCAAGATGGGCCAGGATGGCCATGATCGCGGCGCCAAAGTGGTGGCCACGGCCTATGCCGACCTCGGTTTTGACGTGGACATCGGCCCGCTCTTCCAGCAGCCCGAGGAAGCGGCGCGCATGGCGGCGGAAAACGACGTGCACGTGGTGGGCATCAGCTCGCTGGCGGGCGGCCACAAGACCTTGCTGGTCCAGTTGCGGGATGAACTCAAAAAGATCAACCGCGAGGACATCATGATCGTGGTGGGCGGGGTCATTCCGCCGCAGGATTATGCGTTTTTGAAAGCCAGCGGCGCGGCGGCCGTGTTTGGTCCCGGCACCTTCATTCCCGATGCCGCCAAGGAAATGTTGACCCAGTTGAATCGTACGCTCGACTGATGAATGAACATGCCCACGGCATTTGTCAAACTGTCCGCCGCCGGCAGCGGGGCGGCGGGTTTGCCGGCGCAACGGTGTTTCCACCGCTGCCCGGGAAAGGCCGTTGGCCCATGAGTGAGGAAGCATCCAGCATGCCCCAGCGCCGGCGGCAGTTGACGGTGGACGATTACGTAGCCGGGATTCGGGCGGGCGATCGCACCATCCTGGCCCGCGCCATCACGCTGGTGGAAAGCGATTCGCGGCGGCACGAAGTCCAGGCGCAGGAAGTGTTGCATCAAGTGCTGCCATTCACCGGCCGGGCCAAACGCGTCGGCATCACCGGCGTGCCCGGGGTGGGCAAGAGCACCTTCATCGAATCCTTCGGTTGCCAGCTCGTTGAGCGCGGCCATAAACTGGCGGTGCTCACGATCGATCCGACCAGTTCGCGGTCCGGCGGCAGCATCCTGGGCGACAAGACCCGCATGGAACGGCTATGCCAGTTGCCGGCGGCGTTCATCCGGCCCACGCCCAGCGGCGCGAGCCTGGGCGGCGTGGCGCGCCGCACCCGCGAGACCATGCTGCTCTGCGAAGCGGCGGGTTTTGACACGATTTTGGTGGAGACCGTTGGGGTGGGACAAACCGAGATTGCGTTGCGCTCGCTGGTGGATTTTTTTCTGTTGTTGTTGCTGCCCGGTGCGGGCGACGAATTGCAGGGCATCAAAAAGGGCATTGTCGAAATGGCCGATCTGGTGGCCATCAACAAGGCGGACGGCGAGAACCGGCTGCGGGCCGAACTGGCCCGGCAGGATCAGGCGGCCGCGCTGCACTACCTGCAACCGGCCACCTACGAGTGGCCCGCGGAGGTGGTCCTCTGCGCCGGCCTCACGGGCGAGGGCCTGCCGGATATTTGGGAACGCATTGAAAAATTTTACGCGACGCTGGAGCCAAAGGGCGTGATTGCCCGGCGGCGGCAGGAACAGTCGCTGGCTTGGCTGAACGATTTGATTCAGGACGAGTTAAAGCGCCGATTCTACCGGCATGCCCGCGTGAAAGCCCGGCTGCCGATCGTCCAGGAAGCTTTGCTGCGCGGGGAAATCACCGCCGTGCGCGCCGCCGAATCTTTATTGTCCGCTCAACAGGAAAATCCGCCCGCACCGACGGGCACCACGAATTAAAAGTTTATGATCAAAAAAATTGACCACCTGGGAATCGCAGTGAAATCACTCGACGAAGCCGTGCCGTATTACGAAAAGGCGCTGGGCTTGAAATGCGAACACCGCGAGGAAGTCGCCTCGCAAAAGGTCCGCACCGCGTTTTTCAGATGCGGCGAAGTGCATATCGAACTGCTTGAACCCACCAGTCCCGACAGTCCCATCGCAAAATTCCTCGAGAAGAACCCGGCCGGCGGCGTGCATCATGTCGCGTTCGGCTCGGACGACGTGCAGGCGCAGTTGCAGCAGGCGGCCGGCGCGGGGGTGAAACTGATTCACGAGAAGCCGATCGATGGGGCGGGTGGCAAGCTCGTGGCCTTTCTGCATCCCAAATCCACGTACGGCGTGCTGACGGAATTCTGCGCGCCGAAGCCGGGCGCTGCCCAGCACTGAACCGCAACCCAACCAGGAAAACAATTATGGCCATATCCAAAGCATTGTTGGAACAATTGGAGAAAAAGCGCGCCATCGCGCGCGCCGGCGGCGGCGAAGAGAAGCTCGACGCGCGCCGCAAAAAGGGCTTGCTCACGGCGCGCGACCGGCTCAACGAATTGTTCCAGGCCGGGACGTTTCAGGAAGCGGGCCTGCATGCCGACCACGAGTGCAACAACTTTGGGCTGGGCAGCAAGACGTTTGCCGGCGACGGGGTGGTGACCGGCTCCGGTTTGGTGGATGGCCGCCCGGTGGCGGCGTTCAGCCAGGAC
>Ga0181535_10005253_pt1 | contig 13957 bp, 7 predicted proteins | sample PEATcosm2014_Bin_44_FD_119774 | JGI IMG/M metagenome (GOLD analysis project Ga0181535, IMG submission 119774) | Peatland microbial communities from MTU Mesocosm Facility, Houghton, MI, USA - PEATcosm2014_Bin17_30_metaG | ecosystem: Environmental > Terrestrial > Soil > Wetlands > Peat | place...
ACCGACAGCTCAGCTCCGGTGGACATACGCGGCACAAAGTTGGTGCCGGCGACTGGCCGGATGTCTCTCTGGAAGCCGACTTGTGATCCCGGAATGCCATACTCGCAAGTGCCATTAGCAGTGTTGACAACTGGGCAGCCATAGAGCGGTGCGGTGAGAGTGGCAAAGCCCTGCACGCTCTGCTTCAACTGTCCCTTGTTGAGGGCTGTGTCGATGCCGAAGTCGTTAAAGAACGAGAAAGTCACCGGACCGGCGATAGGAATCCTGTACTCGGCATTGGCCGTGAAATTGGTGTCGCCGCCAATCGATGAGATGCCGTAGATCGGCAGTGGCACCTGGACGCATTGATTCAATTGGGTGTTGGTCGTGTCGCGCGGAACACAACTGCCGTCTGGATTAGTCAACTGCACGGTGACGCGATTTGGAACGTAGCCGTAGGGAGTTGCACCGCGAGTGTCGAAGCCCCTCATCTCGGCCTCACCGCCGGAGTAGAAGCGGTTGTTGGGCGGAGCCACGGCGCCGCCATAACCCTGTACATAGCTCAACTGCGCGCGTAGGCCCAGTACGTTGCGCCCAGTCGCCGACGGGATCAGATAGTGCATTGGAAGAAACTGCTTGTAGGCTACGAGCGGCGTGAAGTAGCGCAGGTTGCCCCAGATGCCCGAGGTCTGGAAGACCGCTGTGTACTCTTTGCCGGTGCGCGGACGCATCGGATTATTGATGGTGTTATAGGAGTAGCTGAACGAGGCATAGCTGTTGATAATGCCGGTTAGCGCGTTGGAGCCCTGAATGCCCGAACGGAAGCTGATGGTCTGGAAGAAGGTCTGCGAAGCGGTGGAGAACGCAGTGATCGACGACCTGCTCAGAGAATAGGTGAGGCCTACGCGCTGGAAGGCGTGCCGCTTGAGCGGATAGCTGACCGAGAAGTTCAGGCCGGTGGCGGCCTGGTTGTAGTTCTGCGTCAGCGATTGCTGCGCCTGGGTCAGGTTCGTCGAAAGACCGGCGCTGGTCGCCAAGCTCTTGGCCGAGTTGAAGTCCTGCTTGTTGTTGTAAAGCTGAAAGCCCAGGTTGAGCGGGCGGTTGCGAACATAGGGCTGGGTGAAGCCGAAGGTGAATGTGCGGCTTACGCTGCCCAGGTTGCCTTGCAGGCTGAGCGTTTCGCCCAGACCGAGAAAGTTGTTGGTCTGGTAGTTCACGCCCAGAAACGCTCCGGACTGGCCGCTGAGGCCGCCGTTGAGGCCAATGGAGTTCTTGCCCTTCTCCTTGACCTTCAGCAGCAGGTCAACGGTGCCTGCATCGGGATCCTGGTGAGCCTCCGAGTCCTGCTCGACCTTGAGCGGTTCGAAGTATTCGAGCTGGTTCAATCGCAGCAGGCTATACTCCCACAGTTGCGAGTTGTAAACCTGCCCTTCCTCAAGCATCAGTTCGCGGCGAATGACCTTGTCGCGGGTGATGGTATTGCCCTGGAATTCGATGCGGGAGACATAAAATGGCTTGCCCTCATCGATGTCGACAACTAGCGAAACAGTCTTCTTCTGTTCATCGAAGACAGGCTTGGGGATGGCGCCGAAGTTGATGTAGCCCAACTGCCCGTAAGCCTTCTTGAGGTTCTCCAGGCCCTTGCCGACCATCGTGGCGTTGAACCAGTCGCCGTCTTTGACGGCAAAGGTGCCGCGCAGAGCCTTCTCGTTGCGCACCGCTTTGTTGCCGGTGAACGTGATCGTGCCCAGCCGGTAGCGCGCTCCCTCTTCGATAGGCATCTGAATATCGATGCGCTTGCCCTTGTTCGGCCGGAAGGTGAAAAGGTTGAGTCCGCCCTGATCGCGAATCTGCGTCTTGGGCTCTTCGATCGCGGTGTTGTAATAGCCGTGATCGCGATAGGCCTGACGCACCCGCTCCGAATCCTCCTCGAGCTTCCCGGCGTCGAAGGTCTGCGCGAAAAGGTTCTCAAAGATGATCGAATAGGGAATGCCGATGGGCTTCAGGTTCTTCATCGAGCGGCGAAGCGTCAGGCTGCTCAGATGCTCGTTTCCGGTGAACTTGATCTGGCCCACCTTGACCGTCGGGCCTTCCTTGATGTTGAAGTTCACCTGCACCGAGGCCGGAGGAATCGTCTTGACTTCAGTCTTGATGGTGGCGAACTGGTGGCCGTGCTCTGAGAGTATGTCTTTCAGCACCGTCTCGGCCCGCTTGATCCTGGTCGGGTCGTACTGGCTCTCGACGGTCATGCCTACTTTTTCTTTCTTGAAGCGGTCCAGCACGTCCGACTGAGAGACCGCATTGAGGCCCTTGTAGTTGATCTCGCGGATGGTGGGCCTCTCCACGACAAAGATGTCCAGGATGATGCCCTTCTCGGTATCCTCGCGCTCGATGCGCACGTTATCGAAGTACGAGGTGTTCCACAACGAGTTGAGGTCGCGCTCGATCGAGATCGGATCGTAGGTGTCCCCCGGATGGGTAAAGAGCCGCGCCAGCACGGTCTCCTTGGGGATGCGCCGGTTGCCGATGACTCGAATCGAATCGATGGTCTCCGGCTGCTGGGCCAGGGCTGCGCCGGCGGCGAGCATCAACGCGATCAGCATCATCATCCGCGCAAGACGGCTCGTGGTCCGCAGCGTGCGGGTGACGGGATTGTGCTTGATCTTCACCGGGCCTGAGCCCTGCGTTGAGCACACGTTCTGGTGCGGTCCATAGTTCGCCATCAGGTTCGGCTTCACGGGAAGAATATCGCCACCCTCATTGCTGAAAAATCTGATCCTGCATAAAGGAAAGATTCATTATATTGGACCGCGGCCACCCCGCCCAAACCACTAGACCGAAGTTTTGGCCGGAATCCGTCTCTCTCCCGAAACTTCCCTGCCGCGCCTACCGCCTTCGGACTCGGGCCGGGTCCAAAAGGAACCCAAACCACAGTCTACCGGACGCAGCCGGGTTGGGAGGGCCTTCTGTCCAACTGGTGCGGGGTGACATTCCTTTTGGACGCCTGCCTGGCGCGTATGACATTCTCTCTGAACGGAGGTTGCCGGGCAATGAGCGAAGCGAGAGAGACCGTCTATCAGTTTTCGGCGTCACTGCTGGAAGGCGACTCGAACAGACGCCCAGTCTCCCTGGATGAGTTTCGGGGCAAGATCCTGTTGATCGTCAACACTGCCAGCCGATGCGGCAACACCCCGCAGTACGCCGGCCTGGAGCAACTCTACCGCGCCTATAAGGTTCGCGGCTTTACGGTGCTTGGCTTCCCCTGCAATCAGTTTGGCGGCCAGGAGCCGGGCTCGGCCGCCGAGATCGCCTCCTTTTGCGAACGGAATTATGGCGTCAGCTTTCCCCTCTTCGCAAAGATCGAGGTCAACGGACCCAATGCCCACCCCCTTTATCGATTTTTGAAGAAGGCCAAACCCGGGATCTTCGGCACCGAACGCATCAAATGGAACTTCACCAAATTCCTGATCGACCGGCACGGCAGCGTAGCACGTCGCTGCGCTCCCTCGACCCAACCCAAGTCACTGTCCGCTGCCGTTGAAACTCTGCTCGATAGCAAATAGGCAATGCAACGGCCTGTATCTCGCATGAAATGAACTGTTTTTCCGAATTATCTTCGCGGATCTATTTCTTTTTTCTCTTTCTGTTTGGCCCCTACGTTATCCTTTTTCTTGTCTGGTCTGCGATCCCCTTCAGAGCAGGCCTCTTCGGAAGAACCAGTAAATGGAGGTTGCGGTGCGCCAAAATCTTCCCATGATTCTCATCCGGACGATCGTGGGTCTGGTGTTTGTGCTCGAAGGCGTCCTCAAGTTTGCCCAACCCGATGCCATGGGCGTTGGGCGCTTTGCCGCGATCGGCCTGCCTATGCCCAATCTGCTTGCGCCACTGGTGGGTGGTGTCGAGATCGGCTGTGGCGCCGCCATCTTGCTGGACTTCTTTGCCGGCGATGCCGCAATCTTTCTGCTTGTAGTCATTTTCGCGGCATTGATCACCACCAAGATTCCCATTATGCTGGGCAGGCCGCTGGGTCCGTTTACGCTCCAAAAACTCAACAACTATGGCTGGCTGACATTCTTTCACGAGGCCCGCCTCGACCTGAGCATGATCTTCGGCCTGCTGGCCATCGCTATCGATTCAGGCGTGCATATGGGCCGCAAGAGACGCTGGTACCAGGGCAGAGGTTAGACTGCATTTTCGAGTCACAGACTGATTCATGTGCAGTGCCAACTGAGATCATGAGTAGTTCTGCGGGCGCATCAAGCTCCCGGCACACCGTAATCGAAGAGGCTGGCTCGCAAAGCATGGCAGTCCCCGCCAAATCTTCCCTGGGTGAGATCTTCCAGCTCTTTCTACGCCTGGGGCTGACCGCATTTGGCGGCCCGGCGGCGCACATCGTCCTGATGGAGCGAGAGGCCGTCGAGCGCCGAGGATGGATGAGCCACGAAGATTTCCTCGACCTGGTTGGCGCGTGCAACCTGCTGCCCGGCCCCGGTTCGACGCAAGTAGCGATGGCTCTAGGCTACAGTCGCTGCGGCTGGTTGGGGTTAGTGGTTGCAGGCGGGTGCTTCATTCTGCCTGCCTCGCTGGCCACCCTCGCACTGGCGTGGGCCTACGTGCGCTATGGCAGCCTTGTCCAGGTTCAGGGACTGCTCTACGGAGCCAAACCTGTCATGGTCGCCATAATCGTTCAGGCTGTCTGGAACCTGGGCAAGACAGCTTATCGCCGCTGGCAAATGGCGGCGGCTGGGCTGGTCTGCTTTGTGGCCGCTCTCGCAGGAATTCCGCCAATTGCGGTGCTGCTCGCCTCAGGCGGTTTAACGCTGCTGGCGGCGTGGCCACGTTTCCGGCGTGGCGCGGTGATGGGGTTTGCCGGTCTGCCTCTCGCAGCGGGCGGCACGGCAAGTACGGCCGGGGTCGCTTCGATCTTCCTCGTCTTTCTCAAGCTGGGTGTGGTGGTCTTCGGCTCCGGCTATGTCCTGGTCGCCTTTCTCAAGGCCGATCTGGTGGACCGGCTGCACTGGGTAACGCAGCGGCAGTTGCTCGACGCCATCACGGCTGGCCAGGTGACGCCGGGGCCGGTCTTCGCCACGGCAACTTTTCTGGGATACCTACTGCACGGATGGATCGGTGCCGCCGTGGCGACCGCTGCCATCTTTCTTCCCTCTTTCTTTATGGCCGGAGTTGTAGGGGCGCTGGCCGAGCGCATTCGCACATCCAGGCTGGCCGCAGCCTTCCTCAATGGCGTGAATGCCGCCGCTGTGGCACTGATGGCCGCTGTGGCGATTGCGCTGGGCCGCGCTACGCTGGTCGATGGGTGGACTTTGGCGCTGGGGTTGGCGAGCGCGATCCTGCTGGTCCGCTACAAGATCAATGCGACATGGCTGATTCTCGGCGGCGCGGGCCTTGGCATTCTTCTGCAGGGGCTTTCCTGAAAATTTGGGTGACCCATATCTAGTGCGGCTTTATCGCGCCAGATGTGGGAACCCACGAACCCTGGTCACCCCGTCTCCTGAAGGCTGCCCTCTTAGCCGAAGCGATAGGCACTGATCGCTGCTCCCAACGGCTCATCGGTGAAGATGCGGCTGCCGGGTGCCTCTCCACCAGCGCCTGCGGCCACCATCAGCGGAATCAAGTGCTCTTCACGGGGATGCGAGAAGACTGCAAATGGAGCTGAGCGCCAGTGGGTCAGCAGGTCATCTCGCTCCGCGGCAGGCAACTCGACGGCGCGCGTCAGCCATGCGTCAAATGCCCTTGCTCGCTCAGGGGTCTCGGGGCGAAGGTAGCCACGCAGATTGTGAAAGCTCATGCCGCTGCCGATGATCAACACACCCTCATCGCGCAGAGGAGCGAGCGCCCGTCCAGCCGCAAGATGCAAAGCCGGGTCGAGCGAGGCCGCCAGCGAGAGCGTGACCACCGGAATCCGCGCCTCGGGGAAGGCAACCTTGAGTGGCACAAAGACGCCGTGGTCGAAGCCGCGAGTTTCACTGACCACCGACGGCAGGCCCGCCTGTTTCAACAGATCCGTCACGCGCACGGCCAGTTCAGGCTCGCCCGGCGCTGGCCAAGTGAGACGGTAGGTGTGCTCGGGGAAGCCGGAGTAGTCAAAGATCAGCTTGGGACGGGCTGCGGCGCTGGCCGTGAGGGCAGGCTCCTCCCAGTGGCCGCTGACGACCAGCAAAGCCTTGGGCGGCTCAGGCAACGTAGCCGCGAGCCCCTCAAGAAACCGCTGCGTGGCATTCCAGGTGTCGGCTGGGCCCCAGGTCCAGTCCATGAAAAAGCAGGGCCCTCCGCCGTGGGGAAGAAAGATTGTGGGCTGACGTTGCGGCTTCGCGGGCATCGGCTTAACCTCGGGGCATCCCGGCCCGATCCATGGAGCCGACATGATAGTTGTTCAAACAACTAACATCTTGGATGCTTCGGTGCCGTTTGCGATTCAGCCGCCTAACTTTTGGTCGACCGGCGAGGACAGCACGCCGCGCTATACTTGAATTTCCCCCTTTGAGGCGTCTTGATCCCGAAACTGCGGGCCCGCGCCTGCATGGGGAAACCGCCTTGAGCCGCCTCGCCGATCAAAGACCAGGGGCGTGCCGTTCTTGTGGAGAATCAGACGTTGACCATCTCGCAGAAGCGCTGGCTTTCCCTTCTTTGGCTGCTCTTCATCGTCTGTTTCGCCCTGGTGCACGCGCTCCATCTAACCGCCGACTTTCCCAACCATACTCCGTGGTACATGGACTGGGCCAAGTACACCGACGAAGGCTGGTACGGCAACGCAGCCATCCGCGCCCACCTCTTTGGTAACTGGTATCTCGCGGGAGACTTCAATCCGGCCCCGGCCGTGCCCTTGTGGCCCTTCCTCGAGTGGGTGCTCTTCTTCTTTACCGGAGTCACTGTGGAGGCGGCGCGCGGGCTTGCGGTTGCCTTCTTCTTTTGCAATCTGCTGTTGAGTTACCTGCTATTGCGAGCGAACGGATCGCGCTGGGTGGCGCTGCTTGCGGTGACTCTGATCGTCACCAGCCCATTCCTCTACTGCTTCAGCCGGTTGGCGATTCTCGAGCCCATGCTGACCGCACTCACACTGGCGGCTCTGAATCTCGCGGTGCGCCTGCCACGGTTGCGCCGTCCGGTGGTCGCGTCAGTCGTAGTTGGCTTGCTATTCACGCTGATGATGCTCACCAAGACCACCGCCATCTTCTTGCTGCCGGCACTGGCCTGGGCGATGCTGCTGCCGCTTTGGGCCAACCACAAGCTGTGCGTCCGTGTTGGCCTGGCGGCATCCGGAACCTTTGCCGCCGCTTTCGGCCTGTGGATGGCTCTGATTGTCCACTTCGGTCTCTATGCCGACTATAAGTATCTTTTCTTCGTCAATAATTACACCAAGCCGAAGGAGTTTTACTGGCCTTTGCTGAGCCTCTGGTGGTCTTTCCACGGCGGACTCTGGGTGGGCCGCATCCTGGTTCCGCTCGCCGGCCTGCTGACCCTGGTTGTGATTGTGGCTGCGATTGCGACTGTGGTTGCGCCAAGCTCGGCGTTGGCTCGTCGGAATCAGTGGGCTCACAATCTCTTGCAGGACCCAGTCTTTGGCGCTTCGATCCTGGCCGTCGCTGGCTATATCTTCTTCATGACCTACCAGAACCATCCTCAGCCCCGCTACTTTGCGGTGGTGGCGATCTTCAGCTTCTTCGTACTGGCGCAGGGGGCTGGTGCGTTGCTCGGGCAAAGCACTTCGGCCAATGAGAAAAGTCCACGTCGCCATCAAGAACGCCTGCTCGGATGGGCGGTGGTCGCCGTGGCCAGCCTTACCGCGGCTTTTAACGGCCTCCAGACCCTGAACTTCGCAACCCATCCCGAATACACCTTTGTCCAGGCAGCGCGGCGGCTGACACAGTATATTGATACCCACCCGAACGGCAATCGGCTGCTTGTCTCGATCAGCAGCGATCAGATCACCCTGGTCACCCACCTGCCCACCTTGTGCGACGACTTCGGCACGCAGGATCTGGTTACAAAGCTGGCCAGCTACCAACCCGGCTGGTGGGCCACATGGAACGACATCGATGCCGGCACGCTGGAGGACATCCACACGCACTACTCGCTCGAGCAGGTGGCCAGCTACCGCGCCTTCGATGACCCGGAGCGTAACGTGCTGGTGCTCTTTAAGCTGCACCCGCTTGCCGGTGGCAAGACACGCTCGCCTGGCGATCAAAATCTTCAGATCCCGTTGCCTGGCGATAAGATCGATATTCCTATCCAATAGTGAAATAAAGCGTTATGCCACGCCATTCTGGGCAGTGTCTCTATTCCCGGAAGCCCCGGTATGGTGTGACTGCAATCACTCGACAGTGTCCGGGCCGGGTGATAGCCTTCGGATGACTATTCTTGCGGAAAATTTTCGTTGTATTTTCCGGTTTCGTTCGCGGTAAGCCATCGGCAATTCAGCTTAAAAACAGCTTGGGAGGATTTGTGACTGCACAGTATCTGGTGTATTTCTTTATGGCCTTGAGCGCGCTTTCGCTGCTCGTGGCCTTCAATTTTACACGCGTTAAGACACTCCTAAAGTGTCATTACAGGACAGTAGCGGCTCTTATGGGCCTGCTGCTTCCCACATTCGCCGGTGCGCAGGAATCGGCGGGCGGCGAAGCCAGCCTGAAGCTGCCTGACCTGTCGGTCGTGAATCATTTCGGCCTCTCAGGCCCCGCTCTGTTGATGGTCGGTTTGGCATTCTGCGTTCTCGGCCTGATCTTCGGACTCGGGATCCTTGTGCAGTTGAAGAACCTGCCGGTTCATAAGTCGATGCGCGAGATGTCTGAGCTGATCTATGAGACCTGCAAGACCTATCTGATCACGCAGGGCAAATTCATCATGTTGCTCTGGGTCTTCATCGCGGTCATTATCTCGCTTTACTTCGGCTGGCTGTCGCCGGTGGGAAATGTTGCGGTTACCCTGCCTATCATTCTGGGTTTCAGCCTAGTCGGCATCGCGGGCAGCTATGGCGTCGCATGGTTCGGCATACGCGTCAACACCTATGCGAACTCACGAGTGGCATTCGCCGGATTGAAGGGCAAGCCGTATCCGCTCTTTGCGATTCCGCTCAAGGCCGGTATGAGCGTCGGCATGATGCTGATTTCGGTTGAGCTGCTCATCATGCTCATCATCCTTCTCTTCGTCCCGGCCACGTATGCCGGCCCCTGTTTCATCGGATTCGCCATCGGCGAGTCTCTGGGCGCGGCGGCTCTGCGTATCGCAGGCGGCATCTTCACCAAGATCGCCGACATCGGCTCCGATCTGATGAAGATCGTCTTCAAGATCAAGGAAGACGATGCCCGCAACCCTGGCGTCATCGCCGATTGCACGGGCGACAACGCGGGCGATTCGGTTGGACCCAGCGCTGACGGCTTTGAGACCTATGGCGTTACTGGCGTGGCCCTGATCACCTTCATTTTGCTGGCCGTCAAGAGCCCCGCGACGCAGGCCGAGCTGCTGGTCTGGATCTTCGTCATGCGCGTGGCCATGCTGCTCTCCAGCTCGGGCGCCTACTTCCTCAATGGCATTATCGCCAAGATGAAATACGGCAACTCCGACGAGATGGACTTTGAGGCGCCCTTGACCTCGCTGGTCTGGATCACCTCCATCGTTTCCATCGCCCTTACCTACGTTGTCTCCTACCTGATGATCCCCAACCTTGCCGGTGACCCAACCCTCTGGTGGAAGCTGGCCTCGATCATCTCCTGCGGAACTCTGGCAGGCGCGCTCATCCCGGAACTGGTCAAGGTCTTCACATCAACCAACTCGGCACACGTGCAGGAAGTTGTCACCTCCGCCAAGGAAGGTGGAGCTTCTCTCGGAATCTTGTCGGGACTCGTGGCAGGCAATTTCTCTGCCTACTGGCTAGGACTGAGCATGGTCGCCCTGATGGGACTGGGCTACTACTTCAGCATGATCGGCGGATCGATGGATCTGATCATGTTGGCTCCCGCCGTCTTCGCCTTTGGACTGGTGGCCTTTGGCTTCCTGGGTATGGGACCGGTCACGATCGCCGTCGATTCTTACGGCCCGGTTACCGACAATGCGCAGTCCGTCTATGAACTGTCGCTGATCGAAACCATTCCTGGAATCGAAGCCGAGTTGAAGAAGGACTTCGGCGTCGACGCCAAGTTCGAACGCGCCAAGTACCTGCTGGAAGCCAACGATGGAGCCGGCAACACCTTCAAGGCTACTGCCAAGCCGGTGCTGATCGGAACCGCCGTCGTCGGTGCCACCACCATGACCTTCTCAATCATCATGGCCCTGACCAACGGACTGACCATCAACGTGGATAAGCTCTCCCTGCTGCACGCGCCCTTCATGCTCGGGCTGATCTGCGGCGGCGCGGTGATCTTCTGGTTCGCGGGCGCTTCCATGCAAGCGGTCACCACAGGGGCTTACCGCGCGGTCGAGTTCATCAAAAAGAACATCAAGCTGGAAGGCGTGGAGAAGGCCTCGGTCACCGACAGCAAGAAGGTGGTCGAGATCTGCACGAAGTACGCCCAGAAGGGTATGTTCAATATCTTCCTGGCCGTCTTCTTCGCCACTCTCTCGTTCGCATTCATGGAGCCGTTCCTGTTTGTCGGCTACCTGTTCTCGATTGCGATCTTCGGCCTCTACCAGGCGATCTTCATGGCCAATGCCGGCGGCGCCTGGGACAACGCAAAGAAGGTTGTCGAGGTTGACCTCAAGATGAAGGGCACGCCTCTACACGATGCGACCGTAATCGGCGACACCGTTGGCGATCCGTTCAAAGATACTTCGTCCGTGGCCATGAACCCGATCATCAAGTTCACGACCCTGTTCGGATTACTGGCTGTCGAGCTGGCCGTCAAAATGACTGCGAGCAACGCGATGCTAGTTCACGTGCTGACCGTCGTATTCTTCTTGGTTTCGATGTTCTTCGTGCACAGATCGTTCTACGGCATGAGGATTGAAACCAAGGAAAGCAACTGATTTCGGTCTTTAAACCAAACCGCTCCTGACTGGCGGACAATCGAAGCACCCAACCGGCCCCACGCGACAAGCGTGGGGCCGGTTGGCATTTGGGCGCTTCATTCTTCGCCAAGTGCTTTTAGCCTCCCAAACAAAACCCCTGCGAGCGAAGAGCGAGCCTTTGGCCGCACCGCAGGTGCCTTAGCAAAGTTGGTTAAAAGTCCCATACTAAACATGAGGTGTTCCCATGCCGACTCGCAATGTTAATCTGCCCGAAAAATTGGACAAATTCATTACCGCCAAGGTCGAGGCGGGAGACTATGCAAACGCAAGCGAGGTGATGCGCACCGCCTTGCGCCTTCTGGAGCGAGATGAGCGGGAGTACGAGGAGAAGATGGCCGCACTCCGGACCGCGATTGCCGAGGGAGACGCCAGCGAAGATGCCGAGGAGGGCGTTTTCGAGAGACTCTATGCCTATATTGACGAACTCGCCGCAGAAAAGGATGAAGGCGTTGCGAAAGTACAGTCTCTCTAGGCCAGGTCAATCCGACCTTCGATCCATCGTTCGATGCATATTTGAGAGATGGGGCGCAGAACAGGCTCTCCGATATACCCAAGGCCTTCGAGGTTGCTTTCAGACACTTGCGGAGAACCCCAGGGCGGGCCGGGCGTGCGATGCCATCAGTCCTGGGCTCCGCAGGCATGAGCACGGCAAGGACGTTGTCTTTTACAGGCTGAAGCCGAGTGGAATCAGTATCGTGCGCGTCCTGCATCAGCAGATGATTCCAGCCAAATCCCAATTCGAGCCATAAAGCAGGGCCGCCCATTGATTGCCACAATTAACGCCGCCCGATCCAGGTAATTGCCAAGATTCTATGGCGCGCGGTAGGTGCTCGCACTGACTGCTCGGCACGGTCCATTTGTCCACATCTGCACAGTTTCGCCCCTCAACTGCACCGCTTTCGCACCTTGTCTCACGTCCCAGAGAGGACTAGCCTTGAGGTAGAGGGCGCTGTGGTTGTGGTAGCGGGATTGGCTTCAGCCCTCTCGCATAAACCGGCATTGCACCTGAGCCGATGCAGATTGGCCGCCTGAATCCCGCATTGCGCAAAGGTTCCTGGAGCTTTCCACAGGCAAGTGCCTTTGTTTTGAAAGTAGATGCGGGGAATACAAAGAAAATACTAGATGTTGTGGTTTTTTGTTGACAGGCACCACAGACAGCGGTATTTTTTCATCTGCGGCTGTTAACGGATTGTAACGAGCTCAGGTGTGAACGATTCACACCAGTCCGCTGAAAGAAGAGAACTCGCGGTACATTCCAATCCCCGTTTTCCCGTTCTTTGTTAGAGGTATCCCCTGACTTGCCCAGGCGCCATGCACCGGGGAGGGGCAGAGATTTTCCGATTTTTCGATTGAGAGGGTTCCATGAATGAGGTCCAGCATCAGAGTTCCACGACTGTCACACCGGCTTCCCACGCCCAGCAGGGGCTGATCTTTACCCGCCGCTTCTCGACCGAGGGCGTCTCCCCCTACGACGAAGTGAAATGGGAGAACCGCACCGCGATGATCGGCGACCAGAAGGGCAACGTCATCTTCGAGCAGAAGAACGTCGAAGTGCCGGTCGACTGGTCGATGACCGCGACCAATATCGTGGCCTCGAAGTATCTGCACGGGAAGCTGGGCTCGCCCGAGCGTGAAACCGGCGTCCGCCAGCTCGTGAGCCGCGTGGCCGAGACGATCCGCGACTGGGGCATGGCTGGCGGCTACTTTGCCACATTTGAGGATGCAACCATCTTTCACGACGAGCTGGCGCATATGCTGCTGACCCAGAAGGCGGCATTCAACTCGCCGGTCTGGTTCAATGTGGGCTGCGACCGCCTGGAGCCCGATGCGGAGGGCCAGAACTGGCATTGGGACCCCGCGACCGGTGGCGTGCGCTTCTCCGCCACCGGCTACCACAATCCGCAGTGCTCGGCCTGCTTCATCAACTCCGTCGAGGACTCGATGAGCGGCATCATGGACTTGGCCCGCACCGAAGCCATGCTCTTCAAATTCGGCTCGGGCACTGGGACGAATTTCAGCTCGCTGCGTTCCAGCAAGGAATCCGTCTCTGGCGGCGGCACGGCCAGCGGCCCACTCAGCTTCATGCGCGGCCTCGACGCCTTTGCCGGAGTTATCAAGTCCGGCGGCAAGACCCGTCGCGCGGCCAAGATGGCGATCCTCAATGCCGACCATCCTGACATCATCGACTTCATCGAGTGCAAGTCCAAGGAAGAACAGAAAGCCCACACGCTGATCAAGGCCGGCTATGACGGCTCGGGTCCGGATTCCGAGGCCTTCTCGTCGATCTTCTTCCAGAATGCCAACAACTCCGTCCGCGTCAGCGACGAGTTCATGCACGCCTACGAGACGGACGGCGAGGTCTCCACCTATACCGTCAGAGACCATCAGCCGGTAAAGAACTACAAAGCGCGCGAAATTATGCGCAAAATCGCCGAGGCCACTTGGCTCTGCGGCGATCCCGGCCTGCAATTCGACACCACCATCAACCGCTGGCACACCTCAAAGAACTCCGCTCGCATCAACGCGTCGAATCCCTGCTCGGAGTACATGTTCCTCGACAACTCGGCCTGCAACCTGGCCAGCTTCAACCTGATGAAGTACGTAACCCCCTCGGGCGGCTTCGACATTCCCGCCTACCGGCACTCGATCTCGATCCTCATCACCGCGATGGAGATCCTGGTCGACAACTCCGGCTACCCGACTGAGGCGATTGCCAAGAACTCTCACGACTACCGCCCGCTCGGCCTGGGCTACGCCAACCTGGGGGCGCTGCTGATGGCCTTTGGCTTGCCTTACGACTCTGCCGCCGGCCGCAATCTGGCCGCTGCCTTCACGGCAATCTTGACCGGCCAGGCCTACTTGCAATCGTCCATCATTGCGGCCAACTGCCCGCCGGTCCCCTCGGCTACTCCCTTGACCGCCAGCGTAGAGCGCCAGGGTGGCGCCTGCCCCGGGTTCT
>Ga0181535_10005254_pt1 | contig 13954 bp, 7 predicted proteins | sample PEATcosm2014_Bin_44_FD_119774 | JGI IMG/M metagenome (GOLD analysis project Ga0181535, IMG submission 119774) | Peatland microbial communities from MTU Mesocosm Facility, Houghton, MI, USA - PEATcosm2014_Bin17_30_metaG | ecosystem: Environmental > Terrestrial > Soil > Wetlands > Peat | place...
CAAAGGATCCAATCCATTTCTTTGCCTGGTAGCAAAACAATGCTACCGCTTCCGTCGCTCCTGTGTTGCCAGCTTCCCGCGCCAGCAAATCGCGCATGTCGGAGCTGATCCCGGAAACTCCAAGCAATCCGGATTCATGGTTTACCATTCGCTGAAATCCGGCAGGCGTCATTTGCGCTGTGCGAGCCAGGTAGGAGACCAGTCCCGGATCAAGGTCGCCGGAACGCGTGCTCATGACCAGTCCCGCCGCTGGTGTAAAACCCATGCTGGTGTCCATGCTTTTGCCGTCCAGGATCGCGGCCAGACTTGCGCCGTTGCCGAGATGTGCAAGTATCACGCGGCCCCTTTTTGCAGCCGGATCTCCAAGTCGTGCGAGTTCTTCCATCAAGTATGCGTAAGACAGCCCGTGGAAGCCGTAGCGCACAACACCTTTTGCGGTGTAGCGACGGGGTATCGGCAGAAGTTTGGCGACCCGCGGCATGGCGCGGTGAAATGCTGTGTCGAAACATGCCAATTGAGGAAGTTTCGGGTGACGCTGCCGGAACGCCTCGATCAACTCGATTTCGCGCGGCAGATGGTCAGGATCGTACGGCGTAATGCGATGCAACTCGTCAAGCAATTCGCGCGTGACCCATTCCGGTTCCGTATGCCTCATGCCGTGCACTACCCGATGTCCGATTGCCTTGACGGAGGCAAAAGTCTTCTGCGTTTCCAGCCAATCCAACAAGACGCCAGCCGCAGTTCTGTGATCGGCGGCGGAAATGCGGCGACGAACCGGGTGTTTGCAAGATGGGTCGTTGATCGCTAGATTTGCGCCACGCAGACCGATGCGGTCCACCTTGCCGTCCATGAGCCGCTGAAGCGATTTGCCCGAATCGTAAAGCGCAAATTTGATGCTTGATGATCCAGCGTTGATGATCAGAAGATAGGATGGATCAGTCATCGCACCGCAGGAGCTTGAACGTTTGGTCAATTCCGCCATTGCAACAGATTCTCTCCTTGTCTTCTTAGAGATGATGCTTGAATGCTGTTTCTTGTACAGCTTTCAGCCCATTGAAACAAAACAAAAGAAGTATCGCCTTTGTTTCAGAAGGGCAAGAGTGACGGATTTTCGGGAGGGTGCGGGCGCCGTACGTTTATTTCACAGCTTCTGAAGCATTACCAACAGTTCTATTGCAGCGTTGCCTTCACCCTGTAAAATCTAGTTCCGCTTGGATTTGTGTTTGTGTATGCGGCTGTGGCGTTGTTCCCAAGAACGTTGGTTCCGCCCTGAACCGGCATCCACACCGCGTTGGACAGATTGGTCGCGCCTTCCAATCCGTAATACCTCGCGCTCGCCGTGTATCCCATGCCGGTGGCTATTGACAGCGTAGGGTATGTGACCACGATATTGCCGTTAGACATCACAACCACCGCTTTCAGACAACTGCCGCAGTTTGTCGGATTGGTGCCAGCCAGATATTCCTGCCATGCGGTCCATCCGTCGCCATCCGTATCGTTTGTCGCAGCATTGGCAAAGTTGGTCACGCCGGGGTAGTAATGATTGAACCACACCGCAGGGGGAACGCAGTTCGAAAACGAATTGGTGCTGTAACTGACGTTGTAACATATCAAAATGCCTGTTTGACTGCGAATGTACAGCTTGCCGTTGGCCAAGGTGGGACACGTGACGGTATCACCGCTAATGATCTGATTCGTGCGATAGAGCTCCGTGTAGTTTGTCGGACAGGCTTGGGCCACAACCAGATCGTCGTTGCCGCCGGAGCCGCCGCCATCCTGCCCTTTCATCATGACCAGTTGATTGTTTGCGAGAAGGACGGATGACTCGGTTGGAAACACTGAGCCGCCGCTCGACCATTTTAGATTGCCGGTCGCCAAGTCAACGCATTCAAGTCCATTATCCTCGTCAATACCATACGCATAGCCGTTGCATATGACGCAAGAGTTCTCCTTGGTCCGCAGAATTCCGGAGTTGGACCATTCGTTCGTTCCGCCATCCACGCTGATTTGCCCACTGCCGAGGTTAACGAGTGCGGAGCCAGCCCCGTACCCTCTACTTATAAGCAACTGGTCGTTATAAATCATGGGGTCGGCCATGGAGCCGTAGCTGGTGCTCATATTAGAATACCAGCGCACCGCTCCGTTTGTAGGATTCAGGCCATAAACCACAGAAGACGAGTAAATCACCACAGTCCGATCAGTCCCTCCCCGTGTGAATGCGAACGCAGACGAATAACCCGAACTATTGCCATCGTTGCCCCAGACAACATTGTGGGTCGTCTTATCCACAGCCGTTCCCTGTCCACCAGCGTTGAAAATCACGAGATTTCCTTCGATCAACGGAGAGCTGGCAAAATCCCATTCGCCGGGCGAGCCGCCCGTTATTTGCTTATTCCAGAGAAGCGTCCCAGCCGCGCAATCGAAACAGGAAAGAAGGCCGTCATGACTGAATGTGTAGACAGTATTGCTATCGACAGTCGGTGTGGCGCGCGTGCCTTGATGATCAACCGAACTGCACGAATAAGATTGAGTCCATAACGGCGCAGGATTTGTGCCGACGGAGGACTCGCCAAAGCAATAGACAGTGTCATGGCCGTTCGACCAGCCGGTGATGTACACGCGTCCCCCGCTCACCGCTACATCAGAGTAGCCCTGCCCCACACTTGCCCGCCAGATCTGTCTGGGCGGCCAGCTCGCTATTCCTTCGGTTGTGGCGCCATTCTTGTTTGGCCCACGATAGCAGGGCCAGTCAGCCGCTCCAGCCGCTACACAAAAAGCCAATATGAATAGAACGCGAAAAAGATCCCGCATTATTTTCCACCATGCAAGTCCAGTATTTATCGGCATTCCATGCTCCACATCGGCAAGTACGGTCAGCAGCCGCTGGAACCGTTCCACCCCCAGATCAATCATCTCCCGAATCATTTCCAAACGCCATCTTTATTGCAAGCTCGCTTTGACACGATAAAAAACAATACCAGTTGGACTGGCGTTCGTGTATGCGGCTGGGTTGTTGTTTCCAAGAATATTCGTTGCGCCAGGAACCGGTTCCCAGACTGTATTGATCAGGCTGGTTGCGAATTCCAGGCCGTAATACCTCGCGCTTGCCGTGTATCCCATACCGGTTGCAACTGCCAAAGTGGGATATGTCACCATAATGTTGCCGTTGGATATTGCAATCCCCACTTGCAGACAACTGTTGCTGTTCGTCGGGTCCGTTCCCGCCAGGTAATCCTGCCACACCGTCATGCCATTGCCGTCTGTGTCGCTCGCAGCGAGACTGGCGTAACTGTTTGTTGCCGTTCCGGGAAAATATTGCTGAATCCAGGCCGACGGAGGGATGTTGCCTGGAGCGGCGCTGACATCGTAGCAAATGAGAGTTGCCGGGGTATTGGCATTTGTGATGTTGTTACGAACATAAAGCCTGCCATTGGCGAGCGTCGGAGATGTCCAGGTTTCACCGGGCAATATGCCGTTGGTACGATATAATTCCTGATAACCGGCCGGCGTTGCCTGCACCACGATAAGATTGCCATTCGAGTGGCCCTGATCGCTGCCGGACATAATCACGAGCTGATCCCCTGCACGTATGACAGACGACCAGTCGTCAAGCTCGCAATTAGGCGAAATCCACTGCGTAATTCCGGTTGCAAAGTCAACGCACTGGAAGCCGCCGAAATAGTAAGATTGAAAAACGCCATTGGTATCCGGAATCCAGTTCTCGACCACATAGGAAGAAACATAGAGATAGCCATTGTAAAAAATGCCACCGTTATCCCCGCTAAACAAGTTTGTCTGCCAATTTCCGGGCAGATTATTCGTCTGCAACTGCCCGCTGCCGATGTTTAAAACTGTTCCAGGGCCGTAGCTCTGGGCGCTCCACAGTTTGTTGCTGTATACGATTGGAGCGATCGCACCGGGATCGAAACTTCCGGCGCTGTAAAACCACCAGAGCGGTGTGCCTGTGACAGGATCGACTCCGGAGCATCCGGATTGAGAAAAAACCACAACAGTTCGCTGCGTGCCAATGGTGACCGCATACGGCGCGCCGTATCCTGCCACGCCTGTGCTGGTCCAATTCGTACGAGTACCTGATTTATCCACTGCAACGCCCCAGCCGCCGGCGTTGACGATCACATTGCTGCCCTCAACGAGTGGCGAGCCGCAAAAGCCCCAACCAGGATCTCCGCCGACGTTCACCAACATGCTCCAGTTCGTGTGTCCAGTTGCCGTATCGAAGCAGTTAAGAAGTCCGTCGCAACTGAAAGTGTACACCTGATTTCCATCCACTGTCGGCGTGGAGCGAGTGCCATAGTCGCCGTCAACGCCGTGCCCTCTGGCCGGATACGACGCCTGCCACAAGACGGGAGGATTGGTGCCGGTAGACATCTCGCTGAAGCAATAGATCTGATCCAAACCGTTAGACCAACCCATTGTATAGACTTTGCCCTGACTCACGACTACTTGGGAAAAACCCTGTCCGATGCTCGCCCGCCAAAGCTCCTTCGGCGGCCAACTCCCTATCGTCTCAGTTGTAGCCCCGTCCTGATTGGTCCCGCGAGCGCAGGGCCAGTCCACAGCTGGTGAAGTGCCCACGCCACAAACGGCAAGGACTATCATAAGCATCACGCCCACAACGACATCGCGTGATAAATATATTCCTTTGTTCAGCATTTTACGCCTTCACTTCCACTCGACATCAATCAGATTACTGTGAACTCGCTTCCACTGGAGATATTATCCGCTATTTCGCCACATTTGTCAAAGTCTGCCACACCCGTTACGGGCCCGTTGGTTGCCAGATTGACATGAACGTATCCAAGTCTGACAAGACACGCGGGATGCACGGGGTATCAGGCACGGCTACGAAAACGAGAAAAAGATACGATAATCGCAGGGGAATCAGCGAAAGTAACTATGGCATGGCGCGCAGGACGAAGAATTGCCCTTACGTTTTGACGTTGGCGGTTTGTTCAGGTTTCAGCACCAAGCAATCGTACAGCATCCTGTCAGGCTGATACAGCGCCGCCGTTCGTTTGATAATCCGATGTCCGGCAATTTCGAAATCGTCCTGTTTCGCAAGCTGCGCCGGAAGTTCGGCATTCTGTTCCAGCAAACTTACGAGCTTGAGGTCCTGCGTCAGCACGGCCGCAGCGCGGCCCGGCACCACTAGCACTGACACGGAAACGAGCCGCGATTGCCATGAGCCCACAAGCGAAACGCCTGCGGCAGCCTGGCGCGCTTCGATCTGCACCATGCGCGCACGCGCGCCAGTGCTGTCGGCTTCCAGCATGGAAGCTATCATGTCAAGCAGCCGAAGCCTGATTTCGTTCAGATCTTTTGCCTGCTCCAGCTCTGGGAAACTTTCCTTCTTCTGCAACGCCCTGGCCAGCCCGGATATTTCTCGCAAGTACGTGTTCTTCTGGGAATCCGGCACGAAATACATGACCACAATCCGCACCGGTTTTCCATCAGGTGCGCCGTATTCTATTCCAGCCGGGTTCCAACCAACTGCGCACAACACCTCGCCTTCGCCCGGCGCATGCGCGTGCGGGCAGGCCCAGCCGCGGCCAAGCGCCGTGTTCGCGGCCTGTTCCCTGGCCAGAATGGATTCGACAACCTGCGTTCCGGCCCGCAAACCGGGAATGGCCTCGACCAGCGTTGCAAGAATATGCAGGGCCTCGCTTTTGTTCGTACCGGTCAGCTCGATCAGACGACCTTCTTCCAATGCCGCAAGCAACGCTTTCATGTCAATCAACTCCGTAGCGATTATGGAACCAGACTTTCACATTATGCGTCAGGATCGCATATATCAACATGAAACCTGTGAGCCAGACCCAATAAGAGAAAGGCAGTGGCACGAACCCAAGCCAGTTAGCTAACGGTGAATAAGGCAACCATGCGCCTGCCGCGACGACGAGCAATGTCGTCCCCAGGAGTGCCGCACTGGGCCTGCTCTCGATAAAAGGGATCTTGCGTGTGCGGATGATATGCACGATCAACGTTTGAGTAACCAGCGATTCGACAAACCATCCGGAATGGAACAATTTCGCGAGATACGGCTCCACGCTGACGCCCGGCGCCGGATCGACAAATTTCCGGCAGGAGAAGAAGAACCACATCAGGGCAAACGTCGCGTAATCGAAGATGGAACTTATGGGCCCGATAAACATCATGAAATTCCGGACATTTTCGATGTTCCATTTTCTCGGCTTGAGTAAAAATTCCTTATCCACATTGTCCAGTGGAATTGCCGTCTGGGAAAAATCGTAAAGTAGATTGTTCATCAGAATCTGGATAGGGTTCATCGGCAGGAACGGCAGAAAGTAACTGGCGCCAACGACGCTGAACATATTACCGAAATTAGAACTCGCGCCCATGCGGATATACTTGATGATGTTGTTGAAGACCCGGCGACCTTCCATGATGCCATCCTCAAGCACCAGCAGGTTCTTTTCCAGAAGGACGATATCTGCCGATTCCTTGGCGACATCCACGGCCGTGTCCACGGAAATTCCCACATCGGCCGTCTTCAGCGACGGCGCATCATTGATGCCATCGCCCATATGCCCGACCACATGGCCGCGGCGTTGCAGCGCCATTATGATTTCTTCTTTTTGATTCGGGGAGAGCTGCGCAAACACAGTTCCGCGTTCCGCCAGGTCTCCCAATCGTTCCTTGTCGATTCCCACCAATTTATCGCCCGTAATGATTTCACCCGGCTCCATCCCCACGTCGCAACAGACCTTGCGAGTGACAAGCGGGTTGTCTCCCGTAAGAATCTTCACGGTCACGCCTGCCGCGTTAAGCCGCTTGATGGCCTGAACTGCCGTGTCTTTCGGCGGATCGAAGAAGGCGGTATAACCCAACAGAATCAGGCCGCTCTCGTCAGCCGCCGAGAACACGCGCTTGTCTTTCGGAAATTCCTTGTAAGCGATGGCCAGCACGCGATACCCGTCCGCGCTCAAGGTTTCGTATTCCTCGAACAAATCGTTCCGGATCACGTCAATAAGAGGATTGATCTCGTCATCAACCTGATACCTGTCGCACGTTCTGTACACCTCATCCACTGCGCCTTTGCAGATTAGCACGTGCATGTCTTCGGATTCGATGATGACGGACATACGCCTGCGCTGGAAATCGAATGGTATCTCGTCCACCTTCTTGCAAGTCCGCTCCACGTCCAGATCAGAATGCGCAAGTACCGCGTGATCAAGCAGGTTGCGCAGGCCCGTTTGATAGAAGCTGTTCATGTAGGCGTAGCGCAGGACATCGTCGCTTTGACGATTTGTGACATCAACGTGCTTCTCAAGCACGACCCTGTCCTGTGTCAGCGTTCCGGTCTTGTCCGAACAAAGCACATCCATTGCGCCCAGATTCTGGATGGCGTTGAGCCGCTTCACTATCACCTTGCGGCGCGACATCGCCATCGCGCCTTTGGAAAGATTGACCGTTACTATCATCGGCAGCATTTCAGGCGTCAGCCCCACCGCAACGGAGAGACCGAAAAGTAACGCTTCAATCCAGTTGCCTTTTGTGAGTCCGACAATCAAAAACACGAGACTCACCATGACCAGCATGAAACGCATCATCAGCCAGGTGAACGATTTGATTCCGCGATCGAAACTGGTTGTGATGGCTTGTTCGGAGAGGCGTTCGGATATCGCGCCAAAGTAGGTCCGGTTGCCGGTGAGAACAACGACGCCCCTGGCTGTTCCGCTAAGCACATTGGTCCCCTGGAAACATGCGTTGGTCAGTTCAATCACGCCGCGCGTCGCGCCAACGGACGGTTCGAAAGTCTTCTCAACCGGCATGGATTCGCCGGTCAGCGCGGCCTGGGTAACGTAGAAATCCTTGGCACTTATGAGTCGTAAATCCGCCGGAATGATCGAACCAGCGTGAAGAATCACCACGTCGCCGGGCACGATCTCGTGAAAATCCACCTCCGCTTCCGCGCCATCTCGCAGAACGATGACGCGCGCCCGCACCAGCTCCCGCAACTTCTCCACCGCCTTGCTTGAACGCAACTCCTGCACATGCGCCAGCACCACGCTCAACAAAAGCATACCACCAACGACGACGGTCGAAGGGACATCGCGCATCACCATGGAAACTGTCGCGATGACGAGCAACTGGATCACAAGTGGGTTGCGGAATCTTCTGAGAAAGTCCATCAGGGCGCTCTCGCGCCGGTTCGTTCCAATTACGTTGGGGCCAAATTCAACGGCGAGCCTTTCAACATCAGCTGCGTTCAACCCCCGATCGGTTGTTGCGAGCCGCTTAAGGACCTCCGAGGAATTCAGGGCACAGATTTCGGCCAGGCGTTGTTCATTTTCCGAAGGCGGCCGCCCTGTCTCCTTCGCCTCGCGAACGATCAACGCTGGCGTGATTCTATGGATGAAATTTCTTAACATATTGTCTCAAGGAAAGAGGCACAAGATAACCTCTCTGCGAAAATCGGGCAAGTTTTGTTTCCGTTAGAACTTCCTTTTCTGCTGAATAACCCGGAGTCCGCGGTCACGGACCGCGGGTACAGGCGTAGCCCTGGCATTTTTTTATTCCGTGGTCACCCGAGGGTTTTCAGCGGAATCAACTTCTGGTTGCTTTGCATATGCGGAAACAGTAAAAGCCGGCCTTACAATTTTGTCACCGCGAATTTGTCGTACGGAGCGAGCATCTTTGCCGATGCAAAAGCGCACAGATTTACCGGTATTTTGAACTGCTCATTTTTGGACGGCGTCATGATTAAAATCAGGGATGCGGCTTGGATGGCGGCGCTAATTTTGCTAAGCGGCGCGCTTTACGTGGCGACTCTGCTTCCCGGCGTCGGCGGGTCGGGCGACTCGGGTAAATTCCAATTCGTTGGGAAGGTGCTCGGCACGCCACACGCAACGGGTTACCCACTTTACATCACTTTGAACCACGTATTCGGGCGTCTGGTTGCGATAGGTTCATTCGCGTATCGAGCCAACCTCATGTCCGCTGTCTTCGCGACGGCAACGCTCGTCGTGCTCTACCTGATATGCCGTGTGCTGAACTCCTCGCCTCTCGCATCTTTCACGGCTGCCGCCGTCTTCGCCGTGGGCCCGGTATTCTGGAGCCAGGCGCTGGAGGCCGAGGTGTACACACTGCATTCGTTCCTGATGTCTTTGACGATCTTGTTCCTGCTCAAATGGACAAATGATCGCGCTGATCGGCAGAGCGAGAACACGACAGAGGTCTCTCGCAAAGGCGCAAAGCCCGCAAAGTTCACACCTTTGCGTTCTTGGCGGCTTGGCGAGAAACCTTCTCAAGAAGATGGTAATCAGGAATGCGGCACAGAGTCGCCGCATGCCGGTAATGCCGGCAATATACTGCGCGAAAATCGTTATCTCCTTGCGGCCTGCGCCGTGTACTCGCTCGCCTTCGGCAACCATATGACGTCGGTCATGATGCTCCCGTCATTTGCCTTTATCGTATTCGCCACAGACCGGCGGATTGTGTTCAACTTACGGATGATCGCGGTGGTGCTGGCTTTTATTACGCTGGGCATCCTTCAGTATACCTATGTCTTCTGGCGATATTACAGTCCCGACACTCCATATCTTGAGATGGCGACTCCAAACTTAAAGGAATTTTTCTGGTATATACAAGGAGCGCAATTCCATGAAGACATGTTCGCCTTCCCGATTTCGAAAGCGCTGCGGCAACACGGCCCAATGTTTATGTCGCTTGTCCTGGCCCAGTTCCAGGCGCTCCTGCTGTTCGTCGTATGGGGAATCGTGATGCTCGCGCGAGACTGGCGGAAGGCGGTCTTCCTGCTTGTCTATTCTTTTGTGAACGCCTTCTGGGCCATGAACTACTGGATATTCGACATCGAGGTATACTTCATCCCGACTTTCCTGATTCTGGCCGTGTGCCTTGCAGTCGGCCTGAACGATGTCAGCTCACGGCGGATCAACTTTATACCGGCGGCTCTATGGTGTATCATGCTGCTTGTGCCAATCAAAATGGCAGTAGCTAATTTTTCCACTGTGTCGGAACGCGGAGACACTGAAACCCAGGCCAGAATCGAGAAGGCGCTAAGAGACGTTAAATCGGATGCATTGATCATTTCGTCCGATTATGACTATTCGGAGTATTTCTGGTACTTCCTCATCGGCGAAGGAATGGAGAAGGAGCACAATATTTATCTGATGAACGACTTCAACGCCCGTGGCATCTCCGAGTACCTGAACCGGCAGGGAATGATCTACCTTAAAGAGGAGCGAAAATATGTGCCGCCCTGTCTCAAAGTCTATTGCCATGTGCCCATCTCCGGCCCGGAGCGCGATTCGGGCCTGTACGAGATTCGCAAGTTGAAACGCATCGGCTTGTCGGTCACACAGAAGACCGATGAGCTCTTCGCAGTAGGACTACCCGCACGTTAAAAGGCGACGCGCCCTCGTAGGTGCTTTCCTGTCGCATTCATTATCGCAAGATAAGGACTGCCCACGGGAGGGCCACGCTTCGTCGTGGCCGACGAACAGCAGATTGACGAATAATGAGTTCCGAATGACAAAGTGCCGGGAAAGAATTGGACATCCCGGAACTTCAATCGCGCCCGTGCAACGTCTCCACCTGTAGGAGCGGCTTTATGCCGCGACCTGTAAATCAAAGCATTTCGATGGGTCATCGCGGGATAAACCCGCTCCTACAACTCGTGACTCTGCATTGTCGTCAATCGTTCTCGCTGTCGTACTCAACATGAGTGGTGACCTTGCGATTCGTCAGCCTTTGAAGATCACGAATTTGCGCATCGCAAAATTGATCAGCAGGGCTGTGACCAGGTTGGCGAGAAAAGCCACGGTAGTGACCATTGAATAATGGCTGATCAAGAATCCCATGATCGAAGTACCGATGACAATGCTGACGCCCGAGACAAGATAGAACAGGCCTATTTCGACGATCCAGTGGTGCCGCCCCGGTTTGAAGACCCAAAGCACATTCAGCACATAGGCTACAAAGTTTGAAAAAATGAATGCCACGCCGTTGTCAATCATCGCATTACGGCAGCGCACTGCATCGCTAATGGTCTGCACGGACAAATGAAACAGACGAACGAAGGCATCGTTATGCTGGAGCGCCGGAAAGAGTTTCCACGCTGCAAGATGAAAAACAATTATATGCGTGGCAGTGGCGAGACCGCCCGAAAGCCCGTATTTTACGAACTGGATGAACGGGCTGGCTTCCCTACCCGTAAATTGTTTGATTATGCTCAATTTCAGATGTCTCCTTCTTCAGCGACGACAGGAAACTACACGGCACCAGCCCGACAGCAAAGCAGATAATTCGCATTCGCCAGAATAAGTTTTCACGGGTTGCAATTGCGGCTTGTTTTTGGAGGCCAACTGCGGGAGAATAGCGGCGAAAAAGGACACAAGAGATGGACGATCTGGATGGACAAATAAAGGCCTGTCTGGTTCAGATGAAGGTTATCAGCAGGGAGCAGGTTGCGAGAACCGAGTCGTACGCGGCAAAGCAAAATGTGCCGTTCCAGAGGGCACTTCTTTCCCTCGACGTGGTCAAGCCTGCTGACCTCGGCCGATGCCTTTCGCATGTCCACCAATTGCCTTACATTCCATTGCTGGCGCGACCCATTCCCGATCAATTGAAGAACATACTCTCCGCGCAATGCATGACACGCTGGAAAGTGTTTCCTGCCGATTACGACACAGACCAGCACGTTTTGACGCTTGCGGTGTACAATCCAGATCAGATTCCACAAATGGAACATATTTTCCAATTGTTGATGCAGCCATATACGCTGGCATTTGTCATCGCGTCGGAGATTGAGATCGAGAAGGCCGTCGAAGCGCTGCTTGCAAAGCCGCAGCCTGCGGGTCAATCCGCAGCGCCGCAGCAAACACAGGCGTCAAAACCCGGCGAGCCTGACAAGCCCTTGAAACTTTCCGCCTTGCGGACAGCCGAAGCCAAACCGCCGGCAGCGGCGCAGGACGGCAGAACACAAACTCAATCAGCATCTCAACCGGCGGGGCGTGAAAGAGATTTACAATTTACCCGTGAAGACATGGGCCGCTCGCTGACCAGCGCAGCGGCGCTCCTTGTATCGGTCTGCCTGGAAACGAATCCGGACGAACTCGCAGGAGTCCGTGAACGTGTTCGTTACGGACAGCTTCTGGCGGCGCGTCTCAATATGCTGCCGCTGGAAGTCGATCGAATTGCGATAGCCTCGTGGTTGTCGGGCATCGAGACAAGGCCGCAGATCGTGAAGCAATTCATGACTCCATATCACGTGGAAAAAGTGCTTTTCCCCGGCGATAAACCATCGCCAGAGAGTCTGATCCTCAGTCTCGTGCGCTGCTACCAGGACATGAAGAAACGCGATCCATCGGCCTGCAAAGATGTCAATCTAACGCGCAGGAATCTGCGGCTGGCATGGTCATGTCCGCCGGAATATCAGGGATTACTTGAACTTTTCCTGCAACTGCTGATGGACGAGGAATTCCTTGAAAGCGTAGGCCATGCAGCCGGGAGGATTCTGATAGTTGACCCGGTCGAGCTCTCGACAGCCTGCATGGCGCCTCCACTTACAAACGACGGGTACGAAGTGCATGTTGTGCCCAGCGCCGAAACCGCAAAGGAATTCATCTCCAGTTCGCGGCCCGACTTGATAATCGCGGAGGTTGATCTGCCTGACGGAACCGGCCTCAAGTTCTGTCAGGGAGTCAAACATGATTCCGCTACAGCCAAGATTCCGTTCCTAGCCATCATGTCGCTACAAATGGAGAGGTTCGCCGCGGAATTCCTCAGAGCTGGCGCTGACGATTTCATGATCAAGCCGGTCAATCTTGAATTGCTTTTTCTTAAAATCCAAAAACTGACCGTGGGGCCGCACAGCCTTTCGGTGAAAACCGGCGTGCGAGGATCACTGGAAGACATGAGTTTTACGGATATGATCCAGATCGTCTGCGCGGGGAACAAGAACCTGGAAATACTTCTCAACGGCGAAGGCCAGGCTGGGCACGTATTCATACAGAACGGAGAGGTAATCCACGCCCTTGTCGGCGACAAGCAGGGCGAGGAAGCCTTTTACAATCTTATGCTGTGGCAAAAGGGGGAATTCAACACGAAGCAGTGCTCGCAATTTCCGGCCCGGACGATCAAGGTTTCCACAATGTCGCTGCTTATGGAAGGCGCGCGGCTCGCTGATGAAGGACGCACCCAAGAAGTCTGACGCGCGTGCACCGGCCTGCAACTTCTAAGATTCATCGAGCTCACGGCTCAAGTCAGCCACACTTATATTTAGTGCCATCGCAGCCTTCCTTCTATCGCCCCCTGATTCTTCAACGACCTTCTGCAGCTGTTCCTTCCTCTTCTTCCGGACGAACTTCATAAGGTTCTTGCCCTTGAAAGAATCGTTCTTGAAAGTGGCAGCTGTTGAACGGACATTTTTGACGGCAACCCTGATCTCGTCCGACAGGAAATCGGCCTTGATCACGTTCTCCTTATCCTTAAGAGAGGGGAGAACGCCTTTGATCATCGCCTTGAGTTCGTCGGCATTTCCGGGCCACGAATAAGAAGTGAACATTGCACAGACTTCAGGCGCCAGTTTTGGAGGGATGCTTCCTGCGTGGGTTGCAGCATTGATAAATTCGCACGTCAGCGGAAGAATATCCTCCGGGCGGTCACGAAGCGGAGGTATTTCCAGGTGGATTCCGCTTATCATGCGATACAAATCCGGCATGAACAGGCCTTTTCGGGTCAACTCGCCGAGGTCCTTCGCTGTTGAAGCGAGGATCCTGACGTTCACAGGAATCTCTTCGCCTGAGCCGGCCTTTTTGAGCTTCTTCTCCTTCATCACCGCCAGCAGTTTTGCCTGGGTTGCTGATGACATGCTGTCAACTTCCTCCAGGAGAATCGATCCCCTTGAAGCGGATTCAAGAGCTCCGTCCGAGCGGAACAATTCGGTTTC
>Ga0181535_10005255_pt1 | contig 13953 bp, 9 predicted proteins | sample PEATcosm2014_Bin_44_FD_119774 | JGI IMG/M metagenome (GOLD analysis project Ga0181535, IMG submission 119774) | Peatland microbial communities from MTU Mesocosm Facility, Houghton, MI, USA - PEATcosm2014_Bin17_30_metaG | ecosystem: Environmental > Terrestrial > Soil > Wetlands > Peat | place...
TAGCGAAGGGCGTGGTTCGACCGTTCGCCACGCCCTTCGTCCCTTAGGGCGTGCCACCCAGATTCGAGAACTTGTTCTCTTGCGGGCGCGAAGCAAAGGACATGGCCGGATCGAATGGCGCTTTTCATACCTGGCCCTTTCATCTTGTCATCGGGCTGAACACTTTTCGGCCGGCTATTGTAGCACCAGGAGGCGGTCGCGAGCATTGCCGTCCACGTGGATTCGCACGCCGCCGTCGATCGGCTCCAACTTGGCGTTCCAACCCTCTGCTGGATACTGGCCGATGAGCTTCGTCGGCGCGGCGAAATCGCGGCGGATTTCCACAACGTACGGGCCCTTGTCGAGCAAGTGCAGGACCCAGCGGCGCTGCTGTCTTTGGAACGTCAAGATCACGTGTTTATCGGCCGGCGTTACTTGGATGGGCACCGGGCCGGCAAGCCAGTCCATCGCCTGTTGCGTCAGCTCCAGGCAATCCAGGCTGGCGAGGTAGGCGACCCGGCCGCGACCGACGGCGTTCACGTGCAGCAGCGGATGTTGCTTCCCTTGGTAATTCATGTTTAGCTGGGTCTCGCCTGCCGTGGGCTGAGCCAACACGCAGGTGTGCAACGAAAGCCGCCGCGGCAGGGCGCCGCCGGCCCAGTGGTTTTCGCTGGCAGCCAGGCCCTGCTTGTCCTCGACAACCCGTTCCAAGCGCAAGCCAAGGCAGTCCGCCAGATCGAACTGGTGTTGGGGCATGCCGCGGGCGTCGTGCCGCAAGGCGTCGCCCGCCACCAGCAGATTGCCGCCCGCGCGAACGTGACGCCGCAAGGCGTCCAGTTCGTTCGCCGTTAATCCCGAGGTGCCCGGTAGCACGAGCAGCTTCCACCGCGACATATCGCCGCGGGCCAGGTCCAGGCAGTTGACGAAATCGAGCGGCAAACTGCGCCCCAGATACGCGCCGGCAATCTGCTCGCAAACCTTCATATATGCATCGCGATGGTAGTCGGCATAGCGAAACCGCGTATTCTCGCAGTAGACCAGGGCAATCGGCGAAAGCGTCCGGGCCCCTTCCAGATAGGGTTGGACTTCCGCCACCATGTGGAAAAACGGTGCGAGATCATGGAGAAACCACTCGCGCTTGTCGGGCAGCGCCGTGCGCTGATTGACGGGCATGTACTGGTAGCAGCGGGCCCCCAAGGCCATGATCGTCCGGCGGATGGGACTGGTGAGCGTCTGGCCGACGATAATGGCATCCTTGTCGAGAATCCCTTTCAAGGCCAACAGCCGCAGCGGATCGCCGAACTCGATGTAGGCGATGTCGTGCTGGCGGCCGAGGTTCACGTTGGCCTCGGAATACGTGTTGATGTGGTTCTGCCAGATTTCGACGGAGGGCTTCGTCGCCCGGGCCGTTCGGGTCAAGCGGTTGACCGCCCGGTCGAGCGTGGCCAGGTAGAAATCCATCATCCGCCGCCAACCCTTTCCGTCCCACGTGTTCAGCTCTTCGCCATACAACTCCTTGTAATAGCGTCGGCAACCCTCGCAGGAGCATCGCTTGGGCGAGAAGAGCATGTCGTACCGCAGGGCATCGACGGGATACATCGTCAGCAGTTCGCGGGTGTAGGCCTCGACGAGTTCCAGATAACCGGGGGCGTTCAGGCAGAGCTGACCGTCCAGGACGCCGTCGCTACTCATGCCGGAATGCACGAACGGCTGGCCCAGGTGATCGCGCATGAACTTCCAGTTGTGTCCCAGCGTGATGTAGCCCAGCACGGCGATGTTGCGGCGGTGCAATTCTTGAATGCACCGCCCGTACCAGTCGCCGCGAAGGCCGGGAAACTTCACGCCTACTTTCGTCTCGTAGGTGCAATAGCCGTGATGCGGCACGGCCAGCAAGAGCACGGCATCGAGATGGATCCGCCGGCTGAACTCGGCCAGTTCGACCGGGTCGGCCTGGGTGAACTTGGCCGGCAGGTCGGCCAAGCGCCGGCCAACCCAGTTATAGTCATAGCAAAGCTGGCGAAAACATTTGGTGGCGCCCTTGGGCTTATAGGCCGCCACTTCTTGCGGAGTAAAGAGCGGCTCGCCGGCAGCCCCCCGACCGGGCAACGAGCACGCCGCGGCACCCAAGATCAGCGTCAGAGCAAGTCGAGCCATTGCTGCGCCCTCGTCGAATGGCCAGTGCTTTGCGGAAGGCAGAATCCGGTGCGGCCGCACGCCGCGGCAGGTCGCCACAATGGCGTCTATTATCCGCCCAGCCAATCGCATTGGCAATAGAGCGCTCGTATAATGGGGCCGTGACGATCGTGGTTGGTTTCGTGGTCTTCCTTCAGTATCAGGAGCAAAGCCGATGCGGGCAGTTCTTTCCATCGTGATCGTTGTTATGGCGACGGCGGGAGCCGCGGTAGGCGAATCGGTCAACTTGATCAAAAATCCCGGCTTCGAAGCGGTCGGCCGCGACGGCCTGCCGGCCGATTGGACGGCGGCCTCGCCCGACGCGGTACTGCGGCCGATCTTCCAGTGCAGCGATCGCTGCGCCCGGTCGGGCAAGCATGCGGCGTGCATTCGCTCGCCCGGCAATTACCGCTTCGGCTATCTTTACCAGGACGTGCCGGTCTCGGCAGGGAAAACCTACGAAGTGGTGGCCCGCTACCGCGCTGAGGGCATCGATAATCCCAATCGCTGCGTGCTGGTCAACCTGGTGTGGGGGCAACAGGGCTTCAACGACGAGTTCCTCGCCCATTGGGTCAAGAATGGCGATTGGTTCGAGGGGCGGCAGCGGTTCGCCTACCGCGGCGGCAAAATGCTGCGCGTGATGCTGCTGTTGCGCATGGAAGGGGCGGGGGCCGTGTTCTTCGACGACATCGAGATCCGCCAGACGACGCCGCTGGCCCGCCGGGTGGCCAAAGTGGCCAGTTGCCCGGTGATGCCTTCGCAAACCGACACGGTCGAGCGGGCCAACTCGCTGGTACCCTTCATCGCCCGGGCTGCGGCGGCCAAGTGTGACATCATTTGCCTGAGCGAGGCCCTCGGCGGCCACGATGCGGTCTTGAAGACGGCTGAGCCGATCCCCGGCCGCATGTATAACGTGTTCGCCAAAGCGGCCCGCGACCACAAAATCTACGTCATCGCCTGTTTCTACGAGCGGAACAAGGATTACGTCTACAACACGGCGGTGCTGATCGATCGCCGGGGGCACCTGGTGGGCAAATATCGCAAGACGCACGTGCATTGGCCGGAGATGACGTTCGGCGTTCGGCCCGGCGCGGACTATCCGGTCTTCGACTGCGATTTCGGACGCATCGGCATCGAGATTTGTTACGACAGTTGGTTTCCCGAGGTCTCGCGCCTGCTGGCGCTGAAGGGGGCCGAGATCATTTTCCTGCCCAATGCCGGCTTCCACGAAAACCTGGCCGTGGCCACCTGCTGCGAGCAGGGGGTCTATTACGTCTCCGCTTCGTCCAATCATCGCCAGGCCAACCTGATCGGCACGCCCGATTTCCGCAAACTGGCTTCCGGCGGCGGCGATCTGTTGATGGCTGAAGTGGATTTGAGCGAACCGAAACCCTATGGGTACAAGCCCGGGCAAACCTGCGGCATGCCGGAGGCCTTCCGGCAGATGCCCCACACCATAAACGACCGCTGCCTGGAGGAAATCCTGCAGCTTTATCGCACCGTCCCCTCGCCGGCGAACCAGGTGAAGCCGTGAGTGAAACGATTTCCCGCCGCCAGTTCCTCGCCGCTGCCTCCGCGACAACTGCCGCCATGGCCGCGGCAGACGGTTTTCTCGCCGGGCGGGCCCAAGCCGGCCCGACCGGGGGCCGCCAGGCGCTGGCCGCCGATGACGACAAAACGCTGGTGGCCATCACACTCGACCTGGAAATGTCGATGCACTATCCCCGCTGGGGCATGACCGAATGCAACTACGCCAAGGGAAATCTCGACGAGCCGACCAAGCAGTACATCGCCGAGGCCTGCCGCCGCGTGCGGGCCCGAGGCGGCGTCACCCATGCGTTCGTGGTCGGCCGGGTCCTCGAACAGGAAAACGTCGATTGGCTGGGAGAGATGCTCCGCAACGGGCACCGGCTGGGCAACCATACCTACGACCACGTCAACGTCTGGTCGAAAAAGCCCGACGAAATCCAGTGGCGGTTCCGCCGCGCTCCGTGGCTGATCCACGACAAGTCGATCGGAGAGGTGATCCGCGAGAATATCCGCTTGACGGAAATGGCCATGACGACCCGGCTGGGCGCCAAACCCGTCGGCTTTCGCACGCCGGGGGGTTCCGCCCGGGGGCTACTCGATCGCCCCGACTTGCAGACGATGCTCCTCGAACTGGGTTACTCGTGGGTGAGCAGCATGTACCGGCACGTCGACGTCAAGCCGGAGAATCCCGGCCCGGCGGATTTTCGGGCGGTCGCCGCGGCGCAAAAAGACACCCAGCCGTTCGTCTATCCCTCGGGCCTCGTGGAAATCCCGATGAGCCCACTGAGCGACGTTGCCGCCTTTCGGCGGCAAACGCAGAAATGGCGAATCGGCGATTTCCTCGGCATGCTCGAAGAAAACCTCCGCTGGACGATCGAGCACCGGGCCGTCTTCGACCTGCTCACCCATCCGTCGATCATGGTCTGCGAAGACCCCAAGTTCCAGGCCTACCAGTTGGTCTGCGACGTCGTCAACCGCTCGGGCGGCAAGGCGGCGATCGTGGGGCTGGACACCATTGCCGAGCGCGTCAAGCGGCACAAGACACCGCGGCAATAACTTTTCGGGGCGCAGAAGTGCCTCGGCGTTCGGGCACCCTTTGCGCAGGTGCGGCGAATGTCGCATCTAGCGGGTAAGATGTTGACCTGCTCCCCAAAACCTGATCCATGTGAGACGCCCGGATGTTACCGCTTCAGGCCCGAGGAACATATAACGGCAATTCCCTGTGTTTGCCGCTATGTGTGCCTTTCCCGTCCATGTTCCTTTACGCTCTTCCTGCTCCTTCTTTCCCCGCGGTACTGATCACAGTCTTCTCGCAAACGCTGCATACTCAGCGTCGGATTGTTTTGCTTCGCGGAGTAGGGTGGCTGCTTCGTCGTTGACCGCGGCGTATTGAGCGAGGACAGCCAAACGACAAATATACTTAGACCTGTACTCCCGCAATTCAGGTCGGTTAAGGCCGACTAGTTCTTCCGTGGCAACCCCGCGCTGGGTTGTACCATACACGCTGGCCAGCTTTGCGACCGGGTCAAAATGGAATTCAAAATGGTCTGCCGGGTCATCCTCGCAAGGATCCACCGGCGGTCCACTTTCAGCTTCCTCTGGAAAACGATCGGATTTATATTCTGCTCCATTGCAAATCCCACAAGCAAGCAGGAGGTTGCTCCACTCAAAAGTGAGGTCGGGACGTGCCTTGGGGCCGCGCTTTGGGCGAAAATGCTCTACGTGCCCGTAGTCGACGTGGGTAATCTTGCTCTCGCAGTACGCGCACTTTCCGCAAAACATATGTACATGCGATTTCTTTATTTCCCTGTGCCGGTACTTTTTCTCGGCACGGGCGCGTTTCAGTTCAGTGTCTGCGGACAGTAACGCCCTTTGCCATTCACCCGCTTTCTCCGCGAGAATCTTAGGTTTCGGCAGTCTGGCAACTTTGATCACGAAGTTTTTCCTCGAGAAACTGATCGATGCGACCTTCCAATGATTGAGGATCCGGTTGTCCTCCAATCGGGCGAGCCTCGTCCATAAACCTCAACAAAGGACGAAGTTCGTCATTCTCCTCGGGCGTTCGCTTACGTCCTTTGCGCTGCAATTCGTCATATCGCAGTATTTTTTCGTCGGTCTGTGGGGAATAGGTCGAAAGGAGCCCAAATGCTTCGCTCTTAAGAATGCGATCGACGCTCATTGCCGCGATATTCTTAACTCTTTCGACGGTTGATTGCCCGTTGCGGAAATCAAATCTCAACGTCAATGCGTCGTCGCCAGCGCCGGCGGCCACCAGCGGGCTGTGTGTTGCCACAAAGAATTGCAGGTTTGGGAATATCTTCCGCAACACCATTGCGACTTGGCGTTGCCACTTCGGATGAAGATGAATATCCAATTCGTCGATGAGCGCAACACCGCGTTCAAGAAGGGGATCCGAGCTGTCCGGGAAACCTAGGATCAAACGCCAAATCAAATCGCCTGCCAATGCGAGAATACTCCTATAACCGTCACTTAGGCTAATCGTTGGAACCTTCTGATCGCCAATTTGAAACAAAATCCGTCCCTCGGATGTCACGCTGTCGAATTTCGCATCTTCCGGCAGGATGCGGTTGACGGCCGCGATCCCCATTTGTTTCTGCTTTTGCGATTTTTTGTCTTGGTCCTTGGAAATGCGGTAGTCAAGATACACCATCCATCGCTCAAAGACCGACAATGGCTCTGATTCATCGAATTGGGTTGCGAAATTCGTGAAACGCGCTTGAGATTCAAGCGAGGGGACGATGATTTGAGTTGATCGAGTCAAACGACGGAATGCACCGTAACCCACGGCGAACCAACCGGTGTTTTGTGAGGCAAATGCGTTTTCCCGCAACCAACTTAAGGTTTTTCGACCGGCTGCGGCTGGAACGATACTTGGCTCGGTGTAGAGCTTGTTGTTGACCGTTAACGAGCGGCTACCTGTCAGGTTATATGAGTAGGTGAATGCGCGTTTCACTTTTTCGGTGCCATGCTTTCCCGGATCAATTTCGTCTTGATGTATGCGAACCCCAATCTTGCCTGCAACGTTCTCATCCCGCAGCCATCCCTGAGGGCGTGGCAACAGTTTTTGTGCCCCCTCTGGTCCAGCCAATAATAGACCAAGTGTTTGCAAGGCGGTACTTTTCCCGCCGCCATTTTCACCGAGAAACGTCACCCAGGGATAGGGTCTGCCGCTGTCGGCAAACCGAATCGACTGCGACTGAAAGCAGCGTATATTTTCGATCGAGAGAGCTTCCACCCACATACATTTTCCTCCCCTCGGCGACGGCGTCGCGAAAGCTAAACCGATGGCTCGTACAGCAATGCCCTTTCGGGCGAAAAGTAGCGACTCGTCTTTGACAATTTGCCGCGAATGTGCACACATTTGCCGTGGCCGGTGAACACCGCGGGAAGCCGACAGTACCACCCGCCGGTTGAAGGCAATTTCCACTTGTGTTAGCATAGCCGGACACGCGCGTGCTCGCAAGCGGGGCAGACGAACGCCTTGCTCGGCAGAGGACTTGATGGACAGAGGCAAAGGCAAAACGAGATGTGGAGCGATCAAACAGTGCGTCCCGATAAGGAGGGTGGGACCGAGAATAAGTGCTCGCCCTTGACCTAAACGGACAAAGACCCCCAAAAGGGACGCCTGCAAATAATGGGTAAGCCTCAATTACTCGGGCGGCAAGGCGGCGATCGTGGGGCTGGACACCATCGCCGAACGCGCCAGGCTTCGCCGTCAGACGTCGGGCTCGCCCAACTGAAAACGATAGCCGATGTCGCGGATGGTCTGGATGTGACGCGGCCGGTGCGGATCGGGCTCGATTTTGGCCCGCAGCGTCGTTACGCAACGATCGACGCTGCGTCCGGTGACGATCACCGATCGGCCCCAGACAGCATTGAGGATGTCCCGACGCGTCAGCGCGCGGCCCGCCCGCTCGAGGAAATAGGCCAGCAGCCGGAACTCCTTGGCCGTCAGCGGCACCTCCGCCCCTCGCTTGAACAGCTTGTGCGCCGCCAGGTCCAGCTCGCAATCACCGAAGGGCATTGTTTCGGCCGTCGCATCCTGTCGCCGGCGCAGAAAGGCATGCGCCCGGGCCAGCAGTTCGCGAATACTGAAGGGCTTGGTCACGTAGTCGTCGGCCCCCAGCTCGAGGCCCCGCACGATGTCTTCTTCCTGTCCCTTGGCCGTCAACATGATGATGGGCATTTCCAGGCCTTGCCCGCGAATCAGCCGGCAGACCTCGTAACCGTTCAGTTGCGGCAGCATGATGTCCAGCAGCAGCAGATCGCACGGGCCGGCCAGCGCCGCGGCCAACCCCAACTTCCCGTCGCCGGCCGTGCGGACGGCGAACCCCTGCGACTCGAAGTTATCCTTCAGCCCTCGCAGCAGCGTCGCGTCGTCTTCGATAATCAGAACGGTTCGCTCGGTCATGGATCGAATACGGAAAATCAGGCGCTCTGGGCAGACATTCCGTCCGCCGAGAGAGTGGGAATGGACAACGTGAACGTGCTCCCGCGCCCGGGCTGGCTTTCCACGCGAACCTGTCCGCTGTGGGCCTGGGCGATAAACTTGACGATGGCGAGTCCCAGGCCGCAGCCGCCGGCGGCACGCGAGAGGTGGCGGTCGACCTGGTAAAACGGCCGGAACACCCGTTTCACCGCCCGGGGCGACAGGCCGATCCCGTCGTCGCTGACCGCAACGCAGACGTTGCCGTTCTCGGCATACGTGCGCAAGACGATGTGCCGTCCGTCGGCGGAATACTTGTAGGCGTTGTCGAGCAGATTGACGACCGCCGTGACCAGGGCATCAGCGTCGGCCATGACGGGCGGCACGCCGGCGGCGGTTTCCACCTCCAGGCGACACGCCGGCGACTGGAACCGCTCGCCGCCTGCTTCGACGGCCCGCCGGGCAATCTCGGCCGGGGGAACCGCGGCAAACTCGAACATCCGCTTGCCCCGTTCCATCCGCGAAAACGACAGAAAATTGTCGATCAGGTGGCTCAGCCGGGTGTTTTCCTTCGCCATCAGCCGCAAATAATCGGCGGTCCTCGCATCGTCCCGCTCTTTCGCTTCCAGCAGCGTGTCGACCAGCAGCCGAATCGAACTGAGCGGCGTCTTTAGCTCGTGCGACACCGTGGCCAACAGGTCGTTTTTCAGCCGCGTGAGCCGCAGTTGCCGGCGCAAAACCCCGGCCACGGCTACCGCCACGATCGACATGGCCACGATCACCAGGACGGCGATCCAGACGTAAGCGGCCACTTGCCGGTCGCCGGCCAGCGACGGTTCGCCGCCGGGCAAGAGCAGGCTGAGCCGCCAGCCCGGCATTCGCGCTCCGCCGGGTAGCAGCAACTGAGCGCTATCGGCCGCTTCCTCCTCAGGCGGCACCACGGCCACGCGGACTTCCGGCGGCAGGGCATCGACGGCAATAATCGCCGCCGCCCGCTCGCCAACGTTCGCACCGCGCAGTAAGGCGACGATCCGACCGTGGGGCGAGGCAAATTGCCAAACACCGGGCAATCCGCTGGGCCGCAGCGCCGCGTCGGCCGCCGGCCGGGGGCTTTCCAGATAGGCCGCCGCAAGCTCCTCGGCCCCGAGCGTGGGAACCACCGCGGCGCCCTCGGTCAGCCGGACGAGTTCTTTCATCAGAAACCGCCGCTGCGCGGCCGGCATCAGCGGCGGGCCATAATCGGCCACCCGCTGGGCAAGCCGGTCGGCAATTTGCCGGAAAGTGGGCCCCCGGCGATCGGCCATGAGCTCCAAGGCCCGCAACTGGGCGTCGGCCACGAGCAGCCGCCCTTCGGGGTCCAACACCTGGGCAAAGCGGCTGGCCCCCAGCGTGTCGGTCAACAGCCGGACCGCTTCGTCCCTCGTTCCGGCGCGGGCCAGGCAGCGGGCCTGCGCCTGCAGGGCCCGGGCCGCCAACGCATCGTCGGACGTGCCCTTCGCCAGCCCGGCATACGCCGCGGCCGCCGCGGCCGGCTCGTTGTGGGCGTATTCCAACTGGCGGGCAGTTTCCCAAACGTCGCCCTCAGCGGGCTGGCCTTTCGGCACAACCGCCGGCACGGGATAGGCAAGCCGGCCCGTGGCATCGTAACACACCACACTGTCGGCCAGCCCTGTGCGCACGCAGGCAGCGAAGGCCGCCGGAGCAGGCGACTTTCCCGCCGCGGTCTCCAACGCCGCCGCCTGCTGTTGCCAATAGGTCTCCAGCCGAGTGCGCAGCAGGGGAAGGTAACCGCGATACGCCTCGACGACGCGCTGCTTGGCGGCCAACCGCTCGTTGTGCACGACCTGGTTGAGGAACCAGAGCACGCAGGCCGTGGGTATTAGCACCACGAGCAAGGCAAGGAGCACCGGCCAGAGCCCGGAGCCGTAGCCGCCGCCGGTCATGCCGTGCTTCGCGCTCACGACTATTTCACCTTGAGGCTGTCAACGATCGCGTCGAACTGCTTGCGATAGCCATCGAACTGGTCCTGCGGCACCGAAGCGGCGAATTTCCAGCCGACCTTCTTGCCGAGGACGCCCGTGCAATACTCTACCATCTTTCGCTTGCCGTCGGTGTAGTCGGCGACAAAACTTATTGCCGGCAGGCCAGCGACTTTGCGCTCTTGCCGGCCATCGGGTCGGATCTTGAAGTCCTTCTTCGCTCGGCCAGTTTCGGCGGCGCCGGCTTCGGCCCACGTCCGCACCGATTTTTGCTCAGCGGGCTTCAGGTCGGCCACTTTCGCGGTCCGCAGCATGCTTTGCGCGATCATCTGCGGGTCGAGGAAGAAGACTGCTACCGAGTCGGGGGAGACGACTCCGGCTTGGGGCATGGCCGAGTAGAACCAGTCGTTGGGCATGGCGAGCGAGAAGCCCTGCTTGGCGTCTTCATAGTGCCGCAGTTCGCCCGGCTTGAGACGGCCGATCGAAACGAGCGCGGCCTCCACGCTATTGGCCTCGAACTTGACCAGATAGCGGTGGGGATCGGTCGCGTACCAGAGCGTCTGGTTGACTAGTCCGAGATGAAGCTTGAAGCACTCGAACTTGCCGGCCGGGACTTGGACCATCTCCTTGCCCTGTACCTCAATCGGCAGATCGATTTTGCTTCCGCCGATGCCGATGATGGGCAGGGTGATCATCTTGGCACTGGCCCACGGCAGCCGCCGGAACACATCCATGGCTTGCTCGTTATCATAGACGACTTGCGTCAGGTCGATCTTCTTCGTCGACGCGGCCGCCGATCCCTCCGAGGTGACGGTCATTCGTGTCGGTGAATACTTGGTCGTGACATCACCCAGCATTGTATTCTTGAAAACCGCCTCGATGGGCCGGAAGGTATCCCAATCGGCGTCGACGCGGCTCCAGCCACGCATATTGCTGAGGGGTACGAGCGTCCGCGAGGTAACCCGCCAGACTTTCCGCCCATCGAGCTTCGCGGACTGGATCGCATGGACTTGGGTGCCGATATCCAGCCCGGTTATGAAACGGAACCGCAACTGCAACGTCTCGCCGTCGACCCACGGCACGGGTCCTAGCTGCACTCCCTCGGGCAGAAATTTGCGGGCCTTGGCCACCAGCTCTTTCTGATCGGGAAAATCGTTCACCAGCTTCTGAAAGGCGGCCGTGGCCTCGCCCTTCTTCCCCTTCTTCAACAGGCACTGACCGATGTGGTACTGGGCCTGGGCGGCCAGCGCGTGGGCCGCCTTTCCCTCGGCCACCACTTTCTGATAGATCGAGATGGCCTTGTCCAGATCGCCCACCGTCTCCTCGGTATAGATGCCCTTTTCCAGCATCTCCGAGGCCGAAGCGGCCATGGCGGCTGAACCCATCGCCGCGCCCCCGATCACAACGCCAACCAGCACGATTGCTCGGTACATTTCCGCGTCCCTCCTATCCCAGCGTAATTGGAAGAGCATCCCGGGCCAATCCCACGGATCAACGACGTGCTTTTTAGCCGGAAAATGTGACGGATTTGTTACCGCCGTGTCCCGCTGGTGTCCTTTTTCGCCTTTCAGGGCAGGGGAGTGCCCCGGCGTTTGGCCACGGTCCGATAGACCGCGAGCACGTTTTCCAGCGGCGTGTCGGGCTGAATGTGGTGGCTGGGCCCGAGAATGTACCCGCCGCCGCGGCCCACCTCGTCCATGAGCCGGTTCACCTCGTGCTCGATTTCCCGCGGCGAGGCCCGTTGCAGCCAGCCTTGCACGTCGACCGCGCCGTGCAGGACGATGCGTCCGGCAAACTCGGCCTTGAGCTCGTAGGGATTCATGCCGGCCGCTTGGGCCTGGATCGTCTGTAGCGAGTCCATGCCGCAGGCGATGAAGCGGGGAATCAAGGCTCGGCTCGATCCGCAACAGTGATGGGTCACCTTGGCGCCGAAAGAATGGACCAGGTCGAAAAGTTCCTTTTTCTTCGGAGCAAAGTGGCGATCGAAGGCCGCGGGCGAGATCAGCGGGCCGCGCTGGCTGCCGAAATCGTCGCCGCAGAGGACGAGGTCGATGCGGCCCTTGGCGGCAGCCAGGATCCGCTCGGTGTGGCGCAGGTAGAACTGGTGCCGTTTCTCGACCAGAAACAGGTAGACCGGATCGGCGCTGGCGATGTCGATCAGCGTTTGTTCCACGCCGCGGCCAAAGGCCACGCCGTTGATGAAGTCCTGAAAATGGAAATCGCCGGCGGCAATCGCCATGTCGGGGTACTTCGCCGCGAGGGCGGGAATGGCCTCGTAGTCGAACCAGTCCCGATCGGGCCAAGGAAAGCGGGCCGCCTCGTCCACGGTTTTCCAGGCGGCATAGGGCGTGCCCACCGGCTCGGCATACTCGCCGTACTCGTTGGGCATGGGACGGCGGCGAATCCCCCAGATGTTCATCGTCGAGCCATCGTCGAACGTGGGCAGCGGCGGCCCGATGTAGGGCGGTTGGATGTAGCGCAGATCGGTCCCCAGGCGCTCCAAGAGGGCCGCGATGCCGCTGCCGCTGGTCCCGTCGACCGCCTGGTCGGCGGTTGCCGCGTTCAGGCCGAAATACTTCGCCAGCCCCTGCTGGATCTCCGGACAGGCGAAGTAATCGCAGGGGGTGAAATCAGGCTCACTGTGGGCCAGTGCGGCCCGCACACGCTCGCGTGGTGTCATGCCATTTTCTCATCTTCAAGGGGACAATTCCTGCTCGTAAATCGGCAGCACGTCCGACCAGTGGTAGGGACAGGGCAAATCGCGCGTCGGATTCCACGCCGGCACGTCGCTCATGCTCTCGTACGTGCGGTGGGTGAGGCTCGTCAGCCGCCGAAAATCCACCACCGAGGCCTCGAGCCACTGGCGGCAACCATCCGTTCGGCCCGTCTTCCCCTCGCCCCGCGCTCGTGCTTGTTCCGCCGCGGCCTGCAGCATGTCGCGGTAGAACTTGACCACCCAGCGGACGGCCTGCATGTCGCTGGCGATCCGTTCCGCCTCGGGCTTGTTCGCGGTCGCGGTCCGGGCGCCCAGCGCGGCGCTGCGGCAGGCCATCTCGGCCTCCGCCAGTCTGCGCGATAAGAAGTCTGGCGGCGTTTGCCCTTCGACGCGCCTGTTCTGCTTCACCGCTTCAAGCCATTGCGGGATGCGGACGAGGCCCGGCAGCGAAAGAAAAGGTATTCCCGCCGCCTGGGAAAGCTGATCGAGCTTCGCACCCGCCGCGACCACCGTGTGATTGTCGTTGCCGAGCCAGACGAGGCGCTGGATGGCCGGGAGCACGTCGGCCGATTCCTCGTACGCGCTCAGCACGTGCGGCGCCGCCGCGGCCCCGAAATGCTCGGCCAGCCTGCCGGTCCAATAGGCTTTTTCGCGTTCCGGGCTGCGATCCGCATTCCAGGCGTAGCGGGCCCAGGTCTCGAACCACAGCCAGTCGCGATGCCATTGCAGTTCGGGCCTACCGCGGTCGCAGCCGTAGGGCCAGCGCCAGGCCTTGCGGGGGTAGAGGTGCAGGCCCGTGCCGCCGCCGTCGCGGATCGAGCTTTGCACGCACTGCTGGACGTAGGAAGGCGGACTCCAGCGAAACGGTTCCAGGTTCGCCACGCAGTGGATGTTGATGACGTGGTTGCCGGTGATTTTGGACCACGCGCGGTTTTCCGGGTCCACCTGCGTGCCGGTAAGCATCTCCACGTTGTACTTCCTCTCGGTGTACAGCCGGGGGTAACTCCCCGCCAGCTTCTTCATGTGCGGCAGGTCGATTGCCCAGGCGCGGACCATGATCGGCGGCGTCTTGCCCGTCCGCTTTACGGCCGCCAGGATCACGTCCTTGATCCAGGCGTCGGTGTATTGCA
>Ga0181535_10005257_pt1 | contig 13952 bp, 9 predicted proteins | sample PEATcosm2014_Bin_44_FD_119774 | JGI IMG/M metagenome (GOLD analysis project Ga0181535, IMG submission 119774) | Peatland microbial communities from MTU Mesocosm Facility, Houghton, MI, USA - PEATcosm2014_Bin17_30_metaG | ecosystem: Environmental > Terrestrial > Soil > Wetlands > Peat | place...
GACGGGGTGACGCCCGCTTCTCAGCAGACATCACCCCGTTCGCCGCTAAGGCCGTGTCAAGGCTGAATGAGCTGTGCTGCTTTCAGCCAGTGCACCCGGCGATGCTCGCCAACGGCTCGCAGTTGTCCGGGTGGTTCCCGTTGACCGATGTGAACTTCAGTGACACGGCACCGCCCGTCACGCTGTAGATGCCACCGCCACCAAGACCGGCACTGTTGCCGTTCACCTGACTGTTACTAATGGTCAGCGTGCCTGTGATCGGCGCCTTGGGATTTGGCAGTCCATTGAGGATTCCTCCTCCAAACCCACCGGCGCTGTTCCCGTTCACCTGGCTGAAGTTGATGGTGAGGATGCCACTGACCGGCGCACCGGTGATTGGGCCGACGTCCGCGTTCACGATCCCGCCACCAGATGCCGTGCCACCCGTCCCGGCGGCGGTGTTGTGGTTCACCGCGGACCAGTTGATGGTCATCGTTCCGTGGTTCACGATGCCCGCCCCGCTGGTCGTGGTGGCCGTGTTGTTCTCGACCTCGCTACCCGTGATGACCGCGTTGCCGCCATTGGCGATGCCACCCGCTGCGATGGGAGGACCCTCTCCCTGAGCCGGGACCGGGGCGGTAGAGGTGTTGCCGTTCACTTGGCTGAAGAAGACCGTGAGCGAACTCGTGCCCGGGGGCGCACCGCCGGAGGCGCCGCCATTCCCATTGCCGCTCGCGATACCTCCACCGTTGAGGGAGGTGTTGCCGTTGACCTGGCTGACGTTGAGCGTGACATCGCCAGCGAGGTTCTGGATGCCGCCACCCCCGGCATTCGGGGCGGTGTTGTTGTTCACTTGGCTGAAGTTGAGCGTGAGCTGGCTGGTCGGGCCGGTCGAACCCATGTAGTTCCCGCTGGCGATGCCGCCACCGGCGGCGCCGCCAGCGGAGTTATTCGCCACGCGTGAGAAGTTGAGCGTGGCCCTGCCCTGGGCGTTGACGATGCCGCCTCCGTTACCGGAGCCGTCGGGGGGTTGCACGCCGTCTCCGGGACTGGAGTTGTTCGTCACCAGGCTGTTGTTGAGGATGAGCGTGGCTGTGCTCGGACCGAAGGTGCCGCTGGCGATGCCACCACCGGCATTGACGGCGGAGTTACCCGTCACGACGCTCTGATTGAGCGTGACCGTGCCGCTGGAGTTCAAGATCGCCCCGCCGAAGTCGGGTACCGATCCGCCGGTGAGGGTCACGTTCTGGAGCGACAAGTTCCCGCTCGGGCCGTCGACCTCGAAGATACGAACTGCGTTCGACCCATTGATCGTGGCGTTGTTGCCATACACCTTGATCGGGCTAATGACGACCGGCAGCCCGTTCTCGCCGTTGTCGGGGGTCGTCAGGGCGTAGGTGCATCCCCAGGCGAGGCTGATCGCACCACCCCCGCTGCCGTTCGCCGCGTTGATGGCGGCGACCAGTCCGGCTGCGCCGCTCGCACACGGCACGAAATTCGGTAGAGAGGCAGAGGCCGTCGTGGCCGGGGCGACTGCCAGGCCCAGAACTGCGGCTCCGGACCCCATCGCCAACTTCATAAGCGTGGTCAATCTCATGGGTTACTCCCTGGTCGTCATTCCCAGGATGTACCCCCTCGTCTTCTACCCCCGGGCGGAGACCGCCTTGGTTGCTCCGGCGTTCATGCTTTCAGACGTCGCAGGCAATTCCAAGGGTGGAAGTCTCCCCGTGGACCTTGGTACTTCCACCACCTGTAGGGTTGACCAGGCAGTACGGGCCGGTGACGGACCCTGACCGGACCCATCCCCTTCACAACCCCCTAACAACTCTTTGGCTCCCGGCGGAGGTGCAACAGCAAGGAACTGGAGGCATCAGCACTAGTGATGCAGGAATGCGCGGGCCATCGCTGGCTCTCGTACTCCGCCTGGGTTCGTACGAGGAGATCGCTCAGCATCTGCGGGTGTGCCAAAAGCGGTGGGGCGTCAGCTACTTCACTGTCCGGGACGTTGAGGCATTCGCTCCGGTCCTGCGGTTGTAGCGGGGCTCGGACGACACGTGAACGCCGGCCTTCAGGTCGACGTGGCGACCGGCTGGCCCGACTGTGGCTCGGCGGACGGGCTGCCGAGGGTCCGCTCGGGCAGCAGGAGCACGGCACCGATCAAGAAGCAAACCGCGCCGACGAACGTGCCCAGATTGGTGAGCGCCAGGCTCACCAGCTGGCCGTTCGGCTCGACGTACGACGCGATGGCCGAGACACCGAAGGCGACCGAACCCGCCAGGTTCAAGAGGGTGATCCACCACGAGACCGACGACGGGCGCCAGGCGAACGGCCCGTGGCACTCCTCGGCCCAGGACAACCAGCTCGAGACCAGGAAGCAGATCGACCCCAGGGCGTCGGGACGCCACACTGGGTGGTGGCCGGGCGACGCGCCGAGCCCGACGACGAACGCGCTGAAGGTGGTGCGATTGAACCACAGGGTGCCCGCGAATTGGATGATCGCGGCCCACCAGTCAATCCGGTGGTGCTGCACCCGGAGGAGCGATCGCACCCCCCCGCGCTGCGTCAGGTCCATGGAGGAGGATGCGCTGACGGTCTCGAAGTACACCAAGAAAGACGCAATCGTGAAGAAGATGGACCCGATGAAGTACGTGAGGTCGTCAGGGTTGGTGCCGACGCCGGTCGCGTAAGGCGGGAACGACCCCAGCGCGAAGCAGATCGACCCGATGGCGAACAGCACGCCGATCCACCACCCCATGGCGCCGGGTGCCCACCACGTGGACCCGATCGGCAGCCCGCCAGGGTGCTTGCGGTGCCAGCGTGACTCCCAGGTGACGAGCGCGCCGTCGGGACGGCGGAACACCTCACGGGTGACGAAGGGCCCGAATCCACGCCCACCGATGCGCGACCAGGCCTCGGGGACTTCCACGTAGGCCCTTCCCATCGGGTCACCATAGGGCCGACCCCGGCACGGGGCCGTGGCCGAGCCCGTGACAACCAGATGGCGCCGATATTGAATGACAGCGTGAGCCAGAGATGTCAGGCCGGCCCGTGACAGACGCCGAGTTCCCCGTGCTCCGGGGGGTCGTGCTCGACACGACCGACGCCCGGCGCCTCGCAGAGGGAGGGGACGATCCGCGCGGACGCGACTGGCTCGTCGTGACGCACCCGTCCGGATTACCGAGGCTCGCGTTCCAGCAGGTCGCCGATCTCCCGGCCTCGACCTGGCCCGATCCCGGGACGCCGCAGCAGCTGCACCTCGACTTCGGCGTCCCGGACGAGGCGGCACTGGGGGCGCAGCACGAGCGAGCGATCGGGCTGGGAGCGCAGCTCCTCCTCGACCGCTCGGACGACCCCGTCGAGTCGCTCTACGTCTACGCCGACCCCGACGGGCATCCCTTCTGCATCTTCGTGTCCCCGGGGTAGGCGCCTGCACGCGCCGGAGGGCATCATGTGAGCTCGCCCGACGGGAGGTGCCGCATGGGACAGCAGGTGCGCGGTGTGGTGGCGCGGGAGAAGGGTGCTCCCGTCACGCTCGAGACGATCGTCGTGCCCGACCCCGGTCCGGGCGAGGCGGTCGTCGCCGTCAAGGCGTGCGGCGTGTGCCACACGGACCTCCACTACCGCGAGGGCGGCATCAACGACGACTTCCCCTTCCTGCTCGGCCACGAGGCGGCCGGCACCGTCGAGTCGGTCGGCCCCGACGTCACGGACCTGGTGGCGGGCGATTTCGTCGTCCTCAACTGGCGGGCCGTGTGCGGCGACTGCAGGGCGTGCCGGAGAGGCCGGCCGTGGTACTGCTTCTCCACCCACAACGCGACCCAGAAGATGACCCTGGCCGACGGCACGCCGCTCTCCCCCGCACTGGGCATCGGCGCCTTCGCGGAGAAGACGTTGGTGGCGGCGGGCCAGTGCACCAAGGTCAACCCGTCGGCGCGACCCGAGGCGGTGGGTCTGCTCGGCTGCGGTGTCATGGCGGGGCTCGGCGCCGCCATGTTCACCGGCCAGGTCGGCCTGGGCGACTCGGTGGCGGTCTTCGGCTGCGGCGGCGTGGGGTGTGCCGCCGTCGCCGGGTCGAAGCTCGCCGGGGCGGCGGTCGTCATCGGCGTCGACCTGGACCCGGGCAAGCTCGAGTTGGCCACCTCGTTCGGTGCCACTCACACGGTCGACGCGAGCGCCCACGATCCCGTCGAGGCGATCCGCTCCCTCACGGGCGGCAACGGGGCCGATGTGTGCATCGAGGCGGTCGGGCACCCCAAGGTGATGGAGCAGGCCTTCTTCGCCCGCGACCTGGCCGGCACCCTGGTCCAGGTCGGCGTCCCCACGCCCGACATGCGCATCGACCTGCCCATGATCGAGTTCTTCGGGCGCGGCGGCGCGCTGAAGCCCAGCTGGTACGGCGACTGCCTCCCCTCCCGGGACTTCCCGGTGCTGGTGGACCTCTACCTCGACGGGCGGCTCGACCTCGACCGTTTCGTCAGCGAGACCATCGGCATCGACCAGGTCGAGGCCGCCTTCGCGCGGATGGAGCGCGGTGAGGTGCTGCGCTCGGTCGTCGTGCTGTAGCGATCCGAGCCGGAGGACCGGCCGGTCAGCTCTTCTTCTTCTTCTTCGCCTTCCCGCCTGCCCCGAGCTCGCGCCAGCTCTTCTCTCGGACCTCGACGTCGAACCGCTTGGCCGCGCGCACGATGCGCCGCCAGGCCTCGTCGCGTTCGGGGTCGGTGACGCCTTCGACCTGATCGAAGCGGGCGATGGCGTTGCGGACGTGGCGTGCGTCGGTCAGCGGCTCCTTGCGCTCCTTGGGGAAGGCGAAGTCCTTGGCGGGCAGCTCGTCCTTCTCGGCGGTGCTGAGCCCGCCCGCTCCCTTCTGCTTCGTCGTGGCCATCGTGACCTCCTCGTACCGTCACTCGCTCCGTACCCGGCAATTACCCCGTCCGGCAATTGCCCCACCCGGCAACTACCCCGACGAGGCTCCGTCGAATCGGACGATCGCCTGGAAATCCCCGTCCGGGCCCCCCGCAGGCGCCGGGCGGGTCGGGGCATACTGGCTCCCCCATGACCCTCCCGCTGGCTCCCTTCGGCCCTCGATCCGGCTTGCGCGGCATGGTGGCGGCGGCCGACCAGCTCGCCGCGACGGCGGGGATCGCCATGCTCGCCCGCGGGGGCTCGGCGGCCGATGCGGCCGTGGCCACCGGGACCACGATGGCCGTCGTCGGACCGCACCTGTGCGGCCTGGGGGGCGACGTCCTGGCCATGGTGGCCCCGCCGGGGTCCACTCCCGAGGCGCTCCTGTCGGTCGGGCGCGCCGGCGGCGGGTCCGACGCGGCCCGCATGCGCGCCGAGGGCATGACGACCATGCCGCTGCGGGGCGACATCCGCAGCGTGCAGGTGCCCGGTGCCGTGGACGGCTGGCTCGCGCTGCACGCCCGGCACGGCCGGCTCCCGCTCGACGAGGTGCTGGCGCCGGCGATCGAGCTGGCCGAGGACGGCTTCCCGGCCTCCGTCATGCTGGCGCTGGCGAGCCATCTCGTCCACGCGCTCCCCGGCGCCGTCGAGCTCTGCCCCGGTGGGCCGCTCGAGGTCGGCCAACGCGTGCGCGTGCCCGGGATCGCGCGCACCCTGCGCGCCGTGACGCGTGACGGGCGCGACGCCTTCTACGGCGGCGAATTCGGCCGCGGCCTGCAGGAGCTCGGGAGCGGGCACTTCGAGGCCGCAGACTTCGCCACCAGCGCCGCCGAGTGGTGCCAGCCGCTGCGGGCAGTGGCCTGGGGCCACGAGCTCTGGACCGTGCCCCCGCCCTCGCAGGGCTACCTCACGCTCGCCGGGGCCTCCGTCGCCGAGGCGGCCGGTCTCGGCTCCGACCCCGACGACCCGCGCTGGGCGCATCTCCTGGTGGAGTCCTGGCGGGCCGTCGGCCACGACCGTCCCGACGTGCTGTTCGACGGCGCAGACGGAAGCGCGCTCCTCCATCCGGACCGCCTGGGCAGGGCGGTGGCCCGCGTCACCGGCGATCGCGCCGCTCCCCCCGACGTCGCGCCGGGGCACGGTACGACCGGCCCGGCAGTGACCCGGCTCGCCGAGGGGGACACGACCCATCTGTGCGCCATGGACGCGGACGGCCTCGGTATCTCCCTGACACAGTCCAACGCGCTCGACTTCGGCGCGCACCTGATCGAGCCCTCCACGGGCGTGTTCCTGCACAACCGCGGCGTGGGCTTCTCCCTCTTCGAAGGCCATCCCGCCGAGGTGGGGCCGGGGCGGCGGCCCCCCCACACCCTCTCCCCGATGCTCGTCACGGGCGGGGGTGGCGCCCTGACGCATCTCGTCGGCGCCATGGGGGGCGACGCGCAGCCGCAGATCATCGTCCAGCTCCTGGCGCGCCTCCTACACGCCGGGCAGGACCCGGCGAGCGCCATCGCAGCGCCGCGGCTCACCCTCGACGCCCCGTCGGCCGGCCCGTTCCGCCTCTGGTGGGGCGACGACCTCACGGTGGCGGTCGAGTCGGACGCGCCCCCCCGGTGGCAGGACGGGCTGGCCGCACGCGGGCACCGGGTGCGGGCGATCCGCGCCTTCGACCCGGTCGCGGTCGGGTGCGCCCAGATCATCGCGGTGCACGGCGACGGCGAGGGGGGCCGCCGCCTCGTGGCGGCGTCGGACCCGAGGAGCCCCGAGGGCGCCGCGATCGGCCGCTGAGCGAGCCAGACGAGACCCCGCGGACCGTCGCGGCCGGTAGCGTGGCGCCATCGAACGCCTCGCCCCGCCGCCCCTGCACGCCCCCACACCCGCCGACCTCGCCGCCAACGCCGGTGGCGGCGCAGGCGGCACGAACGGGCGGATCCCGGGGTGGTTGCGGAGCCCGGACCCCCGGGCGCCCCTGCCCGACGGCTACAAGTGGACGGCGCTGTTCATCTCGACCCTCGGCATGCTCATGGCGACGATCGACGGGTCGATCGTGCTCATCTCGCTCCCTGACATCTTCCGGGGCATCGACCTCAACCCGCTCCTGCCGGAGAACAGCTTCTACCTGCTGTGGATGATCCTCGGCTTCCTCGTGACCACGAGCGTCCTCGTCGTCACGCTGGGCCGCCTGGGCGACATGTACGGCCGGGTGCGGATCTACAACCTGGGCTTCGCCGTCTTCACCTTCTTCTCGCTCGCCCTGAGCATCACCTGGCTGACCGGCCCGGCCGGTGGCATGTACCTCATCGTCATGCGCATCTTCCAGGGCGTCGGCGCCGCCATGCTGATGGCCAACTCGGCCGCCATCCTGACGGACGCCTTCCCCGAGGACCAGCGGGGCCTCGCCCTGGGCATCAACCAGGCGGCGGCGTTCAGCGGCTCGTTCATCGGCCTGATCCTCGGCGGCATCCTGGCCCCGATCAACTGGCGCCTTGTCTTCCTGGTCTCGGTGCCGATCGGCCTGTTCGCCACCGTCTGGGGCTACCTGCAGCTGCGCGAGTTGGGGCAGCGGCGCTCGGCCCACATCGACTGGCCCGGCAACACGACCTTCGCCCTGGGGCTGGTGCTGATCATGATCGGCATCACCTACGGCATCGAGCCCTACGGGGGCCATGCGATGGGCTGGACCAGCCCCCGGGTGATCGCCGCGCTGGTCGGCGGCGCGCTGCTGCTGGTGGCATTCTGCTTCATAGAGATGCGCGTGCGGGAGCCGATGTTCCGCCTGCAGCTCTTCAAGATCCGCGCCTTCACCAGCGGTGTGCTCGCCAGCTTCCTGGCCGCCATCAGCCGCGGCGGGCTGATGTTCATGCTCATCATCTGGCTGCAGGGGATCTGGCTGCCGCTCCACGGCTACTCGTTCGCCACCACGCCGTTGTGGGCGGGCATCGCCATGATCCCGTTGACGATCGGCATGCTGATCGCCGGCCCCACGTCGGGGATCCTCTCCGACCGCTACGGGGCCCGCCCCTTCGCCACGGGCGGCATGATCGGGGCCGCCATCTGCTTCGCGTTGCTCGAGGCGCTCCCGATCGACTTCTCCTACTGGGTCTTCGGCGTCATCTTGTTCTTCACCGGCTTGTGCATGGCGGCGTTCGGCGCACCCAACCGCGCCGGCGTCATGAACAGCCTGCCGCCGGAGCACCGCGGCGCCGGCTCGGGCATGAACACCACGTTCCAGAACTCGGCCCAGGTCTTCTCCATCGGCATCTTCTTCACGCTGATCATCGTGGGCCTGTCGTCGGCGCTGCCGCACAACGTCTCCACCGGGCTGCTGCGCGACGGGGTCCCGCTTGGGGTGGCCGATCGGGCCTCGCACCTGCCGCCGATCTCGACGCTCTTCGCGGCCTTCCTCGGCTACGACCCGGTCGCCCACCTCATCGGCGCCGGCACGCTGGCCCACCTCAGCCCGGCGCAGCAGGCGGCCCTGGCCCGGCGCAGCTTCTTCCCGGGTCTCATCGCGACGCCGTTCCGGGAGGGCCTGCACGCCGCCTTCGACTTCGCCATCGTGGCCAGCCTGGCCGCCGCCGCCGCATCGTGGACGCGCGGCAGGCGCTACGTGTACACCCCGGCCACCGAGGAGCGGGCCGGCGAGCCCGTCCTCACGCGGGCCGGGCCCGGCTCGTGAGCCCGGGCCGGTGACGCGGTCGGCCGGGGACCCGCTCCGGATCGCCGCGCTCGTCAAGCAGGTCCCGCTCGCCGAGTCGCTGCGACTCGAGGGCGGCCGGCTCGTGCGCCGCGGGGTGGACGTCGAGATGAACCCGTACTGCCGCCGCGCCGTCGCCCAGGGGGTGACGCTGGCCCGCGCCACCGGAGGCACCTGCACCGTCGTCACGCTCGGTCCCCCGAGCGCGGAGGACGTGCTGCGCGAAGCGGTGTCCTGGGGGGCCGACGCCGGGCTGCACCTCTGCGACCCGGCCTTCGAGGGCTCCGACACGCTGGCGACCGCCCGGGCCCTGGCGGCAGCGGTCCGGGCTGCCGGCCCCTTCGACCTCGTCCTGCTCGGCCGCAACTCCATCGACGGCGAGACGGGGCAGGTGGGCCCCGAGGTGGCCGAGCTGCTCGATCTCGCGTTCGGGAGCGGGGTGCGACGGCTCGAAGACCTCGGCCGCTGCATGCGCCTCGAGCTCGAGCACGACGACGGGACCCAGGAGGTCGAGATCGCGCTGCCGGCCGTCCTGTCGGTGGCCGAGCGCCTGTGCGACCCCTGCAAGGTGGACCCCGAAGGGCGGGCGGCCGTCGCCCCGGACCGCATCACGCGGATGTCGGCGGGCGAGCTGGGCTCGGGCCCCTGGGGTGCGGCGGGGAGCCCCACCGTCGTCGGCGCGGCGCGGCCCATGGAGCACCCGCGCGCGCACCGCGTCCTGCGGGGGACGATCGAGCACCAGGTGCAGGCTGCCGTGCGCGAGCTCGGTGGGCTGGGCGCGCTGGACCGCGGCGCGCCGCGGTCGGCGCCCGCGTCCCCGTCCGCTGCCGACGCGGACGGTGCCGGGGAGCGCGGGGCTCCCGCCCCCCGCGCCGTGACCGTGCTCGTGGAACCGGGTCGCCCCGAGGTGGCGCGCGAGCTGCTCGGTGGCGCCGCACGTCTCGGTCGCGACATCGGCGCAGAGGTCCACGCCCTGTGCCCGGGCGACACCGGGACGGACTCGTGGGCCGACTGCGGCGCGGACCGCGTCGTCATGCTGGCCGGGTCGGGCGTCGCCGAGGACGTCGCCGACGCCGTCGTCGCCTACGTCCACGCGACGGCCCCCTGGGCGGTGCTCGCGCCCAGCACGGCCTTCGGCCGGGAGGTGGCCGGCCGCGCCGCGGCCGCCACGGGCTGCGGGCTGGTCGGGGACGCGATCGCGCTGTCGGTGCGCGACGGGAGGCTGGTGGCGGCCAAGCCCGCGTTCGCCGGCGCGCTGGTGGCCGACATCACCAGCCGCAGCGCCACGCAGATGGTCACCGTGCGGCCGGGCGTCCTCCCCGCGCCGGCGGCTCGACCACACGAGGCGGCCACGGTGGCGCACCCGGTGGGGACGAGGGGCCGCGTCAAGGTGCTCGGCGAGCGCCGCGACGACGACGTCGAGACGCTGGCCCGGGCCGACGTCGTGATCGGCGTGGGTGCGGGGGTCAGCCCCGAGGAGTACGGGCAGTTGATCCCGCTCGCCGCGCTCCTGGGCGCGGAGCTTGCCGCCACCCGGAAGGTGACGGACCGTGGTTGGATGCCACGCGCCCGCCAGATCGGCCTGACCGGTCGCTCCATCGCACCCCGCCTGTATGTCGCGCTGGGCCTGAGCGGGAAGTTCAACCACATGGTGGGCACCCGAGCCGCCGGGACCATCCTGGCCGTCAACACCGACCCCGGCGCACCGGTCTTCACCCAGTGCGACCTGGGCATCGTCGGAGACTGGCACGAGGTCGTGCCGCTCCTCCACGCCGCACTCCACGGCGAGCGCGACGGCGCCGCCGTCAGCTGAGCGGCGCTCGCAGGGCGAGGCGCTCCGGAGCGGGCACGCCGCGACTACCCGGTGCGCGCCCAGCGAACGCTGCCGACGGGCGGCGTCACCCGCTTGGCCTGCGCCGTCAGCAGCTTGCCGAACGCACCGGCCGTCAACGGTCGGGAGAAGTAGTAACCCTGGGCAACGTCGCACCCGAGGCCCAGGATCTCCTCGAGCTGCGCCGCCGTCTCCACCCCCTCGACCACCGTCGTCGAGCCGACGGCCCGGGAGAGCGCCACCACGGCCGAGACGATGGCCGACTTGACCGGGTCCTGTTCGACGCCCTGCACGAAGCTCTGGTCGATCTTGACGACGTCGATCGGGAACCGGGCCAGGTACCCGAGCGAGGAGTGCCCCGTCCCGAAGTCGTCGATGGCCACCCGGACACCGAGGGTGTGGAGCCTGGTCCAGATGGTGGAGGTCAGCTCCACGTCGTCCATGGCCAGGCTCTCCTTGATCTCGAGGCAGAGCTGCGAGGGCTCCAGGCCGGTGGCCCGGAGCACGGCGGCCACGTCGTCGACGAGGCTCGCCTGCCGGAACTGGCGTGCCGACAGGTTGACACCGACCTGCAGCGTCACACCGAACTCCTGGTGCCACGTCTTCGCCTGCCGGCAGGCCTGCTCGAGCACCAGGCGCCCGATGGGCAGGATGGTGCCGTTGTCCTCGGCGAGCTGGATGAACTGCGCCGGCAGCAGGACCCCGTGGTCGGGGTGGTTCCACCGCACCAGCGTCTCGGCGCCGACGATGCGGCGGTCGGCCAGGGAGACGAGGGGCTGGTAGTGGACCTCGACCTCGCCGCGCTCGACGACGTGGTGCAGCGCAGTGTCGAGGTTCAGTAGCGCCCGGGACCGCACCTCCGTCCCGTCGACGTCGAAGAGCGCGAACTGTCCTCCCCGGCCGCGCTCCTTGGCCCGGTACATGGCGACGTCGGCGTCGTGCAACAGGTCGTCGCGGGACCTGCCGGACTCGCTGAGCGCCCCCCCGATGCTCATGGTGGCGACCACCTCGTGCCCCCCGCTGAGCGTCACGGGATCGTGCAGCGCCTCGAGCACGGCGGTGGCGACCTCACCGGCGTCGTCGGCGGACGTCACGCCCTCGAGGAGGATGACGAACTCGTCACCGCCGTAGCGTGAGAGCGTGTCGCCGGGGCGGACGGCACGGCGGAGACGGTCGGCGACGACCCGCAGCAGCTCGTCGCCGACTTGGTGGCCGAGGTTGTCGTTGACCACCTTGAAGCGGTCGATGTCACAGAAGAGGACCGCGACCTGGTTGCCGGTGCGCTCGGACTGCAAGAGTGCGTGGTCGAGGTGGTCGAGCAGCAGCCGGCGGTTGGCCAGGCCCGTCAGCGCGTCCTGGAACGCGTGGCGCGCCAGCTGCTCCTCGAACGCCTTGCGCTCGGACGTGTCACGGAACACGATGACTGCACCGGCGGGTGACGAGGAGCCCACCACGGGCGAGGCCGTCATGGTCACGGGGAAGCGCGAGCCGTCCAACCGGTCGAACCGGGTGTCGTAGCTGGTGACGTTGCGGCGCAGGGCCATGGCACGCATGGCCGGCTCGAGCAGGAAGCCGGGCGTCTCCACGTCGGGGATCACCGGGCCGTGGCAGGCGGCAGGGAGGGCGTACCAGCCGAGCATGCTCGCACCAGCCGAGTTCATGAAGGTGATCTCGCCCGTCTCGCTGATGGCGCAGACGCCATCGCCCAGGCTGCTGGTGATCACCGAGAGCTCTTCCTTCTGCTGCTGCACCTCGCCGTAAAGATCGGCATTGGCCAGGGCGACGGCGCCCACGGACGCGAGCGCTTCGAGCAGCGACTGGTCGGCGTCGTCGAAGGGCTCGGTGCGGCTTCGGCCGGACACGCCCAGCCAGAGGGTCCGGTCCGCCAGCGTCATCGGCGCGGCGAGGCCGTCGACGGCGGGCCGCTCGGGCGTCAGCGTGGCATTCGGGGACCGGAGCAACGAGCCCGCGGCGGCCAGCACCGCGGCCTTGGTCTCCTCGGTCCCCATCGAGCGGTTGACGTCGAGCGTCGCGTCGAAGAGGCTCCGGAGCCGGGACCGGTCGTGGCGGGCAGAGAAGTGCCCAGTGCCCAGGTAGCGCAGGATCAGGAGGGGGAGCACCGCCACCGGCAGGTACCTGGGCTGGTCGGCCAGCAGCAGCGCAGCGGGCACGGCGATCGCGACACCGCCCACGGTCACGAGCAATTTGCCCTTGATGCCGCCGAAGGCGGTGTGGCGCCACGGCGTGCCGAGGGTCGACATGATCGTGACCGTGGCACACGTGCCCACGACCAGGTAGCACACCGCACCGGCGAGCGCGGCACCGACCTTGGCGTACCCCACGGGCGCATAGGCACCGCCCAACAGGACGAAGACGAGTGCGCCGACACCGGCCGAAGTGACGACCCGACCGACGTCGAACGCGGAGTTCACGAAGGGACGGCGCTTCACCGCCTGTGCGCACACCGCCGCGACGGCGAACACGAGCACGGTCATGACCGACGGGACGAGGAGCACGAGAAGCACGAAGAAGCCCTCGTCGAGGACGACGCCGTCCGACTGCCCGTCGGTGTAGCGGGTGACGGGCCAGACCCAGCTGGCCGCCATCAAAGCTCCGAACACGGCCGCGAACACGATCTCCGTGGCAGACGGGGGGGCCGAGGAGATCACGCGGGCCAGCGAGAGGGCGCCCACCACCAGTCCGGCGGCAGCCCACGACGCCACCACGATGCGTGTCGACTTCGGAAGGTTCACGTCGTGCTCCGTTCCCCTCGCGCCATCACCGCGAGCCGGTCAGTTCCAGGTGGACCCGTTCCATGTCGAGCCGTTCCGGGTGGACCCGGTCCGGCTCAGCCGCTGGCTCACCGTCATCGGGATGGCGTTCGTGGCCGCGGACCGCACCCGAGCAGCCCGGCCTGCGCCGGCGCGGGGAGCGCGAACAACGACGTGACGAGCTCCGCGAGACCGGCGAAGACGGCGGCACCACCCCACCGAATAGGCCGACGACCTGCGAAAATACGGACATGCCGCAGCGGAGCTCCCATGTTTCCCCTCGCCCGAACTGCCTCCGGTTGGGAAGGTAACACCGCCGTTTTGTGACTTCAATGACTTTTTGCCTACCCCATGGGCAATTCGGCCCTAATTGCCCCGTCCAGCCCTACCGGTTGCCCGCGTGACCAGGAATTGTTGGCGGGCGGTTGCAGTCCGGTTGCGGTTGGCGGGCGGTCGGCAGCAGCCTGGCGCGAGATCCACGGCGTCGGCGCCGACCTAGCGGGTCACCACTCCCCCACGGCTCTCGTCCAGGTCGCTCGGCGTGCCCTGGCCGGCCCGCAGCAGCTCGTCGAACGCGGCAGCCGGGAGCGGCCGGGAGAAGTAGAACCCCTGCGCGAGGTCACAACCCAGCGCTTGGAGCTGCTCGAGCTCCGGCAGGGTCTCGACACCCTCCACGACAGTGGTGGAGCCGATCGCCCGCGACAGAGCCACCACCGCGGACACGATGGCCGACTTCACCGGATCCTCATTGATGTCGCGGACGAAGCTCTGA
>Ga0181535_10005258_pt1 | contig 13951 bp, 9 predicted proteins | sample PEATcosm2014_Bin_44_FD_119774 | JGI IMG/M metagenome (GOLD analysis project Ga0181535, IMG submission 119774) | Peatland microbial communities from MTU Mesocosm Facility, Houghton, MI, USA - PEATcosm2014_Bin17_30_metaG | ecosystem: Environmental > Terrestrial > Soil > Wetlands > Peat | place...
ACTTGGCTGCCATTTCCGATCCTTGGTCTGCTCTTGCTGTTTGCCAGCCAGCCGGGTCTGCGCGCGGAAACGCCCGGGGAGTTTCGGCCCGTGGCCGTCCAGAATCCCACTGAGAAAGTCGGGGCCACCGGCGACAAGGTGCAGCCTCCGGATACCCTGCCCAAGTCCCGCGCGCCGGGGCTCTTTAACCCGCAACCCATTCCTGTCCCGGTCCAACAACCCGAGTCGCGCGCGCACGAAATCGTCTTCAACACCGGTTGGAAAATGATCGAGGCCCCCAACCTTTCGGATGCCGATGGAGCCCGGCTGTCCGCGGCCGGATTGGACGTGGCGGCGTGGCACGATGCAATTGTTCCGGGAACCGTGTTGACCACCCTGGTGAAGGATGGCGTTTATCCGGACCCTTATTTCGGCTTGAACAATCTCCTGATCCCCGAGAGTCTGAACCGGCAGGATTATTGGTACCGCCTCGAATTCCAGACACCCAAGGATTTCGCGCAACGGCAGCTATCGCTGGACTTCAACGGCATTAATTATTATGCAGAAGTGTGGCTGAACGGTCACTACCTGGGCCATATCACCGGTGCGTTTTCGCGCGGGAAGTTCGAGGTCACGCGCTGGGTTGGAGCCGGGGTCACCAATGTGTTGGCGGTCATGGTTGCGCCGCCGCCGGACCCCGGCCTGCCCACCGAACAGTCGGTGGCCTATGGGCCGGGCGACAACGGAGGACGACTTTCGCTCGACGGTCCCACCTTTGTCTGTACCGAAGGCTGGGATTGGATACCCGCCATTCGCGACCGCGACACTGGCCTTTGGCAGGAGGTCATTCTGCGGGCCACCGGGCCGGTCACGATTGCCGATCCCCAGGTGGTCACCAGCCTCCCCTTGCCGGACGTATCCCGCGCCGAAATCACCGTCGCAACTGAATTGCACAACGGCACCGACACCGCCCAGGACGGCGTGCTGAAGGGTTCCTTTGAGGGCGTGGCCTTTGAACAGCCCGTCTCCCTGGCGCCCGGCGAGGTCAAAACCGTCAGCTTCACTCCGGCCGACTATAAGCAGTTGATCGTGCGGCGGCCGCGCCTTTGGTGGCCCAACGGATACGGCAAGCCCGAGTTGTATCATCTCCACCTCAAGTTCATGACCGCGGATAATCGGCTGGCTGACGAAACTGCCGTTCGTTTTGGCATCCGCGAATTGAGCTATGAAATGACCGTAAAGGAACCGGATGGCAAGACGCGGCGCGTGGAGTATACACCCACGCTCGCCCGCGGCAATGACCGGCCGGTCATCGACAACCGGCGGGATTCCATGGGCTGGCATGAGCTGTGGTCCGACGAGATCAAGCTGGTGTCGGTCTGGCCCGGCGCCGCGCATTCGCCGGCCCTCAAGCCGGTGGCTGACGAGGCCATGGGACCGTACCTGGTCGTGAAGGTCAACGGCCAGCGGATTTTCTGCAATGGCGGCAATTGGGGCATGGATGACGCGCTGAAGCGGATTTCGCGTGAACGGCTCGAGCCGTATATCCGTCTGCACCGCGACGCAAACTTAACCATGATCCGCAACTGGGCCGGCCAAAGCACCTCCGAGACTTTCTACGATCTATGCGATGAGTATGGCTTGCTCATCTGGAATGATTTTTGGATGAACACGGAAGGCTGGAACTATTCGCCCATCAATCACGAGTTGTTTCTGACGAACGTGGCCGACACCATCAAGCGTTTCCGCAACCATCCCTCCATCGCCATCTGGTGCGCCCGCAACGAAGGGGTACCGCCCGAGGAGATCAATCAAGGCAACGATCGCCTCATCCGTGAGCTGGATGGCACCCGGTATTATCAACCCAATTCCCGGCTGATCGGCTTGCGGACGAGCGGACCGTGGGATCGCCAGCCGCTGGAGAAGTACTTTAATGACCTCAATCATGGCTTTTCCACCGAGATGGGCGCCCCGTCCATTCCGTCGGCGGAAGTCCTGCGCACGATGATGCCCAGCGCGGATCTCTGGCCGCCCGGCGATTCCTGGGCCTACCATGATTTTCACAGCAAGGGTGCTCTGCGGGCGGATGAGTTGAGGCGGGAGATCGCGCGCTGCTATGGCGAGGCAAAGAACCTGGATGAATTCTGCGCCCAGGCGCAAATGGTGAATTACGAAACCTATCGCGCCATTTATGAAGGTTTCGACAGCCGGCTTTGGCACGATTGCAGCGGCGTACTGTTGTGGATGAGCCATCCATCCTGGCCCAGCGTGGTCTGGCAGCTTTACTCCTGGGATTACGAACCCAATGCCTCCTATTTCGGCGCCAAGAAGGCGGGTGAACCGGTTCATATTCAGATGAATCTTCCGGATTGCGAAGTGGCCGTGATCAACCATCGCCAGGCCCCGCTCGTGGATGCACGCGCGCACGCCGCCATTTACGATCTTACCGGCCACAAAGTCCAGGAACGTGAAATCCGGTTTGATGCCGCGCCCGACGCCGGCACCAATCTGTTCGCCTTGGATTGGCCGCCAACGGGAGCCTATCTGGCCAAGCTGTCCCTTTACGCCCGCAATGGCGACCTGTTGTCGGATAACTTCTATTGGCATGCCCGCCAGCCGGAACAGCTTCAGGCTCTCAATACGCTGGAGAAAACGGATCTCCAGGGCCGCCTGCACGTATCGGTCCGTGGTCCGCAGACGGCGATCGATTGCAAGATTTCCAATCCCAGCGGCACACCGGTCCTGGCGATCAAGCTCACGTTGCGCGATGCCGAGACCGGGCAGCGGATTTTGCCGGTCTATTATGAAGATAACTATTTCTCGCTGCTGCCGGGCGAGTCGCGGCGCATCCACCTCGAGTGCGGTTCGGTCGCCCATCCTGAGGTGACACTGGATGGCTGGAACGTGAAGCCCGCCACCCTCCTCCCCGGCTGGTTCTGAGCGGCGCGGCCGCGCCCGGGGCACGTCTTAAAGCGGCACGGGCGCCACGCCTTCAAAGGTGATTTTAACCGGCTTGATGAGGCCTTGGCCGTCAAACTCCATTCGGTCGATGCAGGTCACGCGATGATTTCCATCGGTTTCGCCCAGCGGCCGGCGATGGTACACGATGTAATACTCTTCCTTGCCCGGGACCTTGATGACAGAATGATGGCCGGCGCCGGTGGCCACCTTGGGATCCTGCTGCAGGATCTTGCCGATCCGTTCATACGGCCCCGCTGGCGAGTCGGCGATGGCGTAGGCCACCGAGTAATCGGGCCCCGTCCAGCCGCCCTCCGACCACATGAAATAGTATTTCCCATTCCGGCGAAACAGGACCGATCCCTCAACATATCCTGTGGGGGTGATTTCCTTGAACAAGGTGCCGTCGGCAAACGGTTCAAAGCCGGTGAAATCCGCTTTGAGCCGGCAGATGTTGCAATGGCCCCAACCGCCGTAGGTCAGGTAGCTTTGCCCGTCATGGTCGCGAAACACGAAGGGATCGATCGGTTGGGCGCCGTTGTGGAACTGGCCGATGAGGGGTTTACCCAAATAGTCTTTGAACGGACCTTCCGGGTGGTCGGCTACCGCCACGCCGATGCCGCCGACCTCGTGATCGTTCTGAATATCATTGGCGGCAAAGAAGAAGTAATAATGCCCATCCCGTTCCGCCACCGCCGGCGCCCACATGGCCCGGTGCGCCCAAGGCACGGTATTGGTGTCCAGAATGTGCCGGTGCGGGGTCCAGTGCACCAAGTCCGGTGAGGAAAAGCCATCGAAGAACGTCTGCTGGCCATAAGGTGCGGAATAGGTCGGATACACCCAGTATTCATGCCCGAAGACCTTTGCCTCGGGGTCGGCGTACCAGCCTTGGAAGATGGGGTTGCCGGAGGTTGGCGGTGTCAACGGCGCCGGTTGGGCGTGCGTGCCCTGGGCCAAGGTCAGCAGGCAACTCCCGCCCAGGGTGCAGAGCAGTGCCGGGCGGCGTACGAGCGGGATCAGGGAAGAGAGAATCACGTTGGTGTTCACTGGTTTCCTCGCCAGCATGTCCGAGCGCCAGACCCGCCGTCAAGCCGCGTTGCGATCCCATTTATGGGTCACAAAAAACAGACCCCAAACTCGGGCTCGGGGTCCGCCAAACCAATCGGAAAGAATAAAATCAACCCACGCCGAATTCGGAACGGGCCATGGTGCCCAGTTGCTTCTGGGTTTCCGCGTTGAGACCCGTAAAAACCATGGAAATATGATAACCAGCGTGCTTGTTGCCGGCGCAGCCCACGATCACGCCATGGCAGGAAATCTGCCGCCCGTCCTTCGGTGAAACCAGCCCCACGGTCATTTCACTCCATTCGGTGAACGGCCGGGGACTCCGGAATTCAATTCCATTCTTGTGGATGGAAATCGTATCGGTGTATAGCTCCAGCTTGGCGTCGCGCACGCTGACGCTGACCGGCGCTTGTAAAGTACTGCTGCCCGCGAATCGTTTTGCACTCATATACAGGTAGTCAAAAATACCACGCCTGTGGCATCCGTCAAATTAGTCATTTCCATTAAAAATATTAGGTTGTCACCACTCGATGATGGCGGCCCCCCAGGTGAGCCCGGCGCCAAAGGCGACGATAAGGATCAGGTCGCCCCGCGACACCCGGCCGGAGCGCACGGCTTCATCCAACGCAATGGCCACCGAGGCGGCGGAGGTGTTGCCGTATTTGTGCAAGTTGATGAAGATTTGTTCCGGCGTGGCGCCCAACCGGGTGCCCACGGCGTCAACAATGCGCCGGTTGGCCTGGTGGGGGATCACGCATTTGATCTTGGTGATGTCAATCTCGCAGCGGGCCAGGACCTCGTTGGCGGCGCTGCACATGGCCTGCACCGCATTCTTGAAGGTTTCCTTGCCATCCATGCGCAGAAAATGGAGCCCGTCCTGGACCGATTTGAGCGTGGCCGGATTCCGGCTGCCGCCGCCCGGCATGGACAGCAGGTGGCCTTTGGCCCCGTCCGCCCCCAGGGCCGTGGTCAGCAGGCCGTGCGACAGAGGCCGGTTTTGTAAAATCGCGGCCCCGGCGCCGTCGCCAAACAGCACGCAGGTGTTCCGGTCCGTCCAGTTGGTGATGGCCGAGAGCTTTTCGGCGCCAATGACCAGCACGGTTTCGAAGGTGCGCGCATTCACGAAGCTTTGGCCCACTTCCAGCGCGTACAGGAATCCCGAGCAGGCGGCCTCTATATCGAAGGCGGGAATGCGCCGCGCGCCGATCTTTTGCTGCACCAGGCAGGCGGTATTGGGAAAAGGCATGTCGGGCGTGATGCTGGCCACCACAATCAGGTCGATCTGTTCCGCCGTGACGCCGGCCATTTCCATGGCGCGGAGGGCGGCTTTGGAGGCCAGATCCGAGGTGAATTCATTGGGCGCCGCGAGCCGGCGTTCCTTGATGCCGGTGCGGGTGGTGATCCATTCATCCGAGGTATCCACCATCTTTTCCAGGTCCGCATTGGTGAGTACCCTTTCCGGTACGTACGAGCCGACGCCGGTGATGGAACAACTGCGGCCGACGTAGTTATGCTTGGCGCGCGGGTTTTTCATGCGTTGGGGGTGCCCCCGTTTTCATGCTTGTCGAGATTCAGAATGCGGTTCGCCTCGGCGATGTCGCGGGCGATGGTTTGGTTGATCTGGTTTTTCACGGCGTTGATGGTCATGCGCACGGCGCTGGCCACGGCGCGTTCGCGGGCGGCGGCGTGGGCCTTGAATACCACCCCGTTGAAGCCCAGCAGCGGCGCGCCGCCGTAGATTTCCGGGTCCATCCGCCGGCGGAGGGACTGGAAAGCGCCCTTGGCCAGGTAGGCCCCCAATTGGCGTTGCGCGCTGTGCATCAATTCACGTTTCAACATTGAAAACATGGCCACCGCCAGGCTCTCCAGCGATTTCAAGACCACGTTGCCCACAAAACCGTCGCACACCACCACGTCAACATGATCTTTGAACAGGTCGTGGCCTTCAACATTGCCGATAAAATTCAAATTGAGCTTTTTACAAAGCCGGCACGTCTCGCGGGTCAGTTCGTTGCCCTTGCCCTCTTCGGTGCCGATGCTCAACACGCCCACGCGCGGATTCTCATGCCCGAGTACCTCGTGCGAATAAATGCTGCCCATCACGGCAAACTGGGCCAGGTGCATCGGCTTGCATTCCACGTTGGCGCCGGCGTCCAGCAGCACGAACTCGCTTTCCTGGCGCGGCATCACGGTGGCGATGCACCCACGGTCCACCCCGGCGATGCGGCCGATTTTGAAGGTGCCGGCCGCAAAAATGCCGCCGGTATTGCCCAGGGAAACCAAGGCATCCGCTTTGCCCTCGCTGACCAGCTCGGCCGCGCGGGCGATCGAAGAATCCGTTTTCTTGCGCAGGGCCACCACGGGCTTCTCGCACATCCCCACCACCTCGGTCGTGTGGATCACGCGCACCCGATGGTCCCGGAAGCCACGCGGGGGCAGGGCGGCGTGGATTTCATCCTTGTTGCCCACCAGGTAGATTGCCGAGAGGTCTTTGTTCTCTTCCAAGGCACGTTTGACCCCGGCGATGACGACGCCACACCCGTGGTCGCCACCCATGACATCCACTGCGATTCGCATGTCAGATTTTTGGCTTTTGAGACGTGGCTTCAAGTAACAACCGGGGACCATGGAGCCGGTGGGCTCCCGAAGTGGTTCCGGCCAAAACAGTGCTTCCGAAAAACCATGGCGGCCCGGTGACGCGCTCACGCTGGGGGGCGCACCCGGACCGCATTTCTCGAATTTCCAGCGTCTGGACCGGCCGCCCGGCCGGGTCCGACGGCGTTCAATTACGCGCCAGCTGTTACGGAAACCACCTGGCGTCCCTTGTAAAAGCCGCAGGCAGGGCAAACACGGTGCGGCACATAGGGCGCATCGCATTGCGGACACTTGCTCACCTGGGGCAGCTTGAGCACGCTGTTATAAGCGCGGCGCTGATGCTGCCGGCTGGTCGATGGTTTACGCTTTGGAACGCCCATATAAATTCTATTTCAGTTTCAGTTTGTCCAGTTTGGCCCACACGTCCGGCCCCGTCTTTTCCACGGGTCCAACCTTGCGGGCTGTCTTGTTTTTCAATCCCGCACACCCCGGTCTACACAACGGGTGTTGCGGAAAGTCGAGCAGGATATCTTCCCGGATAAACGGAGTCAAGTCTATACAATCGTTCTCCACCGCCACCTGGTCCTCCCCTTCGAGGGGCAGATGCACGGCCCAGTGCGAGAGTTTCAGCACCGTCTGGAACGGCTTCAGGCACCGGGCACATTCACAATTCAGCGGTAATTCGAGGCGGCCCATCACCAGGACCGCCTGGTGCAGCAACTCCACGGATAAATCGTACCGGAGCGGTTGCTCAAGGTGGATCAGTTCATCCTGGACGCCCAGCTCCAGTTCCGCCACGGGCAGCTCGTCCCGCAACTGGATTCCGTGCTCGTCGAGATGACGCAAGTTGACTTTGAGCATATTCGTAAACTTCCAACGCTACATTTTACAGACAGCTGCGGCGGGCCGCCGTTCAACCGGGACGGCGTCGCCGGTGGCGGGCCGTCAGGATCGCCGCAGTTTCTTGCGCAGGGCCGTCTGCACGTGCGCCGGGACAAACGCGGTGACATCGCCGCCCAGCGACGCAATTTCCTTCACAATGCGTGAGCTGAGAAACGTGTACGTGTCCTTGGGCATCATGAAAATCGTCTCAATGTTGCCGTCGAGCTTGCGGTTCATCAGCGCCAGTTGGAATTCAAATTCAAAGTCAGACACCGCGCGAAGTCCGCGCACGATGGCCCCGGCCTTGCGGGCCGCCGCGTATTCCACCAGCAGGCCGTCAAACGAATCCGTCACCACATTGGGCAGGTGGACCACCGCCTTTTTTACCAGCGTGCGGCGCTCTTCCAGGGTGAATAACGGCTGTTTGGCATCGTTCTTGGCCACGGCCACGATCACCCGATCGAACAGCTTGGCCGCGCGCTGGACCACGTCCAAATGGCCGTTGGTCAGCGGGTCAAAGCTGCCCGGATATATCGCAATGCGCATCTCCACAGAATACCGGTTCGCGGCGGCCGGTGACAAGCGATTTGCAGCGTGTCTACGGTTGATTTGGGTCGCTGCCGAAGGGGGTGCTCTTGGCCTCCTGCCACGGCACCTCGTAAATGCGCACGGGGTTCAGAAATCCCTTGGGCTTCACCGGAAACAGTTCCACGCACTTGGAGGCCGTTGCCGGGCTGTGCCGCAGCAGGTGATTGTAAGTGGTGTCACTAATAATGATCCGCCCGCTGCCGGATTCACCTTCCAGCCGGCTCGCCAAGTTGACTTCCCGGCCGAAAACGGTGTAGTTGAGAATATGCTGGTCGGACCCCATCAACCCCACCGTCACCAAGCCGGTGTTGATGCCGGTGCCCAGGTGCAGGGCCACGTGTAACGGTCGGGGGGGCAGACCCGCCGCCACCCGCGCGCGGTTTTCCAACTCCCGCTCATAATTGAGTTCCTGCCGCCGTTCGTTCAGCGCCTGGATGGCGCGTTGCGCTTCAATGGCGGCCTCGACGCAGGCCAGCGCGTGCTTTTCGTTCGGCGTCGGCGCATTCCAGAAAGCCATCACGCAGTCGCCAATGTATTTGTCCAGCGTGCCGCCGTGCTTTTTGATCACGTCCGCCACTGCCGCCAGATAGAGATTCACCATCTCGAGCATTTCCCGCGCGGCCGCCTCGAAGTACTTATCCGCGGTGACCAAATCCACCTCATGATGGCGCACAAAATCAGCAACTTGTTCCTGGGCTTGATCGGTCAGCGAGGTGAAGCCGCGAATATCAGCGAAAAAGATGGTCACTTCGCGGCTGGCGCCATTGAGCGCCATTATGTTGGTGTCCAGCAGCTCGCTGACCACGTTGGGTGAGACCACCTTCGAAAAGACCGAGCGGACGCGCCGCTTTTCGCGTTCTTCGAACATCACGCGGTAGGTTGCCAAGGTGCCGTACTGCATGACGACCGCGCCGATCGTTGGATAAAACAGCGGCAGCCACCAGCGGAATTTCACAAACAGGAGAAAAGTCAGCCCAGTGTAGCCTGACAGCAGCAAAACAACCGCCAGAATAGCTCCGATTGCCCGCAATTGCCAGGTGACCCAACAAGTAACGGCGGCGAGGAGAATGATTATGAGCAGCTCCACGGGGAGCGAAACCCGGTGAATGAAGCGGCCGGTGATGACGGAATTGGCCACGTTCCAATGTTTGCTGACGAGAAACGTATCTTTCTCCAGCGGGGTTGCCCCCTTGTCGGTCAGGTCATTGCCCTGCGCGGTGGAACCTACGACCACCAGCCGGCCGCGAAAAATATCTTTCAGCAGGTTCGTTTGGTTGTGCAACCGATCATTATCCTGCTGCAGAACTTCTTCAATCGTGGCTCGGACCAGACGCGGATCCTCGGCGGTCAACTGCCAGTTGATATAGAAAAAGCCCTGGTCATCCACCGGTAGCACACGTTGGAGGCCGTTTGGGCCCGTCAGCACTATCTTGCCGCCCGGCAAATCGATCTTGGCGTGGTCTAGGTCCAACTTCAGTTCCTGGGCCGCCATGACAAGGCCCAGATCCCAAACGCGGGTAAACGGCCTTTCGAACCGCTTAAAAGGAGCGGGAATGCTTGCTCCCAGAAACGGCTCCAGGTCAAAATTGCCGTTTTGGTCCAGCTTGACGGTGATGAGATTGGTGCCTTGCGAAAGCGGGAGCACGATCTGGCCGGTTTCAATCCGGGCATGGTCGAGATCAACGCCCAGTTGGTGCGCGGCCGATTTAAAGACGGGATGCCATTTCAGGCTATAGCAGCGGACGCTGCGCAAGACGCCGTCAGAGTCCCGTTCCGTGGAAATATCGCCCAGCGCCTGGGCGTTGGTGGTGAACAGGTCCGCCGGGATTGTTTCCGGGGTAAAGGCCAGGGTAACGTTGCCGGCTTGTGCCATCTGCAGGGCGAAAAAATCGTCGGATTCGATGGTGCTTCCATCCGCCATCTGGACGGAGGGGTGGTCGGGGCGAAGTTCGCCAAAGAGCACATCAAACGCCATCTCCCGGGCGCCTTGGGCGGACAGCTCCTCAACGATGCGCCCGTAAATGAACCGGGGCCAATAAAGGCCATAGCCGGTACGTCGACCGAATAGCTTCCCGCTGCGAATGGCCTTGATGCTGGAATCCTGCATGGCCACGAAGGCCAGATTCGTGGCGACCGGAGCGGAAAACTTCTGTGCGTTGCGGACCCGTGCGTCGTAAGTAATGCGCTCCAAGCGCTCAAAGAATTCGGGGTTGGCCAGGCGAACGCCACAAACCAGGGCAAGAACCGACAGGGCCACCAGAAGTGGCCCGGCTTTGGGGCGTGTCAAATGCACGCCATGGAGTTAAAACAAAAACCAGAGCAACTCAAGGCTGCTCTGGTTTTGATGTAAATTATTTTTATACGAAATCGGCTAACTCAAAAGCCGAAGTCCGTCGATTCCCGATATTGGGTGCGATCGTAGTCGAAGCTCACCAACTGGAAGTACGGCGTACGCAAGGCGGCAAACACTTGCTGCAGAATGTTGTGCAACTGAGGGGTGATCGGCACCGGATTCGGGTTGCCGGGCTCCCAAGTCTCGCCGTCCTTGATCGTGTAGGTTTGCGTGGATCCAGCCGCCGAAGTCAGCGCCAGAACCAAACCCTCGTCGCTCAGCGTACGGAACACGGAGACTTCCTTGATTGAACCATCGGGGTTCAGGGCCACCGAGAACTGCGTGCCGCGCACACCGGCGATGCCCGTGGGGGTCTTCACCAGATATTGGGCGGCCGGCGAGAGCTTCTTCACGCTGGCGAAAATGCTGCCCTGCTTCAAATCCAACTCGGTGTCGCTCACCGTGTCGGCTCCCGAAGAGGTGGTGGTCAATTTATCGATAACCAGCGTGGTGTTGCTCAACACGCGCACGACGTTCTGTTCCGCCGAGGGACGATAGCTCACCAAACCGCGCACGGGAGAGTCGACCGATAGCGAAATCCGCTTCGGCGTCCAAGTAGCCTGCGGCAGATCAATCGCCTTGCCAAGAACCACGTCCACCATGGTGTCATCGCTGGTATAGATCGTGGCATGTTCTTCGAGGAATTTGCCCGGGACTAGCGCATATTTGTGTGCCCCACCATCCAGCGAGTAGCTGGCCTCACCCTTCACACGAATGACCGTCGCGTAACCGGGAGCAGCCGGTTGCGCGGAGGCAGGAAGAGCGAAATTAATCAGCGCACCGCCAACGGCGATGGCCAGGAGAGTTTGCAGTTTTTTCATATTTGCTTTCCGTTTAAGCTCTAGGCTTAAGAGATATTATGCAGTGGTCAACCCGGTTGTCAATTATCTTTTTCTGTTTGATGATAATACATTTCTATCGGCAGCCGCCCCGAGGCGCGATCCGCCAGTTTTGGCTCGCAAATCTCCTGCAGACTGGTCTTCGCCATGTCATTTTTACCGTTTGACAGGTTTAGCGCCCGTTTAAACCACTGGCGCGCAGCCGCATAATCACCGACCTGCAAGTAATGCCAGCCGATGTTTGATACCACCCAATTGCCATTGGGGTCAAGCGTTTCCGCGATGGAATAATATTTTTCCGCTTCCGCGTGCCGGCCGAGCTTGTCCAGACACATCCCGGAGCGCAAGGGGCACAGTTCAGAATAAGGATTAAGCCGGGCACCCAGCCCGTAATACTTCAGCGCTTTCTGGGCCAATTCGGCATAGTTGTCCCCATCTTCCCAGCTTTGCAGGCGATAGCATTCGCCAATATTGTAGGCCGTCAGAAAATTCTTCGGCTCGCTGGCCAGGGCTTTTTCCAGCGCCGCCACCTGCGCGTCCGAATACGGTGGCAACACCTCCGCCCGGTCGGTCGCGATCATTTCGCCGGTCCGGCCCCAGGCTTGCACCCCAAAATAAACGATGAAAGCGCCCAGTACCACGGTGGCGGCACCTTGCACGGGCAGGCGGGCGCGCACCCAATAGCGTTTGGTGGCGTGCCGCAGATTACTGGCCGCCAGACCCAGTATCACCGTTCCCACCAGCGCGTTGGCGGGAACGTGCAGGTTGAAATCCACCAGCGAATGGGCCGCCAAGGCGGCCAGCGCACCCAAGGCTCCCAGGAAAATGGCGTACCGGGTGCTCATGCTGTTTCCAAAATCAGACTCCGCCCGCCGCACGTGCGGCCAGCTCTGCTTCAGGCCAAAGATGAAAAAACCGGCGCCCACCGCCACCAATAATCCGCCGGCCAGCCCGAACTCATCCAGCAACTCCAGATAATCATTGTGGGCGTGTTCCGGCCGTACTTGGAGCGCTTCCGGGCGATATTGGCGGTAACGGTAGTCGAATTGCCCCGGGCCCACGCCCCACCAGGGATGGGCCTCCCACATGTGCGCCGCTCCCGCCCAAGTTTGCAATCGGGAGGCGGCATCCACCACCGTCAGCTCCGCGGTATCCTGCGCTTCCATTCGGTGCTGAAAAGTGATGCTGTGCGATAAATAGTATTTCGAAAAAATGCCCAAGCCGGCCCCCAGTGCCAGCAACACGATCAAGGCCCGGAGCCGGTGGTTGCGGTGGCATAGCAGGAAACCCAACAGCACCATTACGCCCACTCCGCCCGCCGCCCAACCGCCCCGTGAAAACGTGACCACCAATCCCGCCGCGATGGTCAGCGTGGCGTAGGTCAGCAGGATGCGCGCTATGGCGCTGATGCGCCCGACCAGGACAAAAGCCAGTGTCAGTGGCAGCACCAATTCCAGGAAGCCGGCGAAATGATCAGGATTGATGAACGTGCCCGTGCCCCGGCCTGGATAAGGGGCGGACAGGTTCCACACCAGGTTGGAATGATGGCAGAATTGCCCCACTGCGTACGACGCGGCCAGCACCGCCACTGCCGCCAGGGTATAGACGACCGCCTCCGTGGCCTCCTGATCGTATAAATTGCTGATGACCGCCAGCAGCATGAATCCGTACAGGAGCATGCGCATCAACTCCAGCCGCGCGGAATACTCGATCTCCGAAGTGAAATAGCGGATCACCGCGTAGAGCACAAACGCCACCACCACCCAGGCCACCGGCGGCCACAACAGCATGGGCTTGTAACCGCCCCAGAGCCGCGCCAGCCACAGGCCGGCCACCCCCATCGCCAGCACCTGCAACACCAAGAAAGTCCAGGTATAAACGCCGCCAAACGCCAGCGGCGCAAACACCAAGGCCGCCAACACCAGCGTCAAAATGCCCCGCTCACACCACCAGTCAATGTTCTTGCGCGTGAAAACCATGGTTAAAAAATGGATTACCCTCGCCGGCAAGTAAAGCGCCCGCCGCCCCCCGGCTTGGGCGGTGGCGCACCCCAATGGAGTGTTAAATCCCGATTTGTTTCTGAATCAGCCCGCAAATCTTCTTCGACCAGACCCCTAGCGCTTTGCTGTTCCGGCCTTCCACCAACAGCCGCGCCTTGGGTTCCGTGCCCGAATAGCGCAACAACAGCCGTCCGCCCTGCGCCGAGAGTGCCTTGTCTGCCTCCGCCACCAGCAGATTCAACCCGTCCAGTTGGTCGAACGGGATCTTCTCCCGCACCTTCACATTTGTGACTTGCTGCGGGAACCGCGTCCAGCACCGCGACAGCCGCGACAGCGGCTTGCCCTGCGACTTGACGATGCGCAACACCTGCAGCGCCGCCACCAGGCCGTCACCCGTCGTGCTATGGTCCCGGAAAATCAAATGCCCGCTCTGTTCCCCGCCAAAATTAAAGCCTCCGCCCAACATCGCCTCAATCACGTTTTTGTCTCCCACCGGCGTCCGCAACAGCTTGCCGCCGGCCTGCTTCACGGCCGCCGCCAGCCCCGCGTTGCTCATCACCGTGGTCACCAGCGTCTTCCGCGCCAGCGTTTTTTCCGCCAGCATCTCCAGCGCCGCAATCGCCATGATGTCGTCCCCGTCGATCAAGGTGCCC
>Ga0181535_10005260_pt1 | contig 13947 bp, 10 predicted proteins | sample PEATcosm2014_Bin_44_FD_119774 | JGI IMG/M metagenome (GOLD analysis project Ga0181535, IMG submission 119774) | Peatland microbial communities from MTU Mesocosm Facility, Houghton, MI, USA - PEATcosm2014_Bin17_30_metaG | ecosystem: Environmental > Terrestrial > Soil > Wetlands > Peat | place...
CCTTACAACTTCCGGCCTTGCTGACGATGAGTGACCGATGACCGCGCCTCCGGCGCAGATGATATCAAGCTTCTCTATATCGGCAATTGATCAGAAAACGACGCTTTCAGATGATTGATGACAGTGTGTCCTACCACTTGCTTCGAAATGCTTCTGGTAGACTTCATCGCGTTCTTCGTCAGCGATCTTCGACTCGTAATCGGCGGCAAGATCGAGATCGCCAACAGTCTCTTCGCCACGGACATAGCTGCCATATACGACTGCTCGCGTAATGCGGACCAGGAAACGTGGGTTAGCGTTGACCTTTGCAATTCGGGACTTAAAGCCTTCAAGCGCTTGTGCCACCGACTCTCTTTTCAGTCGTTTCGCTCCAGATGCGCGTGCAAATTCCTTGCCAGATTTGGTGAGTTTGTAAAACTGTGACTCATCGGGATATTTCTTCTCTTCCTCTGCAATGTAACCCAGCTTCAAGAGAGTGTTCATCAGAGTGGATACTCGAAGAGAAATGTCCTTCTGAGGCAAGTAGCGAGTGGGCTTCCAGCGGCAAAAGCAGGCGACCAGGCAGTTTCTCGTTCGCGTGCTGTCTCTTGCCAACCAATCACGTACTTTGAGAGCCGGTACGCCGCCAATTTCCTGCTCGCCGCTGATCTGCTTTGTCATCTCGAGCCCCACCTCTTTCGAGTTGCGACACCTTTGATATAGAGTATCGTTGCCATGAACGGTCCCCCTTTCAAGCGAATGCAGACTATAAGAGGTAGCGGTCATCCACTTGGCGTGTCTGGCCGAGGGCGGTGAGGGTCTGGAGGATCTCCTGGACACGGGTGCGACTGGCTGGTTTGAAGCCGGTGGCAATCTGCTGCGGCGTCTGGAATGGCGTGGCGCGGAGCGCATCCTTGATTGCTCGGACCTGCTCGGTCAGAGTCGCCGGCCAGGGTTGCTTGCCGCGGGCGGCGGCGGGAGCTTCGGCTGGAATTAGGCCGCCCAAAGTCTGCTGAATGGCCGGAGCGTTGGGCGCCTGGAACTCTGGACGGAGCCAACGGATAACGCCGGATTCCTCTTCGGCTCTGCGTTGGGCGTTGAGAGCGACGATGTTCGCGAGAATCTGCTCTGTTGTGAGATCGGACGACCAGCCATAGGCGGCAAACACCGCCGTATCCAACTCGTCTTGGAGTTGGCGAAGGATTCCGATCAGACCCATCTCGTATACCGCATGATCCTCGACTGTCAGTGGCTCATCGACACGCAGCTTTTCGAGTACGTTGTACATTTCAGTAAGGGTCAGCGCCGGATGAAGCTCTTGCTGGCGCTTGCGATGGGCGTCGAGCCGCTCGGCAATGCCTCGGATAGTCTGCTTTTGATCTTCGCTGGCATCCGGGAATGGAAATGGATCGAAGCATCTTGTCTTGGTATAGATGGGTCTGTCTTCCAGCGTTCCACCAGCGGCCAACGTCCAGGTGACATGGATGCGACTAGACAGCACCCCAAGAGAGAACGCATCTGAGAGAGCAAAGCAGACGAGCCTGTTGTCCGCAAGAACACTGGAGTCGAGAAACACGAAGACACGATGCTTCGCGGTCTCGCTTGTGGAGACATAGCGAGTCAGCCCCTTAAGTGCTGGCCGGAACGCTGAGCGTGGCTCTCCGAAGACCCACCATTTTTCGCTGTAACTGGCCCGCCGATTCTGATCTCTCTCGGGCTTTACCAAGTCGTAGATCCGCTGATAAACCTCCGGAAACCGTTTTTGAACCTGCTGGCTGCTCAGTCCGAAGAGATCGATCACCATAGCACTACGGGACGAGCCGGTGAGATCGCGCCCGTTCAGATATGGACGAATGTGTTTTTCGAGTCCTGGGATTCGACCTAGACCCAGTGAGGTGGCTTGCTCGGGTGTCACAATGAACCCAGCCCCGTGTAGCTTGACCCCAGGGCAACAAAGATCCTCATTGGACTTGAGGGGCAATGCGCCTGCAACGTCGCTGCCAATCCGCAGGTCTGCGAAGATACGCCCGGTCTCTTCTGCCAGTTCGACATTGGTGCCTTCAACACTGCTTGTATCTCCTTCGCTGTTCACGCGGTAAAGATGGCCAAGGTGATCGCCCTTCTCAGCCACGGTCATGGCAATTCGTACAGCGGCATGGTCTGAGGCGGCCTGACCGTCGCTGAGAGCGGATTTGAGCCATGGATGATCGGGAATGGCGAAGATGAGGGATAGCGGGTCTTTGGTGGCGTTGAGATTCTGCGCAACGACTTTGCGATTGAAGACCTGGGGAAGGCTGTTCGTGGTGATGAAGCCGAAGCGACGGATCTTCCCGGCGCGAGCGAGTTCAGCGGCCCGCTGCCACCAGTACATGACGAAGTCCGCACTGTCGGGAACCTGGTCATAGGCCTTGCGAAGGGCCTCGACATAGCCATCGCCCAATTCGGCGCGAATGTCTTTGCCGCCGATGAACGGCGGATTGCCTACTATGAAATCGGCCGCAGGCTACTTGGCCTGCTTCACATCGATGTATTCGTAAACGGGGAGTTGCGCGGCCTCATCGGGAACATCCTGACCGGTAGTGCGATGCTGCTTCGTGGAAACGCCATCCCACCGGGTCACGGCGTTGCCTTGCTTATCAAGCAACGGCGTTTTCTTCTTCCAGGTCAGGAGAGCGTCAGCCTCGACAATATTGTGGAAGTTGCTGATGACAGGGATGGGCGGCTGTGCGTCGCCGCGAGTGCGGAAATGCCATTGCAGGTAGCCGATCCAGAGAACGAGATCGGCAACGACAGCAGCACGGGGGTTAAGTTCGAGGCCAAGAAGCTGATGCGGGTCCACGGTAAGGCCGGTGTGTTCGAGTGATTGCTGCGTATCGCCAAGCGCTTGGAGGGTTTCAAGAACCTCGCCTTCAAGGCGCTTCATGTGTTCGAGAGCGACATAGAGGAAGTTGCCGGAGCCGCAAGCGGGGTCAAGTACGCGAGTCGAACAGAGCTGGCGATGGAAAACGCGCGCAGTCTCAATGGCTGCGTCGGTCTGGCCAGCTTTGACCTGCTCGGAGATCACGGCTTGGGTGCTGCGCCAATCGTCACGTAGAGGCTCCACAATCGTCGGTATGACGAGACGTTCGACGTAGGCGCGCGGCGTGTAATGGGCGCCTAATGCGTGACGCTCATCGGCATCGAGCGCGCGCTCAAGCAAAGTGCCAAAGATGGCCGGCTCAACGTCGCGCCAGCGCGAGTCGGCTGCCTCGATCAACAGGCCGAGTTGGTCACGGGTGAGCGGGAGCGCCTTGGTTGATTCGAAGAGCCCACCGTTGAATTTGAGGATGTGCGCCCGGAGGATGGGAGAAAACCCGCCGTCGTTCATGGTCTGCCAGAGGGCCTCGGCCATGGGAGGGAAGTTCCCAACATCCTTCCGAAGGCTCTCAAGCAGGTTGAGCCAACTGCGCTCGGGAAGCAGATTCACATCCTCGGCAAACGAGGTGAAGATACAGCGGGTCAGGAACTCGGCAACCTGCTTTGGAGGGTGGTGCGCTTCAAGATTGCGGGCTAAGACGGCCAGTTTGCCGGCAACTTCGCGGGTAACCTTGGCGGTTTCGCGCGATGGGTCCAGGGAGAGCGGATCGAGCCAAACGGCCCGAAGGCGGTCCCGGACTTCTGCTTTGTCCACGTTCTCGAAGAGAATCCGGAAGGTCCGCGGATCTGGAAATGGAAGGTACGCCTTCCCAGTCAATGAGAAGTCCGCGAAGAGTTCGATGGAATGACCCACATCGACGACAACGAGGAAAGGGGGCCAACCTTCCGAGATAGGCAACGCCTTCGCGTACCGCTCTGCCTGCCCGCGAGCAGCCAGCATGGCCTCATCCCAGCCATGCGTCCCGCGAACTGCCGTCCCCTTCTTCATTCTGTGAGGCTCTTTGGGAGAAGAGAGGCGGACAGGGGAATTTGCCAATGGATTGCTGCCCTGCTTGGCTTCGAGGACGAAACAACCGCGCTTGTACAGATCTATGTAGTTTGGCGTCGTGGAGCCATCCAGGTTTCGAAGAAAGACGGCCTTGTCGATCACATACTTGTTGGCGCTCTCTTCAGCCTGGCTAGGCTCCGGGCGGGGCATGTCCAGGTAGTCGCAGAGTTCGGACAGAAACAGCGCATAGTTCGCGCGCTCCGCCGCGGAGGACTGCTGCCAACGAGCTATGAAGTTTACAGCGTTCAAAGACAAGGCATTTTCCCGTTCAGGATCAGGTAAGCGTATTTTAGTCCGTCCGACAGAGGGAGTTGCATTCAACCGATCAGGATGGACCAGAATAGCCATTTATCGGGACGCCGAGAGGACCTCTGCACCCGGTTGCAGTTATTGAATCACTCGGGCCGAACGTCGGCGCTTTGGGCTTCCGCCGAGGAAAACCACTCGGACTCCCTTATAGTAGGTCTCGCCTTTGCGAAAGTGACTTCGCAGGCAAACCGCCGCATAAAAGTGCAAAAATGACACCGGAGAACGAGCAATGGGCCCAAAAGGTTTATGTTGGAATGAGTTCAAAGGATTGAACAATGGTGCCGACCAGCAAAACGATTAAAGGTCTGTTCGCGAGGTCAGGCAATCGGTGCGCATTCTCCGATTGCTATGTACCACTTGTTGAGGAGAACGACGTCGTTACGGGAGAGATCTGTCACATTACAGCTCGTAGTGCGCGGGGGCCGCGTTACGATCCTAGCCAGACTAATGCGGCGAGGGATGACTCAGCAAATTTGATTCTTCTGTGCTCCCGTCATCACAAGATTGTTGACGATGCTCCGGAATCTTACCCCGCCCCAGTCCTATGCGCGATGAAGAAAGAACGCGAATCCGTTGGTGAGATCTCAATCACTCCAGCAATCGCAAGACGGGCCGAATTGCTGCGTCAGGATTTTAAAATTAAAGTTGGGGGCGATCTTTCTGTCCAAGCAATTCATGCGCAGAATGTCACGATAGAAAGCTCTGGGCGTCGTAAGCTTAAGGCCGTCTTCCCTCCTGATGTCATCGGCGGAAGCCCCGACCACCGAACCTACCTCAAATACCTCATCGACAGGTATCAGGACTTTGCCAAGGCACAGAAGGATCGCGAATTCAAGTTTCCTGTAGTTTACAAATCAATTAAGCGCGAGTTCAAAGCGGATTGGGACTGGATTCCCTTGTCACGGTTCCAAGGTGCTGCGCACTTTATGCAAGCGAAGATCGATCGTACTATTGTTGGCCGTCAACAAAAGAAACAGGGAAAACTGTCGTATGAGGGCTTCGATAGCTATTTGACGAACCGAAGGTGATCGTCAAGCGCGGTTTTGGCGGCGCCAGGTGTGCGGGTTCTTCGAGAATGAGACGCTGCAGAACCGCTCTGTGAAGAGACCGCGCCTTATTTGGTTCTGAGTGGGCGAGGCAATTCGGCGCGCAGTTTTTCAACGACTTCCTGCAAGTCCTCAATGGAGGGAACTTCGTCCTGTACCGGTTCGGGCAGTTCACGAGTGACCCGGTAGGTCGAAATCCCAATCGGTTTGGCCACGTCTCTCAGCGCGTACTCTACGATGGAGCCGCTGCGGCTCTCGCACAAAAGCAGCCCGAGTGTGGGAGCGTCCGAAGGCGTTCGCAGCAGATCGTCCACTGCTGAAAGGTAGAAATTCAGCTTCCCAGCGTACTCAGGTTTGAATGGACCTACTTTGAGTTCAATTACAAAGTAGGAATGCAGGCGGACGTGATAAAAGAGCAGGTCGATATAGAAGGGCTGCCCGTCCACTTCGAGCGGCACCTGACTGCCAATGAACGCAAATCCTCTACCAAGCTCCAACAGCAGGTCGCGAAGATGGTTGAGCAACCCCCGTTCCAATTCTCGCTCTTTGGCGCTAGCGGCCAGGGTCAGGAAATCAAACTGGTAGGGATCTTTGAGAATTTGCTCAGCAAGGTCTGAGCCCTCTGGAGGAAGCGCTCGGGAGAAATTCGTCAGAGCCTTGCCCTGCCGCTCGTGCAGCCGGGTCGAGATCTGGTGGACAAGGACATTCTGACTCCACCCGTTCTCGATTGCTGCCTTCAAGTACCATTCCCGTGTGGGACGGTCCTTGATCCGATCCAAAAGGCGCGTCTGGTGTCCCCACGGCAATTTTGCAATAAGCTGTTGCAAAATCTCCGGCTCAGGCCATGCCTCTGCGAATGACCGCATATAGCGAAGATTGCGCGGGCTAAATCCTTCCACCCCAGGGAATTCTGCCCCAAGATCCTTCGCGAGACGGTCTATGACCTTTGTGCCCCAGCCCTCAGAATTGAGCCGCGAAGAGATGTCCCGGCCAATGGACCAGTAGAGGAGAATGAGTTCCCGATTGACTGCAAGTGCGGCGCACACCTGCGCCGTGCGAACACGCTCCTTGATTTCAGTGAGAAGCGCGGCGTAACCGGACGGCGGCTGAAGTTCCTTAGTCATCGTCTTCTAGGCTACGACATCCGAGCGATTTCCGAGCTAAATCTGACATCCGCTCTGTCCACGACCAGGTTTCCAGAAGCGGTTGGATCAGATGCCAAAGGCCATTTGCCGGTTTTTTAACTCACACGCGCAAAACTTCGCCGAATTGCGGGCCGAAATTCCTCCAAAAAACGCCCTTGTCGTCCCCGGTATTCCGTTGAAGACACGTTCACTCCACCGTTCTCCGCTGGCGTCAGTTGAGGCGGTTCAATCGCCTCTCGCTGCGGACCAGCTTCGAGGGCCGCCCCTGTGCAAAAACCGGATGGACGAAGGTTGAGGATCGGCTTTATTTTTATGGAAGCAAGTCTTTGGAATTGCCAACGCAATTCGGATCCCCAGGAGGTGCTTGTGCACGCTGACCCGGAAGATCGCTTTCATTCAAGGACTGACCAAGATTCCGCACAACTCAATTTGGTCCGTCGATTCACCCAGGAAAATTCCCCAGCCACGGAGGCCGCGCCGAAGACGCTCTCATTTCGGCTGGTTGCCGACATTAGTGTTCAAGCCAATACGACAGGCGCGTTTCTTGAACAGCCGGATGTGACCCCACAACAACGTAGCTTTTTTGCGATCGTCCTTGCCAATCCGGAGGCATTCAATCGAATGTGCCGGCTGGCAATCGTAAGCGACCTTGAAGCGCACTCGGAAGAGTGGTTTGAAACCGAGTTTGAAGGACCCGAAACAGAGGACATCCTCAACTGCGCCTTGCCCTATCTATCGGCAGATGACCAAGACTATTGGAATCGCATAAAGCAGGAATCAGGCGAGCTTTTGAGTTACTTCTTGATGCCGATCTTCTTGGAGTTTTCCGGTTCGTTGAATAACGTCGCGATCCTTGACTTGACCACGGGCGAAACGATTCCAAACCGAGTTTGCAGTCGGCACAATTCCGGCGGTTAGCGGCCAACAATCATAGGTGTTGAATGAGCGGAGTGCCATAAGGCAACGCCATCGGCGTCAATTGCGGATTCTGGAAGAATGGGCTGATAAAGCTGGGTCAGTTTGAGGCGCTTTACGAATGTTCGGACTAACTCGCTGAGTAGCTTAGAAGTATTATCTTCGCGAACCACAAGATGCGAAGTCAGGAGAATGTCCTGTTCGTCAAGGGAACAAAAAACTACTCCGTCTTTCGCGACCTGCGGGGCTCCGTGAAGAGCGAGGAACGCTGCACCGCCGATCGCGCGCACCATCTCGCAGGCTTCTTCTGCATCCGCGATGTGGTGGATGCATTCCAGCCCTACACCAAGTTCCTGGGCGCGATGTCGAAGGGTATCGTAATGCGCGAAATGAACACTCCGGTCAATCAGAATCCATGGCGTGGATGCTAGGTCTTTCAACATGACCGCTTTCTTGTCCGCGCACTTGTGCTCTTCAGGCAGCACAACGGTGAATGGCGTGCATCGAAGGGGTGTGAAAGAAAGCAGTACGTCTTTAGGCGGGTTGGTAATCACTGCAAGGTTGAATTCTCCGGCACGAACGCTAGCCAGAAGTTCGTCTGCAGATTTCGTCCGAAAATCAACTCGCAACTTCGGATACAGAGGAAGCTCGATCGAGCGGAGGACGGCGACCAAACGCAGATCAGCGAATTGCGTTTTCCCCGCCACAATTAGGTTTTCAACGCCGTTCAGAGTATCACGGGCGGCAACGTCAGCGTTTTCCCAATGAGCAATAGCCACTCGGACACGTTCGACGTAGCAACGGCCGGCATCGGTCAATGTAACGCTCTGGCGCTTGCTGTGACTTCGTTCAAAGAGGCAAGCGCGAACATGCCGCTCGACTCTGGCAATGACGCGGGTTAGTCCGGACTGGGTCAAATCAACTTTACGCGCGGCACGATGGAAGTTCAGCTCTTCGGCAAGAGCAACCACAGCGCGGAGATCGTCGAGCTCCAATGATGAGTGGCGTGACGAGTGGCGGCGCATAGGAAGAATGCCTCAACATGAATTGAGCGATTCCCCAAGGCTTCAAAAGTCGTCCATATTCGTCCAGAGATGACCAAGTTTTCCACACAACCGGCCTCATTTCCACAATTGTGAAAGGGTTCGAAGTTGTTGTCAAGCTTGATTCCTGGCGGAAGAGAGTCTCTTTCGCTGCTGTGTGATGCGTCTCAGTCATCACATCCCATCGGCATGTCATTGGACAAATACCCCTCAAGAAAAGCAGAGTTGCGACAAGGCTCTTCCAAGGAGCTGAATGGAGATACAGCTATGCGAAACCTAAGCAGGCCCCACCCCAACGTCGGCCGATCCGCCGCAGCGAAGTTTCCTGCCGTCCCCACCAGTTTCTCTGGCGATGCGCTGCCGGATGCGCCAGAGATGTTCAACATTCTTCTCGCTCTCGAATCGGCCCGTGGCCTGCTTACGGTTCGAGACGTGGCGAAGTTTCTTCACAAGTCGAAATATTCGATATACCGGATGGCGGAAAAGCGGCAAATCCCGTCATTGGTAATCGGCGGGTCCCGATTCTTCGATCCGTCAGTGCTGGCGTTATGGCTCTCGAAGAAGGAACCGTCGCTGGCGGCGGCTGCGAGACGTTTCAAGGCAGCGTAATTATAGGCGTGCGCATCTCAAGCGGTAGTTGAGTTCGTAAGGCCCGCATCACCGGCAGCATCACTCATGGTTAGAAAGCGCTCAAAAGAAACAACCCGCATCCGGCGCATGAAGTGCCGCGTCAGGGAGCAGTCTGCCGTGTCAGAAAAAGTCGCCAGCGCTATCGATGAGTTATTGGATACCGAGAGCGTGATCGAGCAATTTGAGAACCTTGAGGTACTCCTTGCTTGCATGGAGTACGTGGGCCGGAAATCTCGGTGGCCAACATTAAAAGAAATCGCCGCAATGTGCGGACTAGATTTGAATCAAGTATTGGCCATTGAAAAACGCCTCCGCGGAACATACGAGTTTGCGTTGCGCGCTGGGCTGATAGAGGATTTTAGCTGACGAGCACGGCACCAGCGTCCTCGCGTCAGAATACTGCGTTAAACAGCCACTCGATTCAACCGAATCCCGCCACTCGCAATCTGAGCCGTAAATCAGCATCATCCCCGCAGGAAGCGAGTTTGGATGTCGCCCAACCAGTAACGTCGACATAGCCGGTCGGAACGAAGCCGCAGGCGCTGCAAGTGACTTGCCTATGGGGTTGATCCTGTACGTCCTGATAAGTGCGCGTTTTGTCGCAATTGGCGGTGCTCCTCTGTCTCAACAGGCCAAATGCTTGTTACTCGAAACGGTCATCTCTCTCGATATCCATCATCCGGTCGGTCTTTCTCTCTTCTTCAACCACGTTGGAAAGCCGTTCTCGTTGTTGGGCTATGTAGCTATTGAGTGCCGCATCCTGGAATTGACTCAGATCGTCGAGCAACTTACCGCTCGCTTCGATCACTTCCGCACGCGATCCCCAGGAACTGATTGGACTGAAGTTCGCGATCAGCTGTTCGGTCACCGCAACCCGGTCGGGCGCGCTTGCTAGAAGTCGCAGGACGGCTGGGTTCCAGGTTCTCGGCATTTTACCTGTGTCGAGTTCGAAGGGAGCAATGCCGGAAGCCGCAAGGGGAAAACGTGCGGAAGGATCTTCTTCACACCACCGGATCAGCAAGTCCGGCTGAACGAAGTCAAATGGCCTGACTCGGAAAAATCCCAGATCTCTGGAGCGACCGCGAGGTCCCTTCTTTGATCGAGTTTCTCCAACAAAGAGCCCATCGAGGGTAGCTTTGGGTTGGACAGTCAAGAGAGCGGAGAGTAGATCGTTGTATTGATCGACAAGGGCTTCATAGTTCGCCACCGATTCCCGGAGCTTGAAGCACATCTCCCGGACAATCTCCGCGTCCGATTCTGCAATCAGACAGTGCCGTGCAACTCGGCCCAAATCGAAGTCTTCCGTATTATGAACATGGTGGAATTTGTAGCAACGAAGTAGCTCTCGGCCAGTATTGAGGATCTCGTCCTCACTGTCTTTTCCGCGGTTGCTTCCGTGTTCCAATCGCATAAGAAGGATGCCTACAGCTACGCTATATCCACCCGGCTTCGACGCGATGGCCAAGATTAGCTGCTTGAATTCTGTTGCAGATAGGTCATTCGATGCCCGAATGTATGTAAGGGCTGAGTATTGTTCGATTGCAGTCCTGCCCAGTTCCAGCGAGCGCATGAGCCGCTGGAAGCCGCGACTATCGACCCCGACCGAGGTCTGCAAAGCCGGAAAACAGGATAACAACGATTCCTCATCAAGAGCCAATTCCAGCAGAGTGTTGGTTAAGTCGGCGTCGCTCAGACCAAGGGAATGAAGGAACCCGCGAAGAACGGCAGGGCGACGATCCTTCTGGTCGGTCTGTGAGAATTGTTCGACGAGCCGCTGCCATCTCCCTGTCTTATCCATGCTGCCCTCGGCGAGGCCTGCACCGAAGGAGAAGATGCGCTCCTCGCCGATCATCACTTCGGGAAGCAAATCCTCGAAGCCCGCCGCATCCTGAGCGATCGCCACCCCAAGGGTTCTCGCCAGATCCTCCATCTGTTCATTTGTCTCCTCATGACTTCGGCCCTGTGCACCATCCAAGCTAAGATTGAGCCACACGAATTCTTTTTCCAAGACCACGGCTCGGACTTGCTGAACGATGTCTTGCGGACGGAGCAAGGTTTCTAAGGCAGCGAGGCGCGCGGCAAAATCCGACGGCATTCCCGTTCCGTCGAAGTGCTGAATGGCTCGCACTGCGGCCCATCCCTTCGGCCAGAAGCCACGAGCCGCGACAGCGCTGCAGAATCCTTCCACTTCGTCGATGGCCCCCGCGACGGTCCAAAGGCCGCGCAGATGATCCGCCGCTATATCAAGTGCCGCCTCCGCAAGGGGCGATCGAGAGGCCACTAGGGAATCGACGAAATCGAGCGCCGCGCCATACCAGGCGAGAACCTCCTCTCGCGTCTTCGGCATATACCCAAAATCGCGCGCGCGCGCACCGAATTCGAAGCTGTTGGTCGAGAGGAAATCTTGCGTTTTGAGGACCGCATTGAGTGCAGTAAGGCCGAGTTTGCGCTCTCTATCACTTGGCGAATAGAGAAGGTCTCGCAGGAGTCTCAACCGCTGCTCTGGCGTGGCCCGTGTACCGGACAAGAATGGCGAGAAAAGAGAGGCAAAGGCACGGGTTACTTCTTCGGTCCCGGCCTGCCCATCGCCGGTTTCAACGACGACCTTATTCATGATACGGACCGATCGTTCAAACAATGAGGCTTCATAGGCAAGGGCACGAAGAAGCGGGAAAAGCCCCACGATTACATAGGGCACTTTCGCTCCTCCACCCGCGGCAATGGTGCGTTCGATGGCGCAAAGCGCATCCTCGGGGAGAACTGGCGCAATATTTCTGAACATCCTTACGCCGACTTCGTTCAGCTTGCCAACGGCCCCTAAGAGACCATCTGGAGACAGCCATTCCCGGACGATAGTCGTGGCCTCGGTACTTTCATGCAGATACCCCAACCTGCGCGAGAAGGACTGGCAAAGATGTTCGGGCGCATCGTGGATAAGCTCGGTCTTGATGGAGTCGAAGGGGATGCTCGCGAGCGCACGAGCTGCGAGACGGTTGGCAATCGCATGGGGAAGCACAGCTCTCCATGTGCTGCGGCGCTGGGCAAGATCACGCTTCAGAAGTTCCGAAGCACTCCGGAACATCTCGTTGCTGCTCAGGCCGACCAGACGCCCCAGGCGCGCGAGGTGAGAGTCATCGGCGACATCGACTCCGTTGAAGGAATAGGCCAGAGCCAACGCTTCCGCCGCGCGAAGAAGATTCGGGTCGGCGGGATTCCGTTGTTCAAAGAGTCGATGGAACAGGTCCTCATCTCCGAGAGAGGCCAGCGACCCGCCGCGGCTTACGGTGCTGGCCAGGGCGATGGCGATGCGCGCGTTGCCGCCGGAGAACTCGGCGATTCTCTGCCGATCGACTTGCGTCACGTGAGCATATCGGGACGCGAGCAGCGACTCGATCAGGTCTTCGGAGGCAGCCTTCAATTCAATGACATCGGTCTCCTCCGGCAGGTCTTCTCGAATATCGTATTCGATGGTGAGCAGACTCACATTGCAGGTGTCAGGAGCCGACTGGCACTGCTGGGCCAGGCGTTTGTGGAGATCGGAGGGACAATTGTCGACGATGAGTATGGCCGGCGATTTGAACGCGATCAACTGAGAAAGCATGGTGCCCGGCTGAGGGTCAGGTACTTCCGCGACGTTCGTGTAATGGGCCAGAGCCGGATCGAGCGCCGCATTCCCAATACGATCGTCGAACAGCACTTCTGCGAAGCGCGTCTTGCCGACTCCGGACAGTCCCACCAGACGCACCATCCCCCGAGAGGCACGCAACCGGATGCGCATCCGCTGAATGCCCTCCCGAATTGAATGATCTTTATCGGTGATCTCGGTCCGGACTCGGATTCGGGCTTTCTCGTCAACCAGGTATTCGTCCGAGGCGCCGGCCGGTGCCCCCGACCAGTTGCTATAGGATTGCCAGCCCTGCAGGGGGCGCCCGATCTTGTTTCTGACCCAATGAATGAGGCCCGAATGGCTTCGGACCCACGTCGCCACCTTGTTGCGATCATAAAAATCGACGCTGAGTCGTTCTGGATTTGGCAAGCCGGCGAGGGCCGCGCGCATTTTCTTCCGTCGATTCCGCAAGGCGGTGTCGGCGACTGAGCCCTGGGAGCTGACGATGACGTACGCTCCCGATTGTTCCGCGAGGCGGGCGATGGACGCCCTGAGTACATCGTTCGGTCGCATTTCATCCCAGATCTCACTGGGAAGCATGTCCATTGCCTTCACTTGAAACCCGGTGTTGGGGCGCGGAATGAATCCATCGATTGCTTTACCCGAGGGCAACTCCACCCGGACGTCAACTCCGCCGTCACTAGCGTTCTGATTGCCTCCCCAGGTGACAAACGCGGCCGAGATTTCGGCCGCCCTCAACTCGGCTTCGCACAGCAGACCGACAAGCGTGCGCAAGTCCTCATCACTCAAAAGCGCAATGTGATCCGCAGTAATTTCCAGCATGACAACATCATAGTTCGATCTCAGCGAACGGAGATCGAGAACGCGATCAGTTGAGCTGGACCAAGACTTGAGCACGCGCAAACGGTGACATTCTCAGCCAACCTTACTATCCATTTACTATCCACGGCTGCTCTTCAGTGCGGCAAAATTCTAAGGGTGGATTATGGCATTCTCACCCAAACCTTACTATCCATTTTTACTATCCAACCCCGCAAAAATGGCCAAAAAGCGACACTTTTGGTGCAATTTTGATGAAATTTGCAAAGCGGGAGTCATGCGTCTAAGTCGTATATTTTGATGGAATTATCTGATTTTTTTGGGTTTATGGCTGCTGGGAGAACGTGAATCTCACGTCCTAACCCCTAGACGATAGCGCCACATACTGCGGGGAGGCCGTCACCGGCCACTTCGTTAGTCTAACAAGAATTCCGGTCTGCTGCCAAAGGCTGACCAGGCCGCATGTCGC
>Ga0181535_10005261_pt1 | contig 13946 bp, 11 predicted proteins | sample PEATcosm2014_Bin_44_FD_119774 | JGI IMG/M metagenome (GOLD analysis project Ga0181535, IMG submission 119774) | Peatland microbial communities from MTU Mesocosm Facility, Houghton, MI, USA - PEATcosm2014_Bin17_30_metaG | ecosystem: Environmental > Terrestrial > Soil > Wetlands > Peat | place...
CGCTGCTGCTCGACCTGCGCGGCCGCCGCGCCGAGCTGGACGCGCAGGCCGCCGCGCTGGCGGTGCGGGAGGCGACGCTCGGTGCCGCCGAGAAACGGCTGGCCGCCCGGCTCGACGAGCTCAACGCCTTGCAAAAGCGGCTGGAGGCACTGGAGGTCGAGCGCCAGGCCCATGACGAGGCCAACTGGCGCGGCCTGGTGAAGCTGTACGAGACCATGAAGCCGCGCGACGCCGCGGCGATCTTCAACGACCTCGATCTGCCGGTCCTGCTGCCCGTGCTTGACCGGATGAAGGAAGCCAAGGCGGCCCCGGTGCTGGCCGCCATGCCGCCCGAGCGCGCCCGTCAGGTCACCGCTGAACTCGCCCAGTTGCGCACCCGCGCCGTCACGCCTGCCCGGCCGGCGGCCCCCCAGGAGAAGTGATGACCATGGACAAGTCGATGAACGTGCTGATCGTCGACGACTACAAGACGATGCTGCGGATCATCCGCAATCTGCTGAAGCAGATCGACATCAACAACGTCGAGGAAGCGACCGACGGCGCCGAGGCGCTGGCCAAGCTGCGTGCCGGCAGCTTCGGGTTGGTGATCAGCGACTGGAACATGCTGCCCATGACCGGACTGCAGCTGTTGCAGGAGGTGCGGGCGGACGCCCGTCTGAAGGCGATGCCGTTCATCATGATCACCGCCGAAAGCAAGGCCGAGAACGTGGTCGCCGCCAAACAGGCCGGGGTCTCCAACTACATCGTCAAACCGTTCAATGCCGAGACACTGCGCGAGAAGATCACGAAGGTGCTCGGACATGCCTGACACGATGCTGCCGGAGACAGCGGTCCTGGCTGCCCGCCTCGATCGAATCCGCGCCCGGTACCCCGTTCCGGCGCCCGAGGCGATCGCCGAGGTGGTGCGGGCGGTGTTGGCGACCATGGAGGGCGACCTCACCGCCACCGAAACGGCGCTGCTCGGCGAGGTGGCCGAACTTGGCCGCACCATCGCCGCCGCCAAGGCCGAGATCGCCGCGCTGCGCGTCAACGACATCAACGCGAGCCACATCCCCTCGGCGACCGACGAGCTCGACGCCATCGTGGCGCACACCGCCAGGGCGACCGAGTCGATCCTGGAAACATGCGAGACGTTGGACCGGGTTGCCGGTGAGCTGTCGGGCGAGACGCAGGGCGACCTGTCGGCACAGTTGCAGGACGCCACCACGCGCATCTACGAGGCATGCAGCTTCCAGGACATCACCGGCCAACGCATCACCAAGGTGGTGGCGACGCTGAAGACGATCGAGGTCAAGGTGGCGCACATCATCGCGGCCTTTGGCGACCGGCGCCGCAACGGCGAGCCGGAGTCGTTTCCCGAGGCGCCGCCAGCCGAGATAACGCTGCTGGGTCCGCAGCTTCCGACCAACGCGATGGACCAGAGCGACATCGACAAGCTGCTGGCGAGTTTCGACTGATGCGCCCGGCGGCGGCATGGACGCCGGGGTGGCGCCACGGCCTGCTGGCGTTGATCCTGGCATTGCCGGTGGCGGGACATGCCGCGCCGGCTCCGCCCGTTGCCGTCACCGCCGCGGCGCCAGCCGTGTCCATCCGCACCGGTAACCACCCGAGTTTCGGCAGGGTGGTATTCGATCTTCCCGCCGGCGCCCGGTGGAGCCTGGACCGGGTGGGCGACCGGCTGACCGTACGGTTTTCCGGCGCCGATCCGCTACCCGGCGCGCCGCCGCCGCGCAACGTGCGGGCGTTGACGGCCGCCCCGGGCAGCGCCGAACTATCGCTCGCGCCGGGCACGCGGGTGCGAACGACCCGCGTGGGAAGCCGGCTGGTGCTCGATCTGCTCGACCCGGCCGCCTCCGCCGTCGCTCCGGTGGCGAAACCCTCGGCCTCCGCCGCGGCCACGCCGGCACCTGACCGGCCAAAGCCCGCGCCCGTGGCCAACCCGCCGGCTGTGCGCCCTGGAGCCCCCCCGGCCGGCACGCCGCCGCCGGCTAGTACCTCGCCCGATTCGCCGGCATCGGACGCCTCTGCGTCTGCGGTCAGCCCCGGTGCCGCCGAGGCCTTGCCGGTCGGCCCGGTGTCCCTGGCGGCTGCCCCTGCCACCGCCGGCGACGCGGTGTTGCTGCCGTTTGCCGCCAGCACCGGCGCCGCCGCTTTCCGCCGTGGCGACGAGGCGATGCTGGTGTTCGACGAGCGCCGGCCGGTCGACACCGGGGCATTGCAGAACAATCCGGTCTTCAGCACCGCCGAAATCCGTTTGTTCCCGGCGGCCACGGTGCTGCGCTTCCGCTGGCCTGCCGACCGCGCGCTGAGTCTGTCGCGCGGCGAGGGGGGCTGGATCGTCACTGCCGGCGATCAGCCCACGCTACGCCCGATCCGTCCCGATCTGGATACCGCCGACGCCGATGTCGGCCCACAGTTGCGCCTGTCCGCCGGGCAACCCGGGCGCAGCGTCGTCGTGTCGGACCCGATGACCGGCGGTACCCTTCTGGTCGGTACCCAGCGCGAGCCCGGCCAGGGCATCGTGGTGTCGCGCAGCACCCCTGAGTTCACTCTGTTGCCGACCTGGCAGGGCGTGGCGGTGGCTGCCGTTTCCGACGAATTGATCCTGCGCGAGACGGCGGATGGCTTCCTGCTTCGTTCGGTGTTGCCGCGCGGTGGTCTGGCGCTGGCGCCGGTGGGGACCGATCTCGGTGCCCTGGACGATGCCGCGCGGCTGACCCGGCGTTTCGACATTCCCGACCTGCCCGTGCCGGCATTGCTGCACCGTCTGCAGGCAGCGGTGGCTGGCGCCGGGGCGCTGCCAGCCGGCAGGCGCACGGGGCCCCGCATTGCCGCCGCTCAGGCCATGCTGGCGCTGGGCCTCGGCGCCGAGGCCCAGGCCTTGTTGTCGCTTGCCGCTACCAGCGACCCGCGTGCCGCCGCCGACCCCGACGTCGTCGGCCTGTCCGCCATCGCCGCCCTGCTCGCCGGCCGTCTCGACGAGAGCGTCGGGCTGGACGATCCGCGTCTGACCGGCACCGATGAAGTGGCACTGTGGCGCGGACTGCGCGCCGCCATGCTGCGCGAAGGTGCCCCCGATGCCGCCCCTGTGCTCGCCGCCGACATTCGTCTGTTGCTCGCCTATCCCGCCCCGCTGCGGTCTCGCCTGCTGCCGCTGGCCGCCGAGACCATGGCGATGGGCGGCGAGGCCGAGGCGGCGCAGCGCCTGGTGGAGGCGCGGCCGGACGATGCCGGGCTGGACCTCGCCCGCGCCGTGCTGGCCGGGCAGCGGGATAGCCACGCGGCACTGACGATCCTGGACCAACTGGCGCAGTCGCCCGACCGTTTCCTGCGGGCCCGCGCCGCGCCGCGCGCCGTCGAGCTGCGCCTCGCCACCGGCGAGCTCACCACCGCCGGCGCCGCCGATGCGATGGAAAAACTGCTGTATGCCTGGCGTGGCGACGCTCGCGAGGCGGCGTTGCGGTTGCGTGCCGCCGAGCTGCGCGCCCAGGCCGGCGGGTCGCGCGCCGCACTCGCCATGCTGCGCGAGTCGCTCGACGGGCTGCCCGAGGCCCGCGAGGCGCTGCGTGCCCGCATGGGACAGATTTTTATCGCGACTCTCGCGGCGGATGCCAAGGCCCCGATGCCACCCTTGGAGCTGGTGGCGATGGTTGAGGAGAATCCTGACCTGATGACCGAGGGCGACCCCGGACTGGAGTTGGCGCGGCGCCTGGCCGACCGCCTGGCCGCGCTCGACCTGCCGCGCCGGGCCGCTCCGGTGCTGGAGAAGCTGGTCGCGGCCGCCGCTCCCGGCACGGTGCGCGCCGAACTCGGCAGCCGTCTCGCCGCCACCCGGCTGCTGCTCGACGATGCCGCCGGTGCGCTGTCGGTGCTCGGCGCCACCGCGACCGATGGGCTGCCGCCGCCGGTGCTGGAGGAGCGCGTGCTGGTCTGGGCGCGCGCCACCGCCGCCCAGGGCCAGGGCGACGCCGCCCGCGCCGCCGCCGCGCTGGAGGGCCTGGACAGTCCGGCCGCATTGGCGCTGCGCGTTCAACTGTTGGAGCAGGCGAAGGACTGGACCGGCGCGGCCGCCGCGCAGCGTCGCTACGTCGATGATACCGTGCCCCCCGAGGGTTTGCTGACCGAGGAGCAGACGGCCACGCTGCTGCATCTGGCCGCCGATGCCTCGCAAGCCGATGATAAGCCGCTGCTGGCGGGATTGCGGGACCGCGACCTCGCTCGCCTGCCGCAGGGACACACCGCCGACATGCTCCGCCTGCTGATCGAAATGCCGGTGCGCCAACCCGAGGACCTGCCGCGGGCCCGCCGTGAGGGGGCGCTGGCGGGTGGCCTGCTGGGTGTCGCCAGTCGCTGACCGATGGGACGCCGGCATGCAGAAATCTGGGTGCGGCAGGCCCCTTAGGGCTTGCGATACCCCCCCCTTTCGCCCATGTTCCGCGCCCTTGGCCCCCGGGGGTGCGCGCACGCTGCCCGCGCCCACCAGGCCGTCTGCTGGTTATGGAGGGATGCGCGATGAACGCACTCACGCAACTGGGGATGGTCTCGGATTTCCCGAGCGAGAACCAGACGACCGATATCCGTTCGGCGGCCGCCGAGAACGATCGCAAGGACTATTTCGTCGAGCGCGACGGCATGCGCTACGCCGGCACGCACCTGCTCGCCGATTTGTGGGGCGCCAGCCAACTGGACGACCCCGACCATATCGACGCCGCCCTGCGCGAGGCGGCGCTAGCGGCTGGCGCGACTATCCTGCACAGCCACTTTCACCATTTTTCGCCGAACGGCGGGGTGTCCGGCGTGGTCATCCTGGCAGAGAGCCACATCTCCATCCACACCTGGCCGGAGCGCAACTTCGCCGCCGTGGACATCTTCATGTGCGGAGCCTGCGATCCGTATTTGTCCATCCCGGTGCTGCGGAATGCTTTCTCCCCGGCGAATATCCAGCTTAACGAGCAGCGCCGCGGGCGTATGGTCTGATCCCGGCTTCCCATGGCCGATGCGCGGGCGGGGGCCGGTCGACCCCCGCCCGTTTTGCGTGAGGAGACCGACGATGGCGACCGGTTCGTGGATGAACGAGACATTGTACGCCGCCTGGGGTCAGCGCTTCCGGGTGAAGCGCGAGCTGGCGCGCGTGCACAGCGAATTTCAGGACATCATGATCTTCGAGAGCGAGACCCATGGCCGGGTCATGCTGCTCGACGGCGTGGTGCAGATCACCGAGGGCGACGAGTTTGTCTACCAGGAAATGATTTCTCATCCGCCGCTGCTGGCGCACGGCGCGGCGGGTCGCGTTCTCATCATCGGCGCCGGCGACGGCGGAGTGCTGAAGCGCGTGCTGCAGCACCGCACCGTGGCGCGCGCGGTGATGGTGGAGATCGACGGCGAGGTGATCCGCCTGTCCAAACAGTTCCTGCCCGGCATCGGCGGCGCGGCCTGGAACGATCCGCGCGCCGAGGTGATCGTGGGCGACGGCATCGACTATGTGACGCATGCGCCGGACGCCGCGTTCGATGTCATCATCGTCGATTCCACCGATCCGATCGGCGTCGGCGAGGTGCTGTTCAGCGACGATTTCTACGCCAATGCGGCCCGTGTCCTGGCGCCCGGCGGGCTGATCGTGAACCAGTGCGGCGTACCCTTCATGCAGGCCGACGAGCTGCGCGACACCAGCGCGCGGCGGGCGAAATTCTTCCCGCATGTGGGCGCTTACGTCGCCGCGGTGCCGACCTATGTCGGCGGCTTCATGACGCTCGGCTTCGCCGCCAAGGTGCCGGGGATGGAGGCGGTGCCGGTGCCCACCATCCGCGCCCGCGCCGAGGCGGCTGGTATTCTCGGCGCCACCCGGTACTGGACACCGGAGCTGCACTGGGCGGCGTTCCAGCTTCCCCCCTACATCGCCCGCCACCTGCCGCCACGCAGCTGAGACGGCGAAACGGTCGGCCGTTGCGGCAGCGACAGCGAGCGAGGCGAGACATGCGCGACATCGTGACCATCCGGCGGGCAACCGAAAACGACGCCGAGGCGCTGATCCGCGGCAATCGCGCCAGCCGCGAGCTTCATGCGCCCTGGGTGGAGCCGTTCACCGACCTGGACGGTTTCAACCGCTGGTTTGCCGACACCCGCAGCGGCCGCAAGGTGGCCTTCGTCGCGGATGCCGGGGGCGCCATCGCCGGCGTGGTGAACGTCAATGAGATCGTCCACGGCATCTTCTGCAGTGCCTATCTCGGCTACTACGCGATGGCCGGTTTCGGCGGGCGTGGCCTGCTGACGCGCGCGGTGGAACTTGCCGTCGCCCAGGCCTTCAACGAGCTCGGCCTGCATCGGGTGGAGGCGAACGTGCAGCCCGATAATCCGCGGTCGCGCGCCCTCGTGCAGCGGCTCGGCTTTCGCCTGGAAGGCTACTCCCCGCGTTACCTCCGCATCGCCGGCGTGTGGCGCGACCACGAGCGCTGGGCGAAGCTGGTCGATGACGACGGGCCTGGCATGGCCTGAACCCGCAAAACTTGCTGTTGCGGCGTGCCGTCGGATTCGGCTAGGGAATCCCCGGGCCACGCCCCCCCACCGGGGCGCTTCTCTTCTGTAAGGGAGAGCGATCATGGCGATCGCCGTTGCAAAGCCGGACACGCGTCCGGCTGACCCCCACTTCTCCTCTGGTCCGTGCGCGAAACGACCTGGCTGGTCGGTCGCCGCGTTGGCGGGTGCGCTGCTCGGACGCAGCCACCGCGCCAAACACCCCAAGGCGCGACTCGCCGAGGTGATCGAGCGCTCCCGCCGCATCCTTGGCCTGCCCGCTGACTGGCGGCTGGGCATCGTGCCGGCGTCCGACACCGGCGCGGTCGAGCTGGCGCTGTGGTCGCTGCTCGGTGCCCGGCCGGTCGACGTGCTGGCCTTCGAGAACTTTTCCGCGACCTGGGCCACCGACATCGTCAAACAGCTCAAACTCGCCGATGCGCGGGTCCTGAAGGCGCCTTATGGCCGCTTGCCCGATCTCGCCCAGGTTGATTTCTCCCACGACGTTGTGCTGGCCTGGAACGGCACCACCGCCGGCGTGCGGTTTCCGAACGGGGATTGGATTCCGGCCCGCCATGACGGCCTGGTGATCGCGGATGCGACCTCCGCCGCCTACGCCATGGACCTGCCCTGGGACAAGCTCGATGTCGTCACCTGGTCCTGGCAGAAGGCGCTGGGCGGCGAGGCGGCGCACGGCATGCTGGCGCTCTCGCCGCGCGCGGTGGAACGCCTGCAGACCTACCAGCCGCCCTGGCCGCTGCCGAAGATTTTTCGTCTCACCAGCGGCGGAAAACTGAACGAGGGCGTGTTCAAGGGCGAGACCATCAACACGCCCAGCCTGCTGTGCGCCGAGGATGCGCTGGACGGATTGCGTTGGGCCGAGTCGATCGGCGGCCTGCCCGCCCTGATGGCCCGCAGCGAGGCCAGCCTCGCCATTGTCGCTGCCTGGGTCGCGCGGTCCGACTGGGCCGACTTCCTGGCCGAGGACCCGGCCACCCGCTCCTGCACCTCGATCTGCCTGAAGATCATCGCCTCCTGGTTCACCGCGCTCGACGGGACCGGCCAGGTCGCGGCGGTAAAGCGGCTCGCCGCGTTGCTGGAAAACGAAGGCGTGGCCTACGACATCGCCGGCCACCGCGACGCGCCGCCGGGCCTGCGCATCTGGGCCGGCGCCACCGTGGACCCGGATAACGTGAGCGCGCTGCTGCCCTGGCTCGACTGGGCCTTTGTTCACATCGCCACCGAATACGCGGCCGGTCCGGCGGAGTGACGCCGATGCCGAAGGTTCTCATTTCGGACAAGCTCTCACCGGCCGCCGTCGAGATTTTTCGCACTCGCAACATCGAGGTCGACGTCAAGCCCGGTCTCACGCCCGCCGAACTGCGCGCCATCATCGGCGAATACGACGGGCTGGCCATCCGTTCCGTCACCAAGGTGACGAAAGAACTGCTGGATGTTGCCACGCGTTTGAAAGTGGTCGGGCGGGCCGGCATCGGCGTTGACAATGTGGACGTGAAGTCGGCGACCGCGCGCGGCGTGGTGGTGATGAACACACCGAACGGCAACGCCATCACCACCGCCGAGCATGCCATCGCCCTGATGTTCGCCTTGGCGCGGCAGATCCCCGAAGCCTCCATTTCCACCCGCGCCGGCAAATGGGAGAAGAACCGCTTCATGGGGGTGGAGCTGTTCGCCAAGACGCTCGGCCTGATCGGCTGTGGCAATATCGGTTCGATCGTCGCCGACCGCGCCATCGGGCTGAAGATGCATGTCCTGGCCTGCGATCCGTACCTTACGGACAAACGCGCCCTCGACCTCGGCGTGCAGAAGGTCGGGCTGGACGAGTTGCTGGCGCGCGCGGACATCATCACGCTGCACGCGCCGCTGACCGAGGCCACCCGCAACATTCTCTCGCGTGAGTCGATCGCGCGCACCAGGAAGGGGGTGCGTATCGTCAACTGCGCCCGCGGTGGCCTGGTGGATGAGGCGGCACTGGCCGAGGCGTTGAAATCGGGCCATGTCGCCGGCGCCGCGTTCGATGTGTTCGAGACCGAGCCCGCCACCGACAGTCCGCTGTTCGCGCTGGAAAACGTCGTCTGCACGCCGCATCTCGGCGCCTCCACCGCCGAGGCGCAGGAAAACGTGGCGCTGCAGGTGGCCGAGCAGATCAGCGACTTCCTGCTCACCGGCGCGGTGACCAACGCCATCAACATGCCGACTGTCTCCGCCGAGGAGGCGCCGCGGCTGAAGCCGTACATGGAGTTGTGTCGCCTGCTCGGCTCCTTCGCCGGCCAGCTTACGGCGGCGCAGAACGGTCAGCTCAAGGCGGTGGCGATCGAATACGAAGGCGCCGTGGCGCAGCTCAATCACCGCCCGCTGACGGCGGCGGCGCTTGCCGGGCTGCTGGAGCCGATGATGGCGGGGGCGAACATGGTCAACGCTCCGGTGCTGGCGCGCGAACGCGGCATCGAAGTCGCCGAGACCGTGCATGACCGGCCGAGCGAGTACCAGACCCTGGTGCGCATTTCGGTGACCACCGACAAACAGGTGCGCACGCTCGCCGGCACGCTGTTCGCGGGCAGCAAACCGCGGCTGGTCGATCTCAAGGGCATTCACGTCGAGGCCGATTTTGGCCGGCACATGCTGTATGTGACGAACCAGGACAAGCCCGGCTTCATCGGCCGCTTCGGTGCGACGCTGGCTGGCGCGGGGATCAACATCGCCACGTTTCACCTCGGCCGCGCCGAGGCGGGGGGCGACGCGATCTGCCTGGTGAGCGTCGACGAGCGCGTGCCCGAGGACGTGTTGGCGATGGTGCGCACGCTGCCGCTGGTGGTGCAGGCAACGGCGCTCAGTTTCTGAATAAACAAGAGCAGTCAACGGGTCCCGCGGCGGCGAGCCGCGGGATCCTCGTTGATCCCGGCGGTCCGCTACCGCCCGGTCAGGATGCGCTCGACCAACTGGCGCACGGTGGGGATGAAGCCGTTGCCGTAGAAAGGATCTGAAGCGAATCGGAAACCGTTGTGGCCGCTGAACATCAGGTTGTTCTCGACCACATCTTCCTTGTCACTGTCATGGGCGATGGCCTGCAGCGTCTTCTGGATGCAGAAGCTGCGCGGGTCGGCCTTCTTGCCGGTGGTGTAATCCGGCCCATGCTGCGACCAGTTGGAGAAGCGGCACTGACTCAGGCAGCCCATGCAGGACACTTGGTCGACGATGATCTCGCGCGCCTTCTCGGGAGTGACGAAGATCAGCGTCGAGTCCGGCGAGCGCATGGCTTCGGTGTAGCCGGCGGCTTCCCAGCCATGCGCCCTCTCCAGGTCGACTGTCGTCAGATAGACCAGGCGCCGGCGTGGGCCGACGCCATACTCGGCCACGTGCTCGCCGACCGGATCGGTTGAATAGACCACCTGACGTTCGTTGCGTTCCCGCAATTCTTGGATGAAGCCGTTGTTCACCGCCGAGGAATAGAAGCCGGTCGGGCTGAAGTGGTTGAGGAAAACGTCGCCCTTCTTCAGCGTCAGCAGTCGCTGCTTCCAGGCATCGCCGATCGGACTCTCCTTGGTCAGCAGCGCGCGGCTCCCGAACTGGAAGGCGATCGGCCCCAGATCGGGGTTGTCGATCCAATCCTCCCACTCCTCCAGCCACCAGACGCCACCGGCCATGATGATCGGCGTGTCGCCCAGGCCGAAGTCGCGCATCAACTTGCGCAGCGCCAGCACGCGGGGGAACGGGTCCTCCGGCCTCTCCGGATCCTCGCCGTTGGACAGCCCGTTATGGCCGCCGGCCAGCCAGGGGTCCTCGTAGACCACGCCGCCCAGCAGGGCGGCCGCCTTGTGAAAGGCACGCTTCCACAACGCCCCGAAGGCGCGGGCCGAGGAAACGATGGGGTAGTAATGCACGTTGAACCGCGCTGCTATCTCGGCCAGGCGATAGGGCATGCCGGCACCGCAGGTGATGCCGTGCAGCAGGCCCTTGGCACCTTCCAGCACGCCGGTGATGACGCGTTCGGAGCCGCCCATTTCCCACATGACGTTGGCGTGGATGCGGCCCTTGCCGCCGGCGATGTCGTGCGCCCGACGGACCTGGGCGATGCCGCCCCGGATGCCGTAGGCCACCAGTTCGTCATGGCGCTCCCGGCGGATGCGGGCGTGGTAGATCTGCGGGATGATCCGGCCGTCGTCATCATAACTGTCGGCGTTCACCGCGCTGAGCGTGCCGGCACCGCCCCCGGCGGCCCAGTGACCGGCCGTGACGCCGTTCGAAATCGCGACACCCTTGCCGCCCTCGATGAGGGGCAGGACGTCGACGCCGCCCATCCGGATCGCGTTGATCGCCTTCATGGCTTGCTCCTGCCCGGTCGGCGCCCTCCCCTGGGGCGCCGTTACAGATTGCTCATCGAAGTCTGTCTTCGCCCGCCGGATCAAGTCCCGCGGGCGAAGAGTTGCTCGTCAGCCCACCGCGAGGTCCGGCGCCGCGGGCTGCTCGCCCTGGCCGGGCTGCGTCTCGGACCCGCTGTCGCGGCCGCCACGCCCGCCACGGTCGCCACGATCCCGGCCGCCACCGCCCTTGGGGCCGACCTTATCGCTGATGTCCTCGCCGGTCACCTGATCGACCACCCGCATGGACAGCTTCACTTTGCCACGCTCGTCGAAGCCAAGCACCTTCACCTTCACGGCGTCGCCCATGTTGACCACGTCGGTGGTCTTGTTGACGCGCCCCTGGGCGAGTTCACTGATATGCACCAGTCCGTCGCGCGAACCGAGAAAATTCACGAAGGCGCCGAACTCGGCGGTCTTCACCACCTTGCCGGTATAGATCACCCCGATCTCGGGTTCGGCCACGATGCCGCGGATCCAGTCGATCGCCGCCTGTGCCTTGGTCATCTCGTTGGCGGCGATCTTGATGGTGCCGTCGTCCTCGATGTCGATCTTGGCGCCGGTCTGTTCGACGATCTCGCGGATCACCTTGCCACCGGTGCCGATGATGTCGCGGATCTTGTCCTTGGGGATGCTGATTACGGTGATGCGCGGCGCCGTGGCCGCCACGTCCGAGCGCGCGCCGGTCAACGCCTTGGCCATCTCGCCCAGGATGTGCAGCCTTCCCTCATGGGCCTGCGCCAACGCGACCCGCATGATCTCCGGCGTGATGGAAGTGATCTTGATGTCCATCTGCAGGGCGGTGACGCCCTGTTCGGTGCCGGCCACCTTGAAGTCCATGTCGCCGAGATGGTCCTCGTCGCCCAGGATATCGGTCAGCACGGCGTAGCCGCGGTCCTCCTTGATCAGGCCCATGGCGATGCCGGCGCAGGGATTCTTCAGCGGCACGCCCGCATCCATCAGCGCCAGCGAGGAGCCGCACACCGTCGCCATCGACGACGAGCCGTTGCTCTCGGTGATTTCGCTGACCACGCGCAGCGTATAGGGGAACTGATCCTTGCTGGGCAGCAGCGGGTGGATGGCGCGCCAGGCGAGCTTGCCGTGACCCACCTCGCGCCGCCCCGGGCTGCCCATGCGGCCCGTTTCGCCGACCGAGTAAGGAGGAAAATTGTAGTGCAGCATGAAGTGCTCGCGGTAATCGCCGGCGAGCGCGTCGATGATCTGCTCGTCCTGTGCCGTGCCCAGGGTTGCGACCACGAAAGCCTGCGTCTCGCCGCGGGTGAACAGCGCGCTGCCATGCGCGCGCGGCAGCACGCCGACCTCGCCGACGATCGGACGGACCGTCCGGGTGTCGCGGCCGTCGATGCGCAGGCCGGTATCCAGGATGGCGTTGCGGACGATATGGGCCTCGAGGTCGTCGAACAGACCCTTGGCCTTGTCGACATCCAGGCCTTCCGCGGCCAGCGCCGCGCAGGCCGCCTGCTTGGCGGCCGCGACCTTGTCCTGGCGCACCAGTTTTTGCGGCTCGCGATACGCCTCGGTCAGCGACGCGCGGGCCAGCGCATCAAGGCGCGAGCGCAGCGCGCGCTCCGCCTCGCTCGGCTCGGGCAGCGGCCAGGGCTCCTTCGCCGCCACCTCGGCCAGTGCGATGATCGCCTGGATCACCGGCTGGAACGCGCTGTGACCGAAGCTCACGGCGCCGAGCATGACCTCCTCGGACAGCTCCTGCGCCTCGGACTCGACCATCAGCACGCCTTCGGTGGTGCCGGCCACCACCAGCTCGAGCTGGGACGTCTTGGCCTGCTCGGCGGTCGGGTTCAGCACGTATTCGCCATCGACGTAGCCCACGCGAGCGGCGCCGACCGGGCCAAAGAATGGGATGCCGGACAGCGTCAGCGCCGCCGAGCACCCGATGAGGGCAACGATGTCGGGATCGTTCTCAAGGTCATGGCTCAGCACGGTCGCGATGAGCTGGACCTCGTTGCGGAATCCCTCGGGGAAAAGCGGGCGGATCGGCCGGTCGATCAGACGCGACTTCAGCACCTCGGCCTCGGACGGACGGCCCTCGCGCTTGAAGAACCCGCCGGGGATCTTGCCGGCGGCGAACGCCTTCTCCTGGTAGTGCACGGTCAGCGGAAAGAAGTCCTGACCCGCCTTGGCCGTGCGCAGGCCGACCGCCGTGCACAGCACGATGGTGTCGCCGTAGCTGCACAGCACCGCGCCGTCGGCCTGGCGCGCGATCTTGCCGGTCTCCAGGACGAGCTTGCGCCCGCCCCAGTCCAGTTCCTTGCGGTAGTAATTAAACATCGTATCGTCGTTCCCTTGCGGAACGCCGGCCGGACGGGCGTCAGCGGGAGCGATCCGTATGCTTTCCGGTGCGGGGAGACGGCGTCTCGGGCGGCATGGAGGCGGTCTGCGCGATCAGGTGCAGCCGCGGGCGAACGCCGGAGCGTCCACATCCATGTGGCCGGAAACGCCGTCGCGACTCCCAAGCAGGCGGAGGTGCCGGATCGGCCGTCTGTCGTCCCGCCGCGATCACGGCGGCCGGGAGCCACTCCCCCGGCTAGCGTTTCCCCGCGCCACCATGGCGCGGAGCTTTGTCGGCGCCTCTATAGAGGGCTAACCCTTATATAGATGGGGGCGCCGGCGGAGCCATGCCAGTTCTGCGCCTGTCAGCGGCGCAGATTGAGGCGGCCGATCAAGGCCTCGTAGCGGCCCTGGTTCTTCTTCTTGAGGTAATCGAGCAGGCGGCGGCGGCGGCCGACCAGCATCAGCAACCCGCGCCGGCTGTGGAAGTCCTTGGCGTGGGTCTTGAGGTGTTCGGTCAGGTTGCCGATCCGCTCGGACAGCAGCGCCACCTGAACTTCGGGGCTGCCGGTGTCGTCCCTGCCGGTGGCATAGTCGCTAATGAGCGCCGTGCGGCGCTCCGCGGTGACCGACATCGCACGTACTCCTGAATCGGGTTGCGGGACGCGTGGGTCGGATGCCGTCAGAGCATCCGTTCGGGTTTGAGCCAACCATCCTCCAGCCGGCATAGCCCGAGCACGCGGCCCCCCG
>Ga0181535_10005262_pt1 | contig 13945 bp, 12 predicted proteins | sample PEATcosm2014_Bin_44_FD_119774 | JGI IMG/M metagenome (GOLD analysis project Ga0181535, IMG submission 119774) | Peatland microbial communities from MTU Mesocosm Facility, Houghton, MI, USA - PEATcosm2014_Bin17_30_metaG | ecosystem: Environmental > Terrestrial > Soil > Wetlands > Peat | place...
AGAGTAGCGAGAGCACGGTTGCGAAGTCACTCGAAGGAGACTATCGGCCAGAGCATATCTTCGCGCTGCGGCAGTCATTGGCAGCGTACCGCTACTATCAGCAATTGGTGCTGGAAACGGATCAGGAGATTCAGCGCCAGATGGTCGAACTGGAAGCTGCCGACAACGCCCTGGCTAAGATGCCGAAGCGAACAAAGCGTTTGCCATATCAACGGCAGGGGCACGAGCCGCGTGTTTTCGACCTTCGCAGCGAACTCTATCGGATCTTCGGAGTTGATCTGACGAACGTGCCGGGCATCAGTGCAATGACATCCCAGACGATTCTCTGCGAGGTCGGTACGGATGTTTCCCGCTTCCGTAATGCATCCGCATTTGCATCCTGGCTCGGCCTGTGTCCGGAAAAGAAGATCAGCGGCGGAAAAGTGCTCTTCACCAAGAGCAGACGAGTCCGAAGCCGGGTTGCCATCGCACTTCGTCTGGCGGCGCGGTCCTTACACCATGCCAAAGATTACATGGGAGAGTTCTTCCGCAGGATCTGTCGCAAGCTCGGCAAGCCTCAGGCTATCACTGCTACTGCTCACAAGCTCGCTCGAATCGTCTACTACCTGCTCAGCACACGAGAGGCATATGACCAATCGGTGTTCCACAAGTGCGAAGAAGAGGCATTGAAGCGTGCCGAGATGCGACTGCGCAGGCAGGCTGCTCATCTCGGATTCAGAATCATTCCTGCAGCAGAAGGTTGATCGTTCCTTGGGAGTCGGCATCCCTTGATTGATCGAGCTGGAATGTTGGATCACGACTCAGCGAACCTCGAAGACCTCAAGCCGACTGCGGCTGCCCGTTTACAATCACATTCTCAAACCTGAGACCTTTGACGCCGCTGGCCGCGAGCTTTTCCTGCTGCAGCACCACTTCGAAATCCTTGAAGGAAATGTTGCTGATCTCCGTTTGACCAGGGTTTGGCCTGATCGTGCCGAAGGCTGTGTAATGACCCTTGATGCCGATGAAGCTCAGGTTACGAACCACAGACTGCGGCGGCGCTTCACCCTGCAGATTCGCATACTGCGACCACGGCTGCACCGAAAGGATCGCAGAGGCCGTGGCTTCCGAGGTGATGTTGCGGAACGTGATGTCCTCATAACGCTGCGGCGTGTCCGGCCGCAGCTTCAAGGTTGCGATCCTGACATTGCCGATGATCCTGCAATTCTCCACGACCACGTCGCGAACGATCGTGGCTTCGGACCCAAGCGTCAGCACGCCGCCGCCACGCTTGTAGACGCAGTTCCGGATGCGGATGTGCTCCACCGGCGGACTGTCTGTGTCCTTCATGGCCTGGGGTCCCTTGGAACCCTTGGCCGCGATGCAGTCGTCCGTGACGGAGAAAAAGCAGCCGTCGATCGTGACGTTCCGGGAACTGTCCAGGTCGATTCCGTCCGTGCTGGGCGCCTGCTTGTAGTCGTCCGGAACCTCGAAACGTGTCTTGCTCACGGCAACGCCGTTGCAGTTGTAGATATGGAGATTCCAGAACTGCGAATCCTTGAAAGTAATGCCCTCGATCTTCACGTCGCGCGAACTTTCAATGAGCGCCAGGCGGGCGCGGGGAACACCCACGTTCGGGAAGTTTCCGCGCGCGGGGGACGCGTTGCGAAGTTTCCAGAACAAGTCCCATATTGGCCGGCCTGCTCCATCGAGCGTCCCCTCGCCGGTGAGCTGGAAGCCATCACAGTTCGTTGCGTTGATCAGAGCCGGATTGAACTTCTCCTCGAAGTGGCCCTCAATCCGGGTGCGCTGAGTGGGGAAGTTGGCCATATCCGTCGAGCACTGCAGCACCGCTCCCGCCCGCAGGCGAAGACTCACCTGCGGCCTGAAGAACAGGGCGCCGCTCACGAACGTGCCCTGCGGGATGACGACCGTTCCTCCGCGGCGCGACGCCAAATGATCGATCGCCGCCTGGATGGCCTTGGTGTTTATGGTTGCACCATCAGGCCGCGCGCCGAACTCCGTAATCAGGGCTTCCGCAGAAGACTCCGCCTCGGCCATCAAAGCAGACCCCCAGAAGGGAGCTGCAAGCATCAACGACATGAACCGCCGGCGCGCAAACGGATGAATGGACACAGCTCACCTCTGTGCGACAGATAAAGATGCTATAGCAAGGCGCCTGTTGATGGAGTCGAACCGGTCTCTCCCCAACAAATCGCCTCGTCTTTAGCGATCGCACGCAATCTCGACTTCACCGCAACTTGCCGCGAACGCAGGAATCAACGACTCCGTACCCGCGCAGGAGGATTTCGCCGAAGCGCACGGCTGCGGCGCACCACCGTCCGCCTATGGGAGATCAGATCCATCTGACGAGAAGGGCGTTTTCCATTACCTATCTGTGTCCGCGAATCGAGTCGCCCCGCCATTTCGATGTGTTGGCCGTTAACCGTCAAAAATGCGTGCCTGGAAATTTTCTCCGAGTAGCGGACCATCCGGACAGAGCCGAGGGCCACCTCCTGGGGGCACGCTGGACTCGGAACAAACTCGCTCAGATAATGATCGTGGCGCGCATTGATCTGCGGACTTGGTCTGCCGAGGAGGACGGTTCACTAGCGCACGGCAGGAACTGCTGGTGCCGTCACCCATCCGTAACTTGCGAAGCACTGTTGGAAGATGTTGGCCTCCAAGGCAAACACTCCGTTGGCTGGCAGGTTTAGTCCGAGCACTTCGCTCGGCCCGAATTGCTCGATAGGTGTCCAGAGACCGTCGTCGACATCCAGCGTTGCGGGTGTGTTCCCCCAGGGATTGCGAACGACGATGTACTGTTCGCCGTTGGCGTAAATCCAACCTAGGATAGAGTAGCAATGCCAGGCGACGAGACCCGAGTTGTTGAACGTGACTGGTGAGGGGGCCGCTGCTGCGCTCGCATAAGTGCAGGCCGCCATGGGATTGAAGGTCCAGGAACCTCGGCAGTTTGATCGCACATCGTTCCAGATCGTGTCAGCAGTCACGCCGCTCGTCGACTTCGAGGTGGAGGCCCAGCCGGTGAGACTGACCAGATCGGCAATAGGATCGCCGCCGCTGATCAGGCTGTAATCGGGTGTATCGACGCCGGCAAAGCCAGTGAACCATTTCACCCACGCCTTTTCGTAGATCGCCGGCCAGGTTTCACCGGCATTTGCGGAGCGCGCATAAATGAAGTTCGCGCCCGGCTGGGAAACCGGAACAAGCTCGTCGACCTGGATATCTAACGGCGCCACGCCGGCGGAGCTGTAGAACGGGATCATGTCCACCCCGCCCGGCTCCGGGCTAAAAATGGAATCGCCGGACGCGAGGGTATCCGTCATATTCAGTGGGCGGGTTCGCTGCGAGATCCAAGGTGGATATGCCCACGCGAGCGACGCAAGAGCTGAAATGAAATGGCAATCTGGCGTGGCGCCTTGCACCGGAGCACGATAATCCGCACCGTTCAAGAAAAAGTTTCCCTTTGTTTCCCAACTCGGCAGGGGAAATGGGCGAGGTCGAAATCCTTGATCGGGCTTTGCGGCAGTTGTCGATAGGCGCAAGGCGCCGGCGCGTTGCGCGGATTCGTCCGGTTCCTCGGTCAGGTAGCGATGAACGAGGGTCGCGGCATCGGGGATGGAGTGATCCCGGACCATGGTTTTCCGCTTTACATCGAAGCGATAGCCCCGAAATAAAGGCGATCCGAACTGGGGATCGAATAATTTCTCGTACGGCATGCCCAGCACGGTCTCAAGCACCAGCCGAGGATTGGCAACGATATTCCAATCGATCACACGCCTCAATCGGAGCTCGACGAGCGCAAAGGGATTGATGACACCGTTCTTGAGATTGGGTTCGGTTGACCCTGAAGGTATGGATGACATAGCGAATCCTCCTAAGCTAATGTGCGTCTGAGGCTCTTATCGTTTCAACAGTAGTTCATGGATTTCGTTCATCAGGCGTGACCTTGGTAGAAGTCGCCATCTCGGACATCTGCTCCAGCACAGGCCGGAAACGGTATCCCGGAGGCTCTACTGGATTACTCCCCAATCGTCGGCATTGCGACTGAAATCTCGTGACCTATCGCTGATCAAGATCGCCGTTACCTGGGGAGTTCCCCGTTACTAATGCACCCGGAAGTCCCAAACTGAAGCTGGATGAGCGCATTGGGCTGTAATCGCCAGTTGCCCCCGAAGAACCCGCCGTCGAATCAAGTTGGGTTCGCATCTTTGAGATGCTGCCTTTTTACTATTGAGAAATCCAGGACCAGACTATCTACCACTGAAACATGGTGCGACCGGTCAGATTGATTCCTGCGAATTTCCCTATACCAACGAAACGATTTCATGCTTCCGTTCACTATTCAAGTGGAGATGGACTTCGTAGAGCGCCTACTCCTTGATCGATCTGAGAGCTCTCTCTTTGATTTCTCGCTCCAAAGAAATCACCGAACGGTGAAGGGAGGACTTATGCAGCTGCGAATTAAGTTCGTTGGTGCGCAAGCGAATGAACAAACCCCGAGCATAGCTCTGTACGTACTCAACATCCGGGGAAAAGCCCAAAAAATCGCAACCTCGGAGGATGAGAAACTTAACTTCGAAACCGATGATGCCAGATTGGGATCGCTTATTGCGCTCGGCCCCGATGTAGCCGATCCGAGCACTCTGGATCCAAAGTCCCTGGTCACTTACAAAACTGCTTCTCAACTGGCCGCCTGGGAGAAGAATCCCATCCAGGAGATTCCGCCGCAGTTCTGGCGTCCCTGGCTCCCCATCCACATCTGCCTCGCCGGCTCGGTGAGCAAGTGTTTCCTATTCCTCGAAGACAAGATCGGTGCCCTGCGCTCGATTGCATTGGGAAACACCGTCATTCGCAATCCGATCGGGTACTGTACGCCGGTCTGCAACGGCGTCGTTGAGGTCTGGGAGAGCACCTGCTGCTGCTTCCCTTTCCTCCTCGAAGATGTCCCCGTGCTGATCTCGAAGATCCAGAACGTCCTGGCGGAAAATCCCCTCATGTTTCCCACCCCTCCTCCCGAAGGCCCGTACTCCACGGCCGGCAGAGCGGCTGAGCTTGCCGTCGACCGCGCCATCGCCCACGGCAAGGCCGACCTGCGTTTTGTCCCCAACACACAGCTTCACCAGGATCTGCAGGCGCTTCAGGCCAGTTCCACGGCCGACGCCGTCGCCTACTTCCAGGCTCACCCTTCGCTATGGTGGATCTGGTGCCACTGCTCCAGCACCAAGCTGGCCGAAGCCCCGCTCAATGCCAACGGCACCTTCCAGTACTGTTTTGACGCGTACCTGTTCCCATGGCTCTTCTGTGGCCACAGCTACTTCTACAAAGTCAAGCAGCTCGTGGGCGGATCATGGCAGTATATCTACGACGGTTCAGCGGCCGGGCAGTATTTCTCGGCAGACGAAACCGCCAACCTCACCACGCTGCTTGGCAATGCTTGCGGATCCGTTACACCCCCTCCAGGCACTGATTTTGTGATCCTGCAGCAGATTGGCGGTACTCTCAGCTACGCCTTGCACAGTAACTATGGTGGCGTGGACGGGAGCAACAACGATCTCACCCAGACCGGACCATACAGCGTGCAGACCCCTCCCTCCAGCGGCGGGCTCGTCAACAGCAACAACGCTCCATGGTGCAAGACGCCGTTCTTCATGCTCTATTTCGATCCGGGCATGGAAGCGCTCGGCGCCTACTACTACCGGCTCAGCGTCGCGCCTGCCGATCTCAACGGCAATCCCGTCGGCGCCATGCAACCGATTCAGAATCCCATCGCGTGGAGTCAGTATATTGAGGTCATTGTCGGCGGCATCCCGGAGATCGAAATAGTTCCCGTCACTCTCGGACCGAACTCGGTGGTCAACGGGGGCGTCACGGTCGGCGGCCTCTTCCAGATCCCGTACAACGCCGATGCCGATTGGCTCTCCGGCCAGTTCCACCAGTACTTCGACACCACCACCCTCAATGCGACGGCCAGCGGCGTTCCGGGTCCCGGATGCGGGCGATTCCTGCTCGCGCTTGAGATCTTCGACAAGAAGGGAAATCGTCTCGTTCCCGCACCCGTTGCACCCGGCTCGGGCGATTCACAGGTAAGCTTCCAGTACCTGCGAATGCTCGCTGCCTCCGGTCCGGGAAGCACGGCAAACGTGCCTCAAGCGGCGTTGACCCATCTATTCTGGGCTGACAATCGTCCCGTTGTGGGTGAGATCGACAACTTCTCGCTCAACGGAGTCACCAGCAACGCGCAATGCCAGTTCCTCAGCGGCTCGGCCTCGGACAGCTTCCAGGTCGGATACCGTGCCTACCATGCTGTGCTCAGCGACGATGGTGCCACGCCGCCCAGCCCGCCCTCGCCAAATCCACTGCCTCCAACGTCGTTCATGGAGTCATTCAGCCTCACCTGGGAACGCGGCTTGAGCGGCCCCAGCGGATCTCTCGACTCGGGTGGAGACATCGACATGCCCTCCACGCGCGCCGCAGGCCCGCCGCAGCAGTCTCCGGCAGCCAACGGTCTATTGTCCACTCTGCTCGGGCCGCCCCCAACTCCACCGCCCACAGCGTGCAGCTTCGCCATTGATTTGTATGTGACGAGCAAGCACACCAATGGAAGCTCGCACTTCGACGACCTCGACGCGGAAGTTCTCGCAGCTGTTGCACTCAGTCTGACCAGTTAACCCGTCACTGAGCGGCCTTCCCGCCCGAATGCCAGACGGCAATCGGGCGGGAAGGCGGTTCAGGCCCTCAACGATCTGCGCGAAGGTTGCTTCACCATGAGCTTTTACCTGCTAGTCCTGGGCACTCTGGGTGTCTGGCGCATAACGCACCTGCTCAACCAGGAGGCCGGCCCCGCCGAAGTGTTGACGCGCCTGCGGCGATGGCTTGGATCAGGCCTTTTCGGCCGGTTGCTCGATTGCTTTTATTGCCTCAGCCTTTGGATTGCACTGCCCTTCGCGGCTCTCGTCGGGCACACGTGGTTCGAGCTCTTTCTGCTTTGGCCCGCGCTCTCCGGAGCGGCCATCCTGCTCGAGAAAATGAGCGCGCGAACCCAACTGCTTGCGGCGGAATACTACGAAGAGGAAGCGGAGGAAAAACATGTGCTGCGGTAGAAACGCGAGCCAGATGGCGAGAGTCGCAAATAGGGTTTACATCTCTGCTCGACCAGTCCCACAAACTCCCGAGCGGACCCGGCCGCCAGAGTTCGAATACACGGGGGCCACAGCGCTGACCGTCGTCAGCCCCCTCACCGGGCGCAAGTACCGCTTCGAGCGACCTGGTGCGCGCATGAGCGTCGACCCCATGGATCGGTCATGGATTGCTTTTGTTCCCCATCTCAAGCGCTGCATCTGACTCTGCTTGAATGCGGCTTCGCTGCTGCTGCACGTGCACGAAATTGGACCGGTTTTCCGGTATGACGACTCCGGATGTGAGAGCAAAAACCTCACCGCTATGATGCACTATTTGTCGAGCGGCAACCCCATTGCTGCGCGTCGTGCCATGCGTGTCGACCGCGCGCGTTTACGTTTCATCTTGCTCTTTGCCATGAGAACGGCCTCCAATTGCCGTGGCAAATAGCATGATTCAGCTTTCAATCTCGTACCTATGGCGTTTCCCGTTACATGTCGACCGGTCAATGGACGAGCCTGCAAGTAAGAGTTGAAACCTCAAACAATCCCACGATAGGAAGTCTACGCATGGTAGCCAAGGTCGCCCGGCCTGCGGGCCTGCAATGGACGGCATAGTTTAGGAATTGTGCGCGACTAGATAATGATTCGCCCCCTTGATGTCTGATTGGTGGCGATGTTTCTCCGCTTCTGAGAAGAGTATTTGTCGCTTTCTAAGAGGTCGAACGATACCTTACAAGAATCGCGAGAAGGCGTAGAAGCAAGGAGATCGTGATGTTTTGTGTCCATGCACCTTGGGTTGTGACATAATTTGCTGGCTCACTTCTCGACGGCTTTAGCTGAGTTGGTAAGAGAAAAGAGAGTATTCGAAACCCAATCGGCCCATCTCTTCCCGACCAAAGAGGTCCAATGAGCAACATTAACGGCAAGGTCTACGCAATGAATGCCATCACTCCCATGAAGCCATGGAAGACCTGGATTCTCCGCGGTTTCTTCTTTTTGCTCGGACATATAAAACCTTTACAGAAAGACCTGATCGACTTGTCCTTTATCGAATTCGCGCGATGGGTAGTCTTGCCGCGCAAAGGATTTCCATTCCTCGGCAACAGCCAAGTGAAGGAAGACCTCAAATACGATTACCTGCTGTTCTTCAGCAACTTCAATGGGACATGGAACCAATACATCGACGCCTTCTCCGCGGTTCTGAGCAAAGGCTTGAATCTTGTCTGGCGCTGGAGCGAGAAGTTTCCCGGTTCGGTTCCCGTGACCTCCTTCAAGGAGTACATCGCCCGGGTCCAGTTCGATACCGACTACTACTTCACCGCATATCCCCATGCCACAGCTAATGACATCAAATCAGCGCACATCGTGCAGTCGTCGCTGGATCAACTTAGCCTCGTGGCCGAGCAGTGCAGCCCGCAGCAGTTTGCCGATGCTTATCTACGCTTCGTGCTGCAAGTCCAGTCCCACCTCGGCGAAACAGGCGAAGCTCCAATCGCTGGATAGAGAAGACATACGTGCCTAACAAAAGCGGCGACGTCTATGGACTTACAATCCTCTCGCCCATCATCGAGGATGAGAAGGCCACGCCCTCCCACGATCTGCAGATTCGTGACCACCTGGCAAAACTCTCAACCCGGGAAGACAGTCCATTCGCGCAAGCTCCCGGCACACACCTTGCCCGACTGGTTGTAATGGATGACGTGATCTACGTTGGCATGCCGGCTTGTGAAGAGCACCTTCAATCGAAGTACCTTGTCTTTGAGTCGAACTGCGATGGCGACTTGGACGGCTATCTCCGCAGCCTTGTCGACACCATACCGGATCATCTCGACGCCATCTGGAAGCACTGTGTCGGCTACCCCGGAGCAGCCAACCGGCAAGCATTCATCGACTATATGAAGGCATGTCAACTCGATACCACGTTCTACTTCGCAGCCGTCAACGACAAGTCCGTCTCCGAGACGCTACGCGCGCTGCAGACTCAGACGGCAGTTGCCGACTTCATCGCAACGCACCAGGGTGCTGATGCCGCCACGCTGCAACGGGAATTCCTTCAGTTCGTGGCGCTTCTCAAATCGCAGCCTCCTCCCCGACCGGGATCCATGGGGCCTCATCGCTATATCAAGACTGGCGGCCGAAATGAGTAAGCTCAACGAGACCGATATTCAGGGCTTTGTTCTGCGCGGCTACGCCTTGCCCGTCGCCCGCTATTTCTTTCTTCACTTTGAAGACGCGAAGCGGGCGCGCAGCCTGATCGCTCGTCTGCTCAGCCATGTTACCACTGGCCAGCGCTGGGACGGAGCAAAGCCGCAGAGCACGGTGAACATCGCATTTACTCATCGCGGCCTTCAGCATCTGGAACTGCCGGACGCTACGCTTCTGGCTTTTCCGGTTGAGTTTCAGCAGGGCATGAAGCATCGCGCGGAAATCCTCGGAGACTCGGGAGTGAATTCCCCCGATCGATGGGACGAGGTCTGGCGCGACGATCGCGTCCACGCGTGGCTCGGCATCAACGGCCTTGCGTTGGAGGCCTTGGACGCCCGCTCAGCGGCTATCATTACCGCGATCAAGGAGACTGGCGGAGTATCCGTGCTCGGCTCCCAGGAAGCCGCTGCCGAAGTCATCGAGGCAAGCCGACAACCAAAGAACATTTCGGCTTTACCGATGGCTTCGGCAATCCCGACTACCTCGGCGTCGAACGCAGTTCCCAGCCTGGACAAGGCAAGCTTTTACCCAATGGAAGGTGGGCGCCTCTGGCAACGGGAGAACTGCTGCTAGGATATGCGGACGAAGCAGGCGAATTGCCTGTCGCACCCGTGCCACACCTTCTCGCCAGCAATGGCACCTTCATGGTCTATCGCAAACTGCATCAGAATCTAGCAACGTTTCGCAACTTTCTCGAGCAACAGGCAACGACCTATGCAGGCGGCAAAGAAAAACTCGCCGCCAAATTTGTCGGTCGCTGGCGAGACGGAACACCGATCGAACTTTCCTGCGACAATCCCGATCCCACCATTGTCGAAGATCCCAATCGCAGCACCAACTTCACCTTCGGCGCAGATGCAGAGGGCACGCGGTGCCCAATGGGAGCGCACATCCGTCGCGTTCATCCACGCGACGCCTTCGGCTTCAATGGCCGGCTCATCAACCGTCGCCGCATTACGCGCAGAGGACTACCGTACGGACGTTTCGCTCCCGAAGGCACACCCGTTTCCGATTCAGAGGAGCGCGGCGTCATCTTCATGGCGTTGAATGCGAGCCTCTCACGCCAGTTTGAATTCGTGCAGCAGCAATGGATTCAATACGGCAACGACGCACGTCTCGGTAATGACAAAGATCTCCTGCTGGGCAATCATGGAGGCCACGGCAGGTTTGTTGTGCAAGGGGATGCGAGCCTTACAAATCCTCCGTTCGTCTGCAGCAATTTGCCGGACTTTGTAGAACTACGTGGCGGGGATTATTTCTTCCTGCCAAGTATCACTGCCTTGGGAATGATCGCAAGGGGCCTCGTCGACCCTCGTTAGATTCCTTGCAAATAGGCATGTGTCTCCGGTATATTCTGCCGGATAAGTCCTGAAAAGTCGGCAATTGTCTAGCGATCCGCGACGCAGCCAACCTTACACGTGTTCGCTTTCAGCCTCACGAGCTGCTCCTCGCGGAATAGTGTCTCGTTCAGGAAAGTGAGCCCTCCTCAATACGTCAATCATCATGAGCGCAACCGGTACTGGCAGAGCGCGCGTCTTCATGCTTCCGCAAGCCACGTGTGGCGCCGTCCCGGCGAGCGGGGCATCGGTCCTTCGATACCGGAAACTCCCATCGCGGATGGGTCTCTTGATCTCTGCCGCGACAGTCTTGCCCAGGGTGGGCATATTGACCAGTGACTAACAATTTACACGGGCGCGTGCTTCATTGCGGGATCGGGGTGGAGTATCACTCATCGAGAACCGGGGCCCTGCTGCATCCAGATGAGGCGGCCGTCGATGAATAACATCATGCGGTTTTCCGGCAGCTTCAACCGGCTATGGGGAAGTGAACTTGAGCTGGCCTACGACTCGCTCGGATCCTGCCGGTTTAACACCTGCCGGCTCCTCGTTGCCTTCAAAAATCACGCCTGCAGCGTTCCGCTCTGAATAACAATATGCTGTGCTGTTCACCTTTGAGCCGGTGCGGTATGAACGGACCTATATAGTCAGTATGTCCTCAACAGGGATGCCCTTACCAAGTGCATTCTTTCCAAACTCCTCAGTGAAATCGTCGTCGCCACGCGGCTTTCCATCCCAGATCCGAACGGCAGTCACAGGATGCTTGAGTTGCTTGGCGAGTGACATGGCTTCACTGATGACTCTGTGGTTCACTTCGGCATAAGCAGCTTTTTGTGACTTTGGCCGAATGATCACCAAGTTGCCCTGGGCCTTCACGTCTTTCAACACCGCGTCGAACAAAGGGCCCCAATCGCCCGGTCGGTCGGTCACGGAGGACGACCTAAACTTCTCTACACTGGATGGCAACACAATTTTGCGGCGTAATCCCATCGCGCCCGCTTCCTCTTGTCCCAGCAGGTCCGCACCGCAGGCAGCGGAACTCACCAGGGCAACGGAACGTTGTGAGATCAGGAATGCGCGAATCCGCTGCCGCACGCGTTCGACGCTCTCAGGCGTAGGTGAAAATCTGTGTTCCTTCGCGTCAATTGCATCGACGCGCCTTCCTGCCAAGGCTATGATCATACCGTTTCCCATCCTCGAACCAATAAGTCTCGCACAGCGTCGTTCTGGCCCGCGATCAAAGGATTCTGGAGGTTGAAAATGCTAGTCCATCCTGAACGTTGGAAATCACTCCGCGCCAGATACGAAGAGGATCAGCCGCACCGAATGTTGGCTCTGGACGGAGGCGGAATTCGTGGCCTTATTACCCTGGGGATCCTCCAGGGGATCGAGAATCTCATTTGGGAGAAAGCCAGAAAGAAACTCCACGAGTATTTCGACTACATTGCCGGGACCAGCACCGGCGCCATCATCGCCGCCGGCCTATCCCGCGGAATGACAACCGCGGAATTGATTCAATTCTATACATCCTTCGGCAAACAGATGTTCGATCCGTCAACCCTCATTGACCGGATTAAATGCCTCTACACAGCCGATCCCCTCAAGGAGCAACTCCAGAAAACGTTCGGCCCCGATACAAGCCTCGATCCGGATGATTTGGAATGCCTGCTACTGGTCGTTACGAAGAACATGACCACCGACTCCGCTTGGCCCATCAGCAGCAATCCGGAGGCCAAGTACAACGATCCTTCCCGCAAGGACTGCAACCTGCAGATCCCGCTCTGGCAACTTGTCCGCGCCAGCACCGCTGCACCCGTGTATTTCCCTCCCGAAGTCCTGCAATGGGACCCGGCAGACCAATCCAAGACCTTCGTTTTCGTCGATGGCGGGGTTACACCCTATAACAATCCCGCATTTCTGCTTTATCGCATGGCCACGGAACCGGCCTACCGACTGAACTGGAAAACGGGGGAAAACAAGTTGCTTTTGATGTCGGTGGGGACCGGAGCTGCGGAGTCGCTTGGGGCTACGGCAGCAGCACCGAATAAGAACATCTTCTCAACAGTCGCCGGCCTTCCTGGAGAGTTGATGTATGGCATTCAGGTGGATCAGGACATCAACTGCCGCACCATCGGCAGGTGCACCTACGGTGCGCATCTCGACAGGGAGATTATGGATCTCTTCCCAAGAGAGTTAAAGGATAGCGCTACTCTCGATGAAGCGTATGAGGCCCCACAGATACCGCTCTCGACGGACCTTGGCCGCCGTTTCCTTTATGCGCGCTACAACGCGGACATCAGTGGCGCGGGGCTGATCACTCTCGGTTTCCCTAATGCAGATCCTGCAAATGTTCAGAAGATGGATGCCGTCCAGAACATTCCGTTGCTCCTGGCAATCGGTCAGGCGGCGGCGAAGAACGTCAAGCCCGAACACTTTGGTTCGTTTCTTTCTTACGCAGGAGAATGAAAGATGGCAAGGGCCTTCATTGTTCGCCCCTTCGGCACGAAGAACGGCATCAACTTCGACGACGTGCAAAAATACCTAATCGGTCCAGCCCTTGCCGCGTGCGACATTCAAGGCGGAACAACCGCGCCGTTCCTTCAGGCTGGAAACATCCGAACGGACATGTTCCAGCAGCTGCTGGTCGCCGACATCGTCCTCGCCGACATCTCGATTCATAATGCCAATGTCTTTTATGAATTGGGAATCCGCCACGCACTGCAGGCCAAGAGGACGATACTTCTCCGGGCGAAGAAGAAGATCGATCCCATGGTGAAGGATCCGCAGTACGAAGTTCCATTCGATCTCCTCACTGACCGCTATTTGGAATACGATGCGGATTCTCCAGGGGATGCCGTTGAATTGCTGACATCATCGCTTCGTCAGACCCTGGCTTCGGAGAAGCCCGACAGCCCCGTCTTTCAAATGCTACCCGATCTCGAAGCGCAGGACCGAACGCGTTTCCTGCCGGTCCCGCAAGCTTTCCGGGAAGATGTTTCGCTGGCGACAACGCGCCGCCAGTTGGGGCTGCTCGGATTGCTTGCTCTCGAAGCAAGCGACTTCTTCTGGGCATCTGAAGGTCTGCGGCTTGTGGGACGCTCTCAATTTGACTTGAAGGCATATCGGCTGGCGAAGCCGACCTGGGAGAAGCTCTATGCATTAAACCCAGAGGATTCAGAAGCGAATCAGCGGCTTGGCACAATCAATCAACGCCTTGGGGATCTCGATTCCTCAGAGCAAGCACTGCAGCGGGTCATCAACTCCAAGACGGCCTCCCATCGA